>Ga0078972_1000504_pt1 | contig 162329 bp, 123 predicted proteins | sample YelNatPaOPGAMG01_FD_67568 | JGI IMG/M metagenome (GOLD analysis project Ga0078972, IMG submission 67568) | Hot spring thermophilic microbial communities from Obsidian Pool, Yellowstone National Park, USA - OP-RAMG-01 (SPADES assembly) (version 2) | ecosystem: Environmental > Aquatic > Thermal...
CTTCGCAATGTGAGAAGGGCCGGGGATTGGGAAGTTACCCTGGCCCTTCTCTACGTTGAAGGCATGTCGGTTTGCAGAGCGGCTGTCTCTATCTTCGTGCATCAAGGCCGCGCCACACATGCCGCCAGCCGCCAGGTGCGGTGCTCTCCACTATAAACTGGTCCCCTTCGCGGCGCGAGCGGAGCGGGGCACCGTTCTCGTCGCGCAGGTATCGCTCGTCCATGATGCCGTTCTGCACCAATACATCCAGCGACTCCGGCAGCTCTCCGTATGCGAGGCGGTAGGCGTAAACGGCCCGGCCTATTCCTCCTCTGACAAATTGGGCTTCGTTTTCCCCTTTCACTTCGCGAACAGCTTCCGGCGGGAGCTTCAACAGCCTAAGCTTTTCAACAACGAGCGGGCGCGGTGTGTTGCCCCCGTTTGGCAATGCTCGGAATGAAAGTTTGTGCTCGCCGGGGTTTAGGATGTGGGTTCCAAGCAGCAGGTCTTTTTCGTCGAAGTCCGGTGCCGCAAAGCTGGCCGCTTCTACCGAGAGGTTGTCATCGATGTATATATCGAAGGTGCCGTAGTTAGGAGCGGCGAAGGCAATGAGGCGCAAAGCGTATCTGCCTTCTTCGCTTACGGTGAACGGTATCTCGAGGGCGGAGTTTTCTTCGTGATTGGGCCACACGATGACCGGCCTCCCGCCGAAGAAACCGTAGGTTCCTATTTGGGGTTTTGCCGAGCCCGTGTAATTCAATTTGCGGAACTGCTGGAGAAGAATCAGATCCTGCCAGGGGACACGGCGCTCCGGCCACGGGGGTAGGTACCCGAACGGTTTTGGCTCGCCCAACTGGTACCAATACGCAATGCTCGAGAAAAAGTCCGGCCTCTCGATGTACCAAGCGTCTTCGGCAGGCTCGCGGTTGCCTTTGTGCTCTATGGTGACTTTGAGGGATTTTTGGAAGCCGACAGGGTCGAGGACATGCCACCGGTAGGCAATGCCGCTGTCACCAGCGCGCCATCCCTGCCAGCGCGGCTGTCCGAACCAGATGCTGGAGCGCTCCCTGAAGCCCCAAGCGTCGTTGAAGTAATCCTCCGAGCCGGTGCCTTGGAGGCTGGGTATCTCTTCGCCGTCGATGTAGAAAAAGTCGTCGCCCTCGCCGAACCAGCCGTCCTGGGCCAAGGTGACGGAGAGCACTGTGCCCACATACTTGCCCCGTCCCTCTATGTCGGCGATGAGGTAGTCCCGTCCGTACTGGGCCGGGTATTCCTGGCGGTACCGCGCATAGAAGTAGGGCGTATCTGGGGGAAGTTCCGGCAGTTGAAGCCAATCCACCTGCCAGTATAAGCCGGTGGAGCGCTGGAGGTTGTCGTTTGTAACGGTTATGCGGGCCGACTTTGCGAACGGCATGCGCCAGTAGCAGGTCAGCGCGCCGGTTGGGGATACTTGAACCGGCAGGCTTTCCACCACAGCTGGTCTGCCTTGGCCCACAGCGAAGAACTCGCCCAGGGGAACCTCCACGGCTGGTTCTTTGCGGTCGTCCCAGTATATCCTCAGGCTTACGGAGTCCAGCTCATCCACACCGCCGGAATGGCTGGTCATCCAGATGTGGGTGATTACGCCCGGCCCCTCGAGTTCTGGAAGCTGGAAGGTTTCTCCCGGAGCAAGGCGGGTCATATCGAAATTGCCGTTGTTCCAGTTGGGCTGTTCATTGCTGGAGATGCGCCGGTTGCGGCCAATGGGCGGTGTTGCTAAGGCCCCGAGAATGTCACCAAAGATCGACATAGCAACCCCTTTCTTTAAAAATGCGCTGGCGGTTATAGTTGAAGCCTGGTGCGTATGCGCTCCATAGCTTTTTCGGTGTTTTCCCGACTGCCGAAAGCGGTTAGGCGGAGAAAGCCCTCTCCGCTGGGTCCGAAACCGGAGCCGGGTGTGCCGACAACATTTGCCTCGTTGAGCAGTTTGTCGAAGAATTCCCACGAACTGAGGCCGTTGGGTGTTTTCACCCAGATGTACGGAGCATTCACTCCGCCGTAGGTGCGCAAACCGAGAGACTGCAGGCCCTCTCTTATGATGCGTGCGTTGGTCATGTAGTATGCGATAAGCTCGTCGCACTGCTTGCGGCCTTCTTCGGTGAAGACGGCGGCGGCGCCAACCTGAACGGGATACGAAACACCGTTGAATTTGGTGCTCTGCCTCCTGAGCCAGAGGTCTTTAAGCGGAACCTTCGTGCCGTCGTGCGCCACACCGAAAAGTTCTTTCGGGACCACAGTATAGGCACAGCGCGTTCCGGTAAAGCCCGCCGTTTTCGAGAAACTGCGGAACTCCACCGCAACCTCTTTGGCTCCGGGTATTTCGTAAATGCTGTGGGGGATATCGTCCTCCTGGATGTAGCGCTCGTAGGCGGAGTCGAAGAGGATGAGCGAGCCGTGTTCGCGCGCGTAGGCCACCCAGCCCTCCAAATCCTGCCGTGTTAGCGCGGTTCCGGTGGGATTGTTGGGAGAGCACAGGTAAATCAGGTCCACGGGCTTGTCGGGGAACGGTGGTTTAAGCTGGTTCTCCTCTGTGCAGGGAAGGTACACAACCCCCTGAAACCTGCCGCTTTCATCCATGGGGCCTGTTCTGCCAGCCATTACGTTGGTATCCACATAGACCGGGTATACGGGATCGGCGACGGCAACGGTGGCTTCGATGCTTAAGATTTCCTGGAAGTTGGCGGTGTCGCACTTGGCTCCGTCGCTTATGAAAACCTCGTCAATGCTGAGTTCAACGCCTCTGGGTTTGTAATCGCCTTCGATGATGGCTTCGCGCAGGAATGCATACCCCTGTTCGGGCGGATAGCCCTTGAAGGTTTCGTCTCTGGACATTTCGTCCACGGCGGCGTGCATGGCGCGGATTACCGCCTGGGGAAGCGCCTTTGTTACATCACCAATGCCAAGGCGTATGACATCTGCTCCGGGGTTTTCGGCTTTAAAACGCTCCACCCGTTTGTTTATCTCAGAAAACAGGTATGCTCCGGGAAGCTTTAAATAGTTGTCGTTTATCCGAACCATATTCCTCCTCTTTTTAACGTGGTACAGCCCGTTTGGCGGGCTGCTTAGCAAGCTCATCAGAAAAGTGATTGCGCTTTCGGCTATCCTTTGTACTCATCACCGGCGCCGAACTGCCGCACGATGCGGGCTATCTGGCGTTTGGCGTCGTCCACTATCTCTTGGTTGGCGCCCACCACTTCCCAGCGGGCCAGGCCGTTTTCGCTTTGGGAAATGCGGTGGCACACCTGAAGCCAATCGTCGGCGAGGCGCGTGTTGGCATCAATATCGAAAGGCACGCCGCGGCGCATAAGGGTGGCTTCAAGCTCCAAACCGCTCTTCATCTTGGTCATGGCGCTTGCACCAATCGATTTGAAGTACTCCTCCACGGCTTGCAGTGCTTCGGCCCTCTGGGAATCGGTTGGGAATTTGTATCCCCATTCTCTTGCGCGGCAGGTCTGAGCCTGTATTCCAAGCAGTTCATCAAACCGCTTTGGGTTTTCTGCCCATGCGCGGGTCACTAAGAGGGCTATGTACAGGGTGTTTTCGGTGCAGTATGGGCCGCGGCCTTCGAAGAAAAACCGCTCGTAGAAGTGCGCAGACTCCTCCACAGCTCCGAAGGCCTGAGGAGTGTTGAGCATCTCCTGCTTTATTTGGGAATGGCCGTTTCTTATTACTTGAACCGTGACTCCGCACTTGGCCATCTCGATGACGGCTAAGGGATTGGATTTCAGGTCTGCAAACACCACCAGGTTTTCGCCGGGGAACCGCTCTTTTATGTAGGGCAGGATGGCGGCGTAAACAAAGCTGGATGACATGTACTGGCCGTCGCCTCTGTAGAAGTCGATGCGGTCGCCATCGCCGTCGAAGAAGGTTCCGAGCAGGAAGTTTTGACGTTCAATTTGTTTGTTGTCGGAATTTCTTGGGAGATACAAGCCGGATTTGAGAGCTTCAAGGCCTGGACGCACAACGTCAGGCTTTACGGGGTTGGGGTCGCCAAGCGGGAACATGCCGTTGGCGGTGTAGTGCATTGGGAAGAGAGCGGCGCCTGCGCGGCGGAAGGCCAGCATCATCTCGCGGCCGGTTGCACCGTTCAAGTAATCGTGGAGCACGGAAACGCCAGAGAGACCTCCTTCGGCAACGCCTGCCAACCGCATGCTGTAATCTATGTAATCGCTTATGGGGTCGTAGGCCGTGATGCGGCCCCTGACCTGGGAGGTTGGAGCGCTTTGCCCTTGGATGTAAAACTCCTTTATCTTGTCAAGGCCGCCTTCCGGGCCGATCTGCTTGGCGATGGGCCTTACTTCGGGGCCGAGAATCTTGCGTCCCGTATCTCCTGCGGGGTTGTGGGATGCACCGAACATCACAGCGGCGTACTGGGGATGCTTCATCGCCGAGAAGTAGAACATGGATGCCGAGCATGCGGTGGGCACGTACACAACGTCAAGCCCCACCCTTGTGTACTCTTCGACCGCCTGTTCCAGATACGCGGGGCCCGACAGCCTTGCGTCGTGGGCCACAACCACCCCAGGGGCGTTCAGCACCTCTCGGAAGTAAAGGGCTTCTGCCTGCGCCAGCCGCTTGGAAAGATGCGGCGGCAGTGAGGCCGACGGTGTGCGTATGTCGTAAGCGCGGAACATAGAAAGGTTCAGGTCTTCCATATCTGTGCGCACGAAGCAAACGTTTATTTTGGAGTTGCTTTCCGGTAAATTTATTCGCCGTTTGTGTTGCGGACTCCTGTGCTTGCGGCTCAGCGGGTGCGGTGGTGTTCTCGACGGGGAAAAGTCGGGAGTTGACTAGGAGGTGCGGAACGCTCTGTCGAACTAGAAAGCGCACAGCCGGCCGGTTTTAGCACCCGTGCGCGGCGTTTAAACAAAAATTTACGAGAGGGAAAAGCGATGCGGATAAAGAAGTTTCGGTTTTTAACCCTTTTTGTTTTGGCGCTTGCGTTCCTCGGAGCCGGCGCTTTTTGCCAGGAAAAGGAAGACAGGGATTGGAAATGGGCCGGGAAGGTGGGTTTTTACCGGCCGGACAGCTACGCATGGCGCGATGCCAGCTCGGGTACCCCCAAAGGGGTGTGGTGGTGGCTTGGGATTGACTATTTGGCAAACCGCACCGACGGCGGTGACTGCCTTGTAACCTACGAGCACAAGTTGGTGAGCCAGAAGCTGGCAAGAATGTATGCGCTTCAGGGGATATACCGCCATTGGGCTGGGTCTGATGAAGACGGCCGCCAAACCTGGTATTACGGAGCTGGAGTCGGGCTGTATTTTGCGCGTGTGAGGCGGTCTGGCGTATGGGGTAGCGCCACACGGATTGGGGTTCCGCTGGTTGTTGGAAAGAAGCTGGGCCGCCGCGTGTTTGGGGAGCTGAAGTACCATGCGGTCCTTCGGAAAGCGCGGGGCATTTCTCTGAGCGGCTTTTCCGTGGGTTTTGGCTATTGGTTCTAATGGAGAGAACTTCCTGTCGGTTCCCCAGGAAGGAATCTAACTCTGCATGCCGTAATTAAGCTTCGGCATGATTAATGAGTGCGGCCGGGTTTGGCGGCTATGGCGTTCATGCACGACCGCTCAGAGCGGTTACTGTCTGTTTTTGTCAGATTTTGCAAGAAGTTTTGACAAACCAAGAAGTTTTGACAAACCAACAAGGACTGATTGAATGTCAAAACTTCTTGCAAGAAGTTTTGGCAAACCAACAAGAACTAATTGAATGTCAAAACTTCTTGCTTTGAGGAGGGTGCGATGAAGAAGAAAACCGTTCGCGATATCGACGTTGCTGGCAAGCGTGTTTTAGTTCGAGAGGACCTGAATGTGCCGCTCGATCCGAATACGGGCCAGATAACCGACGACAGGCGCATTAGAGCCGCAATTCCCACCATTAAGTACCTAGTGGATGCCGGTGCAAAGGTGATTGTGGTTTCCCATCTCGGCAGGCCGAAAGGCGGTCCCGACGATAAACTGCGCATGGATCCGGTGGCTGCGCGCCTTCAGGAGCTGCTGGGGCGCCCGGTTAAAAAGCTGAACGACTGCATAGGCCCGTCGGTTGAAGAGGCGGTGGCGGCTATGCAGCCCGGCGATGTGATACTTTTGGAAAACGTTCGTTTCTACAGCGAGGAGGAGAAAAACGACCCCGAGTTCGCTCGAAAGCTGGCGGCCCTTGCAGACGTTTACGTGAACGATGCCTTTGGAACATCGCACAGAGCGCATGCATCCACCGAGGGCGTTGCTCACTATCTGCCTGCTGTGGCCGGCTTCTTGATGGAAAAAGAGATCGACTATCTAAGCCGCGCACTGTCTAATCCGGATCGGCCCTTTGTGGCGGTTTTGGGCGGTGCCAAAGTCAGCGATAAGATTAAGGTGATCGAAAACCTTATCACCAAAGTGGACACCCTGCTGATCGGCGGCGGGATGGCGTATACGTTCCTGAAAGCCAAGGGCCTTGAAATCGGCAAGTCTATACTGGATGCAGACAGCTTGGACCTGGCAAAAGAAACCATGAGAAAGGCGCAGGAGCTTGGCGTTGCCTTTGAACTGCCCGTGGATGTGGTTGTTGCCGACCGCTTTGCGGAGGATGCGAACACCCAAACGGTTTCGGTGGAGGCTATACCTGCGGATTGGATGGGAATGGATATAGGCCCTAAGACCGCCGAGAAGTGGGCCGGTATCCTGAAGCAGGCCAAGACGGTTGTTTGGAACGGTCCGGTTGGCGTGTTCGAAATGGATAAGTTCGCCGTGGGCACAAAGGCAATCGCCGAGGCCATTGCGTCTTCTTCTGCGGTAAGCATAGTCGGCGGTGGGGATTCTGCCGCCGCGCTGGAGAAGCTTGGTTACGCCGATAAAATGACCCACATTTCCACCGGCGGTGGCGCATCCTTGGAGTTTCTTGAGGGGCGCGAACTGCCGGGTGTGGTGGCCCTTTTGGATGCTTAGTACCTGCCAAGAAGTTTTGGCGTTCAATTAGTTCTTGTTGGCAAGAAGTTTTGGCGTTCAATTAGTTCTTGTTGGTTTGCCAAAACTTCTTGGTTTGCCAAAACTTCTTGCAAGAAGTTTTGACGTTCGGTCGGTCCTTTTGTCAAAACTTCTTGGTTTGGCTGTGTGGGATGAGTGCATGCGTTAAGGTTGCAGTGCACTCATCCCGGGTTAACGCGGTCTGCCCGTGGAGAACGGGTTTTTGCAAACTGAACCCGCTCGATTTGAGTGATACCCGCATATAGTGGTTTCCTTGGCTTCCTTCGAGGAGTTTTGACGTTCAATTGGTCCATGCTGGCAAGAAGTTTTGGCTTTCGATTGCTCCTCGTTGGTTTGTCAAAACTTCGTTGGGGGATTGAAAACTAGTGAGGGTTGAATGGAAATGAGAAGGCCAATCATTGCTGGAAACTGGAAGATGAATAAAACGGTTCAAGAGGCTTTGGACTTGGTGGAAAAGCTCAAGGGGATGGTAAGCGATGCCAGCGCCGAGGTGGTGGTTTGCCCGCCTTTCACGGCGCTGTATCCGGTGTCTCAGGCGCTTAAGGGATCGAACATAGGTCTTGGTGCCCAGGGGGTATTTTGGAAGAAGAGCGGTGCGTACACCGGTCAGATATCCCCAGTGATGCTTGCGGATCTGGGATGCAAGTATGTGATAATAGGCCATTCTGAGGCGCGTGGGCGGTTCGGGGTTCCCGAAGAGGGCATGACCGAGGGCCTTCTGCGCGTGTTCGGGGATAACGATGAAAGCGTGAACCGCAAAGCTCTTGCCGCTTTGGAAGTTGGCATTACGCCTATTATCTGCTGCGGCGAGACTTTGGATGAACGCCGCGCCGGCTGGGCCGATGAGATTGTGACGGTTCAGGTGCGCCGCGCTTTGGAAGGCATGACCGCGGATGTGGTTGCGGGGCTTGTGATAGCTTACGAGCCGGTTTGGGCAATCGGTACCGGCGAGGTGTGCGAAGCCGGCGAAGCAGACCGAATATGCGGGATAATACGTAATGTGGTGCGAGAATTGCACGGAGACAGTACGGCAGAGCGGATAAGGATTCAGTACGGCGGGAGCGTTAAACCCGACAACGCTGCGGAGCTTTTGAGCAAACCGAATATAGACGGCGCTTTGGTGGGCGGCGCATCGCTTAAGGCGGAGGACTTCGCCGCAATAGTTGCCGCGGCCTGAAATCTGTTTGGGCTGGCATGTTGTGTCTCTTGACAGCGCCCGCCCCCGAGCTTTTTCCATAGTGAGGTGCCCAAGAAAAGCGGAGGCCGAACAGCAACCCCATGTTTGAGAAGTTTGTTGCCCTGGGAGAGCGGTGGCGTTGGTTTGGGCGCGTTGCAAGCCTCATCAAGTGGTTTTACCCGGGAATGCGGGTAAAGCGCTGGATGCTGGTGGTGCTTCTGGGCGCGCTGATGAACGCCGTCGGGTTGGTGCTGGTTTTGGGGTTGCGCGTTGTGGACTATCTGGCGGCGATGGATGCCGCGGTGTACCGCTATACCGGACGCTTCTTCCCGGCCGCTACCGACTTTTTTGGTTTGGGCATTGCCCTCCTCGGTGTGCTTGCGATCTTCGTTGGGGTTCAGCAGGTGGTGCGCTCCGTAACCAGCGTTATCAGCCCTCAGCACCATAAACAGCTTGCGGATGTGATATACCGGCGCAGGTACCTGGCATCTGGCGAGCGCGTTGTTGCCATAGGGGGCGGCACTGGACTGTCAACCCTTCTCAGGGGTCTTAAGGAGTACACCAGCAACATAACTGCCATCGTCACGGTTACGGACGACGGCGGCAGTTCCGGACGGCTGATACGCGAGTTTGGGATCCTTCCGCCCGGCGATTTGAGAAACTGCCTTGTGGCCATGGCGGACGAAGAGCATTTGATGTCCAGGCTGTTGCAGTACCGCTTCAACGGATGTTCCAGCGAGCTTGAGGGCCACAGCTTTGGGAACTTGTTCCTCACCGCCATGACTCAGATAACAGGGGATTTCGAGCAGGCGGTTAGGGAAACCGGACGCGTTTTGGCGATACGCGGGTTGGTGCTGCCCTCAACCACGGACCCGGTTGTGCTGGAGGCCGAGCTGATAGACGGCAGGGTGATTAGGGGCGAAACGGCCATCACGAAAGCTGGGGTATCCCAAACGCTGTCTCGGCTTAGATTGGTGCCGGAGGATGTGCCCGCGCTTGAGGAGGCGGTTGACGCGATTCTTAAGGCGGCGCTAGTTGTTATCGGTCCGGGCAGCGTTTACACAAGCGTTGTTCCCAATCTTCTTGTTAAAGAGATTGCGAAGGCTGTTTCCGAAACGAAAGCGGTTCGCGTGTATGTGTGCAATGTGATGACACAGCCGGGCGAGACGGATGGTTATGCGGCCTCGGACCATGTGAGGGCTATTGAGAGGCAGTTCAACGGGCGGCCGTTCGATTACGTGGTGGTGAACACAAGGGTTCCTGCGGAGGAAGTGCTGAGGAGGTACGCTGAGGAGGGCGCCTACTGGGTTCGTCCGGATGTGGATCGAATTAGGCAAATGGGCTACCGAGTGCTGACGGGGGATTTTATATCGGATCAAGATCTTGTTCGCCACGATTCTATGGCTTTGGCGAAAGCGGTTTTGAGCTTGGTTTAGGGTGAATAGGGTTCTGAGCAAGCCCGTGACTGCAGAGATTTGCGGCCCGGGCTTTTGTTTTTGCTGTTTTGGGTGCCGTTTTTGTGTAAAAACGAGCCGTTTTATGGAACAATACGAGTAGCCGAGCAAAAGCGCGGCGGAGGGGCGAAGGTCTTGAAGGAGCTGACCGGCGATGAAGCTGGTACGCGGCCAGCCGAGCGGCGGTGTCCTGAGCGAAGCCCTTCACCGTGCGCGGCGGCATCGCTATGCGGATGAGTAAAGAAGCCCGCGGCCCGCTCGCGATGCCGACAGGCGCGCGATCAGCAAGAAAACTACTAAGGATGGAGGATAAAAAGTGAAAGCTTTCAGGAAGAAAAGCCATGGCTTTACGCTGATCGAGCTTCTGATCGTCATCGCGGTCATTGCCATTTTGGCCGCATTGGCGATACCGAACCTTCTTGGGTCGCGCAAGGCTGCGAACGAGACCAGCGCAATCTCACAGCTCCGTACGATTATGTCTCAGCAAGAGCTGTTCAAATCCAGGAACCTCAACGGTGACGGAACGTACGGAACGCTGGCTCAGCTTGAAGCCAACAACCTGGTTCGCTGGCCAACCGCCGGTAGCTACGTGAAGTCGGGATACGTGTTCTCGGATTTGGTGTCCCAGCCAACCGCTGCAAGCTGGGCAATCAAGGCTGACCCGATTCAACCCGGCACGTCCGGCGATCGGTACTTTGCGGCCAGCGCGGATGGCTTTGTTCGCGAGAGGAGCGCGGAAGACGGTACGTTCACCCTGGATAACCTGACCGCAACCGAGTCTAAAGTGGTCCAGTAATCCTAGGGTAGGCGTTACAGCCTGAGTAAAAATTGGGAGAGGTCCAATCCGGACCTCTCCCAATTTGCTTTTTGCAAAGCAGCGCAAAGTTTAAGAACCAGAGACCTCTTTGGAGGTCGGCTTCACATTGACCAGATGGTCCACTCCACAGATGCTAAGCGAGCGTGCAACAGCACTTCCAGGTCTGGTTACTACAGTAACAGTAGAAGGTGAGCCGAGAACGGCTTGCTCTAAGGCTTTGATCCCGGAGCTGTCCATATAGCGGGTTTCGCTCAGGTCGACTACGGACTGACCCCCTCTTTTCATCTCCGAGAGCAGCAGTTTCTTGAGTTTATCCGCGCAGAACCAGTCTACCTCTCCGATTACACGGATTGTGGTGCGCCCGGGATCGCGTCTGACGTCCAGTTTCAAATCGAGGGCGTCCGAATAAGAACCGTTTGGCAGGCTTTGCATAGCCATTTTACACACCCCTCCCTGGACGCGACCCGAAGTCGCTAACCACCCTCAATTCTACCCATATCTCTTGGCGGTCAAACCTGCTGTAGTTGTGTTTCGGCTTGGCCTTTCCAGGTTCTTGCGGGAGAGGGCAATCAAGAAGTCTTGACGTTTAAAATCCATGTTGGTTTGCCAAAACTTCTTTTTTGCGGCAGGAGGGGTGCAAATGGTATTGAACACTCATCGTGCGAGGCATTCGGTGAATTTGCCGGTATGAGGGATAATGCATACTGCTCTGGCACAAAGGGATGCGTGCCCCAGCTTTCCATAGTTATTACCGCATCCACCGGCGAGGCGGAGCTTCTGCCGGATTGTTTGGACTCTATACAAAACACGTGCCGCGGTTTGCGGTATGAGGTTATTGTGGTGGACAACAGATCGGAGGATGGATGCGGTAGGATTGCGACGGCTGTTATGCCGGACGCGGTTGTGCTGTCGCCGCCCAGGAAATACGGATTTGGGGCGAATATGAACCTTGGGATGTCGGTCAGCCGCGGGCGGTACATCATGATAGCCAACCCGGATGTGCGCCTGCTGGACGGGTGCGCCGAGGGTTTGGTGAAGTTCATGGATGAAAATTCGGATGTTGGCATAGCCGCGCCGAAGCTTTTGAACAAAGACGGTTCTTTGCAGTTTTCCTGCAGAAGGTTTCACACGCCGGCCTCTTTGCTGTTGCGCAGGGGACCATGGGCCAAATGGTTTGCGGATTCGCCCGCTGTGAAGCGCTTTATGATGGCGGATTGGGACCATGCATCGGTTGCTGACATAGACTGGGCCATCGGTGCGTGTTTGGTTGTGCGCCGGGAGGCTTTGGAAGAGGTTGGCGGTTTTGACGAGAGGTTCTTCCTCTACTTTGAAGACGTTGATTGGTGCCTAAGAATGCACAAGCATGGATGGCGGGTTTGTTATGTTCCCCATGCGGTAGCCATCCACTTTTACGGACAGCACAGCGCCCGCAGTCTTTTAAGCAGGGCGGCAAAGCACCACTTTATAAGCCTTGTGAAGTTTTTGATTAAACACCGGGGAAAGCTGGGAATCTGAGGAGCGGCCGTGGTGCCGAACTCTGGGTGGCATCGGTATTGCAGTGCATGAATGTGAGAATGTTTATTGCTTCGGGAGACGGAGAGATGATAGAAGGCGTGAAAGTGATTGATCTTACGGTGGTTGAGGACGACAGGGGATTTCTGATAGAGATAGCGCGTTCGGCGGATGACCCAAGCCCGCACGGGGTGGTGCATCGGTTTGGTCAGGTTTACCTGGTGGGCGATCCCGTGCGCGGTACTATTCGGGCTTTTCACAAACATGCGGAGTTGTGGGATTGGTTCTTCATATGCCACGGAAGCGCTAAGTTTGTGCTTAAAGACGACCGTCCGGAAAGCCCCACATACGGCGAAATGATGACAGTGGTGGCAAGCCAGCGTAAGCCCAGGCTTATTGTTGTGCCGCCGGGTGTGTATCACGGCTGGATGTCTTTGGAGGACGATACCCTTATGGTGAGCACCGCAAGCCATACGTACAGGCACGGAGACCCGGACGAGGTGCGCATTCCACCGGATTCCTTCGGAGATGTGTGGACTGTAAAGGGGCGGTAGCGGTGAGCAAAGTGCTTTTGGTCGGCGGAGCCGGATACGTGGGCAGTGTGTTGGCCGAGGAGCTTTTGGAGCGCGGGTACGCCGTGAGGATTTTGGACAGGCTGTACTACGGCGACATAGGCCTTAGAGACATCCGAGACAGGGTGGAGCTGGTTGTTGCGGATATGAGAAACGTTGGGCCGGAGGTGTTTGAAGGCGTGGATGCCTTGGTGAACGTTGGCGGCCTTTCCAACGATCCCACGGCGGAGTACAACCCGAAGGCCAACCGCGAAATGAACACCAACGCCAGCTTGGCTTTGGCCGAGACCTGCAAGAAACTTGGAATTCGGCGCTACATCTTCGCATCATCCTGCTCTATTTACGACCGCGGGGTGGGCAGTGACGAGAAAGATGTGCTTCAGGATGAGACTTCGGTTGTGAACCCGAAGGCCGCCTACTCGCGGTCGAAGTACGATGCGGAGCGCGGCCTTCTGGAGATGGCCGATGACAGCTTTTGCCCCGTCATCCTTCGCAAGGCCACGGTTTTCGGGTTTTCTCCGCGAATGCGGTACGACTTGGTGGTGAACACCTTTGTGAAAGACGCCATGAGCCGCGGTGTGCTCACCCTGCACTACGGCGGCGAGATGTGGCGCCCTTTGGTTGACGTTCGAGACGCCGCAAGGGCATATATCGCCTGCTTGGAGGCTGACGAGGATAAGGTGCGCGGCGAGATTTTCAATGTAAGCTTCCAAAACCTGCGCATATCAGAGTTGGCACTTAGGGTGCGTGAGGCTCTGAGGCAGGTTGGGTTGAATGTGGATATCCGTCCGGACTACGGATACAAGGGGGTGAGGAGCTACCGAGTGTCTTCCAAGAAGATACAAAGCGTGCTTGGGGTGTACCCCAAGGTTACGGTTGAGGATTCTGTAATCGACATGGTGGAAAAGATAAAAGCCTACGGGTACACGGACTTCGACAACCCCCGCTACTACAACATTCAGTGGATGAGGCTGCTGGAGGAGGCCCACAAAGTTATATCCAACACCGGCTCGGTGTTCTGAGAGCGGTTGGGTTCTGCGGAGAGCCTGTGCCCTTGCTTTTGCAGGCTGTTTGACGAAGCAAGCGTGTTGAGGTACCATATTGCTGGCCGCTTTCCCTGCGGAGTCTTTTGAAAGGCTTTTGAATCCTTCGTGGGGAAGCGTGCGTAAACGATTTTATTGAATTCGGGAGGTTGCCTTGGCCAAGGTTTACAGACTCGGTGTTGCGTGCATGGTGCACGACCATGTTTGGGGCGAACTTCAGCACTGGAAAAAACTGCCGAACGTTGAGATTGTGGCCGCCGCGGATGTGAATCAGCCGCTTCTTGATAAAATCAATGCCGAATACGGCGTGCAACGGCTGTATCACTCCTGGCAGGAGATGATCGAGAAGGAGGAGTTGGACATTATTCAGGCCGCCAGCGAGAATAGCACAGCCGCCGATATTGTGGAAGCCGCCGCGGCGAAGGGAATTCACGTGGTTTCCGAGAAGCCCATGTCTGCCAGGCTTTCTCAGGCGGACCGAATGATCGCCGCCAAGAAGAAGTACGGCATCCAGCTTATGATAAACTGGCCAACCGCCTGGAGCCCGCAAATCAACACCATGATGGAGCTCATCAAGGACGGGGCTATCGGTCAGCCGTTTTACTTCAAGTTCCGCTCGGCGCACAACGGTCCCAAGGAGATCGGCTGTTCCGAGTACTTCTGGAAATGGCTGTACGATGAAGAGCTGAACGGTGCCGGCGCTCTTATGGACTACTGCTGCTACAGCGCCGATATGAACGCTTATCTCTTCGGTTTGCCCAAGAGCGTGGTGGGAATCCGCGCCGTGCTGGTTAAAGACTATCCCGTTCCGGATGATAATGCAATCATCCTGATGAAGTACGACAAGGTTTTCGGTGTTGCGGAGGCCTGCTGGACGCAACCGACTCCGTACGCCACTCCGAATCCCGTTGCTTACGGCACGGAAGGGTATGTGTGCATCTTCCACAACGAGGTGCGTCTGCGCCGCGTTGGCGAGGAAGAAAAAACCGTGGAGGCTAAGCCGCTTCCGGAAGGCCGCCGCAACGGTCCCGAATACCTTGTGACCTGCCTGGAGACCGGGCAGAATGTTGAGGGGATGTGCAGTGCGGAGGTCAGCCGCGATGCCCAGGAGATTCTCGAGGCCGGCTTGATATCCGCCAACACCGGCAAAGCTGTGGAACTGCCGCTGTAGCGGAGAAGTCTGGCAAATTGTTTAAAAGCGGGGCAGGCTGGATGCCTGCCCATCTTTCTCTCAAGAAGTTTTGACAAACCAAAAAAGGAGTAATTGAATGTCAAAACTTCTTGCAAGAAGTTTTGGCAAACCAAAAAAGGAGTAATCGAACGTCTGGGCTTTTCAAAAGTGGAATGGCTTGCTTGCCCTCACCCCTGGCCCCTCTCCCGTAAGCTTCGCGCGGGCGAGGGGGAGCGTGTGCTCCCTTCTCCCGTGGATGGGAGAAGGGTTGGGGATGAGGGGGTGGTGTTGCTTTCCCTCACCCCTGACCCCTCTCCCAGTTTCGGGAGAGGGGAACTGAGTGCTCCCTTCTCCCCTGGGTGGGAGAAGGGCCGGGGATGAGGGTATGATGTTGAGAGAATGGCTGGGGATGAGGGTAAGCCAAGAGAAGGACTTCGAGTGGCGGTGTTCAGAACTTTGAAAAGCCCTGGTTGAACAACTTCTTTTAGGAGGGCCGAAGGTTGTCCATGCTGAAAACGCTGTCCCTTCTTCTCGCGGGGCTTTGGCTTTTGAGTTTGATTTTGCGCGTTGGCGGAGAGCTTGTCCATCTGTTTTTGGTGATGGCTCTTCTGGCCTTCGCAATAGACTTGAGACAGCCTGGAGGCAGAAGGGGAGGCGCTTCGGACGGCGCGGTTTAGAATGAGCGTCAAAACTTTTTGCTGTGGCCCGAGCCGCGCCGCGGGCGCACCGCATCCACGTAGGTTTCCTGCCAGCCGTAGTAGGGTACTTCTCCCGGTTTTATTCGCTTTTCTGCGCCGCACAAATCCTCCCCAAGCGCAAACCTAACATCCGACATAAGCTTGTAAACCCTCCGCTGGGATATTCCCAATTTGGCGGCAATCTCTGCAACGGTATAACCCCTGTAGCGCATTCTGGAAACCTCTATGTGCCGAGGTGCGAGACCTAAACCGCGGAGCAGGTCCAAAAGCTGTTCCTCCAAAAGATCCAGGCATACACTCTCGCCGCTGTCGGCTGGCTCTGTGCTTTTCGAGAGCGGCGGCTCCCTCCGCAGTTTGCGCTCTAACTGTGCCTCCGTGTAAGCATATCTGTGCGGGCCTCTTGCGGATTTTCGCGATTCATCTTGAAGCGCGCGGCGCAGTTTGCGGTAAGCGATCTCGATGGCACGGTTCTTTCGATCCATGGCACATCCTTTCTGCAGAAGACAGATTGCAAGAAGTTTTGACAAACCAACAAGGACTAATTGAACGTCAAAACTTCTTGACCCAGATTCAATACTTGATTAAATCGAACCCGAAAGTTCTTGCGTCCTATTTTCGAACAATAGTTCGATAGATTTTAGCATCGGTTGCGTGGAGACGTCAAGCGCCTGCAGGAATTGGTTTTGCGGCATAGAAGGTCAAATTGGGAAGATTGCCTGGGCTGGCGCACTGCTGACAGTGCGAATTTTTGCGAGCTTCGCTGAATATGAGAGAAAGCACCATGGAAGTGTTGAGAAATGGGTGCCTTAAGTTGACTTGTGTTGCTTTAGTGGCAGCACTTGCTGGCATGTGTAATTCGGCTGCATCTCCAAACGAAGGGAGGAAGCTTGTGAAACTAGACCCGGTTCCTTTCACCCAGGTAAAGATTAGCGATTCTTTCTGGGCTCCACGCCAGGAAACGAACCGGAAGGTTTCCATCCCGCACGGCTTTGAGATGCTCGAGAAGGCGGGCAACATCCGCAACTTCGAGCTTGCGGCCGCAGGTGCGCGGGAGGGGTACTCCGGTCCGCTTTTCATGGATTCCGACCTTTACAAGACCGTTGAAGCTGCCTCTTACGCTCTTGCCACGGAAAGGGATCCGCAGCTTGAGGCGCGCCTGGACGATATAATCGCCAAAATAGCCGCGGCTCAGATGCCCGATGGCTACCTAAACACCTATTTCCAGGTGGTTGAGCCTGGCAAGCGGTGGACCAACCTCCGCGATGCGCACGAGCTTTACTGCGCCGGTCATCTGTTTGAAGCCGCTGTTGCGCATTACCAGGCCACAGGAAAGAAAACCCTCCTGAACGTGGCCACTCGCTTTGCGGATTACATCGATTCCATTTTCGGCGAGGGGCCCGGCAAGCGGATGGGATACCCAGGGCATCCGGAGATAGAACTGGCGCTTGTTAAGCTTTGGCGGGCCACCGGAGAAAAGAGATATTTCAACCTGGCTCGGTTCTTCATCGAAAACCGCGGTCGCAAGTTCTTCGCCCAAGAGCACGGCACGCCGCTTGAGCAGTACGACGGCTCTTACTGGCAGGATAACGTTCCCATCCGAGAACACAGGGCGATTGTTGGGCATGCAGTGCGCGCAGCTTACCTCCTCTCCGGCGTGGTGGACGTTGCCAGGGAAACCGGCGACGAAGGCCTGCTTGCTATGGTGGATAGGGTCTGGAAGAACACCACCCAGAAGCGTATGTACATAACCGGGGGCATAGGTCCGTCCGCCCACAACGAGGGCTTTACCGAAGACTACGACCTGCCAAACCTAACCGCTTACCAGGAAACCTGCGCTTCGGTGGCGATGATACTTTGGAACCACCGCTTGAACCTGCTGTACGGCGATGCCAAGTACGCCGACATTATGGAGCAGACGCTTTACAACGGGTTCTTGGCCGGCGTTTCTTTGGATGGAAAGCGCTTTTTCTATGTAAATCCGCTGGCCAGCAACGGCAACCACCACAGGTCGGAGTGGTTTGGATGCGCTTGCTGTCCACCGAACGTGATGCGGCTTCTGGCTTCGCTTGGGGGATATGTTTACGCAGTATCGCCGGATGCTGTGTGGGTGAACCTTTACATCCAGGGAAGCGTAAAAACCTCTGTGGCTGGCAGAGAAGTGTCGCTTCAGGTGACAACCGACTATCCTTGGGATGGGAAGGTGCGCATCTTGGTAGATGTGGAGCCCAAAACCCGCTTCGGTATCCGACTGCGCATTCCGGGTTGGTGCCGCGGCATGACAACTCAGTATGGATTACAAGAAGTTTTGACAAACCAACAAGGACTGATTGAACGTCAAAACTTCTTGAAGTTGAACGGCAGGCGGGTGTCCCAGCCAAAGATGGAGCGCGGATACCTGGTTCTTGAGAGGGAGTGGGAACGCGGCGATGTTATAGATTTGTACCTCCCGATGCCTGTGCGCCGTGTGGAGTGCCACCCGGCTGTTAAGGAGAACCGGGGCCATGTGGCCCTTCAGCGCGGCCCCATCGTGTACTGCTTGGAGGCCTGCGACAATTCTAATGTGCCGCAGATTGCTCTGCCTCCAGACGCCGAGCTGAAGCCTGAGCGCCGTCCTGAACTTCTTGCAAGAAGTTTTGACGTTCAATTAATCCCTGTGGGTTTGTCAAAACTTCTTGGTGGTGTTGTGGTTTTAAAGGGAACTGGTGCGGTGGCTTCCGACCAGAGCTGGGCCGGCACGCTGTACAGGACCGCCATGCCTCCAAAGAGGGTGCCCATCACTGCCGTGCCGTACTGCTTATGGGACAACCGCGAGCCCGGTCCGATGAAGGTTTGGATTCCGATTGTTCCGCCGCCTTGGCCCTCCCAAGGGCCGGAGGCGCAGGCGAAGGTCTCCATCTCGTTCCAGAGCGGGAACTGCCAGCCGTGGGGCATAAACGACGGTTTGGAGCCGAAAAGTTCCGGCGAACAACCGCCTGCTTTGTGCCACTGGTGGCCGCACAAAGGCACCGAGGAGTGGGTGCAATACACGTGGGAGAAGCCGATCACGGTGTCTGGCGCCAGGGTTTACTGGTTTGATGATACAGGGCGCGGCGAATGCCGGCTTCCTGCGTCTTGGCACATCGAATACCTGGAGGGCGACGAGTGGAAGCCGGTGGAGCAGGCGAGCGGATATCCCGTGCAGTTGGACCGCTGGTGCGAGGTGAGCTTTGCGCTGGTGAGAACCAAAGCACTGCGTTTGGTGGTGCAGATGCAACCCGGTTGGGCCGCCGGCGTGCATGAGTGGCAGGTTTTGACGGAGGAGGAGTAGCAAAGGGCTGTTAGCTTTGCGTGCGCGGTTAAACGCGCCCTTGCGATACCAGCCTTATGCTTATGGAGTTCGTAGGGATGCCGTTTTGCTTGCACAAGCGCTTCAGCCACGTAATGATGCCGTGAGATGAAAGATGGCACTCCACGTATCCTACTCCTTTAACAGGCTTGTAATTTCGATAAGGTTTACCCTTTACTGTGTTTGGCGTGCTGTTGAATAGACTTCCGCTCTCAGGAGGATACGGAGCCGGGGGCAGCTTGCCGTTCTGATGCAACCAACTAAGCGCTTCTTGGAGAACGGCGACCCATGTCTCGACCGGAATCAAGGTGGAGTCTGGCATCCGGGTCTCCTTCGGTTTCGTGAACTTTACTTGCGACGGATTCTTCAGATCATCCAAAGTGAACCAGCCATCATCCGGGGGCGGTTGAGGCGATTGGAAGTATCTCAACACATGCTCTCCTGTTACGCCGGCCAGTCCGCACTGCTGGAGCTTCTGAACCAGAACCTGCACTATTTCGCTGTTCGGGTCCTTCAGTTGTTTATCCAGCAGGCGGGACATCCGGCAAAAAATCGCGTAGTCGGAAATCCCACCGCTCAGCACTGAATCCTTGCTGATTCCATCCAGAAACTTAGCGAGTCTGGATAGGTCCTCGTGGTCCGCCGTTGACACCAGCTTTTCGGCAGGTGTACCCATGATGGCGTTGTCGTAAAGGCGCCACTCACTGCCGTTGCTTAGCACAACCCACCGCCGCCCGTTCTGGTTCGCATAGTTCAGCGCCTGCCCCGCGTGCTCATCTTTCAGAGCGGTGTCCCAAGCCTTGGCCTCAAGATACCAGGACTGGCTGGTAGAGGGCAGAAATTCGTAGTCCGGCTTCGCCCCTAATGCGTCTACCGGCTGCTGGATGTAGTCTCCGTACCCATAGCCGGCAATCTCCCTCATAAGGCGCGAAATCACCTTCTCGCAGGTATCAGCTTCTGAAAGCTTGGGGAAGGTTGGGAGTTTTTCAATTTCTCTAAGGATCTCCTGGATCTTCTTTGTTCTCTCACTTTCGGTCACCCTCTATCACCTCCGGGAAGTGAGGATGTTCAACCTCATAAAGTTTCTTTCGACATTTTCCGTCAATATCCTTAGTTTCCGAACTCGTGTGGAGGGGGTTATACAGCTCTCCTGACAGCATGAAGCGCTGGAGGGAAAATCTGCATCCCACCTCTCTCCCAGGCGGCCAGGAAGTTTTGGCAATTTTTCCGGGAGAGAAAGAGGCCGGAGGGTGAAGGCAACCTCGAGAGAAGAGCCGTTGAATGTGGGTCAGAAAAGGGAGTTCAGCTCTTCAATGGTGACTGCCTCCAAGGAGGGAACCACGCGGTCGGCTTCGGCCAGCCTCTCGGCCGGATACGATGTTGTGACGGCCAGGCATTTCATTCCGGCGGCCTTGGCGGCTCTTATCCCGTGGAAAGAGTCTTCTATCGCCAGGCAGTTTGAGGCCTGCAGTTCTGGGCGAAGCGCACGCAGTCTTTCCAAAGCCGTTAGGAACGGCTCTGGGTCCGGCTTGCCTTTGGAGCAGTCTTCGGCGCTTATGACGGTGTGAAAATACCTCCGCAAGTTGTACTTATCCAGGATGAATTCGATTTCGTTGCGCAGGGCCCCGGATGCGACGGCCAAAGCCAATCCATGTGCATGGGCCGAGCTTATAAAATCGGCAACCCCGGGAAGCAGCGGCAGGTTATCTCTTGCGAACTGGTTGTAATACTTCGATTTGCGAGAGACGAGGGATTGTATGTAAGCCTCATCTAGTCCTTGATGGTTTGTCAAAACTTCTTGCAAGAAGTTTTGACGTTCAATTAGTTCTTGTCGGTTTATCAAAACTTCTTGGTTGTCGGTTAGCACCGCGAGGAAACAGCCGCGGTCGTCCATGGCCAGGTATTTTTCGTAATACTGTTCATCGGTAAGCTGAATGCCTTCTTCGGCCAGCACCTTTTTGAACATTGCAAGGTGGGCTTTCTCGCTGTCCACTATCACCCCATCGAAATCGAAAATCACTGCTTTCAACACACCAAACCTCCGGGCAAGGGCAAATATTCCGTTTGCTTCATAAGGCATGTGGTAAAAACTTATTCTGTGCGCGCACGCACATAACCTTTGCTCATCTCGAAGTTTGCTTGCCCTCACCCCTGGCCCCTCTCCCGTAAGCTTCGCACGGGCGAGGGGGAGCGAGTGGTCCCTTCTCCCTTGAACGGGAGAAGGGCTGGGGATGAGGGCTAGCCAAGAGAAGAACTTCGGGTGGCGGTGTTCGGAACTTTGAAAAGCCCTGGCGTTCTTCAAAAGGAGAGCTGAGTTTGGAGCCTGGATTCAATCCAGCAGGCGGTATAGGGTATCGCGGATGCGCGGCGTGTATCCAGCATCTATGATGAGCCGGCGAATCTCTTCAATGGGCATCAAAAAGATGGTTCCGGCGGCGCGGACCACATTCTCTTCCATCATGGTGCTTCCGAAGTCGTTAACCCCGTATCTCAGGGATATTTGGGCGATTTTGGGGCCTTGGGTTACCCACGAAGCCTGGATGTTGTCGATATTGTCCAGCATCAGGCGGGAGACGGCCACGGTGCGCAGGTACTCGAACGAGGAAGTTTTGTTAACCGACAAGAAGTTTTGACGTTCAATTAGCCCTTGTTGGTTTGTCAAAACTTCTTGGAGCCGCGTTCCGTCGGGTTGAAAATTCCAGGGGATGAAAGCAGTGAAGCCGCCGGTTTCATCCTGGAGCTCGCGCACGCGCAGCAAGTGCTCAATCCGTTGTGGCGGGGTGTCCAAAGAGCCGTACATCATTGTTGCGGTTGTGCGTATGCCAAGCTTGTGGGCGGTGCGCATCAAGTTAAGCCATTCCTGGGTGGTTTCTTTGCACGGGGCGATTTGCCGGCGAACTTCGTCCACAAGCATTTCTGCCGCGCCCGGGATTGTATCAAGGCCGGCGCTTCGGAGGCGCACCAGTGTTTCCTCCACGGAAAGCCCGGATGTCCGCGCCAGGTAGTTTATTTCGGAGGAGGAAAGGGCGTGTAGGTCCACATCGTAGTGCTGTTTGATGGTGCGGAAAAGGTTTTCGAAGTAGTCGATCTTCAGATAGGGGTTCAGGCCGCCCTGGAGGAGCACTTCGCGGCCGCCGGCTTTGACCAGTTCGTCGATTTTCGCCAGGATTTCTTCGGTTGTGAGGACGTAGCCTTCTGGGTCTCCGGGCTTTCGGTGGAATGCGCAGAACCTGCACTGCGCACAGCATATGTTTGTGTAGTTGATATTGCGGCCTATGTTGAAGGTGACAATCGGTTCTGGGTGCTTGCGCCACCGCACATGGTCGGCCAGGAGGGAGAGAAAGGTTAAGTCCGGGCAGGTGATGAGCGCGACGCCGTCCTCGTACGAGAGGCGCTCTCCGGAAAAGACTTTCTCTGCTATTCTGGCCAGCGGGTTTGGAACAACAAAGCTGTTTGCCGAGGCCGAACGCGGCTGATTGGATTGGCGGGCGGCTTTTGGCGGCAGAGCATTTGGTTTAGAGGATGGGTTTATGGGGCTGTAGAGGGCATCTCTTTCCACCGGCACCCTTCCGGCTTCGTGTATAAGCTGCAGAAGCTGTTTTTTTGTGAGGCTCTGCTTTTTGCCCTTCCCCTCGATGTCGGTGATTTCGTATTCCACCACGGTTCCATCGATGTCGTCGGCGCCGTAGCGCAGGGAAACCTGTGCCACGGCAGGAGATACCATTACCCAGAACGACTTTATGTGCCGTATGTTGTCAAGCATGAGGCGTGATACGGCTACCATTCTCAGGTCCAGGTAGCCGGTTGGTCTGGGAAGGTGGGCGAGCTCGGTATGCGATGGGTCGAAGGCAAGCGGTACGAAGGCCAGAAATCCACCCGTTTCGTCCTGCAGGTCTCGGAGGCGGATGAGGTGCTGTATGCGTTCTTCGTCGGTTTCCAGATGTCCGTACAGGATGGTGGCGTTGGTGGGGATACCAGCCAAGTGGGCCTCTTTGGATAGGTTCAGCCACTCGTTTGGGCCTATCTTGCGGTTGAACAACTGCGTGTGGAGGCGCTCGGACATGACTTCGGCTCCTCCTCCGGGCATGGAGCTTAGGCCGGCTGATTTCAACTGTTGCAGAACGTCTTGGATTGGTGCTCCCGCCGCGCGGACGATTTGGTCGAGCTCCACCATTGTGAAAGCCTTTATGTGGGCTGATGGGCATGCGTCTTTTGCGGCTTTCAGCAGGTCTAGGTAGTAGGAATAGGGCAGGGAGGGGTTCACTCCGCCCACTATGTGGATCTCTGTTGGGGGTTCCGGAAGCTCGGAGAGTTTGCGGTGCACATCCTCCGGTGTGAGGACGTACGGCTTGGGTCCATCCGATTTCGCATAGAAGCCGCAGAATTTGCACTGCTTGGCGCAAATGTTGGTGTAGTTGATGTGCCGGTTGCGGACCCAATATGCGGCATTGCCGTTAAGGCGCTCTCTAACCAGGTTTGCCAGGGCGCCAACGGCGGTTAGGTTGGGGCAGCGGAGCAGACGAAGCCCATCATTGAACGAAAGGCGCTCGCCTGCGAGCACGCGCTCGGCGATGTCGGTGAGATTTGCTTTGTGCAGGGCATCCAGATATATCGGGTGCATGGTTCACTCGCAATCTTCCGCAGTGAGGTCATCCAGGTTTTGCCCGCGTGCGGACCAATAGGCCTGGGCAACCTTTTTTCTGACTCTGGCCACCTGTCTGGCACGAGATGAACAGCCCAGATAATCGCCGTCTTCCAGATACGCCAGGCCTGGGCACCGGTTGCACCATTTTGCCAGGTCGCAGTTGGCGCACTGGTGCAGATCGCTCTGTTTAAGGCCCCGCAGGCGCTGTAAAACCGGGGAGTTTTCCCATATCTCGCGCAGGGATTGGGTGCGTATGTTGCCTGCCACCAATGGAAGCTGTAAGCAGGGCACCACATCTCCGGTTGGGCCTATGGTCATGGTATTGCGCCCGGCTTCGCAAAGTTGTGAAGGAGGTGCGGGAAGATGTCCCTTGGGGCACACCTCGGGGTCGGAAAACACGCGGAAGAGCTGGTCCTCGTTTATGCGCAGTGAAAGCGGCGCGGTGCAGCCGTCGTCCATTGGGGCTATGGTGGGATCGATTTTGATGCCGGCACCCATGTCTCTGCACTGCTGGATGAGTTGTTTGTACTCTGGGAAGTTGACGCCCATCAACGGGACTTTAGCGTTGACGCGCACCCCTCTATCCGCAAGAAGTTTAAGGGCCGAGAGTGCGCGCTCATGGGAGCCTCGGGAATTGGTAACCGTGTCGTGGGTTTCGCTTTTGGCGCCGTACAGGCTTATGTCCACGGTGAAAGGTCTCAGTTCGGCTATGCGGTCGGCCGTGGTTTCATCTATCAGCGTGCCGTTTGTGAAAAGCTTCAGCGCGAACCCCTTCTTCTTTGCGTGCCACGCCAGCTCGAAAAAGTCCTTCCGAACAAGTATCTCTCCGCCGGTGAAGGTGAGGTACAGCGTGCCCATCTCGGCAAGCTGATTAAGCGCGGATTTTACTTCCTCGGTGGAGAGGTCTTGGCGGTGGCGCCTTTCTTCCGGAATATAGCAGTGGCGGCAGCGGAGGTTGCATCTGTAGGTAAGCTCGATGATGACGTTGAAGGGGATGAAGCGCCGGATTGTGTTCTCGATGACGCTTGTAAGCAGCGGTTGGGGGTTTTCAGCCGCTGGATTGGGTTGAGACAAGGCTACCCTCCTTCAAGAAGCTCTGTCGGAGCAAAAATAGCTTAATTGAACCGGCAAAACTTCCCGTAGCATCAAGCGTTTGGGGGCTTTTCTTTTTCGGCAAACGTTCTTTGCAACGCTACCCAGATAAGTTTAATTCCACAGGCTTTGTGTTTCAAGCGGGAGAGGATTTGCTCGCCTTCACCCGTGGTTCCTTTCCCGCGGTTTGCGCAGGCGCGGGAAACCGTGCGCCCTATCCTTCTTCCAGCGGAAGAGAGGCCGGGGATGAAGAAAGACTTCGAGGGGAAGGGTGTTTTGCTGAGGAAACTTTTTGGTGGTCGGAATTGTTTATCAGCTTGATGGAGGTGGGGAAGCGAATGGAAGATAGCGCTGTGCACAGGCACCGGAGGGTTAGGGTTTCTCTGTGCCAGATATTGTGCATAGACAGCGACAGGGAGGGAAACTTCCGCCGAATGGAATACGCTTTGGAAGCATCACGTTTGAAGGGAGCCGAAATCGCTTGCTTTCCGGAGTCATGCGTGCTGGGGTGGGAGAACCCGGATGCGCACTCTATGGCCCATCCCATTCCCGGCGCCGACGCCGAACGCGTGCAAGGGCTGGCGCAGAAGTACGGGATGATGGTAGCCGTTGGAATGGATGAAAAGAGCGGCAACCGGCTTTACGACTCGGCTATTTTGGTAAACAGCCGCGGGGAGATACTGCTGAAGCACCGCAAAATCAATGTGCTGCCGGAGCTGATGGATCCTCCGTACTCGCAGGGCAGTGCGGATGATATCGCCGCGGTGGATACAGAGTTCGGTCGGCTCAGCATGCTGGTTTGCGCCGATACTTTTACCGACGAGCATCTGCACAGGGTGGCTTCTTTCGGACCGGATTTGCTTATTGTGCCCTATGGTTGGGCGGCGGAGCACAGTGAATGGCCGGGGCACAGTGATGAGCTTCATAAACTGGTTTGCAGGGTTGCGCAGACCGTTGGATGCCCCGTGGTGGGATGCAATCTGGTGGGGCAGATGACGCACGGTCCGTGGGCTGGGCGCAGTTTCGGCGGCAGTAGCATTGTTGCCGACGCAGACGGCCGGGTTTTGGCAGTGGCCAAGGACCGCGATGTTGATGTGGTGGTTGTGGATGTTCCGCTGGGGAAAGGCGCGTAGGCGTGGGAGCAGGTGCATCCCGCGCGTTTCGCTTCGACTGGAGAGCCTTGGCCCCGTGCTGACCTTCATTCAATCATGCGGGGCTTTGCGGATTGCCTGCGTCCGCTTTTTTCTTGAGCAGACTCTGCAATCGCTTAACAATACTGTCGATTTCAGCGTGGGATGAGGCTTCGCGCAATTCCAGGTACAGATCGACGGCGTCCTGGAATTCCAGTGCGCCTTCCCCCAGGAACTTGTTGAGGTGCCACTCCACAAGTTTCACTTTGCGGCTGATGTCGAAATCCAGGGCTTCCATTTCTTCATTCTGTGAGTCGGTCATGGGAACTCATACCTGTGCTGGTTTTGGAAATAATCAAGTACCGAGTATTCCTGTATCACCATATTATAGGCAGGTTGGTGCCTGTTGGTAAGGGCAAGTTGTGAGAGGTTGAACCCCCTTATTTTTAACGGGCGGTTTGCTTTAAGGGGGAACCGACCGATTTTTGTCGAAAACAATTTATGAATCTGCAAGTTACGTTCCATATTTTGCACCTGTTTTGGCTCGGGGGTATCTGCTTTGGGCGTGAAAGTGATACTTTCGCTGGATTCAGAGGATTATGAAACCCCGGCATCCGACGATGCTGAGAAATGGTGGGCCGAAACGATTCTAAGTTGCGGTGCAACCGCATCCACCTGTGTGGTGGGCGAGCTGGCCCGGGCGCTGCGAGAGCGGGGCCGCCGGGATGTTCTGGAGGCCATGAGCAGGCTTGAGGTTTGTTACCATTCTGACATGCATTCTTTCCATCCCACCCACGCTGAGTATCTCGATGAGATGGGGTGGGATGATGGGGTGGCCGAGGTTATCGCCCGCGAGTCGAAGGGGGTGGCAGACGTGGCCTACATTCTCGGTCAGTGGCCGGCCGCGTATTGCAAACCAGGGAACAGTTGGGGACCGCAGGTTCCCCGGGCGATGGCGGCAATGGGGATTCCGGTTTTCACAGATGCGCCTTTTGAATTCTGCACAGGCCGCCCCATGTGGTACGACAACACCCTTTTCATACGCTATCACATGGCTTTGGATACGTACTTTGGGGAACCACACACGGATAGACTCAGGCTTTTACAGACTGAATTTCTGAGAAGGTGCCAGGAGCATCAAGAAGTTTTGACAAACCAACAAGGATTGATTGAACGTCAAAACTTCTTGGAGGGTGGGTATCTTGTGGTGTTTACCCATCCGTGCCGCCTTGTGACGGCAAGCTTCCCCGGAAATTTCAACCACGGCAACAATCCGGATAGAAGTCAGTGGCGGCCTGCGCCTTTGAGGCCTGCAGAGGAAGTGGCCAGCTTGAAGGAAGATTTGGAGCAGTTTATCCGCTGGGTAGCTTCTTTGGGCGATGTCGAAATCTGCAGTTACAGGGAACTGTACAGCCGCCACCGCATGGCGCCGTCTCCCTGGCTCGATGTGGAAGAGTTGAAAAGGATATGCATCGAACTGCCGGAGAAGCCAACCCATGTTCGTGCAAATGCGGAGTGGCTGACCCCGGCCGAGCTTTTCAGTGCGGTTGTTAGAGCCGCTCTTTGGTTCATCGAGCGCGGCCGCGTTCCGGAATGCGTTCCCGTACAGCGCCTTTACGGCCCTTCGGAGAACCCGCCGCTGGTGAACGCCGAGGGCACAGCGGGCGGCGACGCTATGGAGACAGCAGTGCGGGAGGTGGATGGGTACTGCGTGGAGCACGGCTCTCTTCCGGCTTCGATTCGGGTTGGAGGTTCGGAGGTGGGCCCGAACTCCTTTATGAGGGCGTGCATTGATCTTTTGAGCGGGGGAAAGCCAGTCATACGCCGCGTGCCGGAAATGCCGGCTTTGGCGGAGCGTCCCGACATAGCGGTTAAGAGCATGCGCGGTACCTGGGTTGTGTTTCCGCCGGAGTTTGAGGGCAGGCGCGTGCTTGAGCTTGCGCGCTTGCACACTTGGGCCGCCAAACCAGCATAAAAAACGGTTGCCAGTTGACTCAGCGGGCTTTTCGGGAGTGATGCGGGATGAGGATGCAGAGGGGGTTAAGCCGGTGGTTTTGCTTTGGAGCGGCGCTGGCTGTTTGGTTGTGGGGCGCCGCGGTGCTGTTGACGTCTTTTTCGGCGGCGCAGGCGGCTGTTCCGAAGACCGGGTTTTCGGCCGCGGTGATTGGAGCGCTGCAGCAGGAGCTTGCGGCTGTGGAAGCCCGAATGACAGACAAAAGCGAACAGCATTTGATGGGAATACGGTTTGTCACGGGCAGTTTAAACGGCCGCCGCGTGGTGCTTGTTCGGTGCGGCATTGGTAAAGTGAATGCCGCAATGGTTACAACGCTGGTTCTCAGCCGCTTTCATCCGCGCTGGGTGATATTCACCGGCATTGCAGGGGGACTGCGTTCGGATTTGGCCCCGGGAGATATTGTTATCGCTACCAAAGTGACCTATCATGACTATGGGGGAGTAAGCGCGGCGGGGTTTGCACCTTCCGCCACACAGGATCCGGTTACCGGAAGGAAGAACCCGCGCTTCTTTGCCTGCGACCCGCGTCTTGTGAAGGCCGCGGAGGAAGCGGCGGCGTCTGCTAAGCTGGAGCGCGTGGCAACCAGCCGCGGTTTGCGCCGCCCCAGAGTGGTTAAGGGTGTGGTGGTTACTGGGGATGTGTTTGTTGCTTCGCCGGCAAAGGCCGCTGAACTGCGGCGGATTTTCGGAGCCGACGTGGTTGAGATGGAGGGAGCCGCTGTTGCTCAGATTTGCTGGCAGCAGAAGGTGCCGTTTCTGATACTGCGCAGTGTTAGCGACAGCGCCGGCAAAACGGCGTTTATCGAGATGATTCGGTTTCTTAAGGGCGCGGCGGAGAATTCCGCCAGGATTACCATGGGGCTTATATCGCGGTTGGCACCGGAATAGATTGTTTTGTGCGGGGTGGGGTGAACACGGCACCCGTAAATATGGAATGATATAGGTTAGGGTGGACAAGGGGCCGGAAACGAGCCTTTACCGCGCACCGAAGAAAGCGAATGACTCAAAGCAATAATTCGCCTTCTAATTCCGATAAAAAGCCAATCGGTCTGCCGCCTTTGGCTTGGGTGTACCTGGTTTCTTGGTACATTCTCGGCACCGCCAGCCTGGCGTATGTGGCTTTGGTGGAGAGGCCAGACCGGTGGCAGGAGATGGCTTGGCTTCTTGTGCTTTCGGGGCTTTTCTCCTCCAGGAAGATCCGCCTTGGTGGACCTCTTTCGCGCGCCGGTGGAGAACGTGTGGCTCAGCTTTCCGTGGGCTCCACGATAACCTTTGCCTCGCTTTTCATCCTTGGAACCAGCAGTGCGGTTCTTGTTGATGGCTTCGGCACCCTGTGTGAGTCTTTCTATCCCTCCCGAAAACGGTGGTACGTGGTGCTTTTCAATGTGCTGAGCCTGTGCGCAATCACTTTGGCGGCCGGCGCTGTGTACGAAGCTCTTGGGGGGAACATCGGACGCGACTGGCTTTATGTGGACATATCCCGCTTTGAAACTGCCAAGCTGCACGCGGTTTTGTGCGCACTGCTAACTTACTTCTTCTTAAACACGCTGTCTGTGGCCATAATTGTGGGGATTGTTAACCAGAGAAGCGTTTTGGCGACCTGGATGGATAACTCCTTGTGGTCGCTTCCGTGCTTTGTGGCGGCTGGTTCCATTGCGGCGGTTTTCTCCATCGCGTATGCGCATGCGGCGGCTTTGGCCTTTTTGGTGCTTCCGGTGGTGGCAGTGGTTGTTCTAGCCCACGACTTTTACCAAGGGCGTTTGGAGGAACAGGCTAAGCGCGTTGCCGAGCTCGACGAGAAGAACCGGGAGCTTCAGAAGCTGTATTCGTCGCTTGAGCAGTCTCAGCACAGGCTGAGGGAAAGCGAGGCGCGGTACAGGGCGGTTGTTGAAGACCAGATGGAGCTGATATGCCGGTCGCTTCCGGACGGCACGCTGTCTTTTGTGAACGAGGCGTGTTGCAGGTTTTTCGGGAAGAGCAGTGGAGAGCTTCTGGGGCGCCCGGCGTATGTTTTGTTTGGCGAGGAAGAGGCCCTGCGGAGGCAGAGGTTGGTGAAGGCCCTCAGCCGCAACACGCCCTCCGTAAGCCGGCAGCAGCGGGTGGAGACCCCAAGCGGGGAGGTGCACTGGCTCCAGTGGACTGACCGCGCCATTTTCAATGAAGACGGTGTGCTGGTTGAGGTTCAGTCGGTTGGGAGGGATGTTACCGAGCAGGTTGTTCTTGAGGAACAGCTCAGGCATGCCCAGAAGATGGAGGCCGTGGGTCGTTTGGCCGGAGGGGTGGCCCACGATTTCAACAACCTGCTGATGGCTATGTCGGGCTTCAGCGAGCTTTTGTTGAAGTCCAAGCGGTTGGACCAACAGCTTGTTCGCTATGTGGAGGGCATAAAGGAGGCGGCCGACAGAGCCGCGTCTCTCACAAGGCAGCTTCTTGCTTTCAGCCGCAAGCAGGTGATGGAGCCCAAGGTTCTCGATTTGAATGCTTCGGTTGCAGGAATAGAGAAGATGCTGCGCCGGCTCATAGGCGAACATATTGCGCTTGAAACCAAGCTTGCTCCGGACCTTTGGATGGTCAAAGTTGACCCAACTCAAATCGATCAGGTGATAATGAACCTTGCTGTAAACGCCAGGGACGCCATGCCGGACGGCGGGAAGCTGGTTATAGAAACCGCCAACGTTTACTTGGACGAGTCTTTCGCCAAAAAGCATCCCGAGGTACTGCCGGGGCCGTATGTAATGCTTGCGGTTCACGACACCGGCTGCGGAATGGACAGCGAGACCCTCTCTCACATATTCGAGCCTTTCTTCACCACCAAGCCGTTGGGCAAAGGAACTGGTTTAGGACTTTCAACCGTGTATGGTATTGTGCGCCAGAGCGGCGGGGAGATAGAGGTGGAGAGCGAGCTTGGCAAGGGGACCACTTTCCGCATATATTTGCCGCGCGTGGACGCCGAGGTTTCTGAGGAGGAGAAGAAGCCGGAGTGGGACGACTTGCCCGGCGGAAACGAAACTGTTTTGGTGGTTGAAGACGAGGAGATGGTCCGCGAGCTTGTTGGCGGAATATTGGAGTCCAGCGGCTATAAGGTTATCAAGGCCAAGACCCCCAGAGAGGCGATAAGCATTGTTAGGAATTCGACAGAGCGCGCCGACCTGCTGATAACAGACGTGGTAATGCCCGAGATGACCGGCACTGAACTGGCAAGTACGCTGGCACAAGAGATACCCGGCATGAAGGTGCTTTACATGTCGGGGCATTCCGGCGATCCGCTCATTGAGGTTGAGCTGAACTCGGGCAGGGACGTATTTCTGCAGAAGCCGTTTGGTCGGGATGTGCTTATAAGAAAGGTGCGTGAGATACTGGATTCGCGTCAAAACGAGGCGTCGAGTTCGTAAAGCCGGCGAAGCAATCCGCTGCCAAAGCCAGCCGCCACCGCTTGGTTGGTGGGGTTTCTGGCGGCTTTGAGGCCGGTGCGGGCTCTAAGGAACCGAATGGACTGGTTTCCCCTCGGAATCCCAGATTGTTAAACCCCCGGTGCGGTTGGTACTGCCCAGGCCAACCAACGGCTTTCCGGATTTGCTGTATATAACCAAACCGCCGCCTTGATCCGTGCATCCGATGCCCACATTGCGCACACCGGTTTTGTCGTAAATATCCACTTCACCGCCCAGAGGTGTTGCTCCCAGCTCCAAAGCCGTTTTGCCATCGCGGTCGGCCAGAGACAGGGTTCCGCTGCGGTCGTTTGCACTGATGGATGCCACTTTTGCTCCGGAGGGATTTAAGATGCTGACGGATCCGGCGGTGCCGCCGGAGGAGATGGCGATGCTTGGTTTGCCGTCTGGGCTTAAGAGCTGGATGTACGCGCCGGAGGCGGTGGAATTAACCTCCAGTATTGGAGAGCCGGTTTGACTCACAATGCGGACAGGTGCTTTGAGCACAGTTGCGGTTCTGGGGGATACGGTTTGGCGTGCGGTGGGATTTGCCGGGCTTCCGAGGAGTTTGCTAAAGCCAACGTCTGCCGGCTGAACCGGCAGGTTTTTCGTTATTTTGGAAGGTAAATCGGCTAGGGCGGCCACACAGACCAGGAGTGCCAGTGCCAAAGCCTGCAGAAGCCGCAGTTTCGCCTCGGCTTTGGCAAGGCGTTTTTCAAGCAGGGCGGTTCTCTGTGATATGTCCATATTCACCTCCAAGAAGTTTTGACAAACCAACAAGGGCTGATTGAACGTCAAAACTTCTTGCCGCTAATCCGGCTCCACAAGGTAAACAGGAGGATTGGTGAACCCTTTTGCTGCGTCTGCGGGGAGTACCCGCCTGAGAAACGGCGGAAACAGGCGCAGTTTGGCTACTTCTGCGGGGTCTGCAAACACGAATTCGTCTTTGTAACCCTCGCGGGTGAGCAGTTCTGCCCCGGGCGTTGGCTCTCCGGAGATTCTGCAGAGGAAGTAGAAGGCTATTTCAGGGCCGGGAATTCCGTTGGGTCTGTCGGTTACGTAAAGCAGTTTGTCCACGCGGGCTTGGAGTCCGGCCTCCTCACGCAGTTCGCGGAGGACTGCATCCACGGCGGATTCGCCCGGGTTAACGCCTCCTCCCGGCAGAACCCAGTATTCTCTGTCGGGGTCCCGGTGGCTGTGGCGGAGGAACAGGATTGTGTCTCCGCGGGGAACAACAGCCACAGCGCGCACACGTATGCGGCTTTGAGGCCTGGCGGTGGATGATTCAGCTCGGCTCATAGACTATATGAACCCTGTGGCCGGCGGGATCGGTTGTTTTCAGGAAGGCGGATTTGCGCCTGCCTATGATAGCAGGCTCTTCCACTTCAATCCCGCGTTCTCTGAGAGTGTGCACGGCTTCTTCGAAGTTGGCAACGCGAATTGCCACGTGGGCTTTGTCGAACTCCGGCTGATGCATGACCTCAATACTGCCCGAAGCACTGCCTTTGAGGAAGTCCGAGGTTTGCCCTGCGGTTTTGGTAAGCCCTGGGAAGGTTGCGGTGTACCAATCTGCAACGGTGGGACCTGCATTTGGAAGGGTTGGGTAAAGGCCAACATGGTCCAAACCCTGGAACAGCGGCACACCGCGGGCCTTTTTAATCCACCACAGGCACTGCTCAACGCGGGCGCGAAGGGCATCGTAGTTTCGGGAAGAGATTATCTCCTTGGTTATAAGCTTGCTTCCCATTCCCAAGCAGGCGCATCCGGCTTTTATCCATTCCGCTATGCTCTGCTCTGTGGCATCCACGCCGCCAGTTGGCATTATCTTGGTCCACGGACACGGAGCCAGCAGTGCTTTGACGAAGGACGGCCCTCCAACCTCTGCGCCAGGGAAAAGTTTTACAATTTCGCAACCCCACTCCTCGGCCAAGCTTATTTCCGAGGCGCTGCCGCAACCTGGGCTGTAAGGGACCTTCCGCCTGTTGCATATTTTGGCCACTTCCGGGTTGAAAATGGGACCGACCACAAAGTTCGCCCCCGAGTTTATGTAAAGCGCCGCGGTAGCCTCATCCACCACAGAGCCAACGCCCAGAATCACGTGCGGCAGTTCCCTGGCGCAGTAGTCCGAAAGCTCGCAGAAGACCCTGTATGCGAGATCTCCGCGGTTGGTGAACTCCACAACTCTGGCTCCGGCATCGGCGCAAGCTTTCACCACTTCTACGGCAACGCTTACGTCGCTGTGGTAGAACACCGGAACCAGCCCTATCCTTTCCATTTCGGTGAGTGTTTCCAAGCGGCTGAATCTGGGCATGGATATTCTCCTTTTTCAGTTGGCTAGATTAAGGTTTGGCGCAAAAACCGCGCCTCAACGCTGAACCCGTCCGGTACCTCCGCTTTTCAGCAGTGCTTCAACGTCTTCCAGTGACAGGACGTTGAAATCTCCGAAAACCGAGTGCTTCAGGCACGAGGCCGCAACAGCAAAACTCAGCACCCTTTCCAAGTTTTCCGGGAAATTCAGCATTCCATATATGAGGCCGGCCACGAAAGCGTCGCCGCCGCCCACGCGGTCCACTATTGGGACGATGTCGTACTGAGGCCCTATGTGAAGCTGCTGCCCGTCCCACAAAACGGCGCTCCAGGTGTTGCGGCTTGCACTGATGCTGCCGCGCAGAGTGATGGCCACCAGCTTGAGGTTGGGGAAGCGGGATGCAAGCTCTCTGCACACGTATTCGTAGGCGGAGGCGCTCAACCTGCCGGCTTCCACATCAACCTCTGGGGCCTTAATGCCGAAAACCTGTTCCGCATCTTCCTCGTTTCCCACGGCTATGTCGGCCAATGCCACCATCTCCGGCATAACTTCGGAGGCTTTTTTGCCCCAATTCCACAGCTTTTTCCTGTAGTTGAGATCGCAAGATACAGTGATGCCGCGCGACTTGGCGGCTTTAATCCCCTCCAGGCAGGTGGCGGCGAGGCTTTCACTTATAGCGGGCGTTATGCCGGTCCAGTGGAACCACGAGGCGCCGGCGAAAACCGAGTTCCAATCCACCATGCCGGGCTGTATTTCGGCGATGGCGGATCGATCGCGGTCGTATATAACTTTGCTGGGGCGCTGAGCGGCCCCCATTTCCAGGAAGTAGATGCCTATTCTGGAACCGCCCCGGATGATGTGGGAAGTTCCAATTCCGAAAGAACGCAGGTAAGCGATGCACGCGTCGCCGAGTTCGTTTTTGGGAAGGCGCGTTACGAATTCTGTGGGGACTCCCAGTTGGGCCAGCATGGCCGCTACGTTGGCTTCGCCGCCGCCGTAGAGCACGTCGAAACTGCGCGCCTGCACAAAGCGCTGGAAGCCGGGCGGGCTCAAACGCATCATTACTTCGCCAAAGGTTACAACCTTGCTCATGTTTGCTTCACCGTTGGTTGTTTGGGTTTGCGGCAGGTACCGCCGAATGCGATTTGGCCGGGTTTGGCTTGCGGGCTTTCTGCGGCCAAATCGTGCCGAGGTTTAATTACAGCAGGCGAAGCCGGCTTCCTTCCAAGAAGTTTTGACAAACCAACGTGAATTGTTTGAATGTCAAAACTTCTTGTTGGGATGGTTGCTGTCTCAGCGCTTTGCCTCTTAAACGTTTAAACCAACAGGTTTTGATGCGTGATGTTCGAAGGAAGGAGAGGGTTTGCCGCAGAAAGCTTGCTGTGACCGCACCTCTTCAGGAAGCTTTTGGAGAGGAGAGAGGGCGATGCGAAGTGCAGCGGGAATGATGCGCGCGTTTTTGCGCATTTCTCGCAGGCTGTTTTGCAACTCTGTTGTTGTTGCAGTGGTTTTAGTATGGATACTCGAGGAGTTTGCCGGGGCTATCAGCGGAGTGCTGGTTTTGGCAAGCTCTTCGCCATGTAATTTTGTGGAGGTTGGTACGCTTATGCAGGCTGAAGCGGTGACTGTGGATCGATTGCGGTGTGAGTATGCCGTCAATCCGCTTGGAATCGATGTGCGCAGGCCCAGGCTGAGTTGGGTTATTCGGTCTGGCCGGCGCGGCGAGGTGCAAACGGCTTATCAAGTTTTGGTTGCCAGCAGTGAAGCGAACCTGAAGGCCAACAAAGGCGATTTGTGGGACAGCGGAAAGGTTGAGTCCGACCAGTCCTGCCACGTTGTGTATGCCGGAAAGGAATTGGGCTCCAGAACAAGGTGCTTCTGGAAAGTGCGTGTGTGGGACCGCGACGGCAAGCCCTCGGCTTACAGCCAGCCGGCTTCGTGGGAGATGGGACTTTTGGAGCCGGATGATTGGAAGGCCAAGTGGATATGCTTCCCTCCGCCGCTGGATGCATCGGGCAAGTCGGAAATGGGGCCGTCGCCTTATATGCGCAAGAGCTTTTCCGTTGATCAGCGGGTGGCGAAGGCGCGGCTGTATGTTACTGCGCTCGGTCTTTACGAAGTGTATCTCAACGGCAAGCGGGTTGGCGACCATGTGTTTGCTCCGGGGTGGACCGATTACAACAAAAGGGTGATGTACCAAACTTACGATGTGACCAACATGCTTCGTATTGGAGAAAACGCGCTGGGGGCTGTGCTTGGAGACGGCTGGTACGCGGGGTATGTTGGTCTTGGCGGGCGGAACAGATACGGAGCCTTCCCACTGCTTTTGTGCCAGCTTGAGATCGAGTATGCGGATGGGAGCTCAGCGGTTGTTGTTTCCGACGAAACGTGGCGCGCCTCGCACGGCCCGATTTTGGCGTCGGACATGCTGATGGGCGAAACTTACGATGCCCGTAAGGAGATGTCGGGGTGGAATAAGCCCGGTTTCGACGACTCCGAATGGAAGCCGGTTACAGTTAAAGAGGTGCCCAATATCAAGCTGGTGGCGCAAGTTGGACCTCCTGTGCGCAAAACCCAAGAGTTGAAGGCCAAAAGCGTATCTGAGCCGGCGCCCGGAAGGTTCGTGTTTGACCTCGGGCAGAACATGGTGGGTTGGGCAAAGCTGAAGGTGCACGGAGAGGCCGGCACTCAAATCACCCTCAGGTTTGCCGAAATGCTCAACCCCGACGGCACGATTTACACCGCAAACTACAGAAGCGCTAAGTGCACCGATACCTACATTCTGCGGGGCGGCGGCACGGAGGTGTACGAACCACACTTCACTTTCCGCGGTTTCAGATACGTGGAGGTGACGGGCTATCCGGGTAAGCCGCCGCTGGATGCTATTACTGGTGTGGTGGTGCATTCTGACATGCCGCTGACAGGCCGCTTCGAGTGCTCGAAGCCGATGCTCAATCAGCTTCAGAGCAACATCGTTTGGGGCCAGCGCGGCAACTACCTCAGCGTGCCCACCGACTGCCCTCAGCGCGATGAGCGGCTGGGTTGGACCGGAGATGCGCAGATATTCGCCAAGACCGCCGCTTTCAATATGGATGTTGCGGGCTTCTTCACCAAATGGCTCATCGATGTGGAGGAGGCTCAAACCGAAGACGGAGCCTTCCCGGATGTTGCACCGAGGGTTGCCGTTGGAGTTGGCACGGCCGCCTGGGGAGATGCCGGCGTGATATGCCCTTGGACTATCTACCTCTGCTACGGCGACAAAGAGGTGATTGAGAGGCACTACAGCGCCATGACCAAGTGGATTGACTATCTGAAGAGCCACAGCAAGGAGCTCTTGAGGCCGGACGAGGGCTACGGCGATTGGCTTTCGGTGAACGCCGATACGCCTCGGGATGTGCTTGCCACTGCTTACTTCGCCTACAGCACCAGGCTTCTCTCCAAAATGGCCCGTGCCGTCGGCAGGAATGAGGACGCCGCAAGGTACGAAGAGCTGTTCCAGCAAATTAAGGAGGCTTTCAACAAGGCTTACGTGGCGGAAGACGGGCGCATAAAGGGGAACACTCAAACCTGCTATGTTCTGGCTCTTTACTTTGACCTGCTTCCGCCGGAGAAGCGACCGCTGGCGGTGAAGTACCTCGTGGAGGACATTCAAAAGCGCGATTGGCACCTCTCCACCGGGTTTGTGGGAACGGCCTACCTGCCGGCGGTGCTGACGGAAGCCGGGCACCTGGATGTGGCATACCGCCTGCTGAACAACGATACTTTCCCATCCTGGGGCTTCACCATAAAGCACGGAGCTACCACAATATGGGAGCGCTGGGACGGCTGGACTCCGGAAAAGGGCTTCCAAGACCCCGGTATGAATTCGTTCAACCACTATGCGTTTGGCTCTATCGGACAGTGGATGTACGAGAACATCCTCGGCATTAACGCGGATGAGAAGGCTCCCGGATACAAGCACATCATCATTCGCCCGCGGCCCGGCGGCGGAATCACCTTTGCCAAAGGCGAGCTGGAGAGCATGTACGGCCGAATAGCAAGCTCGTGGCGCCTGGAGGATTCGCGGTTCAGGCTTAGTGTTGCAGTGCCGGCAAACACCACCGCCACCGTTTACATACCGGCCGCCAGCGAACAGGATGTGACCGAGCGCGGCAAGCCGGCTTCTCAGGCCGAGGGGGTTAAGTTCCTTCGGATGGAAAACGGAGCGGCAGTGTTTGAAGTTGGCTCCGGCAACTACGAGTTCGCATCGAAACTGCCTCAGGGTGCGGAAGGCTGATGGAGTTCTTTAGAACGCACGGTTGAGTAAGCACAGTTTGGCACCCGCCCCTTGCTTCGACCCGCTGTGGAATGGAGCATGGGGCGGGAAAGTTAAAGCCCGCGGGACAAACCCTGCGGGCTTAAGATTTTGGTACCTCAGCGAATGCGTTCTTTCAGGGGTTAGACTTTTCCGGCAAAGAGCCGTATGTACTCCTTGGTCTTTTCTTTAACGCGGTTGCGTGCGGATTCGCCGAGTTTGCGGAAGTCTTTTTCACTGGGATTGGCATTATAAGCCTCGATAAATCCCTCGATGAAGGCGATGGAAAGGGCTGTTGCCACGTTGACTTTGGTTACGCCTCCTGTTTGGATGGCATCGAGCAGTGTTCCCTCGCCGTCGGCAAGCTCGATACCCTTCTCTTGGGCGTCTTTCGGAGTCATTAGGATGCCAGAAGAGCCGTGGGAAACCAATGGGAGGCGCGTGCGCTTTTGAATTTCCACAAGGCGGTCCACCCTGACAGGCCAAATATCGTCCCAGATGCCGTGGATGGAGCCGAAAGCGGCGGCCAGGAAGTCGCACTTGGTTTCTTCAACAAAACGCTCCACATCCTCTGGTTTTGCCATCAGCTCTTCCACAGATTTGCCTGCCTTTTCCCTAATGATCTTGACCGCCTCACTTGCAGGGAGCTTTCTCAGGTGGGCGATTTCATCGGCCGAGAAATAGTCCTCGATTTTGGGGATTTTCCCGAGCTCGGCTTCGACGGGCACGCCTCTTGGGTGGCACATTTCCACAACTTTGCGTGTTAGCTCTATATTTTCCTCAAGAGGCAGTGACGAACCGTCAAAAAGGACAGCAGTGAACTGGTTGTCTAGTGCTTTTTGAACCTGTTCCAGGCTTGTGCCGTGATCGAGGTTCAAAGCGATTCTGATTTTAGATTTCTCAGCGGCGATTTTAACCATGCCGGCGCCCAATTCCCAACCGGCGTATCTGCTGGCGCCGGGGCTTAGCTGAATGATAAGGTCTACGGGCTCGCCGAGTTCTTCAGACATCTCCTCGGCCGCCGATACGAATGCCTGAACCATCTCCATGTTGTTGGCGTTGAATGCGCCAACCGCTCTTCCTGCTTCAAGCGCCGGCAGAAGCAATTCTCTTTCGTCTACCAAAGGCATCTCTCTTTCCTCCCCAGTGATAACGATAGGTCGGCTCCATCCTGCGCCGAGGCGTCCCAGTTTTAAACTTCGGGGGCCTTGGGATGGCGAGCCGAAAGAAAGAGAGGGTGTTGAGCAGTTTTGGGAACCCTCTCCTTTGCCAGTCTATCAGAAGAGCGGGAATTTTTCAACGGAGAGGCAGGGAGGGATGTTTGCGGTGCTTTCGGGGAGCGGTTGAGGTTATGCCGACTGCGCAGGCTTTAAAAGAAAATGGAGCGGGAGACGGGATTCGAACCCGCGACATCCTGCTTGGGAAGCAGGTGCTCTACCACTGAACTACTCCCGCTCTAGCTTCGTTTGTATAATAGCACTGCTTGAGATTTGTGTCAAGCGCACTGCTTGAAAATCGCTTTTGCCTTGTGTTATAATGCGGCGAGCGGAAATGAACGCAGCCGATATGCTTTCTATCCTCTTTTTCGCCTATGGCGAACATTCTGAAAGTGCACGTTGACGACACGGTAACCATGCGAAAACCCCACGCCTGCGGCGGATTCGACTGGGTTGTAACCCGCGTAGGCGCCGATATTGGTCTTCGGTGTGTTAAATGCGGGCGCCGGATTATGATTCCCAGGGACGAATTCGACCGCCGCGTCCGCAAGCTCGTGTCATCACCCCGCGTGATGGAAGAAACTGCCCTGTGGGAGATCAACGCGGGTTGAATCCAACTGCTTCGAACACATGGCGCAACCGCTTGGCTGTTTGCAACGGCTGCGACGCTTGCGGTCCCTGCTGTGTGGATGGTATTCCCATTTCGTATTCTGAGTATAAGCGCATAAGGCAGTTTGTTGAGGCTTTGCCCCCCGAGGAAAGGGAAAGGGTGCTGAACCAAAACAAAAGGATGCCGTGGCCGGGCGCACCGGAAATAACCTATACGGCCTGCAGATACCGCGACTTGGAGAGAGGACGCTGTTTGATATATCCGGTGAGACCTCTAATCTGCCGACTGTTCGGACACGTGGAGTGGTTGCCGTGCCCAATTCAGCGCACTGGACCGCCTGCCCCGAACGGTGTTAGGCTTTTTCAGCGCTACGCCATGAGGGAGCTTAAAACCTTCGAAGAATGGGAGGAATCAGAGGGTGCTGTTGGCCATTGATGTGGGCAACACCAACGTGGTGATTGGCTTGTTCTCTCAAGAAGCTTTGACAGGCCAACGATCACCATTTGAACGTCAAAGTTTCTTGCCTGAGAACGCGTTTGGCCTGCTTGCCCACTGGCGCATATCCACCCAAACATCCAGAACGGCCGATGAATACGGGGTTATACTCCGAAGCCTGCTTTCAAGCGTCGGGGTCTCCGAAAAGCAGGTAGCCGGATCAATAGTTTGCAACGTTGTTCCCCCTTTGGATCCTGTGCTGCGCAAGGCGGTTGAAACCACCTGCGGGATTGAACCTTTGCTGGTGGGGCCGGGTGTGGATACCGGCGTAAAGGTCTGCTATGATCCTGTGGAGGAAGTGGGTCCCGACCGCGTCGTAAACGCTGCGGCCGCATTTCATATATACGGCGGGCCGGCCATCGTGGTGGATTACGGCACCGCCACCACCTTTGATGCGGTGTCTGCCGAGGGCCACTACATAGGAGGTGCAATCGCCCCCGGCGTTGGAATATCCATGGAGGCCCTGTTCTCTAGGGCCGCCAGACTGCGCCGAATAGAGTTGAAGCCGCCCATTAAAGCCATCGGAAGCTCTATGACCGAAAGTTTGAGGTCTGGAATACTTTACGGATTCGCGGGACAGACCGACGAAATGGTGCGCAGATTCCAAAGCGAACTGGGCTCCGAAGCCAAGGTGATCGCAACCGGCGGTTTGGCCGAACTGATAGCTCCGGAGACGCGCACGGTTCAGCACATCAATCCGTGGCTCACCCTCCAGGGGTTGAAGATAATATGGGACAGGCAGAAGCAGTTGTAGCAAGCACCGGTGTTAGCTTGGGCTTTCCAAAACACCGACCCATCGTGGCCTTAGCGCCGATGGCGGGGTTTACCGATCACTGCTTCCGCCTTTTGGCCAAAGAAGCGGGGGCAGACTTGGTTTACACAGAACTGATAAGCTCCCAGGCCATACACTACCGAAACGAGCGCACTTTTGCTATGATGGATTGGACCGATAGCGAGCGCCCGGTTGCCGTGCAGATCTTCGGAACGGATCCCGAAATTATGGCCGAAGCGGCATCAGTGGTTGCATCCAAAGGGGCAGATTTGATAGATGTTAACCTTGGCTGCTCTGTGCCCAAGGTGCTTAAAACAGGTTCTGGTGCCGCCCTCCTGAGGGATCTCGGGCGGCTAAAAGCCGTTTTGGAAGCTGTTGTTGGCGCATCGCCGGTTCCAGTTACGGTGAAAATGCGGGCGGGGTGGGACAAAAGCTCGATAAATGCGCCAGAAGTGGCTGCGTTGGCACAGGAGGTTGGGGTGTGCGCTGTGGCGGTGCATGGGAGGACCGCCGTGCAGGGTTTCTCCGGCCGCTCGGATTGGTCGGTCATTGCGGCCGTAAAGCGAGCGGTCAGTATCCCCGTCCTCGGCAACGGAGATATAGAAACGCCGGAGGACGCCGCGCGAATGCTCGAGGAAACCGGCTGCGACGGCGTGATGATCGGCCGCGCGGCCATAGGAAATCCGTGGATATTCACTCGGGTTAAGGCTTACCTTTTGCGCGGAGAGATTTTGAAGGAACCCACCCCCGAAGACAGAATTTTCATGCTGATTCGCCATGCCAGAATGATGGTGGCCGCAAAAGGTGAAAAAATAGGAATCCACCAGCTTCGGGGGCATGCTGCGCATTACCTGCGCCACATGAGGCACGCCTCGGGCCTGCGGGCGAGCTTCATGAAGGCGAATACGTTGGCAGAAGTGGAACAGCTTTTGAACGAAGCATTGAGAAATATCAAACCATTGGGCGCCGCCGCGTGAATACGGCAGGCGGGTGCGACCGACGCGGAGAATTTCTTCGGAGACGGTTGCTTAAATTCGATGTGCTAGAAATTGAGCGATATCAAGAGGGTTGTGAGCCTTAGTTTGGGATCATCGCTTCGGAATAAAGCGGTGCAAGCCCAGTTCTTGGGACAGCCGTTCAGTATAGAAAGAATCGGCACAGATGGGGATTCAGCACGCCTGAAAGCCCTCCTGCGGGAGCTGGACGGAAAAGTGGATGCAATCGGCCTGGGCGGCACGAACCTTTATCTCTCCGCTGGGGACAGGCGCTATTTAATCCGCGCCAGCGCAGAGTATGCCCGCATACCCAAGATAACCCCCGTAACCGACGGATACGGAATCAAACGCTATGTGGAACCGGAGATGATTAAACAGATGGACCGAGATACGCCTCTGAAGCTCAACGGCAGGAAGGTTCTGCACGTGTGCGGCGTCGACCGCTGGGGGATGGCCGAAGCGATGACCCGTTTGGGGGCAAAAGTGATTTTCGGAGATCTTATGTTTGCGCTGGAGGTGCCCATACCTATCCCGTCGATCCGAATCTTGAAGATTCTGGCCGTGTCGCTTTTGCCTATAATAACGCTTGCAAGCACTGAGCAGCTTGGGTATCCCACCGGCGCTTCTCAGGAGAGGCCTAGGACCAAATATGAGAAATACTACCGCTGGGCGGACTACATTTCTGGCGATTTTCATTTTATCCGGAAGCATATGCCGCAAGACCTAACCGGCAAAGTGATAATAACCAATACTGTTACAGAAGAAGATGTGAAAGAACTGCAAAAGCGCGGGGTTAGAGCTTTGGTAACCCTCAGTCCGCGGTTTGAGGGAAGAGCGTTTGGCACAAACGTTTTGGACGGAGTTCTGGTGGCGCTTTTGAAAAAGCATCCGGATGAGCTGACCAGGTCGGATTATTTGGATTTTGCAGAAAAACTCAACTGGCGTCCGCATGTGGAGGTGTTGAATTGAACCCGCCGGAGCAGGAAAAAGGGAAATTCGGGTTTATTATTCATCCTCTTGAGGCAAGAAGGGACGTAGCACGCAAGTATCCGATTGCGAGGTTTCTGCCAACCTGCGCTGTGGAGTTCTTTTTGAAGCACAAATCGCCGGTGATGCTGTCTCACATTACTGGGATACGCTCCGCAACCGGTGCTGAGGCCGAAGGTTGGTTCATAGGATGCCCGCTTACCCCAAAGCAGATGCTGACCCTCCCGCTGGAGTTTGTTTGGAAGAGGATTATAGAGGCTGGGATGTTGGCCGCAGATGCCGGGGCCAAAATACTTGGCCTTGGGGCGTTCACATCGGTTGTGGGGGATGGCGGCGTAATTGTGGCAAAGAACCTGCCGATTGCCGTAACAACCGGAAACTCTTACACCGTGGCCACGGCCGTGGAAGGTGCTCTCAAGGCCGCGGAGATGGTGGGCCTTCAACCTGCCGAGTGCTCTGCGGCGGTTGTTGGTGCCGCCGGGTCCATCGGAAAAACCTGCGCCAAACTGCTTGCCAGGGAAGTGGCCGAGCTGGCTCTGGTGGGCCGAAACCCCGCCCGCCTTCAGGAGGCGCTCAGCGAAATTCGCGAAGGGGCTAAATCGAAGTTGATTGTGGCTTCCGGGGTTGAGGAAGGGCTGCGTAATGCCGATATAGTGATTACCGTTACAAGCGCTGTGGACGTTGTTATACAGCCAAAATGGCTGAAAAAGGGTTGCGTTGTGTGCGATGTGGCAAGGCCTCGGGATGTTTCGCAAAGAGTAGCGAAAGAACGCGAAGATGTGCTGGTTATAGAAGGCGGTATGGTTGAGGTGCCCGGGGAGCCGGATTTCGGCTTTGATTTTGGGTTTCCCCCCAAAACCGCTTATGCCTGCATGTCTGAAACAATGATGCTGGCACTTGAGAGGAGGTATGAGAACTTCACACTTGGAAAAGACGTAAGTGTGCAACAAGTGGAAGAGATGCAGAGATTAGCACAAAAACACGGATTTAGGCTGGCCGGCTTCCGCAGTTTCGAGCGGCCGGTAACTCAGGAGCAGATAGAGCGGGTTAGGCGTGCAGCCGGCCGCTGAACTGCTATAAACAGCCGCTAAATATGGAACCATGGAATGCAACTGATTGTCAGAAAAAACGCAGCAGTCGATTAACCGGGGAAACCCCGGTGAACTCCTGCTGTTAGAAGGAGTGCAAAAAAGAGATGCTTACGGATAAGGAGATTGTGCTGACCCGCGCCGGGCTCAAGAAAATCGAAGAGGAGCTGAAACATCTACAAACCCATCATCGCCGTGAAGTGGCCGAAAGGATTCGCGAGTCTAAGCATTACGGCGACCTCGCAGAAGTCGGCGGAAACGCCGAGTATGAGGAAGCCAAAGCGGAACAAGCATTTGTTGAAGGTCGTATATTAGAACTGAAGAAAATCCTAAGCAACGCGCGGGTCCTGGACGATTCTGATGTGCCAACAGATCATGTGGGGATAGGCTCCGTTGTGATTGTTAAAGACATGGAGACCGGCAGAGAGTGGGAATGGGAGATAGTTGGTCCGGTAGAGGCCAACCCATCTGAGAACCGCATATCCTACGAATCTCCGGTTGGGAAAGCCCTGGTTGGCAAGAAGCCCGGAGATGAAGTGGAAGTGGTTGTTCCGGCAGGCGTGCGTAGATACAAAATCGTGGGGCTTGGAAAGTGAGTGAGGGGAATATAAACGCATTGGAAGAAGATCAGTTCTTCAAAACGCGTTTAGAAAAGCTGGAGCAACTTCGACGCCGAGGCTTAGACCCTTTCTCCGTTGAGAAGTACTGCCGCACACACTGCCTGGATGCTGTGCGGCAGTACTTCGAGCAGCTAGAAGGCCAAACGGTGCGCGTTGCGGGGCGCATCGTGGCGATTAGAGCCATGGGGCGCGCTACCTTCATGCACATTGAAGACGCCTCGGGCCGGCTGCAGGTGTACTTCCGCCAAGATGAACTCGGCCCTGATATGTACGAAGTACTGGAGCTTTTGGATATTGGGGACTTCATCGGCGTCGAAGGAAAGGTATTCCGCACCCGCACCGGCGAAGTGACCGTGGCTGTGTCGCAGTATACGCCGCTGGTTAAGGCCCTTCGGCCGCCTCCGTTGGGGAAGCAGCGCGGAGAGAAAGAGTGGGGCGGACTTGCAGACATCGAGACCCGCTACCGCCAAAGATACCTGGACTTGATGGCAAACCCGGAGGTGAGGCAGGTTTTCATCACCCGGAGCCGCATTGTGTCTGCCGTCCGCCGCTTCTACGACCAGCGCGGCTATCTGGAGGTTGAAACCCCAGTTCTGCAGGCAGTGGCTGGCGGCGCGGCCGCACGTCCATTCATCACCCACCATAACGCGCTGGACCACGATTTCCATCTGCGAATCTCGCTGGAGCTGTACCTCAAGCGCCTGCTTGTGGGCGGGTTTGAGAAGGTGTACGAAATCGGCCGCTGTTTCCGCAACGAGGGCATCTCGGTTCGCCACAATCCGGAGTACACCCTCCTCGAAAGCTACGAGGCCTATGCTAACCTTGAGGATATTATGGAGTTGGTGGAGGATTTGTTTGCCTACGTAGCGCAGGAGGTTATAGGCTCTTTGGAAATTCCTTACGGCAACCACGTGCTGAACTTCAGAAAGCCCTGGCCGCGCGTCAAGCTTCTGGAGGCTATTGAAGAGAACACAGGGGTGAAGCCTGGGGAGTTTGAAACGCTCGAAAGCGCCAAAGCCGCCGGCGAGCGGTTGGGCCTGCCGATGGACCAGGAACACTCTGTGGGCGGAATTATAGAGAAGATTCTTGAGCGCTTTGTACAGCCAACACTTATACAACCAACCTTTGTTGTGGATTATCCCATCGAAACGTCGCCATTGGCCAAGAAACGGGCCGACAACCCAAGGCTGGTCCGCCGCTTTGAAGCCTACATCGCAGGCCAAGAGGTCGGAAACGCATTCTCTGAGATAAACGATCCGTTGGACCAGCGCGAGCGGTTCATCGCCCAGGCGCGCCTGCGTGCCGCTGGAGACGCCGAAGCCCACCCCATGGACGAAGATTTCCTCCGCGCGTTGGAGTACGGCATGCCGCCGGCCGGCGGATTGGGTATAGGCATCGACCGCATGGTTATGGTGCTGACCAACCAAGACTCAATCCGAGACGTAATCCTCTTCCCGCAAATGAGGCCGGAAAAGCACTAGCCACGTTTGAGCTCGGTTGGTATGGGGTAAAACCTTTCAGGCCCTCTGTTGATATTTTCCTGCGGCTGTTCGCCCCAGGGGAGCTATCGACAGATGGCTGACCACTGCTCCGTGCGGGAGGGCAGAGCCATGGCAAAGCCGGAAGGAGAAATGACGGTGCGCGAGGCCGGCCGCAAAGGCGGGCAGACGGTGAAAGAAAAGCATGGGATCGAGTTCTTTAGAGAGATAGGGCGTAAAGGGGGGCAGGCCACCGCCAAAGCGCACGGCCATGAGTTTTACCAAGAGATAGGGCGCAAAGGCGGTTCGCAGAGCAAGTCTGCAAAGAAAGGCGAAGGGGTTTAAATAATCGAGAAAGCCTCTCTCAGAAGGGTTGTGGTATGGTATGACGGGTGTGCGCCGGAAGCTTCCTGCGCAGCCCGTTAGGGGAGGGTGCGCTTCGTCAAGTGCCGTATGAATCCAGTTTGTGCTTCGCTTCGAACTCGGTGACAGGCAGTAGAAGGTCGTCGCGAAGCGCATCCAAGGCTTTCTCTGCCTCGCTTTTGCTGGAGAAATGGTCGTAGGTATAGTAAACTGAAGAGCCGCGCTTGTGGAAATACACCGCGTACACGGTCTTTTGGGGGACGCCAAACTGCTCCAGGACGACGTTCCATACGTCCCGCGCCGCCGGCACTGCCGTTCTGGATGGATCGCCGTTTTCTGGCTCCTTGTTGTTACGTCCAACTCCGGACCGGTTTATCAATCTTCTGCGCATCATGAGAGAACTGGGGGTAGGCCTGCCCACGTGCTACCTCCTAACCTCCTTCCAAACGTTCCCCTCACTAACCATTATACCCCATTATTCCGAATTATCCCCACGTTTCGACGATTGGTGCATATCAAACGATGAACTGCTTGCGCAGAAGGATATTCGCGCCGAAGCATGATTATTATCGGGGTTTAGAAGGGGATTTACACCAACTTAACACGCCTGAGCCTTAGGGAATTTGCCACAACGCTTACTGAACTGAACGCCATTGCCGCCGCAGCCAGTATCGGGTTGAGGCTAACCCCAAGCCACGGATACAGAACGCCGGCGGCCACTGGAATCAGCAAAACGTTGTATCCGAAGGCCCAGCCGAGGTTCTGCTTTATGATTCGCATGGTAGCGCGGCTTAAACCCACGGCAAGCGCCAAAAGCTGCAAATCGGGCCTCATAAGGGTTATGGATGCCGCCCCCATGGCAATATCGGTTCCGCTGGCCAGGGCGATGCCAACGTCCGCCTGTGCCAAAGCCGGGGCGTCGTTTATTCCGTCGCCGACCAAGACAACCACTTCACCCTGAGACTGCAGTTTCTTCACCTCCGCAACTTTGTCGGCAGGTGTTGCTTTGGAAACCACCGAGTCTATCTGAACCGTTCTTGATACTTCCTTGGCTGCATCCGGATTGTCGCCGGTTAGCATCACTGTTTTGAGGCCCAGTTCGCGCAGATGCGCCACCGCTCTGGCCGAACTTTTGCGGATGCTATCGGCCAACACCACTGCACCGATGAGCTTTCCATCGGCCACCACAAACACGGCGCTTCCGCCGGCGGCTTCCAAACGCGGCAGTTGTTCCGGTTTTATGCCGCTTTGCGCTATAAATTCGGCACTGCCTACCAGAACCCGCACTCCGTTCACCAATGCATCCACTCCACCCCCTGGCACCGACCGGAATTCGCTGGGGCGGTGTGTTTCAATCCCTAAAGCGCGGGCGTGGTTCACTATTCCCCGACCAATGGGGTGCTCCGAGACCGCCTCCGCCGATGCAGCAAGCTCTAGAACCTTTCGCTCATCGCTTCCGTTAAGCGGAACCACCTTTTTCACCGAAAGCTCGCCGGTGGTTATGGTTCCGGTTTTATCGAAAACCACCGCAGTTGCTCGGCCAAGCGTTTCCAAAGCCTCTGCGTTTCGAACCAATATGCCGAGTTCTGCTCCTCTACCGGTGGCAACCATTATGGCTGTTGGGGTGGCAAGGCCAAGCGCACACGGACAGGCAACTATCAGTACGGCAACACCGGCCGTAATAGCCTGAGCCAAACTGCCGCCAAAGAGAAGCCATGCGGCAAACGATACGCAAGCTAAGCCGATTACCGAGGGAACGAAGTAAGCGGCCACAGCATCTGCTAAGCGCTGAACCGGCGCTTTAGATCCCTGAGCCTCCTCAACCAGGCGGATGATCTGCGCAAGAACCGTGTCTCTACCCACGCGTGTCGCCTGGAATTTGAAGCTTCCGGTGAGGTTTATGGTGCCTCCGGTCACTTGGTCCCCTGGGCTCTTCTCAACCGGAAGCGGCTCTCCCGTAAGCATAGACTCGTCCACTGATGATGCACCTTCGACTACAATGCCGTCAACGGGCACGCGCTCTCCGGGCCGAACAACCACCAGATCGCCAACGCAAACATCCTCAACCGGTATTTCTTCGTCTTTGCCGCCGCGGATTACAAGCGCAGTTCGCGGCTGTAAGCCGACCAATCTGCGGATTGCTTCGGATGCCGAGTTTTTCGCCCTTGCTTCCAAGAAGCGCCCCAGGAGAATTAGTGAGATTATGGCCGCCGATGTATCGAAGTAAACGGGCTGGGGCAAACCCACAACAGCCACAACCGCGCTGTAGCCGTAAGCGGCCGAGGTGCCAACCGCTATGAGGGTGTTCATGTCAGAGGTGAGGTGCAGGGCGGCTTTCCAGGCGGCTTTGTAAAACCTCCACCCGGCCCAAAACTGAATTGGGGTGGCAAGCACAAGCTGGAGCAGGTTGAGCGCCTGGTGAGAAATCCCAATCCGCATCGGGAGGTCGTGCCACATCCCCAAAACCATCAGCAGTGCGGCGGTCGGAGCGCTCACCGCGAATTTGACCAGCAAATCGCGCGCTTCTTTCGCTTTCTCGAGGTCGAAATCGGTAGAAGCGAAGTCGTCTTTCTGCAACTGCGCCTGATAGCCGGCTTCTTGGACCGCATGGACCAAAGCTTCGGGGTTGCAGGCGCCTTTCTCACATTCCACATAAGCCGTCATCGATGCCAGGTTTACGGAGGCGCTGCGGACTCCGGCAACACCCAAAAGCGCCTTCTCAACCCTTGCGGCGCACGACGCGCAGGTGAGTCCGCTGAGAGTCAGGCGAAACGCTTCGGGGGTTTCCGCGGGGGCGGCATCGTAACCGATGCTTCGAATCAGGTCAATGAGCTTGGAGACGGGAGCAGTGTTGGCATCGTGCACCACCACAGCTTTCTCTGCCGCAAAGTTGACAGAGGCTGAAAACACACCCTCCGAGTTCGAAAGCGCGCGTTCGATGCGTGATGCGCAAGATGCGCACGACATGCCTATTAAGCGCAGGACCGTTGTTTGTTTCATAGCTATTAGTATGATAGGCGAATGCAAGCACTGGTTCCAATGGCAGGCCCCTCATCCAGGGAGAAAGATAAGCAAATAGAAAGCGGGCGCAGCGGCTTTCGTCACTGCACCCGCCAAAAGGAGGTGGTGGTTAACCAGCCCCGCGGAGGGCTAGGTTGGATTTCTTCTTAGGACAGTTTCTCAAGGCCCACTGCGGCGCGCAGAATCCTGGTAACATCGGCGATGTCGATCTTGCCGTTCTTGTTGATGTCACCGGCTGTGATTTGCGCCGCGGTGGGGTTCTTCAGGATGCCGACGGCGATCTGCAGGGCGATGGTTGCGTCAGGGATGCCAAGCTTGCCGTCGCCGTTCACATCGCCTAGAACAACAGCAGGCGGAGGCGGTGTTACCGACGGTTCGGAGTACTTAGGCTCCCAGGCAACCGATGCGAGCTTGAAGTCCGCGAACTTCGCCACCCGCACGTCGCCAGCCGCATGGGATGTGGCTGCCAAACCAATCAGCAGGCTGGACGGCATGTCGGCAACCGTGGTTTCGGCAACCTTGACTGGGTTGCTGCCATCCTCGGACTTGTACATGGTGAACAGGTTGCCCTTGCGGACGAGCATGATCCAGGTGCCGTACTTCCACCAGTTGTCGCCGCCAAGGTCATTGGAAGCCGCATCCGCAACAGGCCGCCACTGCAGGCGGGCGCCGTGCATACCGGTGCCGGCCGCAAACACATGCACTGAACCGGGCTCGGTGGTGTCGCGCACCATGATTCCGGCTTTGCTCCAGTCGCTCCCGCCTTGGGCAGTGTCGAGCACCCTAACCGCCGCGGTGAAGTCGCCGTTCACCTTGGTCGGCAGGTAGGCATAGTGGAACTGGTCAGCAACATCCCAGATATCAGCGCCGTCGGCGTTGATGGTTACCACATTGCCGGACACGCTGGTGCTGCCGCCGTCGGTGTTGATGTCCTCGCCTTTCAGCTTGGACACGTCAACCGCGGGGAAGTCTGCCGGACCGAAGCCTGCGCCGGTGATCTTCAGGTCGGCGAGCACAACACTCTTGCCGCCTTCCACGGTCACATCAACCGGAGCGGGCACTGAGGCGGCGTAACCCTTCACGCTCAGCTTGTAGGTTCCCGGCGCAACTTCGAAAACGAAGGAGCCGTCGAAATCGCTCGTAGATGTCGAAATGGACTTCCCGGCGGCATCGGTCAGCGTAACCGTCATTCTCGCGGCGCCAGCGCCGGTCTCGGTTACAACGCGGCCGGATATCACGCCGAACGAGCTGAGGACCGGATGCAGACGGCCCGCACGGTTCTGGCTGCCGGCACCACCGCCGCCCTGGTTGCCCAGAATGGCGATGACGTTGTCACCGTCCCAGTTGATGTACTCGGCCGGAATGATGTAGCGGCGGGATGTGTCCCACGACCACATCATGTGGCCGATGTAGTGGCCGTTGAAGAAGGTTATGTCGCTGTCATCGACCTGGAAGTTCCAGAGGACGAATGGGCGGCCTTTATACTGCGCCATGCTTGCCGGCATTCTGAACTTGATGCGGTACCAGAACCAGCTATTGTTGGGGACGGGGTTTCCAGCCTGGAGATCGGCCGGCCATTGGACATCCATCCACTCGGCGGTCTCTTTGAAATCGGGCTTAGCAGGGTCGAAGTTGTCCGGGCGTACCAGTACCGGGTTGTCAATACCGCCCCAAGCCTTCGCCGAGACGGTGGTATCTGTGGACGCCGTGCTGAGATCGATGTCCAGAACCTGCCGCACCTTAAGCTGAACCGTCACTGTGGAGTCCTTCACAGTAACGTTGGCAGGGGTAACTGGCTCTGCGGTTTCGCCGATTGGCACGACGGAGTAATCTCCAGCGGGGACAGCGGTTGAGAAGGTACCATCAGGCCAAACCGGGATTTCCCTGGAGCCTTCCGGACCAACAATTCTCACCTTGCCGCCGCCTACAGGCTTGCCGCTTTCGTCAGTAACTGTGCCCTCAAGGCCGTACAGTTTGGTTTCGCCGGCGGGGAAGTAAGTGGCCACGCGGTCGATCTGCGCCAGGTCTTCCTCATTGAAGCCGTTATTAACAGCGGTGCTGGCAGGCAGGTCATAGAGATAAAGCATTCCTGCGCCAGGGCGGCCCCACACGTAGGTTTTGACCCACGGCATGGCCCAATCGGTATGACCCTGTGGATAGCCCAGCACTATATCTACATCGCTGGGAGCTGTGGCGCGGGCGCTGTTCCACGGCTTGGTGAACCCCCACTTTTTGGCTTCATCGTTGAAAACCACAGGGGTGTTGGCATCGTTGTAGCCCCAACGCGCCACCCAGAAGCCGAATGCCGCCGCGGCACCGGTGTCGTTCCATGCCGGTCGGGAACCGTCATTCAGGCCAACGTAGTATGCGGGCCAGTCGAAGAGATAAATCAGTTTGCCGCCGTTGTACAGGTATTTGTTCAGGGTGCTGTAGAGATTGGGGGAGTTGGTATCGCCAACCGGATCGGCAACTGTGTCGGGCACAACATCGTTCGCCATTACGACGACGCTGGTTGCCCTATCTTTGCTGTGCTGTATGCAGAACTCGCGGAACCCCTGAGCATTCAGCTTCTTGTAGCCTTTGCTGACAAGATAGTCGGTAATCATGTCAGCTACTTCGGCTGAAACCCAGCTCAGGGCATAATTTTCGTCGCGGTAAACCGCTTTGTCTATAGCTGCACTAGCTGGAATGCAGCCGGCCAGCACCACTGCGGCCAGCAGCAACCAAAATGTGCGCACTTTCATCACATGTCCTCCCTCTCACCCATGTGAGGTGCTTAGAATGCTGCCGCACAGATTTTCAACTGTTTAGGCAGAAGCGTTGCGGGTCTTTTTGCGAAGCTGCCGGTCCTCCTGCTTCAGGCGCAGCTTCAAATAAAGCCACCACCTCCATGCAAGCCATCCGGCTCCGCGCTTGGCGGAAACCGCCTGAAGCGCCGACCCGTTGGAGCCAGACGCTCGCTTTTTGGATACGCCTACCTTATACCACTTATGCCGAGCTATGTCAATCCAGAGTGCTCAAAAATTTGAAGGCGGATTGAGAATGTTTCTGTTTGGATGTGCAGAATAGGATGGCGTAGGAAAGATTTTTGGAGCCTTGGCAAGAGCTGATGGCGAGTTGCTTGACTAAAGCGAGGGATCGTGATATTGTGGAATTGTTAACAAAATGTAAGCTTGGCCCCCATAGGCAACGAGTCTAAGTTGCCAGTTAAATAGCCCCCTGGCGAGTTGGTTTAAACGAAGGAGGCAAATCTCTTATGCAGTCTGGTTTCGCAAGAGCGCGGAGGGTTTTGCTTTTGGCCGGGGTTGCTGTGATGTTGGCGGTTTCGGTGGCGCCGGCGGTTTTGGCCGCGCCGTCGAAAGGCGATGTGAACGGCAATTCCGCCATAGACCTCGGTGATGTTATCCTGTGCCTGCGCTTCGCCGTTGGCATCACAACCCCCACTCCAGAACAGAAGGCTTCCGCCGATGTTGCTCCTGTTATTGGATGGGGTATGCCTGTTGGCGACCGGCGGGTGACCATTGCTGATGCCGTGAGAATTGTGCAGGCTTTGGTTGGCTTGGTTCCGGTTAGCGAGTTGGACGAGGTTCCCACAAACGCCAGGTTTGTGGGCGCGGATGTGTGCCGTGCCTGCCACAGCACAACGCATGAGCAGTGGCAAACAACCCGCCACAAGGATGCCTTCAAGAACCTGAAGGAGTACGAAGGCGGTAAGAACGCAACCAACCCCGTATGCTTGGCCTGCCACACGGTTGGTTTTGGTCAGCCGGGCGGCTTTGTTGACGAGCAAACCACTCCGGGAATGGGCGGAGTGCAGTGCGAAAGCTGCCACGGACCCGGGAGCCTGCACGTTCAGGGCGGAGGCGACAAGACGAAGATACTGGCCTACCCGAAAGTGCTGGCGGCTCAGGTGTGCGGTCGGTGCCATACTGGTTCTCACCAGCCGCAGTATGAAGAGTGGCTGCAGAGCAAGCACGTTGATATTGAGCCCCATGTGGCCAGCTACTTTGCACAGGGCAGGTATGCAGATAGGTGCGGAATCTGCCACGCGGGAGATGCGAAGGTTTCCAACGACTACCTAGGCCGCGGCTTCCCTGATGCAAAGACGCTTCAGTTTGCCGTTCCGTGCGCCACATGCCATGATCCGCATATGGCAACCGGAAACGACACCACTCCAAAAGCCGGGCACGACAGACAACTGCGCCATCCAACCTCCAGCCAAGATGAGGCTAAACCCAATCTGTGCGGTCAGTGCCACACCCGCCGCTCGGATGACGTTTGGAGCAAGACATCCAGGCCGCCTCACTACAGCGGACAGTTTACCTTCCTGATTGGAACCGGCGGCTTCCTGCCCACTGCCGACCAGCCGAAGACTGCGCATGCCTTTGCACCTGGCCAGTGCGTGAAGTGCCATATGTATATGAAGGAGTTCGAGTCCGAGGAGAACCCTGCGATTAAGGGTCATACATTTGAGGTGGATTTGAGGGGTTGCGCTCCGTGCCATACCACTGAGGTGGCCAAGACACTGATGGAGAACACCCAGAAGGATATAATGAGCCAGCTCGAGGCTTTGAAATCCCGGCTGGATAAGTGGGGCAACTGGGAGTTTATCTCGAACGGCGGCCCCAACGACCCGAGCAACACGCAGGATCCTCAGCACATGATTCCTGAAGAGATTAAGAAAGCACGGTGGAACTACTACTGGGTGCTGAACGATGGAAGCGAAGGCGTTCACAATGCCAAGTACGCACGCGAGCTGATCAAAACCGCCAACGCCCTTTTGGACAGCATAGGCGCACCTAAGTAAAAGCCACCGCGGAATGCGGCTGTGATGCGGCCGGACCGATGCCAAGGGTTTCTGCCGGCGTCGGTCCGGCTTTTTGTTTTGGACGAATTTGCCGCTTTTTAGGCGGCGTTCCTAAATATAGGTTTGCTTAGCTTGACGGTGTGATGGCAGGTTGCTATAATGCCGCCGATGGAACAAGATATTCGACACTGCAGTGAGTGCGGCAAAGAGGTGGGCCCAGATGCACGCTTCTGCCCGTCCTGCGGGGCCCCGGTGTCGCCGATGGGAGAGGGCAGGAATCGGCGTCTTTTGGCGGTGGCCGCGCTGGGCGTGCTGATTGGCGTTGCTGCGGGTTTGCTGATTTTTAAGTTAAGCGGTCCGCCTGTAACAGGTTCTGGCAATTCCGCGCCGTCTGGGCCGGAGATAGTGAAAGCGCCGCCTTCTAAGAGCACTGGTCCCCCGATTGTAACTTTGCCTCCGGGCAACCGCCCTCCGGCTCCTCCTCCAGATCCGAACCGCGCCTTGGTGTTGGCATATCTTCAGCAGGTTAAGCTTATAGAGCAGGAGCGCAAGAAGGTGGTGAACAACCTCCTCCCCGCCATGGTGGTCATCGCTTCTGCAAGGATGGGGCAGGGGCTTTTGGATCTCTACCGCGAGCTGTTTCCGGAGGAGTTTGAGGGCAAGTCACCACCGCCCAGTTTGCCTCAGCAGAGCTGGAACACAATAACGGGTTATATGAGCCAGCTTCAAGAGCTTGCTGTGCGTTTGCGCTCGATAAAGCCGCCTGTGCCTGCGAAGCGGTTTCACGCCACGTACACATGGGCTTTTGGGGAATACATAGCGGCGATATTTGAGGTGCGCCAGAATCTGGAAAGGGGAATGGAGGGCGATCCACAGCAGGCCATTCAGGCCCTGCAGGCCAGCAAGGATGATTTAAGCGAGAGAACCCGGGGGGCACTGCAGAAAGCAGACAGCGAGCTTGCGGCTTTGTGCGAGAAGTATCAGATTCCGAGAGATTTTGCCATAAGCGACAGCGGAGAAGTACCGATAACTGGCGGCGCACCTACGGGAACATCTGGGGGGTACTGATAGTCATAATAACTAGGCCGGGAGCCAAAACCGCCGCATGGGTGCGGAGGCTTTGGGCAGGTATTTCAGCCGCTTGAAGTGCAAACACGGGGATGTGCGGAGCTTCGCATTTCGGTACCAATTCCCTCCCACGGTTTATTGGGGCAGGTTGGGAGGAGTTAGCATGTGGAATATAGAAATTGTACCCGTGTTTGGAACTCAAAGCGGGATGGGTACCTGCGGTGTGCAGGGGGAAGTTTGCGGGTCTTGCTTACCCTGTGTTATAATGTGGTCCGGAGAATCCCGGGCATTGTTAAGGCAAGACCGGATTTCATTGCACTTGTAATCCAGGAGTAGCGTATGGCTGTTACCAGGAAAGATATCGGCGATATCATGGTTGAAAAGGGCTACATCTCCGCCGCGGAGCTGGAGGAAGCCCGTAAGGCGCAAAAAGGGTCCATGGGCGCCGATCTCGGCAGGGTTTTGGTGGAGCTTGGATACGCCACGGAGCGGGATGTTACCGAGGCCAAGGCTATCCAGATGGGTTTGGAATTTGTGGACCTAACGAACGTGCGCCCCGATCCGAGCGCCATTAACGTGGTGCCACAGTCTATCTGTCAGCGGCATAATATCATTCCTATTCGTAAAAGCGGAAACGTTATCACAATTGCTGTGGCGGATCCGGGAAATGTTCTGGCGGCGGACGATGTGAGGCTGGCTACGGGATGCAGGGTTGAGATTGCACTGGCTGTTCCGTCGGCTATCGAGGAGGCTATAGCTAGGTATTACAGAGGGGATAACAGCGGTCCTGCTCCTGTTACCACGAGCGAAGGCGGCGTTAGCAGTGATGCAGCGCTTGCCAGCATGGTGAGCTCCGATGTGGAGACGTACAAGTCGCGGGAGCAGATTACGGAGGAGCCAACCATAAGCGATGAAGATTTGGTTGACCAGGCTCCGATTATACGGGTTGCAAACGCAATCATACAGCAGGCTATAAAAGATAAAGCGAGCGATATCCATGTTGAGCCTGATAGGAAGCACGTGAGGGTGCGGTACCGCTTGGACGGCGTGCTTCATCAGGTGATGACGCTTCCCAAGTACATCCATCCGCCGCTTATCTCCAGATACAAAATCATGTCTGATATGAACATCGCCGAGCGGCGCGTTCCGCAGGACGGGCGCATCCCGGTGGTGTTCGAAGGGAAAGAGTACGACCTGCGCGTTAGCTGTCTTCCCACCCTGCACGGTGAGAAGATAGTTATGCGCATTTTGGATAAGAGCAGTATTCTCATCGGTCTCAACAAGCTTGGATTTACCCCCGAAACACAGGCTCAGCTAGAATCCCTCATCACCCAGCCGAACGGCATGATTCTCTCCACCGGCCCCACAGGTTCCGGCAAAACCACCACTCAGTACTCGGTTCTGCACAAGATAAACACGGTGGAGGTCAACATCCTTACGGTTGAGGACCCGGTGGAGTATCAGCTTCCTGGTATCAGCCAAGTGCACGTAAACCCGAAAGCCGGTCTCACCTTCGCGCGCGCCCTTCGCGCTTTCTTGCGCCAGGACCCGGATATCATCATGGTTGGTGAGATCCGCGACCTTGAAACGGCAGAGATTGCTATCGAGGCGGCGCTTACGGGCCACTTGGTTCTCTCCACGCTCCACACCAACGATGCTCCGGGCGCTGTGACGCGCTTGGTGGATATGGGTGTGGAGCCGTTCCTTATAGCGGCTACAGTTATAGGCGTTTTGGCGCAGAGGTTGGCGCGGCGCATTTGCACCAACTGCCGCTACTCTTATGAGGTGCCGGCCAGAGAGCTTCGGCGCTTCGGTTTCAAACCGGAGCACGACGATCAGATGGTTACCCTTTGGGCCGGCAGAGGGTGCGAGGTCTGCAGGCACACCGGATACAAGGGCCGCATCGGCATATTCGAGCTTATGGTGATGAACGACGAGATTGCCGAGCTTGTGGTGCGGCGCGCGCCTAATGCCGATATTCGCGAGGCCGCAAGGGCCAACGGCATGAAGCTTCTGCGCGAGGACGGACTTATTAAGGTGCTTGAGGGGCTGACCACCCCAGAGGAAGTGAGAAGGGTGGTCTTTACGGCAGGCCAGCATTCGTAGGAGTACGGTGCCCGCGGTTTTTGGTTGGAGCTTGGGCGGCACCAAAAGCCGGCGCAGTGCTTGGTTTGCCGCCCGGCTCTGTTGTGTGGCTTGGTTTCCCGTTTCTTCGGAAAACTGCTTTGATAAAGTGCGCCAAACGGTTTTGTTCAAAGTTGGTTGGTGAGCGCCGTCTGAACTCGAGGAGATGGATTTGCGAGAAGCTTCTGCGTTAACTCTTAAGAAGCCGGCACAACCGGTGCGTCCTTTGGACGATATCACATTGGATGATTTGCTCCGTGAGGTTGTGCAGAGAGGAGCCTCGGACCTGCACATCACGGTTGGGGTGCCGCCGGTGTTTCGCATCGACGGCCAGCTTAGGCCCGGCAACTATGAGTGCATCGATGCGCTGGACAGCCAGCGTTTGCTTTACGACATAATGACCGACGAGCAAATCCAGAAGTTCGAGGCCAACTACGAACTGGATTTCTCGTACTCTTTGGGCAAGCTGGCGCGCTTTAGGGTGAATGTTTACAAGGACCGCGGCACGGTGGCCGCCGCGTTTCGCCTTATTCCCGCCAAAATTCCCACGATACGCGAGTTGGGTTTGCCCCTCATTCTTGAAGAGCTTACGCGGCGCCCACGCGGGTTGATTTTGGTTACCGGCCCAACGGGAAGCGGCAAGTCAACCACACAAGCCGCTATGATAAACCAAATCAACCAAGAGAGAAGCGCCCATATCATAACCATAGAAGATCCAATAGAGTATCTGCATTCTCATAACAAGAGCATAATAAATCAACGCGAGCTGAACCAGGATACCAAAAGCTTTGCCGCGGCGCTTCGTTCTGCTTTGCGGGAGGACCCGGATGTTCTGCTGGTCGGCGAGATGAGGGACTACGAAACCATCGGCACCGCGATTACCTGCGCCGAAACCGGCCATTTGGTTATTGCCACCCTTCACACGAACAACAGCGCGCAAACGGTGGACCGCATAGTGGACGTATTTCCTCCGGAGCAGCAGCATCAGGTGCGCGTGCAGCTTTCCAACACCATAGAAGCGGTTTTGTGCCAACAGCTTTTGCCCAGGGCAGATGGTCCGGGTCGGGTGTGCGCAATGGAGGTTATGATTGCCACCCCGGCGATTCGCAATCTCATCCGCGAGTCCAAGGCGCATCAGATTACGTCAGTGATACAAACTAGCGCCCATGTCGGCATGCAAACCATGGATATGGCCCTTCGAGATTTGTACCAGCGCGGATTGATAACTTATGAGGATGCTGTCTCTCGGGCTATGAACCCCGAGGAGTTTAAGAAGATGGTGAGCAATATGATTATGGAAAGCACGTCTGGTCAGTCTGCGCGCAGTGGTTCCGAGAGGTAAAGGAGAGGAACGATGCCGACTTTTGCCTACACAGCGAGAGATTCCAGCGGTACTGTGCACAACGGCAGTTTGGAAGCCGATTCCGAGGCCACCGTTGCCCGCGTTCTGCGCGACAGGGGCATGGTAGTCTCCAACATCAGGCGGGTTCGCGGCGGGGCCGCTGGTCAGCAAGGGGCCAAGAAGGGGTTCCAGTTCAGCTTCGGCCGGATTAAGCTGTCGGACCTTTCGGTATTCTGCCGGCAGTTCTCCACGATGATCGATGCGGGTGTGTCTCTGGTGCGGTGTTTGGCGGTTTTGGGCGAGCAGACGCCGAACGCCAAGCTTAAACGCATTATCCAGGACATACAAAAGGAGGTCGAAGCTGGCTCAACCCTGTCCCGTGCCATGCAGAAGTACCCGAAGGTCTTCAACAACCTGTTTATCGGCTTGATAAGGGCGGGCGAGGTTGGCGGTGTTTTGGAGGAAAGCCTTCAGAGGTTGGCCTCGTTCTTGGAGAAGGATTTGGAGTTGCGCCGGAAGGTTAAATCCGCCATGACCTACCCGATCATCGTTTTGTGCGTGGCCGTTGGTATCGTGCTGGCGTTGGTCACCTTCATCCTTCCCAAGTTCCTGACGATGTTCGTGGAGCTTGGCATGAAGGAAAGCGACATGCCGGTGATGACGCAGATGCTCCAGAGCTTCTCGCAGTTCCTCACGCACGGGTGGCCGCTGAGACAGGTGTATATAGGGATCGGCATAGTGGTGTTCGTGATATTGTGGAAGGCGTTCACGCGCACGAAGTTCGGCCGGCGCATATACGATTACATCAAGCTGAAAGCCCCGGTTTTCGGAAAGCTCAACCACAAGATCTGCCTGGCTCGGTTCTCGCGCACGTTGGGAACACTGCTTGTGTCTGGCGTGCCGATCCTTTCGGCCATGGAGACCGTGGCCGGCACCGTGGATAACGATATCATCGGCGACGCGATAATGGAGGCCCGAGCGCGCATCCGCGAGGGAGACCGAATCGGCGACCCGCTTCAAAGGTCCAAGATGTTCCCTCCCATGGTGGTTCAGATGATCACCATTGGTGAGGAATCCGGTTCTTTGGACCAGATGTTGGAGAAGATCGCGGAGTTCTATGAGCAGGAGGTGGATGCCGCCCTGGCGAGTCTGACGTCCGCCATTGAGCCGGTTATGATAGTGTTCCTCGGTGGAGCGGTTGGCTTCATCGTGGTGTCGATGTTCATGCCGCTGGTTGCCATCATCGGTAACTTGAGCGGTGAAGGCGGCGGTGGCGGCGGAGGAGGCGGCGGCGGTTAACCTCCCGAGTTTCGGCGTGGGAACCTCCCTGCTGGCGTTCGTGTATGGAACGGTGGTTGGAAGCTTCCTGAACGTGTGCATCCACAGGATGCCGCGTCGGGAGTCCATCATCAGTCCGCCGTCTCACTGCCCCAGTTGCGGCACGCGGCTGAGAGTTCGGGATCTGGTTCCAATTCTGAGCTTTCTGATACAGCGCGGAAGGTGTCGGTACTGCGGAAGCCTTATTTCGTGGCGGTACACGGCAGTTGAGTTGGTGACCGGTGGTTACTTTGCCGCTGCAACAGCCGTGTTGGGTGTGAGTTTAGACACACTTTTGGTTCTTGCGCTTGCGGCTGCTTTAATAGCGGCGTTTTTCATAGATTTAGAGCATTATATAATACCAGACGAACTGAACCTAATCGGCATTGGGATTGGGGTTGCCAGGGATTTTTTGAAGCTGGCCACAGCTCCTGCGTGGAGTTTGGCGGCTGTGCCTGTGCCGTGGTTTGGAGTGGTGCATGCCCCTCGGTCGCTGGTTAATGCGGTGGGAGCGGCTTTGGCGCTGTACTTGGTCGCCGTCGTTGGGAGCTGGGTTTTCCGCAGAGAGGCCATGGGCATGGGAGATGTTAAGCTTGCGGCGGCTATAGGGGCAAACCTAACGGCAGGCGCGGCAGTTGTGGCTTTCTTCATAGCGGTGGCAACGGGTGCACTGGTTGGATTGGTGCTGATAGCGGCTCGGGTGCGACGCAGGCGGGATCTGCTGCCGTTCGGGCCGTTTTTGGTGTTGGGGACACTGGTTGCGGTGTTGTTCGGCGATCGCTTGTTTGCATCTTACCTGGCCGCAACAGGGCTTGGCTGACGCACCATTCCGGCCGGCGTTGGAACTGCAAAACTGGTCGATTTCAATGCGTGGGAGCGGGAACATTGAAAGGTGTGGTAACCGTCTTAAGAGATGAAAGAGTGTTGGTTAACTACTGCGCCCGTTCCGCCGGGCGGGAGGGAATTGGCATCATGTTTGGAGGTGTAATCTGATGCACAGGCTGACGAGGGCGATTATTTTGAGAAACGGCTCCTGCGCGCGGAGCGGGTTCAGCCTTGTTGAGCTGCTCACCGTGATAGCAATCATCGCCATATTGGCGGCGGTGATATTCCCGGTGATGGGAAGTGTGCGGGAGAAAGCGCGGCAAAGCTCGTGCATGTCTAACCTACACAATATATGGCTTGCACTGAGGATGTATAAGCAGGACGAACGTCAGATGCCTGTGTCGATAGGCCCTTTTATTGCGAAGGGTTCTTCGGCGGAGATAAGCCCCTTGTTTCCGGAGTATTTAAAGAATAAGAGCGCACTGCACTGTCCCAACAACGACGAGGGCGACGCCAACACTTACGAGCCGCTGGCACGCGTTCAGCGGTGGGTGGCCTCACCCAGCGATATAGCGGCACAGGGCGTTACCAACGATCCGGTGTTGCTGGGTGCCTCTTTCTCGCAGGCCAACTCTTACGATGGATATTTAACCCCCAACGGCTACGAGCTGAGGTACAGCCGCTACCGCACGCTGAACCCGAGCGATCCGGATTACTCACGACAGCTTGCGCTTCGCAATCCGCCGGACGATACGGTAATAACCTGGTGCAGTTACCACCGCAGGCGCTCGCCGTCTGGGCCGGCAGGCGATGACCTTGTGCTTTTCATGAGCGGAGAGGTAGAGAGGCATCCTGCCGCCGAGATGGAAAAGCTTGGTTGGCGGGTTAAGCCGCGCGGTTGATCGCTTGCGGGAACAACAGCACTCGAACAGCGGTCATACAGGTGAGCGGAGCAATTTCCCGCGGTGATGTGAAGTGAGAGCGTCCGTTTGCACCAGAATTGGCGCTTCTGAGATTGGGGCGGTTCAGGTGAGATTTGGCAGACGCAGGAGCATATCCGGCACCTCGTTGGTTGAGGTGCTGGTGACGATGGTGATATTGGTGCTGGGTATCCTGACGGTTATCCGCATCTACCCGTTGGGATTCAACGCTCTGCGGCATTCCGAAAACATTACAATCGCCCAGCGCCTTGCCCAGGCCGAGTTGGACCGCTGGAAAAGCAACCCCGCGGGTTTGCCCGACCTTATTGCCGCTGTTGATCCAAAAGGCATACCGGTTGGCTCTGTGTTGGATCCAACCGTCGGTCCGGATGATTGGTCGATACGGTCGGATGTGGTTCCGGAGGAAGCGGTTTATTGGTCTGATGTTAACAAAACGCGCAAGATTATAGGCGAGGCGGCTCGAATTCCGCCACCGGTTCCCACGGTCTTCGGTGACGCATCCGTTTATACGCTGGCGTTTGGGCCCATAGAATGGCCCACTGACAGAATACCCTCGGAGCAGGATGCGGATATATACATCCAGGTGTACGGCTCTCCGATGCGCGGCGTGGATATCCGCAGCATGACGCCTGAGGAGCAAAAGGAGCTTTTGGCCAACCTTGGTCAGCGCAGGTACGCGATTGACTACGAGCGCGCGGTGATAGCCGTTGCCCCTGCGCCGTATCCACGCCAGCTTCGGGCCGACTACAGCTACCGCACGCGAAGCGGCGAGCTTAAAACGGTGGTCGGTGACGTGCTGAACGTTCCGGCGGGCACCGGGCGCCCGTATGTGGAAATTCCGCTTGGGGTGGTTAACAGGCGCAGTCCGCGGTATGATCCTGCAGTGTTGTTGGGCAAAGGCGGCGGCATAGAGCCAGGAACCGAATTGGTGTATCCCAAGCTTCAGTATGTGCCGTTTGACCAGCCTTTCAGCCCTGCGAACGAGCTTCAGTACAAGGTGGTTGGCAACTATCCTGCGGCGGGGCAGTTCGGCGCAACCATTGCGTTTCATCCAAAGGCGCAGGCAAGGTTGGCTGGCGGTTCTCCTGGCACGGCTGGGGCAGCTACTGCGTATATCGACTATCACGTGCTGAACTGGCACGTCCTGCGCGAGGATAAAGGCGTGCCGAATTCCCCTCCATACGATATAAAACTGGCTCTCCCGTTTATAAAAGAGGCTGGTGTTGCCACGGAAGAGGGCCTGCCCGGGCAGGGCCCCGTGCCATTGAGAACCTACAAGGGTGTGGTTCCATCGCTGCCGGGTGTGTCTGTTGTGGCAGTTGATATGGAGGACGGCAGTCTTTTGGTAAATCGGCTTGGGAAGACCGATTACTTCACTGTGGACTACCGCAACGGAATTGTTCGCCTTCCGGAAACGGCTATGTTTTTAACCCCGAAAGGCGATTTTGTGAGAAAGCCCGTTGCGGGCAGGGCACTGCGGTTTTACTACCAGGCCGATGGGGATTGGGCTGTTGCAGTGCAGAAGGCGGCTTCCACTTACTCTGTGGTTGCCGGCCCTGTTCGCATGCTGACTTATGGGACGTGCATGCCCTTGCGGCCGGTGCTTTTGAGCGAAGGGGGAAGGCAGAGATATTACCTGCGGGTGCTTTTCCCAATCGCGGACCAGGGCAAGTCGGTTTTGCTTAGCTATTCGTATTGGGACCGCAATGGGTTGAAGCGCACAGTTTACGGCGTTGGTGCGCAGATAACAGACCGATATGTGCCGGGGATTTCGAGCGATCCGAACGGCGAACTGAGCGGTTCGTCGCTTTTGCATCCTTATGTGCAGATACCACTGCCGGACGACGTTAATCCGCAGAGGGGGATACAGGTTTTCGATGTGCGCGGCACTTCGCTGAGGGCGATTACCATCTGGCGCGAAGGCAACAGGTGGAAGTACCAGGACGTGAGCACCTTCCTGACGAGGCAGGGAACATGATGGGCGTGAAGACAAAACATGGGTTCCAAAAAGCGGTTCGGAAGGGGGCTTTTGCACCACGCGCAGGCTTCACCTTGGTGGAGCTTCTGGTGGTGATGGCGGTTTCGGTTGTGCTCTTTGGGCTGTTGTTTGTGCCCATGCTTTCCAGCTACAACTTCGTCAAGCGCGGACAGCTCACCACCACTGCTCAGGAAAGTGCTCGGTTGGTTATGAACCAGCTTCAGCGTGAACTTGCCGACGCGCTGGCCGTGTGCGTGGCGCCTGGGGATTTTTCGCCGGTGCGGTTTCGAGATACAAGGGGCAGCCATCCCGTGCGCTATGACGGATACATCAACGCACGCGACGAAAACGGCAGAACCTACAGGCTTTACGGCGCTATGATTGACTTTGTGCCGGCGGATGATACTTTGGGATTGCACGGCGGCCGCTTGGTGTACCCCCTCAGTCCGCAGGTAAAGCCGGTGAAAACGCCCGAGGCTTTGGAAATGCATCCGGTGGTGGTGAGGTACTTCTTGGGCTTGGTGAGGCCCTACAAGGAGGATGCGCGCGGCCGGGCTGTGGCGGCCAACTGGATTAATCCTTACGAGCGGCCGATGCTGGTCACTTCGGAGCCGGATAATACGTACATTTTGTACCGCTGTGAGTTCGACCCGTACGACCCGGCGTTTTCCAACTGGGCCATGCCTGATCCTGCCAATCCGAAGTCAGACGTGTATGTAATCAACCCCAACTTTTTCTACGATGTGAGGGTGGTTGAGGATTACGCCGGGAACAAGTGGCCTTTTGCAAAGCACTGGCGCAAGGCCAGCACGGCGATGGTTCCGTTGAGAGATATAGATTTGGTTAGGTTTGTTCAAACGGCGGCCGGCAGTGCCGAGGGGGTTAAGCCCCAGGTGACGGCAATCCCGACGGTTACCTTCACCCCGTCGCGGATTGTGAACGATACTGCTGTGCCAATGGAAACCAGACAGCCGAACAGTGCACCCACAACGTATGTGGCTGATCACGGCAACTGGTCTGGACTGCAGAACGATGGCACGCTGGATGCGGCTCAGATTGCTTTGTCTGGTCCGGTTACGTCGCCCAGGATAACGGTTTACGAGCGCAGTGGCGACCAGGGATTGGTGAGCGTATTCGATACGGGTGAAACGAACCGCGGAGCTTTGGACTATCCCGGCCGCAGGAGGACGTTGGCTTGGGATTCGCGAAGCGGCACTGTTATCTTCGCCAGGCGGGCACAGCCGTATATCTTTGCGGTGACATCCAACCACAACGGATGGCTCTTCAGGCCCACCGACAGCATTCCTTATATGCAGCTTCGGGATGTGGCCCGGATAGTGGTGGGCAGTGAATCTGTGCGTGTTCGAGACCCAGATACCGGCTCGGTTATTCTGCTGCGCAGAGCCGAGAACGGGGAGCTTGTGGATACTGCGGAGAAGCCTGCTGGGTGGAACGATGCGGCTAAGGGGCCGTATCCATCTGCACTGCCGCCTCCCGGCTCTTACATTTTGAACGACGACGGCACGATGCTTATAGGGTACCCGTACCCCGGTCCAGCTAACCCGCTCCAGCCGGTGCCGGTTCCGGACGGGAAGATTGTGGAGGTTGAATATCTGTACCAAACCAACAAGCCCGATGATGTGGTGCGTGTGGACTACACCACCAAGAGCCTGCTGAGTATTTCGCTTGGGATTCGCACTTATGATCCTTCGAACGGCAAGCCGATATTGATACAGCTCAGCAGTAGGGTGCGCTTGAGAAATGTGGGGCGCTGAGATGAGACACACTTCGATGTTCTTGAACGCTGAAAAAGCAGGGTTTGTTGGATGTTCGGCATATCGGTCGGCTGCTGGGTGCCGGCGTGTGCGCGCTTTCGGCCGGTGGGGGCAACTCAGGAACAGCGGCCAGACGCTAGTGCTGGCGGTGATGGTGATGTTCCTGATGAGCGTGCTCGGCGCCCTCTTCATCATGCTTTTGGGGAGAAACGTTACGCGTACCCAAAGGCACACGGGCAGTTTGACCGCGCAGTACCTGGCCGAAGCCGGAATTCGCTATGCGGATAATATGCTCACCAGCAGCCCCGAGGGAGCGGATTGGCGTCCGGAGCCCACCAATTTAACCTACACCCAGGATGATTTCAAAAATCCGAACTTCCAGCCGGACCCCGACTTCCGCTGGATTCGCCCGTTTGCCCCAACGGAGCAGGGCGTTGAGGTTCCCGGCACCGGAGGGCTTAGGGAGAGGGGTCCCAGCGGTGGTTTCACAAGGTTTAACTACGGCAACGGCCGCTTTTTGATAAGGGTTAGCTACAATCCATCGAACTGGATCGGTGCGCCTCTCAGCTCTGATGTGCCGAACCGCCCTCCGAGGGGGGAGGAGTACGGTCCCACTCCGCTTTCCAAGTATATACGCATAGAGAGCATTGGCCGCGAGGGTGTGGTCGATCCGAAAGACCCAACCACTTTCAAGCAGACCAACCTGCGCCACGAATTAGTGGCTTTCAAGCCCATTGCGGTTACGGATTATGTTTTGTTCGTCACGGATAAGGACCGCACAAACAGCACTGCCAGCATTGGGGTGGATCCCTTCCCGCTTACGGACGAGATAAATGGAGGAGGCAAGCGGGTTTACAGCTCTCAGGACGGCATGGTTAGTGGTCCTGGGCATCTTCACAATTTGGCATCGTACTACGGACCGATACGTGTGAACGGGAACCTTATGTGGCGCGGCAGGCCAACCGTGTACCTTAACACGGATGTTGCGCCGGGCCAGCCGGTGGTGGCTTCAACGCGCGGAGACGCAGTTGAGGTTGCCGGTGAGATACTTCTGGCCAACAAGGATACAATCGTTCGGGTGTTCAGGGCTCCCGGCAAGGCCGTTGAGAATGTGCCGCCAAGCAGTAGTCCGCAGTTCAACACCCTTGCCGGGGCTTACAGAGACGGCGCCACCGGCAGTGATGCGTTTGGCCTTCCGCGCGGTGTAAAGCGTTTGGAGCCGCCGAATATCGACACGCCGATTCCGGGCAGCCGCATTACCAGGTATCGTTCTTTGACGCGGGATTCAGCCACCAACATCCCCGGGCTCAGCGCCGAGGATGCGCGCAGAGCGGCGGCGGCCGGTTTGGGAGCCGGAATATACATAGACAACCGCAGACAGCGCCAAACCGACTCCGGAACGTTCTCGCTGGTTGAGGATTGGCTGACCCCCGGCAATTCGTTCAGCTCGAACTGGCAGGGCAGTTTGTACGTTCCTCCCGGTGTTTACATTCTCTTGATGCCGGGCCCCACGCTTGTTCCCAAGGGGGCGCTTCTTGACGGCCGCATCCTGAAGGAAGCGGTTGTTATACCCGACGGCGTTATCAAGATAACGAGGACCGATCCCGGGGGCACCTGGCTTTCCGCCGACGGGCGCGATACTGGACAGGTGACTCAGTACTTCCAGTATCCGCTGCTAAAAGGCCAGGTCCGCCGCAAGGTGCCGGATTGGCCGCCGACTTTCGAGAACGGGGTCATATTTGCGGAGGGCAACATACGCATACGCGGGAAGCTTCCCAGAGACATTATCGGCCCGGATGGTCGGCCGGTTGGTCAGAGCTTGACCATAGTTTCCGGAGGGTCTATTTACATAGAAGGAAGCATTCTCAAAGGCGACCGAGCACGACCGGATTTGCCGAGGGCCTCTGGGATTGCGCTTTTGGCGCGCGACTATGTGTGCGTAAACGCCACTAGCTACTTTACGGCCCTTCCGGAGACCTATTCCGGCGACTGGAACAGCCTAGGGGATGTTTCTTACACCGCGTTGTATCAGCCGCCGCACGACCGGTACACCACGTTTGTCTTTTCGGCGGAGGACCCGAGCCGGTATCCAGAGGACAACGTTTCGGAGTATCTGATTCCCGGCTCCAGGATAATGGGCGCTGGGTCGTCCCAGGATGTGATGGTTACCAAGGCTTCCGGCGTGCGGATGGAGCTGTTTACTCAGCATACGGCGGAGGGATATTCACAAACGGCTGTGCCCATTCAAGGTTCTGGAGGGGGGCAGGGATTCCATTACGGAACATCTGCGTGGCTGTTGCAGAACGGGGTTGTGCATCCTCTTTGGAATCCCCGCCCTGTAACCACTGTGAAGAGCCAGTGGAGCTATGATGCCACCCCGCTTTTGTTCCCGAATGGACCTCCTTGGATAGCCAACGGTTCTTTGGAAAACTGGCTGGAGATACGCTTCCATTCCGGGGCACCGTATTGGCTGGCCAGATGTGCAGTTGCACCCTTGGATGTGCGCATTGAAGCGGCTATATACGCGCAGAACGGGTCTTTCTTCATCATTCCGGGCGAGTGGTTCAACAATAACCCGGCGGATACGCGCGAGAATTTGAAGCTTACGAAGCGCAGGGCGCCTGGGGTGAACCTGCCGCCGAAGTCCAGTTATCCTCTGGCGTACGAGCCTCTGGACATCAAAGTGACGGTGCTTGGGGCCATTTCGCAAAACCGGATGGCAAGCGAGAAAGCCCAGGAGGAGTGGGCACGCCGCTGGGGTTGGACGCCTCTAACCAAACCGTCCGGCGCTCCTACTGCCCACGGGGGAGATGGACTGGCGTTTCAGTATGACCCGGAGCTGCGCAAGACTTTGAGATTTGATAAGTGGGGGAGGCCGCTTCCGCTTATGCCGAAACTGCCCGTGAGTCCGGATTTGGTGTACTTCGGCGAAGCGATGTAGTACGTTCGGGCGGTGCATTCTGCGGCTTCTATCTGGAAAGAGCTTGCCAAGTTCTATCATGAGGTTTGGGGCGGACTCTTCGAAGGGTTTGCCACTTTTGGTTTCGGTAAACTCTTCATCATCGGAGTGAGTGCGACATGCGCATGAAGTCGGTTCGTCTGCTTCAGATAGCTGCGTTGGCAGTGGTGCTGTCTGCAGTGGAGGTTGGTGCCGAGCAGGCGGTTTCGTACGGCGGGGCCAGCCGCACACTGCGGGTTGGCATTGTGGTAACCGGAAGCAGCAAAACGCTGGCGGCAAGCGATGCGGCACAGCTTTTCTATGTGCTGGACTCCAGAACCGATCTCAAGCCAGAGGGGTGGAATCTTGTAAACCCGATGGCTCCTCAGCGGGTGGATGCTTCGGTGCTGGCCAGGTGGAACGTTGACCAGACGCCGATGTTTCCAACGCCAAGCAGCCCGTATCTGCCCGGACAGCCTGTCAGCAAGGATATGGCTGTTTACTGGGAGGTGCCTCTTTCGCGCGCCACGCCCGAACAGCTTGCCGAGTACGATGTGCTGTACCTTGGTCGCTCCAGCGGCTTGATAAACGAGGAAGAGCGGGATAAACTGCGCCGTGCTGTGGACTGCGGTACCGTTCTGTGGGTTGAGACGACCGATTTCAGTGCTGTCGGGAGGGGAAACGTTTACCTGCCGTTTGGTGTTGGCTCTTTTCAGCGGAGAAGCGCCGCGGCGGCCGATTTGAAACCGATGCAGCCACTGCATCCACTGCTTTCCTTCCCGTACTCGGTGTCCACTCAGGAGTTGAACGCCGTTGCCCAAATGGGTGACGGGTTTATATACAGCCTCGATAGATTGAAGGGAAGTTTCGAGCCAACGGTTGTTTCCGGCGTGGTATCAGGATACGGCAACAGCGTTGTGCTGGCGTCGGGTCCTTACGGTGCCGGCTATGTGGTTTTCAGCGGATTGGGGATAGGGTGGCGCATAGACGGTAGCGTGAGATTTTCGGATTCGAACAGGCCGTTCCCGGCGTATTTCAACCCGAATGTGAGCGCGGTTCCGGTGCCGCTGCTTAAACTGGCTTACAACATTCTTTCTATAAACCTCCACAGCGTTCAGGAGCGGCAGAGCCCGCGCAGGTTTGGTTCGTCGCCGGAGCAGATTGGCTCTCCGCTGTCTCGTAAGTGGAGCTTTCCTGACGGCCCGCAGGATCCATCGCCTTGGAACCCGCAGTTTCCAAACGCCAGCTCTCCGGTCATCTACAAGGGCGTGATGTATGTGGTGGGCGCGGACGCCGTGCTTTACGCTTTCGATATGGAGCCCGGACGCGATTTGGACGGCGATGGCAATCCGGATGACGGCACCTTCCTGGACGAGCGCTACCGCCGGGCACATGATTTCAGTACCGGTGCCCCGTACGACATAATTTGGTCGTTCGACTTCAAAAAGGAGATAAAAGGACCGAACAAGCTGGTGTCTTCGCCCACGGTGGCAACCGTCAACGATCCATTTGAGGGTCCTGTGGATGTGGTTTATGTGGCCACAGAGGACGGAAAGGTGTACGCTTTCCGGGCGCTTCCGATTATACCTGCGCGGCGCGTTTTGAGGGGCGAAGCAGTTCCGTACTGGCCCAAGCCGGCTGATCTCGGGGCTCCGATAACCCCGCAGAGCGACATTCCGTTCCGCGTGCCGGCCCCGGTGTTCTATGCAGACCGACTTTTTGCCGTTGGCGTGGACAAGAACCAGCCGTCTCAGGGTGCGGTGTTCGAGTTGGACCCAATTCGCGGTGATGTTTTGTGGAGCTATATGCGGTCGTCCAAGCCGCTGACCGCGGCGGCACCTTCTATGGGGCCCATAGTGGCATCTCCCGCGGTTGCGTGGGTTAACGATCCAAACACCGGCGCCACGGATTTGGTAATGTACGTGCCGACTCGAGCGGAGATTGCGAGCGGGCAGACTGCGCGCGTGTTCTGCTTCCTGCTGGCGGTGCGCGGCGAACGGCTCAGCCAGGCCGCGCCGGGGGATTACACGCGCTTCCGCGGCCGCCACTGGATGGCTCCCAGCAACTTCCCATGGAAAAGGTACAGGGTGTGGGTGAAGGGCAATCCGCGGGTTACCGCAACCGCCGACCCGTACAGCCCGGGATATGTGCGCCTGTCTGAGCCTATTGAGCCGGGTATGGAGGTTTACGCGGACTACGATATAGACTGCGGTGCCGATCAGTACAAGCCCAGAACCACCTTCTATGCTTTTCCGGGGACGCAGGGGACCGACTATCCGGACTTCCTCCACACTCCTGTGGTGGGGCCGGACGGCTCTGTGTATGTGATTGCCACATCAATAAGGGGCAACAAAAGCAGTTTGTATGCGTTCCAAGAGCGTTCGCCGATATCCTTCGTAAAGTGGCGCTATTCCTTCCCGGATACGGCTGTGTTGGGACCACCGGCTTACTACAAGGGGGTTTTGTACGTTGGAACGAGCAGTGGGCGCATAATCGGGTTTGATACCAAAGCCACTTTCAGAATTGATATGAAAGCGCCGATTGATCTGCCCCGCAAGTTCTCGGTGCAGATACTTCAGAGAGATCCCATGCTGCCGCCCACTTACGCCATCACGGCTTTCACCTACAACCAAAATCAGTTTGTAATCGACAATGTAACGGATTTCAACCCCGGATCGGGAACGGTAACCGAACGCGGCCGCATTCTTATCAACTCGTTCTCAATTTCCGGTCCGTCGGCTTTGGATGCATCTCAGCCTGTCACGGTGAGGTATCCGGTAGTGGGCGGGCCCGGGACTGCGGAGGAGGTTGCCGAAATTTCGGCTTCCACCGAGGGGGTAATCGGCACCCAGTTCGGTGGAGAAGGGGAATCTAAGCGGGCCAACAAGCTTTTCGATGTGCGTTTGGCAGGAACGGGCGTTGGAGCCGGCAACATAATAGCCGGACCAACAATCGCCGGAGATACCATGTATATTGCCACAGCCGACGGGAATATACTGGCTTATCCAAGCGATCCGAGGGTTTTGGGCATATCAGGGGGGCAGTTCCTACAGCCAGCCACAGTTCCTTTGGCGGGGGCTTTGGCGGTTCCCAACCAAGGGCAAATTGTGGCGCCCATGGTGGCTGTTGGAGGTGTGTTGGCAGTCAATACGCCGGGCGGCATAATGGTTTTCCATCAGCCTATTACGTTGGTTGCGGACTCCACACGTATTATCGAAATAAAGAATTCGTTTGATGTGACAGCGGCGGCATCCGGAGAAGCCGTTCCCAGTGGAAGCCGTGCGGTGTGGTCGCTGTCTTCCACAACAAAGCGGCAGTTGATGCCAAATCCTGGACGAGGGGTGCACCCGAACTGGCGCGGTCCGATGCAGCAGCCGGAGGTGATTCCTTTTTCGCATCCGGCGGCGGTGCTGCGGTTAAGCGATACGAACTTTTTGGTGTGCGATACCGGCAACCACAGGGTGGTTGAGGTTAATCGCGCCGGCGAGGTGCTGTGGGAGCTGAGGAGCTTTGCGGATCCGTACAACATTTTGGGCGGTTCCGAGCCGCTGACGCTTAACATGCCCACCAGCGTGCAGAGGTGGATAGAACCTCAGCGCGATGCGCAGGGGAACGTTGTGGGCATAGAAATACATACTTTGGTAGTGGACAGCGGAAACTACAGGATTTTGGATATTCGAGATGTGATACCAACCGATCCGAGGCGCGAGAACCAAGAGTACCACGTGTTGGTGTGGGCGAGCCGCACCAATACGCCGGGGAAGCGGTATCAGTACCACAGCGCTCAGCGGTTGCCGGACGGAAGTGTGCTGGCAACGGTGCTGAACTACAGCGTTAACAGCGCAGACGGGTCCGTTCCGGATACCGAGGGCGGCAGTATTGTGATTCTTTCCGGCCCGGCCAGGGACGACAAAGGTCAGGTTTTGCTGGACGCCTCCGGCAGACCGGTGGACCCGGGCGGCAGGGTTGTGGCGTTCATGAATGGTATACTTCTTCCAGATGGTTCCGAAAAGCCGATAGTGAACCCCGTGTCGTTCCAGCGGTTTTTCACCGGTGCGGGGGCGACGAGTTGGCAGGCGTTGATGGCAGACGGAACCGGAATATATCAGCTTGAGGGCTTACTGCCGGAGGACCCCAGCAAGTATCCCAAGGGCAAGGTACTACTGAAGCTGGTGGGAGCCATCCAGGCCCCGCCGACTATTGGGGTTTCAATGATTAAGCAGTTGTCCAACGGCAATATCTTGGTGGTGAATAAGGCCAGGTCGGAAGTGTGGGAGTACAGCCCGGTACCCAGGCCGGGTGGGTCTTGGTTCCGAATTTCTCCGGTGACGGCCGGGACTTACGCTTTAACGCAACCGAGCTGTGCGGATAGAAGCTACTGATTACAAACTGGAAGCGAGTTGCGAAATATGCTGAAGCGCATTTTACATAAGAGACGCATTACCGCCGTTTTGACAGTTGTTATTGCCGCGGCCTGTTTGATCGCCTACGGGCAGTCGTCTTTGGACTGGCCGATGTTCCGCAGGGATGAGGGGCGAACCGGCTTTCATTCCGGGGCGAACGGGCGCTTGGTGGGTAGCAGTGGAGCGACGGATACGCCTAGATCCCGCTGGAACTACCCCCACACGGTGCCCAATCCGAGCCAGAAGAACAGGCCGTTTCTGGATTCAATAGGAAATGCTGTGGCCTCGCCTGCGGTGGGTACGGCCGGCGGCATGTTTGTGGCAATCTTCGCTTCTTACAAGCTGTTTCAGCTTCGAGAGGCACAGCCGGACGGCACACCGGCATTGCTTGCCGAATACGGCACGGTTTACTGCTTCGACGGGTTCCGCGGACTGCAGTCGGCAACGAGGGGTGGCCATCCGCTTTGGTGGTACGGCTACCGCGATGTTCCCTACGATCCCAACAATACAACCAGCAAGGCAGAGCACGAATTCTTGGTTGACGTTTCCAAAAAGGTTGCGGAGAGCTGTCCGGATTACGACCCGGATGTGTCGCGCACCTACCAGCCGCTTGGCCCGGTGAGGTCTTCGCCGGCTTTATTCCACCTTTCCGAACCGCTTCAGTATGAGGCTAAGTGGAAACGCTTGGATGGAACCACCGCCAGCGGAACGTTCACCACGCAGGATATTGTGGTGTTCGGCTGTGACGACGGCTTCGTTTACTGCTTGGATGCCAACCCGGGAAACGCCATACGGTACTCTAGGGTGGACGATGCCGGGGTGGAGCATGTTACTTACGTTGCCAGGTGCATTTGGCGCTATGATACTTTGAAGCTTCTCAGCAAGGGGCACACCACTTCGTATGCCCAAGTGGTTTCTTCGCCGTTGGTGGTGCAGTTGCCGGGCGAACAGCCAATGGTTATTGTGGGCACCGGCACCGGCTACCTTATCTGGCTGGATGCCAGAAATGGCAACCTGATACGCAAGTACGCCTCCGGTCCGCTTTTCCGCATCGGAAGCGGCTACAGCAGTGCGCGCCAGCCCATAACCTCGTCGCCCGCTCTTGGGCAACTGAGCGGGGGGCGCTATGTGGTCGTTTTCGGCGCGGCCGACAGTGTGGTTCACGCTGTGGATGCCAGAACCGGAGAGAAGTTGTGGACTTATATCACGGGAGAACTGCCTGCTGGGCCGGAGGATCCGAACCGAGATCCTGGGGACCGCATAACGGGTTTGTACAACCCACCGGTGGTAGCCACTCCATGCGTTGGGACGGTTAAGGGCAAGCCAGCCGTGTTTATTGCAACCACCGGTCGGCGTGATAAGAAAAGCGCCGAAAGCGGTATGAATGCCGGTGTGGTGTATGCGTTGGACCTCGCTGACGGCAAAGAACTTTGGAAGTTCGATGAATACACCCTTCCTTCCGATCCTCCCGATGCCGAGAAGCACCTTCCTGGGGAGTTCCGCGCGTCGCCGGCGTTTGCACGCGTGAAGATATTCGGTGAGGGCGGCGGCGTTTTGCAGGACGTTGTTATCGTCAGGTCTGAAGACAGCAACATCTACTGCCTGAAGGCGGATGACGGCAAGCCTGCTTGGGCGGCGCCATCTCCCATCATCGGTGAAGATAGGTACAGGAAGGAGGTCTTCTCGTCCTCGCCGGTTGTCAGTAGCGATGGTTACATCTGGGTGGGCGGAAAAGACGGCACGGTTCGCGCGTTCTTCGCCGGCAGCGCGAAGAAGTTCAAAAAGCACGACGGAACCGAGACCGCGCCTTTGCCCTTCGGTGAGGAGGTGTGGAAGGTCCAAACCGGCATATTGGAGTACTCGGGTGGAACAACCGGCCGCGATGATACGCCGGAGGTGACACTGCGCCCCACCCCGATTTTCTCCACGCCGGCTTTGACGAGGGGATACTTATACGTGGCCGGAAGCGGTTACTTCTATGCATTCCAGGATGTTACCGGAGCTTACGGAATTCCTTACGAGGAAAATCCGTTCAGGGTGGGGGGAGTGGCCCCTGCGCGGTTGGAACAGCCGGAGGGAGGAGGTACTCAACAGCCCCAAACCGAGACCAGGCGGATTCAGGTGGATATCTTCAGCGCCGCCGACTACCGCAACCCTGCCCTACTGCTTGACGATGCACACAGCAGAGCTTTGGGCGTTGTGGGAGACGGTAAGCACAGGTGGACCGTTACCGACCCCGGCCGTTTGGAGTGGGGCGATACAGTGTATGTGATTGCTTGGAACTTGGATACCCACCCCTCTGTTGCCGAGTGCCAGCTGAGGCTTCAGGGGCCGAACGGAACAATGCAGATAACCGTTCCGGTGCGTACCGGTCCGGACGGCAGGGGCATTGCGAAGTATGCGTTCACGCTGGACCCAATAACCCAGTACATAGTAAACCCCCTGCGGCCGAAAGAGGTTATACAAAATCCGCTTTTCGATGTGCCGCTGACACCCGGCGGAGAAGGCACAGGTGTGTGGACTGTATCGGCGTCCCAGTACCGCACCAGGATTGTTAACGGCCAGGTGATGAGGGATACAAGCGCGGCCAACACCTCCAGCACCGAAGACACCAAGAGCCGCTTCAAGATAAACAACCCGCTGGAAATATACCTGCCGGATGGGCGGGCTTTGACCTCCGTGGCTCCGGATGAAGCCACCAGAAACGCCAACCTGCGCGTTCCCATAATGCCGCCGGTTGAGGGGGATCACGATTCCACCACGGTTGCCCAGATGTTCCGTGTTGGCGACCGCAGTCACTTGGGCAACGTTAAGCCGTACAACAACGATCCGGATGCGCCGGAGGGAACGCTTCCGCCAGCCCAACCTGGTAGGCCGGCTCAGCCGCGGCCGGTGCTCAGGGTGCGCGTGAACCCAGCAGAGCTTCAGTGGTTGGGCGGTCCGGAAGCTGTGTACAAGCCTTTGTTCCCGTTCTTTACCGTGGGTGGAGCGCCGGCGTATCCGGCGTCGCACTTAACGCCCATCTCGCCTTACGAGGAGCCGCCTGGCCCTCCTGGGGTTCCAAACCCAAGCCCGGACTATCCGAATATAAGAGCCGAGAATGTTGAGGTGCAGGATGTGCGCACCGGGAAAGACGCGGTGCATTCGGATGTAACGCTTCCCGGCGGCACAACCATTGCGCCGTCGGCTGTGGATCTGGCGTATCGGGTAAGGATTCCGCGCTATCAGCCGGCCAACATTCCGCCTTGGGGGCCTGGATACGCCACGGTGAACCCAACCAATCCTTTTACAAAAGATGCGGCACTGCCGGCCAACCGCAATAAAATTCAGGAGCTTATCTACAAGCCGAACTATCCGGGGGATAATACGTACTTGGCGAGGGTGTACGTGGATTCCAACCGGAACGGCAGTCACGATTTCAACGAGCCGTACCGCACTTTCATTATGCGCGCGTACGTGCGTGTTAACGAGAGCTTCGAGATAAGAGAGCAGGCGGTGGAAATTCCGGGGCCGGTGCCGGGTGGTTCAGCGCCTCCTCCCGGGGTTCCGCACGGATTTGTGCCGTACACCAACTACTGGCAGCCTAGCGGTGGAGATCCGGAGATGCTGGCCGCAGAAGCCGCGTTCTACAGGCCGTTTACCATTGTTAACACCGGAAACGTGAACCTTTGGAACGTTCGCATGGCCAAATCTCCGCAGTTGGTGGACCCCTTGGTGAGTGTGAGTGTGGATCCTGCTTTTGTAATGGCCGGCGGCAAGGCGGTGCTGAAGGGCACGATATCCCCGGAAAATTTGTTCAGCACATTGGATCCTCCAAGGGGAGTCTCTCCGGACAATCCGTTCTTCCGGGTGGCTGTGCGAAAGGCACGGGTTGGTTCGCAGGAGCCGGCCAGGGTGGTTATGCGCAACCCATTTGGTCCGCCGGAGCTTGTGCCTCCACTGCCGTGCATTACGGTGGCGGTTCCGCCTGGAACGCCTGTGGGTAGATACACCACGCGTCCGCTTTTCTTCGAAGACGGCGCTTATGTGTACGAGGAAGGAAGAGGCGGGGTGCTTCTGGGCGCAGATGGGGATCCAACAAGATCTGTGCAAATAGCCCCCGGGTTTGTGATGCCGAAAACCAGGGCGCCGAAGAGCATGGTTGTGGCGGTTGAGGTTATGGAGGCTCGGCTGACCGGGTTCCCTCCGATACCTGTTTCGGTTGGCAGTCAGGGACGGGGGTTCACCGTTGCCAATGTCGACTTCGAGCAGATGCCGCCTGATATTGGCAATGCGGTTCCTGCGGCCTACCGCGATCCGGAGACGGGCGCTTTGCACCTCGTTTGGGCTACCAATAGGTTCAATGTTGGCCAGAAAGACCAGCCGAGGCCGTGGTATCTGGCGCTTTCGAGCATGGTGTTTGGTTCGGATTCGCCTTGGGGCTGGCAGTATCAGGGGACCAAGACCTGGTTCTTTGAGCCCGGCTTCGACGCGAAGTGGTGGCAGTTCGCTTCGGATGAACCTTTCCCGAATCCAACCCAGTTTGATGGGTTGACGGTGTTCGGCTCTCCGGCGATTGCACAAGACGGCCAGGATGTTTGGCTGTTCTTCCAGGGCGAGGGCAGTGTGTTCACGGAAAGCAGTGGGTTTGCATCGCGCAGTGTGCTGCTTTACACCAGACTGCGCAACGGCAGGCCGGTTGGTCCTCTCCTAGCGGTTCCCGGGGATGAGCAGTTGGCGCGCCAAAATCCGAAGCCGTTCTTCTACCGCGACAGCGAAGGCCGGCGAATGCTGGGCCTCATGTGGAATGCGGGACAACCGCCGCGCATCTTCGTTAGCACCACCCCAACACCGGAAGATCCGGATTCGTGGTCGCGGGCTGTGATGGTGCCGATGCCGGCGGGGTTGGCGTATGCAATGCAGCCGGCTCCCTTCTTCAAGGGGCCGTCCGGACGTTTTACCTATGTGGATTTGGTTTTCTGCGGCTACAATAGGCTTGAGCAGAACACCGATTTGTATCTGATGAGGCTGAGCACCGATTCTTGGGAGATAATGCCACTGCCGCGGGTGGCCGGAGAGCGCCTCCAGAGGGATGTTGGCCGTCCGGTGTACCGTTCGCAGGGGCTGGATTGGCAGATCGGTGGTCAGGATATGCCGGTTATAAGATGGACCCGGCCGGATGGAAGCTTCATCGAGTTTAAAGACCCCGAGCAGACGGACTTTGCGTCCGGGCGGCTTAGGTACAAGGACGCAAGCGGTTTGTACACCGTAACTGTGGATACAGCCGCCGGCTCGGTAAGCTTCAGCAGTTCGGATCCAGTGCGTGCGCCGGTTCCACGCGCAAACGATGTGATAGAGGCTTCTTACAGGCCGCGCGTTTGGCGCTTGACCAACGATCCAAGGTCGGACACCCAGCCGGTTTACTTTGTGGATCGCAGTTACGAGACGATAGCACCCGGCGAGGCTTACAGGGTGGATGCGTCCGCGCCCCTGCCGATGATGATTCGCAGAGACAGGATGTGGGTGATATGGCGCAAAGGCAACACCAGCATCGGCGGCGGCCAGGTTATGCCTTCCGGGGCGGATGTTAGCGCCACTGGCACAACCGGTTCTACAACGCTGTTTTACAAAACCTACCGCCTGATGGTGAAGCTTGATAAACCGATTCCTCTGCACCCGCAGAAGGGCACGCCGCTTATAACCGTGGATGGTGTGCCTCCGAACAGGTGGACGGTGGATCCCGGCACAGGCAGGGTGTTCTTCACCGAGGTGGATGAGGGACGAACCGTGACGATAAGTACGCCGAATTCGCCGCCGCGTCAGTATTCCATCAGTTGGTTGCCGGAGCGCGCCGGCGAACAGTATCAGGAGTTTCCTTTGCCCATAAAGATGCCGGTGAACGAGGGGCAGGTGTGGGTGTTCAAAGATCCGTTCTCGTACCTGCTGCCAAGCGGTGATCCGGAACGGTACCTGTCACTGGTGAACAACAACATATGGGTGTTTTGGACCAGCAACCGCGGCGGCACCAGCGATATTTACTATATGTGCGTGAGTCCGCGCCTGTGAGAGCGGTTTGGGGTGTCACTTCTGGGGTGCCAATGGCGACTAAATAAGTGGAAGGGTTAAAGCGGCGCGGTTGGGTTGCTTTCAGGGCCGCGGCACCGCGGCGGAAGCGAGCGTCCTTGACAATGGTATGTACGCGTGGTATTATGGCGGCGGACTGTTCCTCCTTCGGTCAGTTTGCTGAAACCGCCCGCGAATTTTGAAGGTTGCACCAGTTGTTTGAAGAAAGCTTATATTGAACCTTTTGCTCTTTTGAGGTATAAAGAATGGCTCTTTTAGGCAAATCCGGCGGTCCAACCCTGGGTTTGGATATAGGGACCAGCATGGTAAAGGCCGTGGAAGTGCGGCCCGGCAAAAACGGGCCGGTGGTAACGGCCATAGGCATTATGCCCACTCCGACCGGGATATTCGCCGGCGACGTGATAAGCGATCCGAAGGCTCTTGGAGCCAGCATAAAAAAGCTTCTTCGAGACAGCGGCATAACCGTTAAGAACGTGGTAAGCGCGGTCTCCGGTCAGACTTCTTTCGTTTTAAGGCCGATAGAAGTGCCTAAAATGACCGAAAAAGAATTAAAGGAGACCATGCGCTTCGAAGTAGATAGGCATATTCCGTTTCCCGCCAGCGAGGTTGTCATGGACTATGCTCCGCTTGTGCGGGGAGATGAGCCGCCGGATGCGCAGAATATGACGGTTTTGCTTGCCGTGGGGCAACAGCAGATGGTTCGGGCCCATCTCGAAACGATTTTGTACGCTGGGCTGAATCCGGTGGCTATAGATGTGGAGCCTTTGGCCGCGGCCAGGGCTTTGCTGGTTGACGGCTATTCCGAGCTTACGGTGGCCCTGATAAATATTGGGGCTGTGAAAACGGATATATCCATATTCGAACGCGGTTTGTTGGTTTTCCCGCGGACCGTGTTCGTTGCCGGAGATAACTTCACAAGGGCTGTTTCGGATGCCACTGGTCAGCCGATGGAGCAGGCTGAAAGGTTAAAGCGGCTTTATGCGGAGATTCCTCCGAGCCGCACGGCGGTTCCGGAGGAAGGTGCCGCCGCCGAGTCGGTTGGCGCATTTGATCTGGGCGGTTTGGAGCAGGAGATTGAAGAAGGCGTTTACGGGGTTGAGGATGAAGAGGTCGCTCCGGCTCCGACCGTGCGGTTCAGCTTGGACGATGTTGACACCGGCGGAGGCGACTTGGGCTTTGATTTCGACATTGGCAAGCGTGCGGAAGAAGAGCCTTCTCCTTCGGAGCCGGCAAAACCGGCGGAGGCCGAGCCGCATCCAGTTGCCCCTGTTGATTCTGAGAGCGAGTTGAAGAAGAAAGTGGTCGATGCAGTTCTTCCGGTTTTCAGCGAGCTGGTTATGGAACTGCGCCGATCTTTCGATTATTATCAGGGTAGAAGCCCGGATGCTCGGATTGATAGGGTGATTCTGTGCGGCGGCACAGCCATGATGAAGGGCTTGCCCAGAGCACTTGAGGAGGAGTTGGGCATTCCGGTGGAGGTTGCAGACCTTTCTAAGAGGTACGGATTGATGTCGAAGTCGCTTTCTGCGGGCTACTATTCGGAGGTGGCCCCGGTTTTGCCTGTTGGAATCGGCCTTGCAGTGCGCGATATGGTTGAAACCAACGGGGCGTCTCGGGGGAGGAGGCAGAGGTGATTCCCAAGCTTGATCTTCTGCCGGAGTGGTATCGCGAAGGAAAACGCGTCCGCAACACCTGGATCTTGGTGGCGCTGGCGTGGATTATTGTGATTGGCGGAATGATATATTACAGCCGCCAGCTTCAAGCAAGGATTGCCGCGCTGGACGAGGAGATTGCTGCAATCAAACCAGATGCCGATTTGAAGGATAAGCTGGAATCCGAAGCCACCAATATCAAGTCCAGTATAACCACGGTGACGAATAAGGTTACTTTTATAAAGGCCATTCACGAGTACAACCGCAAGTTTCCTGATCTTTTCGAAAACACGAACAAGTACACTTACTACAGGGTTGGTTATCGAAGTTTACAGCCGGCCATAACGGTGTTGAATATGTCGGCTTACTGCCGTAGCGTGAGCGATATCGGTCGGTTCTTGCTTAATATGCAGCGCGCGAAGGGATTGTTTACCGCGATAAGCATCACAGGCGGCATTCCTGGGGGCAGCGCTGGCGGAGAAGCGGTTCAGGGAGCCGAGGGCATGGTTGCATCCGCAACACCGGTTTTCAATCCCTACACCGCTTATACAAGCAGTCCGGCAAGCTCTCCAGCGGCTTCTCCGTATGGGCCGCCTTCTCCAATGAGCAATCCTTACGCGTCTTATGCGGGTTTCAGCAGTGGCTCGAGCGAGAGCGGCAGCACCATACCTGGTCTATTGGAATTCCAAGCGGTTGCGCAGTTGGCCGAGAAGTGGATATTCACAGTGCCAACATACGCCGGCGCAACCACGACAACGACCGAGGGTGCTGGATACGGCGTTCCGTACGGGCCGTACGGACCGTATGGTCCTCCGGGTGGCCCTGGAATGAACGGTGTGGGGCCCAATGCCGCGGCGCCCGCGAATGCAACGCCTGCAAATGCCAGTGCTTCCACTGAAAGCACTGGCGGCGAGGAGATAGGCGGCGGTCTTGGGCGCAGACGCCTTGGCGGAGGAGAGTGAGAAGTGAAACAGAGCAAGCTGAAAAGAGTTCATGTGGTGGCTATAGGCGCTTCGGTTGCGGTGGTGCTGGCGGCTGTGCTCTACTTCGCTTTGATTAGTCCAGCCCGCGCCACAATAACGGAGCGCGAGGGAGAGAAGGCCACGTTAGAGGAGAAAAAGGCCGCGCTGCCGAAAGCAAAAGCAGACAAAGCCAAGGCTGAGGCGGATAAGGCAAAGGCGCTTGCGGATTTGGCTAAGTACGAGAATCAGTATATGCGCGTTGGGCCGGAAAAGGCCTTCATATCTATGGCAGACCGCACGAAGGCAATGATACTTTTGTGGAAAGAGCAGTCCAGCACTCTGGCACCCCTGCTTGCGAGATCCATAAAGAGTTCGGGTGTGCGCTTGTTGACTCCCATCCAGATTCCTCCTGCGCCTACAGATCCCAATGCTATCGATCCCAATTTGATTCAAATACCCGGGATTCAGATACAGGTGAGCGGGAGTTTCCCGCAGATTATGCGGTTCCTGCGCAGTGTTGAAAAATGGCCCCGCCTTGTTATGGTGAACAACGTTACGCTGTCCGGCGAAAGCCCGCGGTTAATTGCTCAGATGGATCTCACCGTGCACTATCTGCCGAGAGACAGCGAGAAGGCACAGCCTGTGCCCACAGCCACCGGTGCCGGTGGTGAAGCGGGCACGACGGGCGGTTACGGTGTCCCGGGTGCTCCGGGTGCGCCGCCGGGCTACGGCGGATATCCTGCGCCTGGTGCTCCGCCTGCCAACGCGACGGGCGGCAACGCAGTTGGTGGCAATGCGGCGGGAAGAAGCTAACGGAGGTTCAGCCATGGACGAAAAAAAGAAGAAGATGATTCAAACGGCGGTTGCCGCCGGAGTAGCTTTGTTGCTGGCCTTCGTGAGTTTGTGGTTCTCGATAATCGGCCCGGCGCTTAAGGAGCGCGCCAAACAGGCCGAGGAGGAGGGATCTGCTTCTTCAGAAACCGCCGCAGTGACTACAGACGCAACGACTTCGCCCGCTAACACCACTGCTCCCGGGTACGGTGGGTATCCTGCGCCCGGTTATCTTGGCCCTCCCGGGGCGGACGCTGGAATCCCCGGTGTTCCTGGAACCACCGGAACCACCGGAACCACAGAGGCAAAGGCTGAGAAAAACCTGCCTCCTTTGGAAAAAAGCAGGAAGGACCCGTTTGCACCGCTGATACCACCACCTCCTTCACCTCCTGAATGGCGAGTGCTTTCCGCTTCCCTTCCGCCCATAACTATTGCACGGCCTGGAGAAAGGGTAACCCGCGAGGAAACAACGGAACAGCCAATGCCTGAAATGGGGGCCGAAATCCCAAGGCGCGTGGTTGGTGTTGTTACCGGCAAGCGCGCTTACGCGATCCTGGAGCAGGAGGGGCAAACCACCATAGTGCGCCCCGGTGATGTTTTGCCAGACCTCGCCAGGGTCGAGAGGATTGAGCCAAACCGGGTTCTGCTTCGCAAGAACGGAAGGCCAATATGGGTGCCGTTGCAGGCATCCAGCGAGATGGCAACAACCGGTGGCTATACTCCTCCGACGGGAGGATATCCTTACGGTCCCGGTGCGAGACCTTATGGGGCGCCTCCAATTCCGCCGGGTTATCCAAGGCCTGGGTCTGGAGGATAGTTTTTCTGAGCTTGATTTTACCCTTTGGGATGTTAGATTAACGCAAATGAGAGGATGTTAGGAGGAGATCGCATGAAAGATCTCAAGAATGCACTAATTGTGCTTGCTGTGGCCTGCCTGGCGTTCGGTTTTGTTGCGGGCGCGTTTGCCCAGACCAACGACAGCGCTGCGGCGGCTCCCAAAAAGGATGATCGCGTCACTATTGACGTGAAAGATGCAAACATTCGGGATGTTCTCAGCCTTCTTCAGAAGGGCCGTGAGAAGAGCTTTAACTTCGTGATTGATCCGCAGGTGCTTGCTTCAGCACCACCGATCAACGCATCCCTGTCTGATGTTCCCTTCGAAACGGCTCTTAGGACCATTTTGAACGGGCACGGCTTGAAATACACTAAGAGCCAAGACACGTACACAATTTCGCTGAGGACTCCGCAGACCGAGCTGGGCACGACAGCTCCCACACAGCCAACGATGGAAACTACCACCACAGAAACCACCACTCGTGCCAGCGTTACCGTTGCCAAGATTCCGCTGATGAGGGCAGATCCGGCAGAGGTGGCCCAGATTTTGGGTGGAACCGTGATTAGCGGCGGCTTGATAGGGAGCATCGGCGGCGGTTACGGCGGCGGCCTTGGCGGCTATGGCGGCTTCGGCGGCATTGGAAGCTATGGTGGCTTCGGCGGCGGTTTTGGTGGCTACGGAGGCCTCGGCGGCATCAGCAGCTTCGGCGGCTTCGGTGGTATTGGTAGCTACGGCGGCATTGGGAGCTATGGAGGCTTTGGTAGTTATGGCGGCCTCGGAAGCTACGGTGGCATTGGTAGCTATGGAAGCTTCGGAGGAGGTTACGGAGGTATAGGTTCTTACGGCGGATATGGTGGTGGCTACGGTATCCGCTAAGAATCCTAAGGAAGTTGGAAGCGATTGGCCCGCGCATGCAGTGGGTGTATGCACCTGCAGTGCGGCTTGGAATAATTTAGATTGAACCGCAAGGAGGAATGAACACCTTGGCATACCTGCGGCGACCCCGTTTGATCGGGTGCCTGTTGATTTTGATGGCACTGATGGCTTTTGGTGCTGGCCCTTCAGTTTGGGCCGATGGGGTGACACTGAAGCTGTCGGATGTGCCTCTTACCACCGCCTTGATGGCTCTTACTCAGTCTCAGCAGGCGGAATTCGTTGTGCATAACAGCAGTGCTCTTCAAGGCAAACTTGTTACGGTTGATCTAAAAGACAAAACGGTTGACCAGGCTCTTGACTTGCTTCTGTCGAGCCAGGGCATTCCTTGGTACAAGGACGAGCGCGGTGTTTACCACATAAATGCGAAGAAGCCCGAGCCGCCCTCGGCACCGGTTAGTCAAGAGCAACCACAACCAGCGCCGGTTCCGCGTCCCAGGTACGTTATAACCGAGAAGATAGAGCTTCAAAGCATTTCGCCGGACGAGGCGATGCGTGCCCTTGGTTTGCCTGTTGGTCCCGATAGTCGGTGGGTTCGCGGGTCTTCGCCGCCGCCCACGCTGCCTTCGACTCTCAACTTCCAGCCGAGCGGGTTCCTGCGGCCGGCCAGCCCCATGGGAAGCGGCGCCACCGATACCACTGTTGGCCCGATCAGGGTTGAAACCCAGGCCGGACAGCTTGTTACGCAGCCTTTGGCGGCTGAACCGTCCGTAGGAGATGGCCCAGCTGGCCCGAGCGATTCCGCCGAGGGGTACAACCGGGCGGCCAGCGAGCGTGATGCGTTTGGGCAGGCCGGCGGTGGAGCAAGGCGTCCCGGCTTCCAGCCCAGGCCACCGGTTCCATCCACCACTACCGGCACGGGAACCACAACGGCGCCCGGAACTCCCGGTACCGCTGGAGTTGCTGGCACAACCGCTACGGGACAGCGTGGGTTTGTGCCGGAGGGCATCGACCTGGTGGCGGGTTTGTTGACGGACAACTCGCTTTTGGTTCAGGGCGATCCGGATGCCATCGATGAGCTGCGCAGTATTCTGCGCTATATCGATGTGGCACCGCAGCAGGTTAGTATTAAGGCCGACATAATAGAAGTAAACCTCAACGCGGTAAGGGCTTTCGGCGGAACGTTTAACTTCTTCACTAACCTCGCCAACATAACCGCAAACCCAGGGCAGGCTCCTGGTCCCAACCTCACGGTTGATATCGTGCAGGGCAATCTTCAGGCGGTTATTGGCGCGGTTGTGACCAACGGCAAGGGACGCGTGCTCTCAAGCCCTTTGGTTACCACCATGAACAACGTTCCCGCAACGATAGCGAAGGTATTCCAGACGGCCACCTTCGTGCCGCAGACTATTACCTCGCCTGCGGGAATTACCACGGTGAGCATCCCGGTGCCGATCAACATCCAGACCACTCTGGACGTTCTGCCGCGTATAAACCGCGATGGTACGATAACGCTTCAGGTTACGCCTCAGGTAAGCACCCCGGGCGAAACGGTAACGTCTCCGGATGGGAGCGTGGTGTTCCCTACTCAGAACTTTACGCAGACCCAGATCACCCGGCGTGTGCGAAGCGGCGAAACCATTGTAATTGCCGGATTAACCTCGCAGAGCATTCAGGATAACGTTTCTAAGGTTCCTCTGCTTGCCGATATACCGGTTATCGGCAACCTGTTCCGAAGGGTGAACCGCACCACGCAGGAATCGGAGATGCTGATATTCCTGACGCCAACCATCATAAGCGAGGTTGGCCAGGGAGAAGCTCCGACGGAACAGTGATTCGGAACTTGTTCTAATGATTGCTGAACGGGAGGCGGTTTCAAAAACACTAACCGCCTCCCGTTTTGCATTGATGGCTTGGAAAATGCGCCGGGTTTTTGTTCCATCGGGAAACTTTTCCAAGGAGGTTTAAATGGCAAAGGACACAATGCTTGCGGCTGTGCTTGAGGGTGTTGGACAGATGCCGCTTCGGGAGGTGCCGAAGCCGCATCCTGGTCCGGGCGAGGTGGTTGTCCGCATGGTGGCGTGCGGAATCTGCCAAACCGATTACAGCGCCTACACCGGTGCACGAACAAATTTCACCCCGCCGATTATCGTTGGACATGAGATGGCAGGGGTGGTGGCGGAAGTTGGCGACGGCGTTACGAACGTGAAAGAAGGCGATGAGGTTGTGATATCGCCGGCGGCCTTCTGCGGGCTGTGCCGGTGGTGCAGAAGCGGCCTTCAGCACTACTGCCCCAACGGGTTTGTTATCGGCGGTGAGGGATTCGCCAACGTTTGGAACGGTGGGTTTGCCGAGTACACAAAGGCGCCGGCCTCCGTGCTGTACCACAAGCCGAAGGAGATTTCTTTCACTGCGGCTGCCCTTACCGAGCCGCTTGCCGGTTCTTACAAAGGCCTGATTGAGTACACCCAGATGCGTGTTGGCGAGGATGTGGTGATTATAGGGGCCGGAAGCATGGGGCTTTTGCTGGCCAGCATTGCGGTGGCGGCCGGAGCGGGTACCCTCATAGTTGCGGATATCAATGATTTCCGCTTGGATATGGCGAAGAAGCTCGGCGCTCACCACGTTATCAATCTCAAGCGCGAGAATGGGCGGGATGCGGTTTACAGCATTCTGCCGGAAGGGCCGGATATCGTGTTCGAGGCGGCTGGGGCTCTCGAGGCCGCTTCTTTGGCGATGCAGTTGTGTAGGCGCGGCACGCGGGTTAATATGTTCGGCGTTATTGTGCCGGGCACCATTCCAGTTTCGCCGGCGGATGTTCACTTCTTGGAAACCAGGGTTGATGCGTCTTTTTCGGTAACGCCGAAGGTTATGCTGAAATCATTGGACCTTATGCGAAAAGGTCTTGTGGATCCCTCCAAAATCGTTACTCACGAGATACCGCTTAGCGAGATGCCGCGGGCTTTGGAGGTTATGGCTTCTCCAGATAGGGTAAAGGTGGTGGTGAAACCTTGAAGGCAACACCTATGATGCTTGCTCTTTCCGCTTTGGTTGTTTCGTGCGCTGGGGCTTCGGTGGTCCCCAGGGCGCCGGATCTTTTGCCGGACGTGCCGGAGCAGTTTCCGCGCTTTTATTTCGCCAACCACGGGCGTCAGGCGCAGTGGCTAAGCCGCTATCTTTGGTATCACTTTGCAAACCGCCTCGGCAACAACAAAACGCTGTTCAACAAGGAATACCTCACCATTGCCGATTTGTGGTGCGCCGGCGCGGTTGATAAACAGCGCAAAAAGCCCATTCAAGATGTCCACCGCGAGGATATACTTGCGGTTATGATGGATGATGAGGGCTACGTACACACCCATCAGCATTTCTCACATGCCCACGAGCATGGCTGGCCGTTTCCGATATGGACCCAGGCTGGCCGCGGTCCAGATGAGGTAAAAGGCATAACTGCCGGCTGGCATTTTCAAGAAGACAGCCCGAACTGGATGTGGGTTGGGGGGTACCTAAAGAGCTGGAAGCGGCCGGAGTACTACGGCGAAACCGCCACCAAAGGCTGGGAACTGCAGAATGTTCGCTCTTTGGGGATAAAAGACGGGAAGTGGCAGTTGGAGGCCGTGGGCCCGTCTCCGGCGATTGTAACTCCGGCTGGGATGGAGATCGACGCCTTTAACGCCCCGTTCCTGCAACTGCGCTGGACCCGTACCGGCCAGCCGCCGGACGGCCGTCTGCCTTACGTGGAGTGGCTTTGCAATGGTGATACCAATTTCGGTGAGGACAGGCGTGTTTATTTCACCCCGTTCACCAATGAGGAACACGAATCCATCACCGGAACCCACCATTCGATGATTTGTATGTACCGACATCCCAAGTGGCGCGGCAAGATTAAGCGAATCCGAATATCTCTTGCCCCGGGCGAGTCCGACGTGAAGTTTGCCATCGATTCCTTCTTTACGTGCTACGATACCCGCCATTCAATCAACAACCCCATTTTCATTCTGGCCTGCTGGAACTACTTCCGCTGGACCGGCGACCTGGCGTTCCTCCGGGCCAACATCAACCGGATGCGAGCCGCTCTTCGGTATCAGCAAACCGAGATGGGCGGGTTGAAGTACAACCATATCCGCAACCCCTGGCCCGGTCACGATGGAATCCCTGGGTGGGTTAGGAACCCGGACGGAACGAAAACAATGCGTCCGGGCCATGGGATTGGAAACAACTATTGGGACCTGCTTCCGTTCGGTTGGGATGATATGTACGCAACTTCGCAGTACTACGCCGCAACTTTGGTAATGGCGGAAGTGGAAGAGGCTGTGCTGAACAACCCGGGCTGGAACGTGCCGAGGGGTGCGTGCGCGTTCGATCCGAAGGAACTGCGTGCCCACGCGGCCGCGGTGAAGGCGGAGGCCAACCGCCGTTTTTGGAATCCCCAAACCGGCCGCTTTGTGGGTTGGATTGACAAAGACGGCAAAGCGTACGACTACGGATTCACCTTTGTGAATTTGGATGCTATATGGTACGGCATTGCTTCTGATGAGCATGCCAGGGCAATCATGGATTGGATTACCGGCAGGCGGATTGTGCCGGGAGATACATCCGTTGGCGCGGACATATACAGATGGCGCTTCGGGCCGAGGGCAACCACCAAGCGTAACATCGAGTGCTACGGGCAGGGCTGGATATCGCCGGAGTCCATCCCATGGGGAGGGCAGGTTCAAGACGGCGGTGCGGTCCTCGGCTTCACGTTTTACGATTTGTGGGCGCGGCTTCAAATTCTCGGACCCGATGATGCATGGAGGCGCCTTGTGGAGATTTTGGCCTGGGAGGAGGAGGTTTGGTCTGAGGGCGGCTACCGTGAGTACTACAAGGATGGAAAGCGCGGAACCACGCTTCAAGGCGGAGGCACAGCTGGCGGCATAGGTATAGATTACGAGTTTTACGAGAGCAGTTTGCTTCCGTCGATTGTGGTTTACGGTTTTCTGGGGTTGAACCCGAACGGTGTGGAGCTTGGTGTCAATCCTAAACTGCCGGCGCAGTGCCCAGAAATGGGGGTGAGCGGCCTGCTTTACAGGGGCACGGTGCTGGATGTGAAAGCCGGCCCGCGCACCATTGCGTTTGAGGTTAAGACACAGCCGCTTGATCCAATAAAGATAGCTCTGCCGGGCACATGGCGTATGGTAGGTACAAACCTGCAAGGTTCGAGGTTTGCGCTTGATAAGGTTGGGCAGTTCGTGTTTGCGAAGGTTGATTGACCGTTTTGCCCCGGCACCTGATAGCTTTTAATGGGGAAGCAAGAACCCTTTTCTCTTTAAAAGGATGCAGTGGGCGCAGTGCGAAAGAGGGCTTAGAAAGAGTTTATTTTGATAAAGTTTCGGTGCCGGTGTTCGGCGCCGCGCGGTGGCGAGGTGGTTGTTATGAAATGCAGTTGCTGTATTTCTCGGCGGGACTGCCTGAAGTTGTTTGCGGCGGCGGCAGTTGGTTCCGCCTTCCTCAAAGACTCTGTTTTTGCCGAGGCTGGCGCTTTGATGGGGGATCCGCGTGAGTTTGTGGATCCGGCGTCTCTTCGCCCGAAGCCCAAGGTTAACATTGCCGTTGGGACGCTTCAACAGCCAACTCCGTATTGGTTGGGGTGGCCCGGAACGGCGTACAAACTGAAGGAGAGGCAGAAGGAGTATTCCGCCAAGCTGGAGGAGTCCGCCAAGAAGCTTGGGATAGATCTATCTGTCGAGAGCAATCCGGTGCAGGACGAGGCCGGTATGACGGCGCTTTTAAACAAGGTCAAGAGCGAGAAGCCGGATGCGCTGTTTGTGGCGATTTACCACATGAACTGCTGGGGATGGGTGGACCGCTTGTCCCGCGAGGCGGGAGTGCCTCTGCTGGTTTTCGCTCCGATTGGCACGTCGTTCACTGGACATGTGTTGGGCATATCGCGTACTCCAGGGGTTTATTTGGCGTCCACGCTTGAATGGCCCGCGGTTGAGGCCGGCTTGCGCATGGTTAAGGCGAAGCGGATGTTTGAGGAGAGCCGCATCCTTTGGATACAGGGCAACCAGCGCAACGAGACGGTTTTGGAGCGTTTGGGCACCAAGGTGCGCGCAATTCCGCGCGACGTTTTCAACCAAAGATTTGATGCAACTCCGGTGACGGATGAGGTGCGGCAGGTGGCCTCGGAACTGCGCAGGACCGCCAAGAAGGTTGTGGAGCCAACTCAGCAGGATATGCTGAACTGCGCTAGGGCCTATGTGACGGCTAAGCGACTGCTGGCGGATGAGAACGCCAACGCGCTTTCGATGGACTGCCTGGGCATGGTGGGCGCGAAGCTGGTTCCAACGCCTCCATGCGGTGCCTGGATGCTTTTGCAGGACCAGGGTATAACTGCTGGCTGTGAGGCAGATCTGTTCGGTGCCACCAGCCTGATGCTGACCAGCTATCTGCTGAACCGGCCGGGTTATATGAACGATCCGGTTGCTGAAACCGCCAAGAATCTGCTGATTACTGCCCACTGCACTTGTGGTTCTCGACTGCGCGGTTTCGATAAGCCGAGGGTGCCGTTTATACTGCGCAACCATTCGGAGTCTGCGCTGGGGGTTTCCGTGCAGGTGCTTTGGCCAGTTGGTGAACCAGTGACGCTTATCCGCTTTAACAACCCGAATGAAGTGATAGTGGATACAGGCACCGTGGTCAGCAACGTTCCAACTCCGCCTGCCGGCGGCTGCCGCACATCCATCGAAATCAAGATGGATGATGTGGAAGATGCACGCGATGTTCTCGGCTTCCACCAGGTGGTGACGCTCGGCAACCACAAGCGCGAGGTGGAGGGCTTCTGCCAACTGTACGGAATTCGGGTGATTCATTCACCGCGGTTTGAACCACAGCATAGAGGTGCGGCCTAAAGATGAAAATCTTTTCAAGGGCTGTTTTCGCGGTAGTGTTTGTTGCGCTGTGCGCAGGTGCATTTGGTGAAGATTCTGTGCAGATCGGCCTGCCGGGGTTTCAGCCGTCCAGGATAGAGGCTTCCGGCAAGTTGGTGGAAGACTGGGGAAGTGTGGCTTTCGTCCTGTCTGGCGAAGGCATCCCGGCGGAGGGAGCTGGGAGCGTTCAGCGGGTTGTGCTTGACGGCATTATTCCAGCGGCGCAGGCGCGGATTCAGCGGGGTCCTCTGGTTCTCACGCTGACGGCGTTTCGGGCGCCGGCTTGGCCGTCTGGATTCGATGTGCTGACCGTGCGAGTTGAAGAAACCTCCGGGCATCAGCGCAAGGCCACGCTTGCAGTTGAGCTGCCGGACGGAGCAATTGTTGGGCGCCAGTCGGTGAGGATTGGCGGTCGTACAGTGCTTTCTCTCCTGGAGCCCCCAACGGTGAAGCAGGAAAAGCGCGATTGGGGCTACGACGATGAGGCCCAATCGCTGCCGGGTTGGGGTACACCGGAGGTTGAGTGCGACCCGGCGTTCAGGAATATCCGTGCCGGGTTGGGAGGCGTCCCCATATTCTACCATTTTGCGGTGGAGAAGGGCGGCTCCGCGCAGGTTGTGCTTGGCTTGATGGAGAGTTTTCACGCCACCAGCGGGCAGAGGATACAGGTTTGCAAGGTGGAAGGGGCTCAGCCGGTGGAAGTGGATCCGATTGCGCGCTGGGGCAGGAACAGGCCAGGCGTGCTGGTCTTTAACGCCAGAGATGAGAACAACGACGGCTTTTTGGACGTGAGCATTCTGCCGGCGGCGCATTCGCCGGATCAGAACCCCATTCTCAACGTTTTGTGGATATTCCCGCCGAACATCGGCTTAAACCCGGAGCAGGTTATTGCCGGCAGGATGAACCAGGCGGCACTGCGCTATGTGGACGTTGGCGGTCAGCGGGACCAGTCGATCTACCTTTCGGGAAGGCTGGAGTACGAACTGGATATCCCGGCCAATGGGTTTAAAGAGCTGAACTTCTTCGTTGCGAGCCCCGGCGCTTCAGTGCCACTGCCGGAGCGCACGGCGTGGACCGTGGCGTCTCTTCGGAAAGCCGCTAGGGAGGTGTTGTCGGCTGGCGCGGCCAAAGAACGGTGACTTTTAGCGCGGCCGTGGTTTGGCACGCGGTAATAAACTCATGTATCCCTGTTTCCGCGCGCAGAAGCGGAAACAGGGATGCTTTTTAGAGAGCAGTTCCTCATTCAAGTTGGGTTTTGGAAGCGCTCAAAAATGCTCTCCGATCCACAAGGGCTTTTTAGCTTCGTTTTTGTGGCGGCGCCTCCCCTCCTGAAGCACTGGCTGATAAACGCTTCTGTCTCTTGGGACGCAGCCTGTGGTACCGCCGTCGCGCATTATCTGGCTGCAGCTACTGCATGTTATGCACACCTGCTGTGGGTCTAGCTCGCCGCGTTCAAGCAGGTCGCGTGCGAAGCTGGGGTAAGCAAAGGCCTCCCGCCCAACACCCACAACCGATACCCAGCCGTTTCGCACGTTTGCTTCGGCCGCGTAGCCGAGGAACTGCCGGAGCCAACTGTAACCGGTGCCCACAACCACCATCTGCGGCACGTGCTGCTGTATCTCCCGCGCGAGGTGGAAGAGCCTGGCGACCCCTTCAAGAGGGTGTTCGTTTGGAATGTAGCCGTTTGCGACAGGCGTATCGAACGGGCGCCCCAGGTGGGGGTTGTAATACGGATTACCGACCGTGATGTTGACCATTGGAACGCCCATATCGAAAAGCTCGCGAACCAGGCGCTTTGGTTCGGATGGGTCCGGGGTGTTGGTGCCGCTTGTGTCCTGCCCGAAGCCGTACGGGAAAGGTATGCCGTCGAAGGCGTTCAGGCGCGGCGTTACAAGGAGCGAGCTTCCCAATTCGTGCCGAATCTTGGCGACGACGTTTTTGAGGAAGCGGGTTCGGTTTTCGTAGCTTCCGCCGTAAAGGCCCTCTCGGGTGTGCGCGGCGAGCAGCTCCGAGATGAGGTATCTGTGGCAGCTTTTGATGTCCACCCCGTCGAAGCCGGCGTCTTTGGCTAGGCGTGCGGCCCGGACGAAAGCGTCTTCCAGCCGCTCAAGCTCGCCGTCGGTTATAAGCGGGTAGTCCGGTGGAATGCGGCTGTGGGTATCCAAAAACGGGTCGTGCTGAGCGATTACCGGTTTTGGGCGGCCGTCGGGTTTGCTGTAGCGCCCTGAGTGGGTAAGCTGGCACACGATGATTTGTCTGAAACTTTGGCCGAACTCCTGCCCTGCAATGCGGCGCATGCGCGATACTAGTTCGGCAAATGCGCCAACGTTTTCGGGGTGCAGCCAAAGCTGGCGCGGATTCGCTCGGCCTTCGTGAACCACAGCCGTTGCCTCGAACCAGACCAATCCGGCCCCGCTTTTGGCGAAGCGCTCGTAGCGGCGGATGGTGAGGACGTCGGGGCTGCCGTCCGGTGTGCCGTCGCAGCCTTCCATCGGGTGGATGGCAAGCCTGTTGGGCAGAACTGCCGAACCAACTCGGATTGGTGTGCGAAGGGCTTCTATTCTGGTCTCAAATCGGATGTCCAGCCCGAGGGCTGAGGCTTTTTCACGCAAAGCTTCCAGAGAGTTGAAGCGGAATCGCTCGTGGGCGGCCATAGGTTGGTCTGAGGAGCTCATGAAATTCCAAGCAGTGCGGCGGCGTTGTCCCACAAGACGGCGCGCATTACGCAGTCCGGCAGGTTTAAACTTTGCAGTGCCTTTAGCTCCACAGAGTGTTTGCGCCACGGAGAATCGGTTCCGAACAGCAGTCTATGCGGGCTGTGTTTGTTCAGTATCTCCTGCAGGATGTGTTTCGGGGCGTCGTCGGGGCTGTTTCCAACGGAGAAAGAGGTGTCGAAGTAAACGTCGGTTCCGGCGAGGTGTTCGAGAACCTGTTCCCAATCTTTCCAGCCGCCCATATGAGCGGCTACGATGCGCAAACCCGGGAATTGGCGTGCTACTGCGGCAATGCGGTGGGGCTGTGCACGCGGGTCGGTGGGATATGCGATGTCGTAGCCGGCGTGGAGCATCAAGATGAGGCCATGGTCGGCGGCCGCTTTGTATATGTCGAACACGTTCGGGTCATCCGCGAAGAAGTCTTGGTACTGTGGGTGCAGTTTGATGCCCTTGAGCCCGGACTTTGCGATTTGGGCTGTTGTTTCGTACAGGGAGCTGCACGCTGGGTGCACAGAGGCAAAAGGTATGATGCGCTCGCTGGCGATTTGCAGGGACCAATCCAGAATGGAGCGCACCTGGTTGGGGGATGTGGCGATTGAGCAGAGTACAGCGATGTGCACCCCTGCGCTGTCCATTTCTCGCAGCAATCCGGAGAGGGTGCCGTCTGTAAAAGCTTTGTGCCCCGGCGCTTTGGCTTCCAGGACTTGTATAGCGCGGGCGGCAAGGAAGTCCGGAAACGCATGGGTGTGGAAATCGATGATGCGCTGTGTGGAGCGAGATTCAGCGTTGTTCGTCAACCCGACCTCCTCGGCAAGGTTGCCAATGCTGTTTGGGATTATTTTGCTTCCACCAAGAGGTTTCGCCCCAAGAGTTCCCGGATGAATTCGAGCGTATCTGCGCGGGCTGTTTGCGGGTCCACATCGAACTCGTCGCAGATTTTTTGCACCAGCTCTTCCACAGTGAGTTCGCCGTCCATGTTGGTCCAGATGAACACGCTAACATCATCCAGGAGGTAGTGGGAGATGCTTTCCACCGGGTCGACGATGATGACCTCCTGCTCCGGAGGAGGGCCGTCGAGGTCAGCTTCGGTGGAAGCGGTGCCGTAGGGAAGCGCTCTCCAGGCGGCGTGTGGATGCCGCACAAAGCGCATAGAAAGCAAAGTTTCGTCACTTAACATCGGCAAGCAGCCTCCAAAAAGAAGGGTCTGGCAGGAAGTGCATTTCGTAGACTGGCAGGTCCTGCACCAATCGACAGCAGATATCCACCGCGCGCTGAACGAAGTTTTCCTGTCGGGCGAAGAAAAGCACGCAGGGCAGGATGCGCTGAAGGGCCGGCATAGGGCGAAGAGGTACAAGCTTCGCCTCCGTGTTTTTGACAAGCTGGAAGAGAGCGGTGATTTTGCCGCTGGTGTTGATGCCGTTTTTCTGCATTTCGCCCCAGAAGGGGGTGCCGTAGGCCCGGTGGCCGTCCTCGTGGAGCCTTATGATGGTGAGTTCGTCTGAGAGAACCGGGTGAGTTGGTGAGGATAGCTGGGCGGTGGTGGTTTTGCCTGAACCAGATACCCCGAAGAAAACGAAGGCCTTGGAGCCATCCAATACGGACGAGGAGTGGAGCAGGAGTCCGTCCAGCTCCAGCAGTGCCACGGAAAAGAACACACGCAGAAGCGAATCGAAGGAGTAGATGTTGCGGGCGACTATCCCGGTTATTTCGCTGGAAGCCGGGAACACGTCGATCTCAAAATCGCGCCTCAGGATGCGGTAGCCGGTTTTGCCTTTGGCAACCTCTGGCACGGTTTCGGAGCCGGCGGCCAGGTTTTCGTCGGTGGTCATGCTGAAGAAATACGACAATTCGGCGCGGCTGCCGGGCGGCTTGATAAACCCCTCGTACCGATCGGCTATTTGCGAGAGGAAAGAGCAGTCATCGCTTGAGATGACCAAGCTCAGTCCCGCGATTTCTATTTCCAGAGGCACGCTCATCAACTACACCAGCAGTCTGTAAGGGCGCTCCAGGTAGCTCTTCACATCGCGCAGGAATTCAGCGGCTGGGGCGCCGTCCACAGCTCTGTGGTCGAAGGAGAGGCACAGATTCATAACAGGGACGGTTTCCGGTTTTCCCTCTCGGAGGACAACCTTTTCCGCGATTCGGCCGACGCCCAGAATAGCACACTGCGGAGGGTTGATGATTGGGGTGAAGGAATCCACGCCGTAGGGGCCGAGGTTGGTAACCGTAAAGGTTCCGCCGGAAAGATCTTGCGGAGAAAGGCGGCCTTCGCGGGCCTTGGAGGCCAGCTGCTTAAGTTCCAGCGAAATTTCGTGAAGCGGCTTGCGGTCTGCGTTGCGCAGTACAGGCACAACCAAGCCGTCTGGCACTGCCACTGCAACCCCCACATTGATTTCCGGGTGCAGAATAAGCGCATCGTTCTCCACAGAGCAGTTCAGGTTCGGGTGATCGCGCAGGGCCAGGGCGGCCGCTTTGACTATCATATCTGTGTAGCTGAGGCGCACGTTGTATCTTCGCTCCAAGTCCTCCAGGATCTGCTCTCGGAGTTTTACCGCTTCCGCCATCTCCACCTCCATTGTGAGGTTGACGTGCGGGGCGGTTCTGAAGCTTTTTGCCACGTTGTCTGCCACCATCTTGCGCAGGCCGGATAGCGGAATCCTTTGGACCTCCGCAGGTGCAGACGGGGCTTCCGGGACGGCCTGCGCGGCGCGCAGAACATCTTCCCTTGTGACCTTGCCCCCGGGTCCTGTGCCGATAAGCTCTTCGGGGCGGATGCCGTGTTCTTCCGCGAGGCGCTGTGCCAGCGGGCTTATGCGCACCTTTTGCTGAGCGGTGCGGGCGGCGAAAGCGCGAACATCGCGCTCGATAATCCGACCTTCCGGTCCGGTGCCGCTTTCTGCCAAAAGCGAAAGATCCACCCCCAACTCAGAAGCGACTTTTCGGGCGCGCGGGGAGGCTTTTATCTCTCCAGTGAAAACAGTTTGCTCTGTGGATGGGGCGGGAGAAGCTGCGGTTGGGGATGGTGCTGCTTCAGTGGGTGTTTCTTTCGCTTCGGACGGCTGTTGAACGCCCGCCGTGGCCAAGAGCTGGGAAATATCCTCGTTCGGTTCGCCTATGATAAAGAGGGGAGCCTGCACCGGCACAATGGCATCCACGGGATGGAGGATTTTCAGTATGGTTCCGCTTTTGGGGGCCTCCACCTCCATGTTAACCTTATCGGTCATGACCTCCAGAACAGGCTCGTCCCTCTCGACTTTATCGCCTTCCTTTTTGAGCCATCTGGTGATGGTGCCTTCTTTCATTGTTTCGCCCATGATGGGCATGCGAACTATTTCTGCCATATTGGGTTTACTCCTGGCTGTATTGAGGGGCCAAGCGCGTTGGCAAAGCTGTACCGAAGTTTTCATTCCAGATAGAAGGGATTTTTCCTTCTCGAAAAATGGAGAGGCAGGAGGGTTGTTTGAGGCGGGCGGAGAAAGTTTTTGCGGGGTGTGGAGGAATGTCCCTGAAAGAAAAAGTTGCGGTTTTGATTTCTATTGCGGTCGGACTGGTGATGCTGGCGGCGGCTGTTGCAAAGCTTGCGAACTTGCCGCGGTTTGCGGTTCAGCTTATTACGTACGAGCTGATGCCGGAAGCGTGGACGCCGCGGGTGGCTTTTTTGGTGGCTTATTTTGAACTATTGCTTGGGGCAGCACTGCTGTTTCGCGCGTATCCGAGGCCAGCTCTTGCGACTGCCACGGCACTCGTTGGGGTTTTTCTCTTTGCAGTTGCGTGGGGTTGGGTTCGCGGTTGTTTGGAGGAATGCGGCTGTTTCGGTGAGATGCTCAGCAGAAGCCCAGCCCAGGCCGCTTTGGAGGATGTGGTTTTGCTCGGCCTGCTTGTTTCGGCGTACCGGTGGACGCCGCCGGTGGATCCGAAGCGCGTGGTCCGCCGCCGGCAGGCGTTTGGCGTTGTTAGCATACTGATTTTGGCTTCCATGGCGAACGGGTGGGGGCAGGTTCCAAGCCGCGAAGAGGTGTCCGACGCGCAGGTGGCCGGAATCAAGGGCAGGACGGTGAGAAGCATACCGGGGTACCGAGAAGAGGTGCCTCTGCCGAGTGAGTCCACTATCGTGGTTTTCTTGAGCACGCGGTGCATTCACTGCGCGCGCGCCGTGCCCCGGTTCAACGAGCTTTATCAAAAGCGCGGCGATATGAAATTTTTGGCCTTTGCTGTCGACAAGGATCCGAATGTTCAGCAGTTCCGCAAGCGCTTCGGTGCGGTGTTCCCGATTCTCGAGGCACCGCGTCCCAAACTGCGGCATCTGGTGCACGGCGTTCCGGAGGTGCTGTTCATCAGCAACCACAAGGTCGAGGAAGCGTGGGCACTGCCGCCAACCGCGGAGGAGGTTCAGGCTGTGCAGTACCGCCTGGAGAGAGGGTTTTGAACCGCCTGGCTCCGGCGGGTGTGCAAAGGGCGGGGATGGGCCCGTTTCAGGCCTGGGTGTACCAGCCTACTTTGTAACCCTCGTCCAGCATTGCCAGGTAGTTGCGAACGGGGATGTAATTGCAGGCGGTGTTGCCGGTTCCCAAGCAGTATCCGCCTCCGGGCATGCACTGCTCCAGTATAAACCTAACCCGTTCGCGCACCTGGTCTTCTGAGGCGCGACAAAGGAAGTCAACATCCACGCCGCCTATCAATGAGATGCGGTGGCCGATGCGCTTTTTGGCTTCCCACACGGGTTCTATCACGTCTTCGAAGGAGTGCTTGCCGTCGTATCCGCAGTAGTCGATTATGGCATCCCAGAGGCCGGTTAGGTTGCCGCAAGAGTGCAGTACGTTCGGCTTACCGTGCTGGTGCGCCAGCTCGGTTATCTTTTTGTGCCACGGGAACGATTTTTCTATGAGGACCTGCGGTGGAACCATCGGCTGTGTTTTGAAACCCATATCATCGCCGCCCATCAGGATGCGGACCCTTGGAAACTGCACCAGGATTTTCGCAACTTCGTAGAACAAACTGCCGATCTTTTCGAACATCGCGTCAACGAGGTCTGGATTGTCGTAAAGAGAGAAGCAGAGCGTTTCGTAGCCCATCAGCCATGTTACCTGCTCGAACACAGAGTGGCAGGCGGAAGCAATGCCCATGCCGTCTGGAAGGTTCTTTTCGAACCACTCCAGCGCGGAGGTGTCGACCTTGGCAGGATCGGGCCAGGGATATTTTTCGAACTCCTCCCAGCTTCCGATGGGGCCGCGGTGTTCATCGGTCCAGGCGCGGCGTTCGCGCTTCAGTTCGGGGGCGGTATCTTCGGCCAGATGCACGTCTCGTGGAAACGCAAAGTTTCCCACGGTGCACGGAACGTAATCGTATCCCAGGGTGTAGTAGAAGTGTTTGGTGACCTCGTAAGCGCGGGTGTCATCCGGAAGGGAGTTCGGGTCCAATCCTGTTAAGCAGCAGCACTCGAGCATAACCTCCCAGTCTGCGAACAGCTCCATGAATGGAACGCGGCGGGGCAGTCCTTTGCGGGTGATTGTTTTCACCAAATCATCCACGTTCGGCTCTGGTTTTATGGATAGTTTTATTCCGCTCATGGGTACCTTCCTATTGGGAAAGCTGGAATCTTTTTGCCTGCTTACTCTTTCCGCAGATGTGTGCGTGAAACCTGCCAAGAGGCGCGGACGAGCGCCGCGAATTGTGCTGATATGGCATTCGCAACAATGCGTCGGCGGATGGAACTATTTGGGGGTTTAAGTATCTAAATTTGTGAGACGTGAGAGGAGGTTCCGGAACCATGAGCGTTTTTGCAAGTATTCTTCTTTCCTTTGCTGTGCTTCTTGCGGCAAAGGGACCTCAGGATGTTATCGAGCGGACTGTTAACCAACTGCGGGTTGGAAAGCCTGTTTCCTACAGGAACCTCACAGTATTTCCCGTCAGCGGTCCAGAGCAGTTCAATTTGGACTGCCTTACCTTGGATGAGGCTTTGCGCCAGGGAGTTCTTGAGGTTTCGGAGGTTGGGTCTGGGCGCGTTAACGAGGTGCGCGTTGAAAACACATCCGACCGGTACGTGTTCATGATGGCTGGAGAGGTGATTGTTGGCGCAAAGCAGGACCGAATGATTGCCGATGATGTTTTGGTGCCGCCAAAGAGCGGCCGGCTTATTGTGAAGGTGTACTGCATCGAGCGAGGCCGGTGGCGCGGGCCAACAGTTGCTTTCAAAGCTGGGGGAACCGGCGGGCATGTATCGCTTCGTGCCATGGCGCGTGTTACCGAAAGCCAATCTGTGGTGTGGAGCGAGGTGGAACGCAAGCAGAGCTCCTTGGGTGCTCGGGCGGAGCCGACCGGAACGCTTGTGGCAATTCAAAAGGATGAGAGCGTGCAGAAGCGCATACAGCCTTACAGGGAGTCTCCGCTGGCCAAACTGCCGGCGCAGATTGGTAGGGATGCCGTGGGCGTTGTTGTTTTCGTGGGCGGCAGGCCGAAGGCGGCGGATGTGTTCGGCAACCACGAACTGCTTCGCCGGCTTTGGGGTAAACTTCTGGACTCCTACGCTATGGATGCCATAGAGCTGAAAGAAGGGGCAAGGGTGGCTTCGGTGCCGGATATTGAAGACGCAAGGAGATTTCTGCGCAGGGCGCTGTCTGCCTCCGCAACATCCCGCGAAACCCCTGGGGCCGGCGAGTTAATCTCGCTTAGGTCGCCGGAGATAACCGGCCAGGCGCTGATTCACGAAAACAAGCTGGTGCACATGGAGCTTTTCCCCAGGCGTGAGGGTGCTTTCATCGAGAGCGGGCGGTATAGAAGTCCGTATCGAGTTGTTCCGCGCCAGATGCCCGAGCCAATTCCTCCTGGGCGGCCCCGCATTCGTTGATGCAGGCTTTGGCTGCGCGGTTGGCACAGCGAGTAAGGGGTTTTCTGCGTCTGTTGGTTTTCGGCAGGCCCTTCGGCGCAGAGGCCTCCTCGAGGCCGACGGCGAAATGAAAGTTTAACCGCTGCGAAACGGCCCTGAAACAATCCGGCAGTACACTAAAGGTGGATACGTTTGAAGGGTTTTAAGTTGCAGAGTTTGCCGGCGTGAGGGCCGTGATGTTTACTGCTTAAGGAGGCAAAAGCGCATGGTGAAGATAGAAGCTATAGTGCGCTCCGACCGTCTTGAGGACGTTCGGGAAGCGCTGGAGGAGGTGGGAGTGAGGGGAATGACCGTTACGGATGTGCGTGGTTACGGGCGCCAGAAGGGGACCACCCATCACTACCGCGGCATTGAGTACTCGGTAACCTTCATTCCCAAAGTGAAGATAGAAACCGTGGTGGAAGACGAAATAGCCGATTCCGTGGTGGATGCCATAATTAGTGCGGCGAGAACGGGCGAGATCGGCGACGGCAAGATATTCGTGATACCGGTGAGCAATGCAGTGAGGGTGCGCACCGGTGAAAGCGGTCGAGACGCGATAACCTAGGGTGGCTGTGGCCGCTCAGCGTATGCGGAAGACTAGGTAATTCACCCAGCTTACCAGCTCAACCGTCACCAGGCGCACGTCGTATCGTCTGGTCCACCATCCTTCCAGCTTAAATCGGCTTTCTGAAAGCGGCACGGGGCAACAGCGAACCTCGATTCCTGCAGGTGCCAGCACTTTCCTGAAGATGACGGCAGCTCTTTTGGAGTGCGTTGGGGAAGTTACAAGAAGTATGGAGCGTGCCCCGTGCTTTCTTAAGATTTGCAGGGCGCCTTGGGCCTGAGCGTAGGTATTGCCGCCCTGTTTTTCCTTGAAGATGCGGTTTGGCGGCACCCCCAGGTGAACCAGATGCGCCGCCATCGCGTCAGATTCGTACGTGTGCCAGGCTATGAGGTTTCCGCAGACCAGGATTTTCGGAGCGTAGCCGGATTTGTAAAGCCGCGCCGCGTGTTCTTCGCGCTCGCCGCTTTTTTCGCCGCTCAGAACAACTATGAAATCCGCCTTTTTTGGCGGTTCCGAGTACATGAATAAAAGCGGAAGCATGGAAGCAAGCTTTGCCGCGGCGACCGCGAAGAGAACCAGCAGTAGCAGGGTTATCCACGGGCGCCTTGTGGGTTTTCGGGTTTTCCTTTTGGCGGTAGCAGCGGGCATGCGGTTTCTCCTTAGAATTTTTTCAATGTCAGGTTTTGCTTCCCTCCCTATTGCGGGGTTGTGCCAACGTACCTTGAATCCATCTTGCGTGAAGCCCTTATCCTCGGCCAGCAAGAAGTTTTGATGTTCAATCTGTGGCTGCGTGTTTGTCAAAGCCTGTTGTGAAAGGACGCGGTTTCCCCAGGGCGAAAGAATTGAACGGAAAGCAAAGTTTCAATAAGGAGGGTGTCATTGCCACAACAATCGATACATGTGCGCCGCGGCCGAGAGGAAGATATTCCTGTGGTGGCGCGTGTACTCGCTCAAGCATTCGATGGGGATTCCTACGATCCGGAGGGAACTGCGGCCAGGATTCGCCGCAGGGTGGAATTGGGTGTTTCGCCGGAGAACAGCTTTATTGCGGAAAAAGACGGTAAAATCGTCGGTACGGCAACCGGAATCCCCTTCGAAACTTGGGTTGGTGGAGTCAAACTGCGCTTGATGGGAATAGCCGGAGTTGCCACGGGATGGGAAGCCCGTCGGCAGGGGGTGGCACGGGCGCTGATGCTCGCCCTGCTGGACCGCGCGAAGGAAGAGGGCTTCCATCTTATGGGACTGTATCCGTTCCGTCCATCCTTTTACCAGGCTTTCGGCTTCGGCTCTGTGGAGATGGAGTGCCACTACACCATTCCAACAACCTTTCTGCCGGAGTCGAAAAGCGATGCCCGAGAGCTGTTTGATGAGCATCTGCCTCTTGTGCAGAATCTTTATGACCAAGCCGCGATGCACGGTTCATTCTGCAACCTGCGCAGAAGCAAGGTCTGGGAAGAGCGCTGGAACGGCTGGAGAGACTGCATGCGGATTGGAATATGGGATGGTTCGGAACTTACAGCTTACGCCGTTATGAAGCCTTCCGGATGGAAACTCCAGTGCCGCGAGATAGTTTGGAACAGCACCGCCGGATTTCGGGGGCTTCTCGGATTCCTGCGCTCTCTGTCCGACCAGTACACCCAGATTGACCTGCGCCTGCCGGCAGACGTTGCGCTGATGCCAGCTCTCAAAGAAACGCAGTTCTGGGGCCCAAATTCGGATAGGTACTGCTACGTAACGACCGAAGGTATGGCGAAATTGGTGGATTTACCAGGAGTCTTCCAGGCGCGCTCATACCCGAAGCATCTCTCCTTCGCCGTTAGGATGGTGGTGGCAGATCCGGTTGACGGCGGTGAGTTGGCCTTCGACCTCGAGTTGAGCAACGGAAGCGCCTGTGTATCTAAACCCGGTGCCACTTCTCTGCCCGAGGTCCGCTTCACCACAATGTCTTTGGCTCAGTGGTTTTTGGGGACGTATTCGGCCTCAGCGCTTCAACGCGTGGGGGCGCTTGAGACTAACTGCGCAGACCTTTTGCCGCACCTTGACGAGGCCGCGGCGGGTCCAATGCCCTACAACCGAGAGCGCTACTAAGGTAGCCATGCCCCAGCTTCGCATTGGCACTTCCGGATGGCAGTACCTTCACTGGCGCGGGCGGTTCTACCCGGAGGAACTGCCCCAAAAGCGCTGGTTGGCTTTCTATTTGCAGCATTTCGACACTGTTGAAATCAACAGCACCTTCTACCACATGCCCAAGGAGTCGGTTTTCGATGCCTGGTGCCAAGCCGCCCCCGAGGGCTTCCTTTTCGCTGTGAAGGGGAGCCGGTTTGTGACACATATAAGAAAACTGCAGGATATCGGCGATGCTGTAAAAGAGTTCACCACCAGAGCATCGCGCCTGCGGGAGCATCTGGGCCCCATTCTGTGGCAGTTGCCCCCGCAACTAACATTTTCCTGCGAGCGCTTGGGCAATCTGCTGAACGCGCTTCCCTCCGGGTTCAGATATGCGCTGGAGGTGCGCCACCCGTCCTGGGTTGCTGAAGACGCTGTCGCCATGTTGAGAAATGCTGGCGTGGCGCTTTGCGTTGCCGATACTCCGGTAACCAAGCCAAAGTCTTCGGAACAGGCTGGGGAAGCCGCAACGCTTTATCCATACACCGAAGAGGTTACTTCCGACTTTGTGTATGTGCGCCTTCACGGGCACAAAGCTCTTTACGCCTCCGAGTATTCGGAAGAAGAGCTTGCGGGGTGGGCCCAGAAAATCTTTCGCTGGCAGCAAAAAGGCCTGGATGTTTTCGTTTACTTCGACAACGATGCCAACGCTTACGCGGTGAAAAACGCTATTCGACTTCGAGAAATGCTGGGGCAGATGATGGGAATGTGCGCAGAGGGTGTGTAATCCCGAGGGAAAGGGTGAAGTTTCCGCATGAAAGAATCCATCGAGTACTCAGAGATAACGCCAGACCGGTTTGAGGAAGCCATAAAGCTCTGGATAAAGGTTTTCGGGTGGGATGGCAGGTCTTACTTCGAGAACTATTATTACCACGACCCATGGTACGCACCCGACTGCAGTTTGGCCGTTTATGTAAACGGCGAAATGGTTTCCGCGGTGCACATCTGCAGGCGCCCGGTTCGGGTTGGCGGCGGAACCGTTTGGATGGGAGGAATTGCCAACGTAGTCACGCTGGAGCAGTACAGAAGGCGCGGCTTCTCGTCGGAGCTTTTGGAAAGGGCCCTGCGTGTTATGGAGAAGCACAATATCGCTTTCTCAACGCTGGGCACCGGCATAAACCGCCACTACGCCAGGCATGGATGGTTCACCATTTCCACGATGAATCCATCGGTTTCACTTCGCCCTGGAAGCCTGTCTCCTTCACCGCTTCGCTTGGAGGAGGTTCCCTGGAGCCCATTTCCGGAGGTTGTGCAGAAGCTGTACGGCGAGTTTCAAGCTCGCCTGCCTGTACCTTTCCTGCGGAACGAGGGCTACTTCCACGGCTGGTGGTACCGTCGGGCACGCGAGGCCGGAACCCTTTATCTGGCCACAGAAAACGGCTCGCCGGTGGGCTATTTGCTTGCCAAAGCCGAGGAAGACAAAATCCGCATTCTCGAGATGGCTTCGGTGGCGCCCAAGCACGACGCCGATTTGCTTCATTTGGTCGGAGAGCTGTGCCTGCGCCTTAACAAAAGCCGCTTCGAGGGGGAAGTACCGCTACTGCCCGGCTGGGTGGATATTCTGAGGGAAATGGGAGAGCTTTCCGCCACCTGCTCTTACGGCACAATGTTCCGCCCGGTGTGCATGTCTATGGATGAACTGGTGCCTGTTTTGGCGGCTTACCAGTCCAAACTCCAGCCGTGGTGGGACCCAGACGGGTTCTAGCCGTTCGTTTTCAAAGGGGTTTTCAAATGAGCGAGGCCGCGGGCAAAACAAGTGGGTGTCGACTGCTTAAAGCCTCAACCGCTTGCGCCGTTGCGGCCGTTTTGGTGGTTGCGGCCGCAGTCTGCTTTGGAGCTGAGAGGCGCGAAGCCGGATTTGCTCAACCGGCTGTTCCATCTGGGTGGAAGCAGATGGGCCAGGTCCGCATTATCTCCGGCGACCGGATATTCGATTATATGGACGGCGCTGGCGAAATTCCCAAAGCCTGCCGCTACCGGTCGCTGAAGGTTTTCAACTACGCCGGTCCAAACGATGTGAAGGTAACCGTGGAGGTGTACGACATGGGCACCTCGGCGGATGCGTTCGGCCTTTACAGCATGAAGCGGGAGCCGAAGAGCCGCATCATCCGGTTGGATAACCGCGCGGCGCTCGGCTACAGCGACCTGGTCTTTTGGAAGGACCGCTATACCTTCATCATCTTCTCGGAAGGAGAAAAGCGGGCATCAACAGCGAGCCTGCTGGCGTTTGCCAAGGCTTTTGGTGCGCAGGTGCCGCGTCGCGGCCGGCTTCCGGACCTTCTGCGCCATCTGCCGCGCGAAGGCTACGTGGAAAATTCGGTGAAGTTCTTCCATGGAAAGTCCGCGCTGGACACGGTGAAGTTTCTGCCGCAGGATGTTTTCGGTTTGCGAGCGCTTCCGGATGTTGCCGTGGCTGTGTACAACCGGCCGCGGGGCAGTGCGATGGTTATTCGATACCCCATCGCCAAAGCCGCGGCCGAGGCGGTGCAGGCCTGCCGCCGAACGCCAGAGGCAAAGGGGATTTGGGTGGTTCGGCAGGGCCGCCTTCTTGGCGCTGTGTGGGGAACGCCCAACAGTTCCGCAGCGGTCCAACTGCTTAGGCGCCTCGAAAATAGGTTGAAGAAACCAGGTGCTCCGTGGCAGGAGGGATAGCGCTCCTTAAATCTAAGTTTATTGTTGAGGAGCGCCGTCCACGAGGGCGTTTGCGAAAGCATGGTGCGCGTTTGCTTTCATGGTCCCCCGTAAATTGGGAGGTGATTCGCCATGCGTGTTACCCGCAGGGAGTTGATTAAGGAGGCGGCCGCCGGAGCGCTGGCGGTTGGAGCCGTTGGGTCTGGCCTTCTGGCCGCGGAATCGGAGAAGAAGACCCGCGTTGTGGTTGTTACCTGCGCCGACGTGATCGACCGCGACAAGCCGCTCAATCCCGGCGCCCTCCGCAAAATGATGGAGAGTGGCATAACCGCACTGTCGGGAAAGCGAAGTGTGGCGGAGGCCTGGAAAACCTTCATAAAGCCATCGGATGAGGTGGCCCTTGTTGATGCCGGCACATGGCTGTACAACGTTCCGGAAGTCCTTGTGGAGATCATGCGCGGGATTACGATGGCCTCTCCAAAATCCGCCAAGCTTACGTACTGTGCGCTGGACGATGGGAATCGGGAGTGGATTGAGAAACTGCGCTCCGGTCTTAAAGCCGCCGGCATTCCCGAAAGCGTTATGGACAACAGCGTTTACACCGTGCGCTCTAACTCTTTCCACAGGTCGAAGTTTACTTCGCTTGTAATGGCGCCAACCCTGAAGAGCAGCAACATAGCTGGCGTTTCGGGTGTTGTAAAGCACTACGCCACAATGTCCAAAGGGGGTCCGGCTCCGCACCATCCGAATGCGATGGAAACCGCGGGCTCGGTTATTGTGCCGGAGTTCGGACACATGAGCCATCTAATTATTGTGGACGCGCTTCGCTTCGGCGAGCTTAGGCGCGGGCCGCAGTTTTACCAAAAGAGCCTGGTGTTCGGCACAGATCCGGTGGCCACGGATGTTATCGCGCTGGAGCTGTACCTGCGCAACTGCAAAACGTACGGAGATCTGCCGCCGGAGCGCCACCGCATTCTGGCGGATACCAGATACAAAGCCGGCATCAGCGACCGCAAGCGCATCGAGGTCAGAGAGATAAAAGTTTAAGCGGATTTTTCGAACGCTCTGAGGTCCCAAAACAGTTCGTCCCCTGGTGCGCAGCACGAACCAGGGGACGTAGCTTCTTTGGCTTCACCACTGTCGGCCTCTCGGTCGCGAGAATCTATTTTAGGACACTCCCTTGGCCTTCTGGATCAACTCGCGGACGCGGGCACCGCCCTTCTGTCCGCCCTTCTTGCCGATCTCTTGATAGAACTCGCGGCCGTGGATCCTCCACGTTGCCTGGCCACCCTTGCGGCCAATCTCCCGGAAGAACTCCAGGCCGTGCTTCTCGCGCACGGTCATGCCGCCCTTCCGACCGGCCTCTCTTACTGTCATCTCAGCCATATCTCAACCCTCCTGACCAATTTTCTCAGGCCAGCAGGAGCGTCACTCTTATGGGCTACCGATTTTTTGATACCCACAATCGCTTTATCTCAAACATAGTGCGAGGTGACGCACGAAAGCAGTAAGCCAGCATTGAGCTGGCGCTTCTCTGGAAATCCTTGCGGATGAGGGTAATCTAGGAGTGAGGCAGGGTCATCGCTTCCCAAACTCGCCGCTGATTAGCTCCAAGTAGTAAAGCGCGTTTTCCACCGGAACGTTGTGCGGTATGTGGTTGCCCACTGCGAAGAAGAATCCCGGGCAACCGCGGCCGAGATCGTAACAGCGCTTCACCTCCGCCCTTATTTCCTCTCGCGAGCCGAAGGTGAGAATACGCGTATCCACGTTGCCGATGATCACTTTGCTTTGGCCGTAGGAGGAAACTATCTTCTCCAGGCTGGTGAGCGGCTCGAATATAAACCCATCGGCTCCGGCTTCCGCGATATCGTCAACAAACTCCGTGAAGTTTCCGTCGGAGCAGAAAAGCACGATTTTGCCGGCTTCTTTGAGCACACTCCAAAGCTTCTTGTAACGCGGGAAGATGTATTTGCGATACCACTGGGGATGGAAGACGGGTCCGGATGTCCAAACGATGTCGTCGTGGCAGATGAATACGGGCGCGGAGGTCATGGCCCACGCCTGGTAGTTTGCCATGGATATTTGGAAGAAGCCATCCAAAACCCGATCGAACCGCTCGTAGTCAATTGGTGCCGCCGAAAGGAACATCTCCCATCCAAATGCTTGTATGCAGGCGGAGAAAAGGGTTTTGTAATACCCCCCGGTGAAGACCAAAAACGGCAGGTCTTCCTGCGCGGCTTTCCACCTTTCTTCAAAGTATGCGGCTCGCTCTTTCACATCCGGTATGCCGTATTCTTCTACCGGGTCGAATGAAAGCACCTCCTCCGGGGTTTTGAAAGGGCAGTACACCCTTGTGTCGAAGTCGGTGCCTCCCTCCTGAAAGACAGCGTGTCCCATGCTTGTGGTGCGGCCGCGCCAGGCTGGACCGTCATCCGTGCTCCAGAGCAGATCGTAGTTCGTAATCTGGTAAAAGCGCTTCCATGCGGAGGGGTCTTCCCTCGGGTCCAAGCCGGTAACCGCCTTCACCAGCCTCGGATGCGAACAGTATTCGGTGTGAGGGATGGTGTCAGGCATTTCAAGATTGAGCGCCTGCCACCCTCTTTCGTAGCTCATTCCGATGCCTCCGTTTCGCTGTTTTCAGGTTGAGACTCCTCGGTTGTTTTCTTGCGCGACCTCCGTCTGCGCGGTTTTTGCTCTTCTGCGCCGGCCGTCTGCTCTTCGGTTCCGGCCAGGGAGCCAGTTTCCGGTGCCGGTGGTTCGGCCTGCTGTTCGCCGGCGCTTTCCGGAGCGGCTTCACCGCCCTCGCCGGAGGCAGCGTCGGACTTCTTCCTTGTTCGCCGGCGTCTAGTGGTTTTCGCTGGCTGCTGTTCCTCGGTTTGGGGCGCCTGCGGTTCGGGAGAAACATCGGCAGGCTCTGGCTCGGGGCCGCCGGTTGAGACTTCTTCACTTATGGGAACCGCTGTGGGTTCGCCAGCTAAGTCTGCGGTTTGCTCGGCGTGAACTGCTTCCGCAGGTTCTGCAGGTTCGGCCGGCTCGCAAGCGGCTTTTTCGGGAGCCGCCTCCTCCGGCTGTGCTTGGGGTTCTGGGGGCTCAACCTCAACCGCAGTCGAGGTCTCCACGCCGATTTGCTCGCCTGCCTCTACTGCTGCTCCAACTATATCTGCCTGCTCAAGTTCCTTCTGAGGGGTTTCGATTTCCGCTAAGGCCGTTGTAGGTTCGATGGGTGCTGGCAGAACGGTCGGCTCGGCGGTCGGTTGTTCAGTGATTTGCTCCTCAATGCCGGGGACTGCGGTTTCCACAGGCTCGGTGGTCTCAACCTGAGGCGTTTGCTTTTGCGGGACCGATGGCTTCTTTGAGCGAGAGCGCCCACGCTTCCTCCTTCCGCGGCTTTCGCGAGTTGTCGAGAAGCTTTGGCGCTCGCTTGCTGAAACTTCTTGTTCGTGCGACCGCTGGCCCTCTGCAGTTCCTGCGGCGGGAGCAACCTCGGACTTGAGGGTTTCAGCCAGCAATTCTCGGATATCTTCTGCCTTAATGGTAACTGTACAGGAGTAATCGGCCAAGGAGCAGTGGGTATCAACAATGTCTCCGTTGCTGCTTATAGCCACAAGCTGAGATTCCGGAAGGACTGGCAGAACAACGCCGCGGAAGACTATTTCGTTTTCCACGCTGGCGTAGTTCCACACAACTTCCATAAGGGTTTCGAGCTCGTCTTCGGTTACATCTGTGAAAACATGGCGCTGTCCACGCCCATCGCGAACAATTACTTTTGGGTACACGTTTGGTATGTATCGAAATGGTCTGCGCATGTGCCTCTCCAGTTTCAAAGAGTTATTGCCAGAACTGGTAAGTTGGAACATCGAATATTATGCCGAGTATATTTCCAATACTGCCAACCACAAACTGCCCAAGTATCAATCCGAAGAAAAACGGCAGAGAGCGGCGGAAACCCTGCAACCCGGAATACCTCAGAATTACAAGCTTAAGCACCCAAGCGATGAAAAGCGGCATCCAGACCAGGTTCATCTCCCAGCTTTCGGTTACGGCGTAACCGAGGGGATGGAAAGGCCACCATGGGAACCTAACACGCATCGCCTGAAGGAACATGGCAAAGCCCAAACCAACCAGCACTGCAATACCTGCTGGGGCATTTGGTCCTTCGCGGTTGTTCAGCCAAGAGACAAGCCGATCGTAAGCCTCTGGTCCAAAGGTTCCGGATCTGGCGGTGGCGCCGTATTTGTACATAAGATGCAACATCGCCCAGAAAGCCGCCAATCCGCCGACGAATCCGGCAAACACTATGGCCCAGAACCATTTTTTATAGTTTCCTCTGGTGCGCTCGGCCAGCTTAAGCCCTTCAAGCTGATGGGGCATGGGATGGTAGCGGTAAGCCCTGTTGAACCAGAAGAAAAGGGAGAACATAACCAAATTCTGGGCCCCGAAAGTTTTGGTGCCGAGTATTTCCGTCATCACCCAGTCCGGACCAGTGAAGTGAAGGTCGTGGACCGGGGTTCCCAGTTCGGCGCGCATTCTGGTTATGGCTATGGCCAAAGCAAAGTAAATGGCGAAGAAAGCAACCGCCACCCACCAAGACATGCCCGCCGCTGTGCAGAAAAGCACCAAAAGCCCCATTCCCACGATGATTCCCACCACGGCCCACCGGTAGCGCAGGGGCTCTTGGGAATCGTCCACCTCGGAGGGCAAACCTATAATGCACCGCCAAACCTGCTTTAGATAGTCCCTGCCAAGCCATATGGAAAATATAACGAAAGCAATATAAGCACCGAAAGCCTGATCGTTTGTATAAGGGAAACGCGGCGTTCTGTCCCAGGAAAAGGCGTAGGTGATAATCCGCTGTGCCTTCCAGAACCAGTAGAAGAACCAGCAGGAGAACAAGAAGTCCAGCGGCATAATCATTCCCAATCCTATCATGAACGGGTACCAGGAGACCGGGGTCCAACCTATAGCGTTCCATGGTCGGTTGGCCACGTAGCGCCCGATATCCAGAAAGCTTTGTCCAAAGCCGGGTGTAAGGATGGTGGGAATCCAAGGGAAGTACAGGTTCAGGCCGTTTATAACGTCCACGGTTCCGGCAATTCCGAAGGCTATCCAAAACAGCTTGTTGCGGAACAAGTTGGGAATCACACCGCGGTCGGATCCCTCGGTGATCTCCAGCGGCAGTTGGATGATTGGGTAGCTGAGCTTTTCGCGCTCTGTCCACTGCTTGCGGAGTATGGCATTGATGCAGGCCATGATCCAAAGCAGTAGCATGATGAAAGCCAGCCAGGAAAGCACCGGGACCGCCCAGACGGCCAAGTAATCCCATCGGTAGACGCTTGAGGATCCCTCGTAGTAGCCACGTATAACATCCTTATCCGAAACCATCAGCCATTTTGGCAGCCTGCCGATGAAGAGCGACTCCCAGTTGTTGCTGGCCGAGGCGAACCTGAAAGGCCACGACATCATCGGAACCAGAACCTGCGCGGCGTCGTGAGCGCATAGGGTGGATGCTATGGCCAGCATGGCGTACACAACCAGCAGTTCCCCCTGAGAGAGCGCGTATTTGGGAGCTATTCGCCACACCAACCAGTTCAGCGCGGTTATAACGGTGAGAATGAATATCACGTTGAAGAAGAGCGAGATAGTGGTTGGGTGTGCTGAATAGCGCACTATCTCCATCTGAACCACCCAGTAGGCATTCGGGGGTATAAGAAGGGTTCCGATTAGTATGGAACGCCAGGTAACCCCGCCATCCTTTGCGCGCACGCTGATGTCGGGTTCCGGTTCAGAGAAGGCTTCTTCCTGCTGTTTGGTAAAAAGTTTGGGCATCTCTATATTTTGTCCAATCGGGGAGAAGTAGCAGTTTTATTCTTCGACCGTTCGGCCATCAAATCCTGCATTGAAACCGGCCTTTGGAAAAACGACCGCCGTACTTCCACCACTTCTTGTCATGTAAAACAAAACGCCCGGGGCGCTAAACAAACCCCGAGCGCTTCGCATTAGCCGGCTTGCCCGGTTATCTTTGATCTATGGGGATGTACGGGCGGTCAATGGTGCCTACGTACTGAGCACGCGGTCGAATCAAGCGGTTGTCTGCATACTGCTCCATGATATGCGCAGTCCAGCCTGTAACCCTGCTGCAGGCGAATATGGGTGTGAACAGATCCGAAGGTATCCCCAAGTAGTGATATACGGAAGCGGAATAGAAATCCACGTTGGGATGCAAGTGCTTTTCGCGGTGCGCAACCTTTTCAATTACCACCGACATTTCGTACCACTTGGTATCGCCGGTGTGCTCTGCCAATTGCTTGGACATTTGGCGCAGGAATGCGGCCCTTGGGTCTTCGGTGCGGTAAACGCGGTGGCCGAAGCCCATTATGCGCTCTTTTCGGGCCAAAGCCTCCATAACGTACTGTTCTGCTTTGTCCACGCTCCCAATCCGCTTAAGCATCTCCATAACCTGCTCGTTGGCACCGCCGTGTAACGGTCCATCCAAGGCGGCGATGGCTGCCACCACAGCCCCGTACATATCCGCCAAAGTTGCCGCTGTAACGCGCGCCGCAAACGTGGACGCGTTCAGTTCGTGCTCGGCATGGAGGACCAGGCACATATCGAACGCTTTTGTGCTGAGGCTGTCCGGATGCGTTCCGTTGAGCATGTAAAGGAAGTTAGCGGCCGTACTCAGCGACGGGTCCGGAGGAACCGGCTCTTTTCCGTTCCTAATTCTGTGGAAAGCCGCCACTATTGTGAAAAATTTGGACGTCAACCTTATGGCCTTGCGCTGGTTGGCCTCTGGCGATGGGTCTTCAAGCTCGGGATCGTACATCGCCAGGGCGGATACGGCTGTCCTCAAAACGTTCATCGGGGATGCTATTTTGGGCAAAGCGGCGATTATGTCCAAGATCTGTGGCGGCAGAGGCCTCTGTTCCGCCATTTTGGCAGTTAGGCTTTCAAGCTCGTGTTTTTTCGGAAGCGCATCGTACCAAAGCAGATAGGCAACCTCTTCGAAGGTGGCCTTCTCTGCCAGTTCGCGAACGTCTATGCCGCGGTAAGCCAGCTTGCCTTGTATGCCATCCAGATAGCATATGGATGACGCGCTGGCCACCACTCCTTCCAAACCCTTAATGGGCGCTTCTGAACCAGAGATAGACATGCTTTCAAACCTCTCACTTATTGAATTTTTCCGGGGCCTTTTTCAGTTGGCGTATTCACCGTGCGCCAAAAGTTCTTTCAGTCTGCGCTGGCGCCAACCCTCCAAATCTTTTATAACTTGCGGTTCCTCCAAACTTCGCAGCCACATTGTTAATTCGCCTTGGTGCAGTGTGGCCACTGGCTTCAGCGCCTTCACGTGGCCGTCGTAAAAGAGGAAATTGCTAAGTTTGCTGTGCGTCTGCATAACGCCCAGGTAGCTGTTTGGGGTTGGATTCCATTCGGTGGAGTACAGGAACGAGGACCACGGCTGGTCTGCCGGGTACACATCGGGATAGCCGTACCGGCACTCGCAGACGTTGATGACCTCGGTGGGGTTCTTGATGACTGTGTCGGAAGATCCATCGTGTCCGGCCGCTCCGTTCATGCAGTAAGAGCGACCCGGCTCGGTTCCCTCGTAGTCGGCATCGTACCATTCGTTGGAGGGGCAGCGGAATGTGCTCATCTTCACGTAAGGCCTGATTGCTGTTTTCCAGGTGTAGTGCAGTCCGCCAGCCGGGTCGAAGCGGTTTTGTGGATAGGCGCCGTCGTAGTCGTCGGCGTACATCTTCCACGCCACACCAATCTGCTTCAAATTGCTTTGGCAGGTGCTTGACCTTGCCCGTTCACGCGCCGCCGCAAACACCGGGAAGAGTATGGCGGCCAAAATTGCGATGATCGCTATAACCACCAAAAGCTCGATGAGCGTAAAACCATGGTGCCTTTTTGTGTGCACCTGCATCTCGGTCCCTCCAATTTAGATTGGCCATTTACCAAGACGGCTTTTGGGCCGATGCTAACCGAGCTTTTGCGGCCGCTACTCTACCGGTTTAACAACCACCGTGGTTCCTATTCTGGTGCCATCGCGCAGCAACTTCTTCACCCTAAGCACGAAGGGAGATACGCGGCTCATCTGCGAAGACGCAGACCTGAAATCCTCCAGCGATTTCACCTGGGTGCGGTTTACGCGCACAATCACGTCTCCTGGGGTTATGCCGGCTTCGAACGCTCCGCTGCCGCGCTCAACATCCAGAACGACAACTCCTCCATCCACCCCAACCTGCTTTGCTTCTTCCGGGGTAAGCTCTCGAACCGTAATGCCGGCTTTTGATTCCGTGCGCGGTTTGGACTGCTGTTGTTCGTCGGCGCTTTGCGGCGCGAAAAGCTCGGATTCCGGAGGGCGTTTCTCGGTTACAACCGTCACGGTCATCTCTTTGCCGTCGCGAATCAACCGCACTTTCACCTGGCGGTTCGGCGGTGTGGCGGCCACAAGGTTTTCCAAATCTGAGAAGCTCTCAACCTTTTCGTCGCCCCAAGCTATTATCACATCTTCGTCCTTTATGCCGGCTTTGGCTGCGGGGCTGCCTTCCTTAACAGAATCCACAAACGCGCCTTTCTCAACACCAAGCAGTTTGCCCAACACAGGGTCGATTTCGCGGTTGTAGCTCATGGTATTCACGCCCAGCCAGCCGCGTATCACTTCGCCGTGCTGTATAAGCTGTTCCACCACATTTTTGGCCACATTGATTGGAATTGCAAATCCTATACCGACGGAGACCCCTGTTGGGGACGCTATTGCCGTGTTTATACCGATTACCTGACCGTTGATGTCAACCAAAGGACCGCCGGAGTTGCCCGGGTTGATGGACGCGTCGGTTTGTATCATATCGCGGTAGTCGGCGAAACTGCCGCCTATTCTGCCGAGTTCGCGCCCCTTGGCGCTTATGACCCCCACGGTTAGGGTTTGGCCTATGCTCAGCGGGTTGCCGATGGCAATGGCCCACTGTCCCACGCGAACGGTGCTGGAGTCGCCAAGTTTGGCCACCCGCTCCGGCGGCTGTGGATCCGGCAGGCGTATCTTCAAAAGGGCCAAGTCGGTTTTGGGGTCTCCGGAACCGACCATGGTTGCCCTTACGGGTTCTTTAATGCCGGACACAAACACCCTGATCCGCTTAGCCCCTTGAACCACGTGGTAGTTCGTCAACACGTAATAATCAGAGCCCGATTTTCTAACTATAAGCCCAGATGCACTGGATTCCGTTGGCACCGGGGGCTGTGGACGCTGGCCCGGCGCCTGCGGCCCTTCTCGCTCTCCCTGAGTTCCGGGTTGGCCGGAGCCTGGCAGTTCCCGTTCTTCCGCCCGGATTCCAACCACCGCCGGTTCCACCTGCTCTGCGATGGTGGTAAACGCCTCTTGGAGAGAGAGCAAAGCCTGCAGTTTTTGCTGGTCAGACGAGCGCCCCGTTCCGGCCAGTGCGCCTGAACTTACGCTTGCCAGCAAAAGAAATGCCGCTATTGGCGAAATTGCCGCTGATAATTTGCTACCAACCTTCATATCCGCACTCCGATAAGGTTTTTGAAATTCTCCACCGGCCCTGCAAATCCCCGCTTTAACGCATAATGGTTACCGACGCATAACCAACCACTTCGGAAGTATCGCCAGTAATCGCTCCCGAGGAGTAGTATGTGTTCAGTTTGGCACTTGTGGCACCCAAAAGCTTTGCCGCAGTCAGCATGGCGATGATGGGGCCGGCTCCACACATTGTTATATCCATATCCGCCACAGTCCTACCCAGATTTTCTGCGTCCAGCTCCAAAATGTGCTTCAAGGCAGCCATGTCCTTGCGCCTGGCAATCGACTCCGGCTCGTAGTGGGTGAAGTCACTGCTGGCTATAATCACCGCGTTTTTGTCTCTGACAACGGAAGCCACGGCAGTTCCGAGGTCACACATGGTTTGGAACCCAAATGTGTAAACGACTATTGGCAGTATACGGAAGTTGTTTCCGTATAAATACTGCAGAAACGGCAGTTGCACCTCCAAAGAGTGCTCTCCGGTATGACCAAGCGGATCATCGTAAGCCGCTTTGCATTCGCTCAACAGCTTCTGGGCGGCCTGCCGATCAACGTCCACCGTGCCAAGAGGGGTTTGCCAAGCACCGTCGGCGGCCACTGAGATAGGCCTGCCCCAGCCTCTGTGGTTGGGGCCTATAAGAACAACAAGCTCCGGTTGGCCATCGCTTGCCAGGGATGCAAAGCTGTGGGCGGCGGCATATCCGGAGTACATATAGCCGGCGTGCGGGCAAACAAGCCCAACTACAGAACTGAGCGGCCCCTCTGTAACCACAGGTATCCGCCCAGGTCCGTACTCTCCTGTGAAGCACTCTTCGATTTGTCGTTTCAGTGCTTCGGGGTTTGCCTGGTAGAAGGAGCCGGCCACCGCCGGCAGGCGAATCGGCTTTGTGTTCTTCATTTTTGAACCCCCGTTGCAAGCGTTAACGTGCCTAAGCCTGCCCAAGCTACTTCTGAGTGCACATGGTGTACCATGTTGAATGTGCCAACTTTGGGATAACTAATTCTCCGCTAAAAACACAGCTCCTGCATTAAATTTAGCACTATTTGCAGGTTTCGAAACGCGCAAGCGAATTTGTGTGGAATGCGCTGGCTTTGGTCCGGGGCTTGAAAGTGTTGCAGGAGGTTGTTATATTGAGTGTGCACGGGCTTCGGTTCCCCAAAACCGGGGCTTTGAAGATGCGGTCAAAGCTCGCCGGGATTATGGTCCTTTTCGAGGGACCTTTGCGGGGAGGTTAGAGATGTGCTTCGCCTTTGGAAGCGGTTGTTTCGGCGGAGAGTTTCACTTTTGGGGATGGCATCACCACTTCGGTCCGCACTGGCATCACTTTGGTCCGCCTTGGTTTGCGCGGCGCTTCCACACCAAGGAGGAGCGGAAGCGCATGCTTGAGGAGTATAAGCAGTTTCTGCAGAAAGAGCTGGCGGCGGTTGATGAGATGCTGAAGGACCTTGGTGGGTAGGAATTCTGCGGCGGCGCGGTTGGCCTGATGGGGCAGACGTTGCCGTGGGCGAGGCTTGTTTTTCCGGGCCAGCCTGCGTGCGCTTGTAAGAGGCCTGTCTGGAGGTGAAAGATGGGCTTGCTAAGGTTTGCTAGGTGGTGGATTCTGTTCGTTTTAGCCTTTGTTGCGGTGGCTGCGGCCGGCTCAGCACCCACCGACAACCACTCAGTAAGTGTGACATGGTTGGGCCACGCCTGTTTCCGAATAGCGCCGTCCAGCGGACCTGTTGTTGTGACCGACCCTTTCAATCCAGGAATTGGTTCTTATCCAGTAACCAGGCCAAAAGCGGATGTTGTTACTGTAAGCCACGAGCACGGGGATCACAACGCAGTTGAGCAGGTTTCCGGGCGTTTTAAGGTGGTGCGCGGAAGCAGGACTCAAACGGTTGCCGGCGTTGAATTCAGAGGGATTGCCTCTTACCACGATGCAGTTCAAGGGCAGCAGAGGGGTCCAAACACCATTTTTGTGTTCAAGCTGGAGGGCATAACATTCTGCCACTTGGGCGATCTGGGCCACGTTTTGACCCCACAGCAGGTCCAGGCTATCGGCCATGTGGACGTGCTTATGATACCGGTGGGGGGCTACTACACAATCGATGCGAAAACCGCGGATCGTGTAATTCAACAGCTTTCCCCGCGTGTTGTGCTACCCATGCATTACAAAACGAAGGCCCTGTCGCCGAGCAATCCAATTTCCGGCGTGGAGCCTTTTATCTCCGGCAAGAAAAACGTGAAGCATGTGAAAGGGGATACGCTGGTTTTATCCTCCAAGAATCTTCCCAAGGAAACGGTGATCTACGTATTCGACTGCTACGGCTGAGAGACCTTGGCCTCTCCAAGTTTGAAAGCCCTGCTTTGGGAAGGCAGGGCTTTGTTTTTCAGAGAGCCTTGCAAGCTTGTTTGTTATTGTGCGGCAGGGCTTTTTCAAAAGTGGATGGTTTGCTTGCCCTCGCCTCTGACCTCTCTTCCGCGCCGCTGTTTCCCCTCACCCCTGATCCCTCTCCCGTGGCTTGCGCGGGCGAGGGGAAGCGTGCGCTCCTTTCTCTCTTGGATGGGAGAAGGGCCGGGGATGAGGGCTACTGACCAGGAGAAGGGTTTCGAGTGGTGGAGTTCGGAACCCCTGTATTGTGCTGTGCTTCCCAAGAGCGGTTTCTGGTGCTATAATATGGCGGCCTGAGAAGTGCTTACCTGCTTGATTCGTGCTTGTGCCGGTCTGCTTGGAGGGGCTTCTCGGCAACTAGGTAACGGAGGGCGCCGGATGGAGCAACGCAGGCAGCCGCTTACAACCAAAGAAGTGGGAAGAATCGGAGGCAACACAACCAAAGCCAGATACGGGCGTGAGCACTTTGTTGAAATGGGTCGCAGGGCCGCGCAAGTTTTGATGGAGCGCTACGGCCGTGAGCATTACCGTATGATGGCCCAAGTTCGGCACGAGAAGCGGCTGCGTACCGAAGATTCCCAAGAATTGAGCGCTGTTACTGCCTCTGAAGCCGGGAGAAAGGGCGGCACCACCGTTAAGGAAAAGTACGGGCGAGAGCATTTTGTTGCCGCGGGTCAGCGCGGAGGAAGCACAACCAGGGAAAAGTACGGCTCGGAGCATTATGCTCGCATAGGCCGCTTGGGCGGTATGACCAAAGCCGGCAAGCGTTGTGGGGAGGTCAGTTCTGGTGGCTCCGAGCCGCGGGATTTTTAGTCCTTCGGTATGCCGTTGAACTGGTACACCGCAACCTCAGAATCTCCACTGCCGGCGCGGAAAACAGGCTTCAGGAAGGGCGGCGGGCGGAACTCCGCATGCCCGGCGGTTGAACGAATCAAAGCCTTTTCCGCCGGCCCCACGAATACGAACCGAATTCTCGCCCTGCTGAGCAAATCCAGGCGCCATTCGTTTGAGGTCCACGGCATGTAAAACCTTCTGGTGGCTCGCAGGCGCTGTGCGAAATCGGGGGTTTCTCCCCAGTGGCCGGCGTATACTTTGCATCCCGCCAGCGCGGGTGCGTATCCGGATACCCCAACCAGCGGCATGGCCAGCAGGTTCGAGCCGCGCCAGTTTTTGTTCAGCCAGCGAAGCGCCTCCATCTCCTGGGGCGTTAAGAAAACCCGCTGCCCGGATTCTGTTTGGTTGTTTTGAATGTTCAAAACGGCCTGTTGCATCCAGCGCAGGTTTGTGGGGCAGGTTAGGAGCACTGCCAACCACGCGGCGGTGGCGGTTCGAAGGCGGCTTTTTCCCCTTATGTACTCCACTCCCACACCGGCCAGCATACTTATGGGTATGTGAGCCCCCATCAGAATCTTCCTTTGAAAGCTAACAGGGATATAGGAAAGCAGGATGGGGATTACGCTCCAAGCCACCAAGAACCTGAGGGTATTTTGTTCGCTGGCATCTGCTTGGCGCGACATTGCGACGGCTCCCAAAACCGACAGCGGCACTAGGAAACCGTAGCCGAGGAGCACATATATTGGGTGTGCGGAGCCTGTGGGCACCAAAGCCCTGGCGCGGAAGACAGGGTCGGTTTGGTAGAGCCACAGTTGGTACGCCACCCCCGGGACTGAGAACACCGCAACAACAGCAAGACCCAGAAGTTCCGCGGGCGCGGGTTTCTTAAGGGCGAACCAACGCAGTATCAGATAGCAGGTTAGGGTCCCCAGCAGTTGGATTACATCGTAGCTGTGGAAGTTTGCAAGCAAGCCTGTGGATACTCCGGCGGCAATCCACCAGCGCAGTTTTCCGGATTCCATCCCCTTAAAGGCGAACAGGAAGGTCAATAGCATCGCAGTTAGGGCCGCCAGGAACAGGGGATTTTGGTATACGCATAGGAATGAAACAGCCTCGGTTTGCCACAGATCGATGGGCGAGTTCGGGACCCTTCTTGCAAAGAGCCACCCAACTCCAGATGAGAAGCACACCAGCAGGTATCCAACTTTCCTGGCTGGTAGGGGGTGCACCAGGGTTCTAAGTAGGGCGTAGGTTGTTATCAAAAAGCAAATCCCAAAAGCAACTCTGGATATGTGAAACACAGCCAGCACCGAAAGCCCAGTAGCTCTGGCGAACCATCCCAGGACCAGAAACAGCAGGTTGAAGAATCTGCCCGGGTGTGGGTCGGTTGTGAACATGTTATCCAGCAGGATGGAGCCTTCCGCGGCTTGCCTCATCCAAGACATATACACGTATGCGTCATCCGGATAGTGCAGGAGGCCAACGAAGTACACTCCCGTGCCCCACGTAACGGACCACGCCAGCAGATAAGGGATGGATGACACGATCGAACATACGGCGGCCCAAAAGGCGGCCCACCTGTATTCTGGGTCCAATCGGATTTTCATATTTGCAATTTTCACCGCGGCAATAATCCGTTAATTCCCACGAAACAGGCGTGAAACAGAAGCTGGCTACAGTTGTATTGACGGGTAAGGGGACTTCCCGTTTTCCGCGAAGGCAAAAGGAAGCCAAAAAGCACTTCGACCGCACTCGGTGAAAACCCTTCGATATGGGTGGAGCCGTGCACGGTTTGAAGTTTGCCGATTTGAGAATCGTGGTTGGTTTCGGCGGGCTTCTTGGGAGAAAAGGAGAGGAACCATGAGAGTATCGACAACGAGGTTGCGTCTGCCGCTTAGTTTATTCGTGGGATTTGGGGTTCTGGCGGCTGTTGCACCTGCTTTGGCAGCAGAATCGAAGCTCGACAGCGGCGATACAGCTTGGATTTTGGTTTCAACAGCGGTTGTGTGGTTCATGACGCCAGGCTTAGCGTTCTTCTACGGCGGTTTGGTTCGCCGCAAGAACGTGCTGGGAACCATGATGCAGAGCTTTATGGCGCTTGGCCTGATCAGTTTGCAGTGGCTAATTATCGGATACTCCCTTGCTTTTTCCAAGGGAAGCGTGGTTGTGGGAGGTCTGCAGTGGTTTGGCTTGCGCGGTGTGGGAGCGGAACCGGACCCGGTTGGCTACGCACCAACGGTTCCGCATATGGCGTTTATGGCTTTTCAGATGATGTTTGCCATCATAACCGCGGCGATTTTGTTCGGCGGCGTGGCAGAGCGTATGAAATTCAAGGCGTACGTCCTGTTCATACTGCTGTGGAGCACGTTTGTGTATGACCCGTTGGCGCACTGGGTTTGGGGAAGCGGCGGTTTGTTCGGCGCGGGTGGCCTTTTCAAAGCGATTGGTCTCGGAGAAAACGCCAAAGCATTGGATTTTGCCGGCGGTTTGGTGGTGCACATCAGTTCCGGGTTGACGGCGCTGTTATGTGCCATCATGATTGGCAGGCGCTATCGCTATCTCGAAGAGCCGATGCCGCCCCACAACCTGCCAATGGCCGGAATCGGCGCCGGGGTTTTGTGGCTTGGATGGTTTGGCTTCAACGCGGGCAGTGCACTGGCCGCAAGCGGATTGGCGGCCATCGCTTTTGTGAACACCAACACTGGCGCGGCCGCTGGAATGCTGGGTTGGGTTATTGCCGAGTGGCTGAAGACCGGTAAGCCCACTTTTCTTGGGGCTATATCGGGCCTTGTGGCGGGGTTGGTTGTTATCACTCCGGCGTGCGGATTTGTGGAACCTTGGGCGGCTGTTGTTATGGGGATTGTTGCAGGGGCGGTGTGCTATGCCGCAGTGAGCATCAAACCCAGACTTGGTTATGACGATTCCCTGGATGCATTTGGGGTGCATGGTGTCGGTGGAACGCTGGGTGCGCTCTTAACCGGGGTTTTTGCAACCACGAGGGTGAATCCGGCTGGAGCCGACGGCCTCCTTTACGGCAATCCTGCGCAGTTTTTGGTCCAAGCTATATCCGTAATTCTGACGTATCTGTTTGTAAGCGCCATGTGCCTGGTGCTTCTGTTGATTACCAAGGCCGCAGTGGGACTGAGGATAGACAAAGCAAGTGAGGTGGAGGGCATGGATTCAACAGAGCATGGAGAGGAGGCTTACAATTTGGGAGCAGCGCCGGTTGGTACCAGCGTACATGTACCGCATGTCCGAGAGGAGGCAAGCGAAGCCCCGCCTGAAGAGGCTTCGCGGGAGCTGGATGCTGGTGCAGCAACCACCGGGTAAAGGCCCTAAAAATAAGCTTCCCAACCGATGTGTTTTGGATATCGGTGGGAAGCTTGCGCGGTTTAGATGCGGGCGGCCGTGTAGCCGCCCGGGGATTTTCGGTTTTACTTGTCCTGCTGTATCTCCATTTGTATGTTAGCCTGAGCGGCGGCAAGGCGCGCCACAGGGATGCGCCTCGGTGAGCACGACACGTAGGTCAGCCCGATTTCGTGGCAGAACTTCACACTGCTTGGATCTCCGCCGTGCTCTCCGCAGATGCCCAGTTTGATGTTGGGGTTTACGGCCTTGGCGTCTTCGACGCAGATCTTCATGAGGCGGCCGACGCCGATGCGGTCGATGCTTTCGGTTGGGTCCTCCGCAATGATCTTCTTTTCTATGTAAATCGGGAGGAACCGGCCGGCGTCATCGCGCGAGATGCCCCAGGTCATCTGGGTGAGGTCGTTGGTACCGAAGGAGAAGAAAGCGGCCTCCTTGGCGATCTCACCGGCTGTGAGGGCTGCGCGAGGAACCTCGATCATTGTGCCGAAGCTGTAGTCCACCGTAACGCCGTACTCCTCCATCGTTTTCTTGGCAACGCGGTCGAGCTGTTCTTTGATGTGCGTCAGCTCGTTGACGTGGCCGATGAGCGGGATCATGATTTCGGGGTGGACTTCCTCGCCGGCTTTGGCCAATTCGCACGCCGCGCCGATTATGGCCGAAACCTGCATCTCCACTATCTGCGGGAAGACGATGGAGAGCCTAACGCCGCGCAGACCGAGCATTGGGTTAGCCTCGTGCATGCGCTCGACGGCCTCCAGCAGTTTCTCGCGCTCGGCAAGCTCTTTGGAGCCGGGGCGGGTGATTCTGAGGCCGATTACGTCGAGCAGGAGCTCGGTGTGGTTGGGCAGGAATTCGTGAAGCGGCGGGTCGATGAGGCGGATGGTGACCGGGCGTCCTCCCATTGCGCGGAAGATGCCGATGAAGTCCTCACGCTGCATGGGGAGGAGTTGATCGAGGGCCGCCTGGCGGGTTTCTTCATCTTCCGCCAGAATCATCTGGCGCACGATGGGCAGGCGGGATTCTTCAAGGAACATGTGCTCGGTGCGGCACAGGCCGATTCCCTCAGCGCCGAAGCTTACGGCTTCTGCGGCCTGCTCTGGGGTATCGGCATTGGCGCGGACTCCCAGTTTGCGGTATTCGTCGGCCCAGCTCATGAAAACGGCGAATTCATCGGTTATTGCCGGCGGAGCGGTTTCAAGCTGGCCGAGGTATACAACGCCCTCGGTGCCGTCTATGGTTATGTACTCGCCCTCGTGCACTGTGATGCCGTTGGCCGTGAAGAGCCGCTTCTCAAGGTCGATTTGAATGGCGGAACAGCCGCAGATGGTTGGGATGCCGAACTGGCGCGCCACCAAAGCCGCGTGGGATGTGCGCCCGCCGCGGGATGTGAGTACGCCCTGGGATGCCAGCATACCCTTGAGGTCGTCCGGGTTGGTTTCGGTGCGTACGAGGATAACCTTTTCTCCGCGGCCGCCCCTGCCAAGACGAGCGGCTGTTTCGGAGTCGAGCACCACCTTGCCCGTGGCGGCACCGGGACCGGCATTGAGGCCTCTGGCTATAATCTTGTCTGGTGGAGCCTCTTTCAGGCGCGGGTGCAGCAACTGCTCCAATTGCTCGGGCGGGACGCGCAGAAGGGCTTCTTCCTTGGTGATAAGGCCCTCGTTCACCATATCCACAGCAATCTTCACGGCGGCTGCGCCTGTGCGCTTACCGGCTCGGCACTGGAGGATGTAAAGTTTGCCTTTCTCTATGGTAAACTCAATATCTTGAACGTCGCGGTAGTGCTTTTCAAGCTTTTCGGCGATGTCCAGGAGTTGGGCATATATCTTTGGATTTTGGCGTTCCAGTTCGTCTATGCCCATCGGGGTGCGAACGCCGGCAACCACGTCTTCGCCCTGGGCGTTCATCAGGAACTCGCCGAAGATGTGCTTTTCGCCGGTGGCCGGGTTTCTGGTGAAGGCCACGCCTGTGCCGGAGTCTTCGCCCATGTTGCCGAAGACCATGGTCTGCACGTTTACCGCGGTACCAAGGTCGTGAGGAATCTTTTCTTTGTTGCGGTATGTAACCGCGCGCGGGTTATTCCAGCTCTTGAAAACCGCTTCTATGGCAAGCTCAAGCTGTTCTTTTGGATCGGAAGGAAAGTCTCTGCCAGTGACCTTTTTAAAGTGTTCTTTGAAGAGACCGACAAGCTCTTTAAGACCTTCGGCGTCAACGTCGGTATCCTGAACGGCGCCGTAGCGCTGTTTAAGCTCGGAAAAGATGTGTTCGAAATACTCTTTGTCCAGCTCAGGGTACTGATCCGAGAGGACGATATCGCTGAACATCATGATGAAGCGCCTGTAGGCATCGTAGGCGAACCTTGGGTTGTTGGTTTGCTTGATCAGTCCCTGGAGCGTTTGGTCGTTAAGGCCGAGGTTGAGGATGGTATCCATCATTCCGGGCATGGAGAACTTGGCGCCGGAGCGTACGGAAACCAAGAGAGGGTTCTCCGGGTCGCCGAACTTCTTGCCCATTTTCTGTTCCACGATGCGAAGCTTTTCGTACACCTCGTCCATAAGGCCGTCTGGGAGGCGGCCGAGTTTGGTGTACTCGTTACAAGTGGTGGTGGTAATGGTAAATCCCGGCGGCACTGGCAGGCCGATGTTGGTCATTTCGGCAAGGTTAGCGCCTTTGCCGCCCAGTAGGTCCCTCATTTGGGCGTTTCCCTCTTCGAAGAGGTACACGCGTTTAACGTTAGACATGCGAGACACAACCTCCTGACTGCTTGTATTTTAGTTTGAAGTCAAAGCCTGAATTAATGCCAAACTTCGCTTTTGAAAGCCTTCTCGCAAAACCCTCTTATTGTACACCATTTGAGCGCAAGGTTTCAAGCATGTGAGCAGCCGCCTTGGTTTTGGTATGCAGAGGGCTTTTTTAGACGGATTCCAATTGGGTTGAGTGAGCTCTTGGGGGGTTGTGTGGACTAAGCTTGCGGCGGTGTAATATAATCTAAGCGCAATGAGCAGACGGAATACTGCTTTCCACTGTAGTTTTGGCAAGCATTCTCTTCTCCTCTTGGTGGTTGCAGGCGTGCTGCTTGCATCACCTTATTGTTTTGGGGCTGGTGCATCGCCGCACTCTGGGCAAACAGGCAACGTTTTACTGGCGCTGATTGTTATTTTGATCGTGTCAAGGGTTGGAGGAGAGCTGGCGGTTCGCATTGGACAGCCGGCGGTGCTTGGGGAGCTGGTTTTGGGAATAATCGCAGGGAACCTGTCTTTGATAGGATTCCGCGGGATAGACTTCATTAAATCCAATGAGTTCATCGATATTCTGGCCCAGGTTGGCGTGGTGCTGTTGCTGTTCGATGTTGGGCTTGAGTCCCGCCTCAGCGAGATGCGGAAGGTGGGTCTTTCTTCCTTTCTGGCGGCAACGTTTGGGGTGATTGCGCCTTTCCTTCTTGGTTGGGGGGTGGCGAAGCTGTTCCTCCCGCAAGAGTCCGAGTATGTGCACATATTCATAGGCGCTATATTGTGCGCCACCAGCGTTGGCATCACTGCGCGTGTGTTTCAGGACCTGAAGCTTGTTGAGACTCCGGAAGCGCAAATTGTCCTGGGCGCGGCGGTTATAGACGATGTGCTTGGGTTGATTGTTTTGGCTGTGGTTCAGGGGCTGGTGGTGGCTGCCGGCGGTGGCGGAAGCCTTACGGCCGCGAGCATACTGCTTATAATTCTGAAAGCTACGGCCTTCTTGATTGGCGGCTTGCTGATTGGAGTGTGGACGGCACCGCGGTTGTTCCGCGTTGTGTCTCTCATGAGGATCCAGGGGTTACTTTTGGGATCCGGGTTGGTTTTCTGCTTTGTGTTTGCTTACGCCGCCGACCGCGTTGGCCTTGCGCCTATAGTGGGTGCTTTTACCGCGGGTCTTATACTTGAAGAGGTGCATTTTGTGGAGCTTGCGCGCCGCGAGGAGCGGAGTCTGCACGACTTACTGAGCCCGATAATGTCTTTCCTGGTCCCTGTGTTCTTTGTGCTGATGGGAATGCACGTTGATGTGAGGGTGTTTTCGCATGTTGGGGTTTTGGGTTTTGCGCTGGTGCTTACTGTGGCGGCGGCCTTGGGAAAGCAGGCCTGCGGGCTTGGTGTTCTGCAAAAGGGCGTCAACCGATTGGCTGTGGGCTTGGGTATGATTCCCCGAGGCGAGGTGGGTTTGATATTTGCCCATGTTGGAGCGCAGTTGGTTATATCAGGGCACCGGGTGGTTAACGTGGCCACGTACTCTGCCGTGGTGATAATGGTTATACTCACCACTTTGTTTGCTCCTCCTCTGCTCAAGTGGGCGCTGCTCCGCGGTTCGCGCGGACCGAAGCAGACGAATGTTCAGGTGAAGGCCTCTTCGAACGAAGGGTGATACAGCATCCGCACGGCAAAATGCAGATGGGGTTTGGAGCCGCCTTCGCTTTGATTTTGTCCGCTTGGGTTTGACGGGCTGTAGGTTCCGGTTCTAGAATAGGGTACCGTTTGGTCTGCTGGAGGGCGTATGCAAAAGATAACGGAAGCGCTGAAAGGTCTGCCGGAGGATGTGATTCGGTGGGTTGCGGAGCAGTACAGCGCTCTGCCGTGGCCGGCTCGCGCTAGATTGGAGCAGGTTCTGGCCCGGCTTCCCGGTTCGTCAAACTCTGTGCTTCGGGTTTTTAGGAATGTTGGACAGTTGGCGAAGGGCGCGCTTGATCAAAGCGGTGTCCGCGTGGCGGTTGTGGGTCCGGTGGGCGCTGGGAAATCCACACTTTTAAACGTTCTAACCGGCAGGACGGTTGAAGGTTTTTCCAAAACACCCTCGGTTCCAGATGTGCAGGCGGGGTGCTTTGTGGTTGTGGATGCCCCGAGCGACGATGATGCCGGTTTTCAAAGCCGGTTGGAGCAGGTGCTTGCAACCGTTCGCGGCTGTGATCTTGCGGTTTTTGTGTTTGATGCAACTGTTGGAATAGACGGTGCTTCACTTGGACTTTACCGAGAGATGAGGGCTCTGGGCAAGCCGGTTGTTGCGGTGATGAATAAGGTTGACCTGCTGGAGCGGGATGAGGAGGAAGGGGTTGTTTCCGCCGCCGAGAGGCTTTTGGGCGTGCGGCCTTTACCCATATCTGCCCTGGAGGGAAGGAACGTTGGCAAGCTGTTGAGGGCGATGGTATCGGCCGACTCCCGTGTGGTGAACGCTGTGGCGGCTTTGCTTCCGGTGCACAGACGGGAGGTGGCGTGGTCTCGAATAAAGTTTATGTCTGCGGTAGCCGCTGGCATTGGGCTGGAGCCTTTGCCTTTGGCCGACGCGGTTCCTTTAATCTTGCTTCAGTGCGCTTTGGTGGTGGAGATCGGCAAGATATACGGTCACAAGCCGGATTTGAACAGCGCGAAAGAGTTTTTGGGGGTTCTCGGGAGTGGGCTGTTATTGCGCCAGGGTTTTCGGCAGTTGGTTAAGGTTGTACCGGGTGTTGGGACCGGGGTCAGTGCCGCTTATGCGGCGGCCGGCACGGCGGCTATTGGCTATGCGGCAATGCTGTGGTACGAGGCAAAAAGCCTCAACGCGCAGCAACCCTCCGTTGGTTTGCCAGAACCCCTCGGAGGTGGAGCGTTGAGCACCGAAGAACTGCGCAGGGTGTACAGGAATTCGCTGAGGTGGTTTGCGGATTCTGCGAAGCGCGGGAGGTCGCTTTTGCCGCCTCCGAACCCGAAGCTCGGCGGTATGGGCCGGGAGGAATAAGTCGAATGCAGGGGTGCATAACGAAGGATTCATCGCGGTTTTGGCAAATTCTTCGGAGGGTACGGTGATAAAATTTGCCTGATTTCAGGAGAGAGGGAAAAGAGCATGCACAGAAAATCCAAAGCCTTCACTTTGATAGAGCTGCTGGTTGTGATAGCCATCATCGCCATCCTTGCGGCGATACTGTTTCCCGTTTTCGCAAAGGCGCGGGAGCAGGCACGCACCACCCACTGCGCCAACAACCTCCGGCAAATCAGCAAGGCGATGCACATGTACTTTTCCGATTGGGACGACACTCTGAACCCGTTTGAAAGCTACTTCACTTGGGGAGATAAGTTTGGCTGGACGAACAGGGTGCGCATGTACAACAAAACGCCAACCCTCTTTCAGTGCCCTTCGGATGACCACAACTTCAGCTACACCGAAAACTCTAACGCCACCAGCTTAACGCCGTACATTCAGCCGGTTCAGGATGCTTACGTGTCTGATATCAAAAATCCGTCAAAGTTTATTCACTTTGCGGATTGTCCGGGCTCGGGAACCAGGCCGATGAATTTGGCGCTGAACAAGGCGCAGGAATGGGATACGGGCGACGCGGACATCGATACAAATGACCAGGTGGATGGCAACGTTTACGGCGGCTCGAAGACCAGAACCAACAGGCCGATTACGACCCCTGGGTTGAATTATCTTTACATCTACTTCCCCGGGAGGCACAACGGCGGCAACAACATCGTGTTTTTCGACGGGCACGTTAAGTGGTTTTACGATTGGAAGCCTGATCAAATGACCCTGCGCCGCGACGGATGAAGTAGTTCTGGCGTTCAACCGGCCTTTATTTGCTGGCCAAAACTTCTCGGGGTTTATTTTAGGATCTCGCCGGTTTTGTTGGACCAGAGGAGAAGGTCAAGCTCGTCGAAATCGATTTGTATTGAATCTGCCCATTCCTTCATTTTGCTTTCAATTTCCAGGTACTGGCGCGCGTTTTTGGGCGGGTTTGGAGATGGGATAACTCCAAACTCGTGGAGGCTGCGGAGCACGTGCTTGTCCAGGATGGCGTATCCCCTGAAGCCGATGTTGCGCAGGAAGTGGCTGGCTTCTTTGTAGCCAATTCCTTTGATGTTGGGATTTTCTGCAAAGAAACGGCGGCGCTCGTAGTGGTCGGTAAGCGATTCCAGCAGTGACTGCATTCTCAGGCTGTACTCGCGCTGAAGGTAGTTGCGCGTGTGAACTATGTAGGCGGCGCGGGCGGCTGGATACAGATGCAGGCCGTTTATGGCGTTCAGCATCTGGCTTTCGTCGCCTGTTAGCAGGATGGGGCGAACGGCTTCCACGCACCGCAGGCCCATGCGAGCGCTGGCACCTGCCGTGAATATGCAGAAAACAAGCTCTTCGAAAATGGCATGATCGCCGCGGCGGTAGGTTTCTTCAAATTCCGCCAGCCGCGCGCGTATGGCCTCCCGTTTTGTTTCGTAAGCCCTGCGCAGTTCTTCGATAGTCATCTGGTTCTTGCCCAAAGTGGGATGGGGGTCGACTCATAGCCGACCCCCACTGAGAAAAGTTTTCAGCAAGGTTTAGCGGGCTTACTCCAGCCCAACAGCCATGCGGTTGATAACCACGGCGTCTCCAACGGTTATTCGCCCATCTGGGCGGCCTTTGGGCGCCACATCGGCGGCGGCTATCTGGGCCGGGGTTGGCCGTATCTTTCCGACCACGATCATCAAGCATATCTGAGCGTCGCGCACGGTAACTCTCCCATCGCCGTCTAAATCGCCTTTGCGTACGCCGATGATAGGCGCCGCTGATGCAGCCAGGGGCAATAGAAGCGAGGCGAGGATGCTCGCCAAAGCGACGTACAGCAGGGTTCTGCGCATTTTTTACTCTCCTTTCACCTTGTCAAATCCGAGGCGCTAAAATGCGGGCTTCTCCGAGAACGTTTCTACCGTGCCGTCTGCCATTATGTAGACGTTCCCATCTTTATGACGCGGCGGGTTTGGGATTGTTTCTCCTGTGCCGGCTTGGTTTGGCTTGCCGGTTGTGGTTTCGTAGAGAAGCACCGTTTTGAAGCCGTTTTGGATATCCTTTACCACCGCGCCGCTCAGCTTTTCGTTCATGGCGAAGCTGACTTCATGGCCGGCTTCAGTGTCGGCTGGGCATTTAAGCGCGTTCGGGTTGGTTAGATATGGGCGTATTGCGTCGGTCCAGTTGGAAGCTTCCGGCAGGCGGCCGTTGTTGTACAAAGCGTATAGTTGGAATGCCATGGCGATCTGGCGTGCGTTGGCCTTGCACAGAGGAGTGGTATCTGGAGGGGTGGGCTGGGTTGTGGTGGTAGAGGGTTTAGTTTCCTGGCTGGTTGTTTTGGAATCTGTTTTCGGCTTTTCCTCTGTTTTTGCCGTCTCAGATTCGGAGGCACCCATGGTCTTGGTGAGATCGATGCGCCACTGGCCTTTTTCTTTAACCAGCACGATGTCTGTTGGTATGGGAACATACTGGCGGACTTTCACCGTGGCTTGGTCGCCTTTTACGGTAACTTTTTCAACGCGGCTGTCGGCAACCGATTCCCCGCCTATCAGGAGAGCTTCTCCCGCAACCGCAAGCACCGCGCCGAAGGTGGCGCGAACGTTTCTGGCTTGGGACCTCCATTCTTCTGCAGTCCATCTCTTCTTTGAGCTATCTGAGAGCAGGGCGTAAGATTTATCGTCCTCTTTTCGATCGCGGTACTGCAGGTACTGGCGCACCACCTCCTCGGGTGAGAGCACTTTTGCCTGTGCCGGTTTTTGCGCGGGTTTTGCGGCTGGAGCGGTTGGCTTGGCCGGGGCTACGGTTTGCGGCTTTTGGGCGGTTTTTGCTGCGGTTTCTTTGGCCTTGGGAGTAGCCGGCTGAACCCTTTCGGTTTTTTCTGGAGTTTTGGGAGGCGTTTTCTGAGCAGGTGCCTGTGCCGACCATGCAATCGCGGCAGTCAGCACCGCTGCCGCGGCGGTAAATGCTAATCGCTTTGCGAACACTGTTGGTTCCTCACTCCTTTCTGGCTCTATGGTCATTCTATCTGCATAGAGAGAGGCTGTCAACGCTGTGCAAATGCCTGCGGGGGCTTTGGGGTCCAATCGTGCTGTTAGTAAATACCCAAGGGAAGGCGGGCGGCGCTGTGGAAAGAGATTTCCGAGACCGGATGGATGCCGATGCAGGCTTCAAGCCTATGCTGGAGGTTTTATCAAGATGGGAGGAGAGGTTAACACCGGTGGGCTTGTGAAAGATTTTGAGGCTCACAACGCTGAGGTGAAGGAAGTTTGGGATGCTTACCGCCGCAGAGAACCCGTGCGCGTGCCTGTGGTGGTTGGCATGAACGTGCGCTATACCATGTTTCGTCGGGAGACTAACCCGGCAGGCGTTACTTTCCAGCAGTATATGGAAGACCCGCAGGTGATGCTGGAGTATCAATTGTACCACCAATGGTGGGTTCGCCATAACGTTCCGCAGGATGCAGAGATGGGTCCGCCCAAGGAGGGTTGGCATGTGGGTGTTGACTTTCAGAACACCTACGAAGCGGCGTGGCTGGGGTGTCCTGTTCGGTTTTATCCCAACCAGGTGCCCGATACCGAGCCGATTCTCAAGGATGAGGACTCGAAAAGGATGCTTTTCGATAGGGGAATTCCCGACCCGTTTGAAGGCGGCCTCATGAAGCGGAATTGGGAGTTTTACGACTATTTCAAACAAAAGCAGGCTGAGGGGTTTACTTACCAGGGTTTGCCCATTGTTGGGGTAAGCCCGACTGGGCTTGGAACCGACGGTCCCGTAACAGTTGCGTGCAACGTCCGCGGCGCCACGCAGTTCTTTACGGATCTTCTGGCGGATACTGAGTACGCTTTGCAGCTTTTGGATTTCATCACCGAAGCCATAATACTGAGAATCAAGGCCTACCGCAGGAGGCTGGGCCAACCGCTTAAAACGCAGGGCTGGGGCTTCGCAGATGACTCGATACAGTTGGTTTCAACAGAGCTTTATCAGAAGCTTATCTTCCCGTTCCACAAACGTTTGATGGATGCTTTTTCCGAAGGTGGGCCGAATTCGGTGCACCTGTGCGGCGATGCCACGCGCCACTTCCCATTCATGCGCGACAACCTGAACATCCAGAGCTTCGATACAGGCTATCCGGTGGATTTTGCATGGTTGAGGAAGGCATTGGGTCCGGACGTGGAGATACTTGGCGGGCCGTCGGTGGTGTTTCTGGCTTCTGCTTCGCCGAGCGAGGTGCGCCGCGAGGTGAAGAGGATTCTTTCATCGGGCATTATGGAAGGCGGGCGGTTTATACTGCGTGAGGGCAACAATATGCCGCCTGATGTGCCGCTGGAGAACATCGCCGCCATGTACGAAGCGGGGAAAGAATACGGAAGGTACAGCCGATGACGGGTATGACTTCCAAAGAGCGCATGCTTGCGGCTTTTCAGAGGCAGGAAGCCGATTGTGTACCGGTTGCCCCGGATATTTCGAACATGATTCCCTGCCGCCTTACGGGCAAGCCTTTCTGGGATATATACCGCCACAACAATCCTCCGCTTTGGCGGGCGTATCTGGATGCGGTCCGCTACTTCGATATGGATGGGTGGTTCACTTATGGTTACATCGACTTGAAGACGCAGGGGGACCGCAGAAGCTGGCGGACCGAGGTGGTGAGCCGGACCGAAGAAAGAATCGTGGAGCGTACCGTTTGCTCCACACCGGACGGCGATTTGTGGAGCGAGGTGACCTATTACCGCGCCGACCCGCCCACTCAGACCCGCAAGTGGATAAAGAATCTTCCGGAGGATTTTCCGAAGCTTAGGCACTTTTTCCCGAAAATTGTGGGTTTTGACCCTGCTCCTCTTCGGGAGATGAAGGAAGCTGTTGGTGATGCCGGAGTTGTTGGCGCCGGGTGCGTTGTGCCGGGAATGCACGATCTGTTTGGATGGTTTGACGGCGGTTTGGAAGCTGCCGCGGCCGCTTATGTTGAGCACTACGACCTTCTCCGCGAGTTTGTTTCTTGGCAGGAGGCGCAGGCGCTGAAGGTTGCGGAGATGGTTTTGGATGCCAGGCCGGACTTCTTTATGCTGGGAGCCTCTGGGTTGTGGACCATGTCTTCTCCCGCCATTTTCAGGGATTTGAGTTTGCCAACGCTTAAGGCCGTGACGAAGATGGCAAAGCAAGCTGGCATTCCGTCGTTCCTGCACAGTTGCGGCAGGCAGAGGGAGATGCTGAAAATTCTAGCAGAGGAAACCGATTTGGATGTGGTGAATCCGCTGGAACCACCGCCTATGGGTGACTGCGACTTGGCCGAGGTGAAAAAGGAGTATGGCAACCGGTTTGCTTTAATGGGAAACATTCACACGACCGACGTTATGCTGTTTGGCTCGCCGGAGCTTGTGGAGCGGGAGTGCGTGAAGGCCATAGAGGCGGCTGGCAAAGGCGGCGGTTTTGTTCTTTCTACGGGGGACCAGTGCGGGCGGGATACTCCGGACGAAAACATTCGGGTGATGGTGAGAACGGCGCGCCGGTATCGATACTCCTGAGCTTTTTAAACTGCGGAGATGAATGATGCAGGCGGGATGCGATATATCGGTGCCGCATCCCGCCTGCGTTGCTTTGGTGTTTTAAAGCTGCCCGAGCCCAACGGCTGCCCGCAGTATTTGTGTTACCTCACCTATGGAGATTTTGCCGTCTCCGTTCAGGTCGCCAGCGGAGAGTTGGGCTGGCGTCGGGCTGAGAATGCCGACAGCGATTTGCAGGGCGATGGTTGCATCGGGGATGCCGACTTTGCCGTCGCCGTTGAGGTCGCCTTTGGTAACAGGCGGCTTCCATTCGGTGACAGGCATGGCATCACCTGCGGTTACAGCCGTTATCAGGGTGAAGTATCCGGCTCCCTCTTCGGTGGTGTGCTGGCGGAACTGCACTTTTATGGGCGTGCCTTTCGGCGGCTCGGTGGGGTTGTAGAACTTCGAAATATCTATCTCCTGCTTGGCGAATCTGGCCGTGGCGCCAACCCCCGGCTTCTCATTGATTATTGGCACGCTCAAAAGCACGTCGCTGGAGGATGGGTTCACGGGGTCAGCTTCGGGTTTCAGGATGTTGACGGTTCCTGCGACGTTGGCGTGCTGTGAAAGCGTGTAGAACGAGAGTGTTGGGGCATTGGGAATGAACGGTTCGGATGTGAGTATGGCTTCAGAGTTCACGTTGCCCTCCAGATTTGAGCGCAGCATCATCGCCCAGTATTTCCCCGAGGGGAACGGGATGGTGTCCGCGCCCTGTTGCAGGAAGAACAGCCCGCGCCTCACTATCCACGTGATGCCGCTGTTTACAGAATCGGTGCGCCAGCCAGCAAGAGAGTCGTTGTTGAAGTCCGGGTTGCGGATGCCAAGCCACATAACCGGTGGCGGCGGAGTGGCCAATATTTTGAGCTCGCCGGCGGTGATGTCAGTGAAGAGGGTGGCGTAGCCGGCACCCGCGGCCTTGGTGTGCTGTCGGAATTGGATTTTAATTGGCGTGCCCATCATGGGATTTGATGGGTTGTAGAACTGGCTGATGTCCACGACCTGCTCTGTGAATGACGCGGTTGCCCCGGTGCCCGGATTGAGGTTTTCCACCTCAACCTCCATTAGGATATCTTCCGGAGCCGGTTTCACAGGGTCAGCATCGGGCTTCAGGATGTAAAGCATTGGGGCTGTTTGCTCGTGCTCCGATAGATACTTGAATCTGAGCTCCGGAGCGTTCGGAATGAACGGATCCGACGTAAGTATTCCGATGGAGCTCACCGGAGCCGGGGCACTGCTTCTGACTACTACGGCCCATTTGCTGTCCGGATATTTTATGAGGTCGGAGCCGGGCAAACCAGAGATGACCATGCCCTCGCGAACCACCCAAACAATGCCGCCTTGGATACTGTCCATTCTCCATCCGGACAAATCTCCTGTGGCGAAGTTGCCGTTGAAGATACCCAAGTTGTAGGCGGATGCCCCGGTTGCGAGGAGCAGTAGAAGCATCGCTGTTAAGCCAACGTGCTTCAGCGGTGATGCGGCTTTACGCATGATTTTCTTCCCCCTTCCCTCTTTTTAAGCGCCAGCATTTGGGGAGACGCGGCGCAAGCCAGAGTTCAACAGCTAACTAGCAAATACCTCTTTTTCGGCCGTTCGTCAAGCGGACGCGGAAGGTTTCTGCGGCTACTGCCACACTTTTGCCATTGTAGCGTCCAGGGCATGCTTAGCTTCCCGGGATATGGTGTCAACAGGGCGCTTCCAGTACTCCTGGCGGAAGACCTCCACGGAGAGGGCTCCTTTATAACCCTTTTGCTTCAGGATGCGGAATGTGTCGGTTATGGGGATTACGCCCTCGCCTGGATACAGGCGGTGGCCGTCGTTCAGCTCGGCCGGCGGTTTGTCTTCGCAGCCGTTCACGTGGACTATGAGGATGCGGTTGGTGGGGATACTGCGAATGTCTTCCAAAGGTACGCCGCTTTTGTAATAGTGGAAGGTGTCTATCATAAGGCCGAGGGCTGGGTGGTTGGCTTCGCGGATGATGCGCAGGGCTTCCTTCGGGCCGGGCACGAACGGATGCATCCCCAAGGGTTCTATGGCGATTTTCACGCCGTACTTTGCGGCGGCTTCCGCGTATCGGCGCGCCTCTCTTCCGGCCTTTTTGAAGGCTTCCTCGCGTGGCATATCCGGAGGGGGAGCGTCTGGGCACACCAACAGCACCGGACAGCCGATTTTGCTTGCTATATGCGCGGCTCGGGTTACCGCATCCAATGCCGGCTTCACATCCCCGAACGTGACAAGGGAGTATGGGCATATGGAGGCGACGGTAACGCCTGCTTCGCGCAGCAGCTTTTTAAGATCCTCCACGGTGTGGTTTTGCAGGTAGGCATCGAGTTTTGCGGACCAAATCTCGACCTGCTCGAAGCCTGCGCGGCCCGCCGAGCGTATGTCGTCCTCCAGCGAGTATGGGAGTGTGGTGGCGCCGTTGATGCAGGTCTTCGGTTTTGAAGTCTGCCTGCCTGCCAGTGCTGCAGTGGCTGTCAGTGCAAGCAGTAGGCACAGGGCCAGAGCACGATTCAGCAGAACCAACCTCGGTGGTTTTTGAAAGATGCGGATGTGCACGGCCGCTCCCTCCCCAAGAATATTCAATCGTTGTTCGCCAAAACTTCCCACTCCCAAAGCATGGGTTCGGGAAGCTGAACTCCAAGCGCCTCGGCCACCTTGCGCCACCGCTCCGGGTGCGACTCCTCGCGCAGAAGCGGAACGAACCCCAACTTGAGGTACTCTTTTATGGCCGGCAGTCTGAAGTCATCGGTATCCAGAATGGCTTTTTTGAAACCTCTTTCGCGGAACCGGTGGAGGGTGGCAAGGGTTAAGAGATATCCCAAGCGGTGGCCGCGGTGTTCCGGGAGAACGCAGACCATGTGCACGTATCCTGTTTCGTGTTCATCCGGTGACCAGGTCCAGGCGCAGGCGGAACCGACAGGCTGCCCGGCGTATGTTGCGAAGAAGAGGCCTTCTGGGTCGAACTGGGGTTTGCCGGTGAGTTCTTCGCGGCAGCGCTGGGGCGTCCAGTCGGTGCCTATCCCGGAGTTCATTATGCGCGCCCAGGCGTCTTCATCTCCCGGCTGATAGGTGCGCAGTTGGTACCCTTCCGGCATGATTAGTTCCGGCAGGTTGTCCAGGTTTTCCCTGAGCATTCTAAGCTGCAATTGGAATGCACCTCCTACGAATAGTAGTTCGACGGGCGGCGGCAGTTTCTTTTGGCTTTTGGCGGCAGAAACGCAGGGAAAACAGAAAAAGTGAAAATGGTGCCCCGCAGGCGGACCTGTCGGGGCACCGGGTTGTTACTTAGGGCGCGCTACACTTGGTTACGACAGTTTTTGCAGTCCAACGGCGGCGCGAAGGATAACGGTTACATCCGGGATGTCGATCTTCCCGTTTTTGTTTATGTCTCCGGCGGCCAGTTGGGCAGGGGTGGGCTGCAGTTTGCCAACAGCCATCTGGAGAGCCAGTGTGGCGTCGGGAATGCCGACTTTGCCGTCACCGTTTATATCGCCTGGTACGACAGCCGGTGCGGGTGGAACTTCTTCCTCTATCATGTAGCGCACCGCGTCGATGTACACAGGCCCTCTCCACTGCTGTCCGGATCCGAACAGGAACCAAACCTGGTGCACGTCTTTCAGGGCTTCACGCAGTTCGTCGGGGATTGGAACTATAAGCGTATTCCAACCCGTTAAGGCGGAACCGTAGTACTCGAGGGTTTGGCCTGCCGAGCCGCGGAGCCGTATGCCAACGCCGTACCAGTCCGTCGGTTGGTTGCCGTCGGGGATGTAAACGTCGTACTTCACGCAGTTGGCCTTCGACAGGTCGACCGGCGGGTCGATATTGGCAATTTCAACGCTTTCAGGCTGGAGGACGTTGGGGTTCCAACCGCCGATATCGGTTACATCTATCTCAAGCGAGCCTTCGCCTTCGGAGATATAGTCTTTGTTCTTGTTGAGTTTAACCCCAACAGTGATTCCTCCGTGGGTGGTTGGAACCAAGCGGTCGATAGATGCCTGATCGTTATACCCGACGATGAGCTTATCCAGGGGGCCCATGCCTTGGGCTTTGCCTGGATAGCCCCTGAAGTTGTCGAAGTACAGCGGTCCGGCGAAGGGGGCGCCTGTATTGCCGCCGATCACAACGCGTGTGATAGCTGTGGTTTTGTTGGGGTCAAGCGCCCATGCAAGGGTTTGCCAGCCGCCAATTTTGAGCCCGCGCACGCCTATGTAGCCGCCGGCGTCCAGCCACAGCTCGTTCCAGCCGCTACCCTCGCCTATAGATTCCTGCGGGGTGAACACATCGACGGTGACATAGGCGTATTTGCTCCAGTCCACGGGTTCGGGCAGATCCAGTGTGAAGGCATTTGTGGCCCAAGTTGGTTGACCAGTGAAGTCCACCATTGCGGAGCCGGCGCCTTCAGTGATGAACTGCTTGTCTTTGTTAAGCACAGGTCCTGGATTGCCGCCCCATCCGTCAAGGTTTTCGTCGTTCCAGCCGAAGATCAGCTCGCTGGGACCTGGAATAAGACGCTTGCTCTGCGCAAACGCAAGAGTACCGGTGAAGACAAAAGCCGCGGCTAAAAGAATGACAGCCGCGGTTTTTGCAGAAGACGGGTTTCTCATATACGACCTCCCCTCAAGCGTTCTGCGGGCAGTAGCAACCGCTTCTGCTCGCTTCTTTGATTGGTTATTCTACAAGCAAGGTTGGGATTCCTCCTTGTATGTAAGCGGGCCTGCGTGCGGGTTTTTGCTTTTTTCAGCTTTGCTTTTGGGGCGTCTGTTGCGGTTGGGGTTTTTGCTCTTTGTCAAGCTCTTCCATTCCGGGCAGGGGCGGCAGTTTGGGTATGGCGAGTACAAATGTATGCTTTGCACGGCCGGACGGGCTGTTTGGGTCTGGCCATTCGAACTCGAAGATAACCATTTCCTGCTTCAGAAGGCTTTGCTTTTGGGTTGAGCTTTGGCCGCCTGCAGGAGGTATCGTGCGCGCTTTCATAGATGCCTCAGTAGGGATGGGTTTAGCATCCTGCCCCTGGAGCTTATTTGCGGCAGTCCACGTCTTCTGCAGGAGGTCAGCCTGTTGGGCGGTAAGAGAGCCGAAAGGCAGTTCCTCTCCGTTTTCCAGGCGGCGCATTTGGTCTGGCGAAAGCGAGCCCAAGAAGTTCAGGAGATAGCGGTGGCGCTCATCCAGAACCAGCGGGAGTACCAAGAACTCGGGCTCGGCCATCAAGCCGTACTTCACCTGGTCCTCTGTGAGGCTAGCCATTTCGATGAGATCTTCGATGCGGAGGCCTTCCTCGGTTTTGGCTTTGGCTTTCCAGCGCGCAAGCTTTTCTTGGGGGATGAGCCAATCGCGCTTTTTGGCCCACTCGCGGTCGCGCATGCGGATTACGGAGTCGAACTTTTCCCAATCTAGGCCGTAGAGGTTTTTGAATCGGTTGAGGATTTCGTAAACCTTGGCCTCCTGGCCCATCGAAGCGGCCAAGGAAGGTCCCTGCATACCGGGTTGTGGAAGGCCGTCGGCTACCAGGTTCAATCCGGAGGCTTCGTGGAAGGCTTTGAGCTCTTTGTCCAGGGAAGACCAGCCTTTCGTTTCCCACCTCACCGTTTTCAGGAGTTCCGGGTCAGTGGGTGGTTTTTGCTCGGCTTCGAAGCCTTGGGCCACCATTTTGGTGAACTCTTCCTGCATCATTACCTGGAGGTTTACTAAGGGAGCGCCCTCGGCTATTTGCGAGAACGCTTTGCCAATGAGCTTCCCGAAAGGCGACTTTGTATCGAAAATCGGGAACGACATTGTTATTGGAACGGATTCGTTTTGGGATGTTATGTTGATCTCTCCGGTCACGGCCATTTGGCCGCCAATCATCATCAGGCTTTCGAAGGAAGGGGCTTTTATAACAAGGGATGTTTTCTCCCAGTCCGGCTCTTGAGATGTGAGCGGTTGGGTTTGTTGGTAAAGTTTTTCCAGCATGCTGATGCCGCGGACCATGTTTCGAACGGCTTCTTGGAGCTGGGGTGACATTTCACCGTAGGGGATTTTTATGCCTTCGGGGGTTGTTGCTTTCAGGCGCTGTTCTTGGTTCAGCGCGGCGGCGATGGCTGGTACGGCATTGAAGCCCGGTTGGGTGGCTATGAAGAAGGCAACCGGGTCGTCTTTAGCCAACTCCTCAAGCTCTTTTTGGCTGAGGCGGGAAAGCTTGGCGAGGGCTTCGATGTTTTGAATGCCTTTGGCGGTGCGTTCAGCCTGCAGGGCTTTGAGGCGCTTCTCTTTCTCCTCGGCCTGCTGTTGGCGGGCTTTCAGGTCCTGCCAGATGCGGTAGCCTTTGTCTTCCCCCTCGCCAACTGCGGACCAAGTGAAGTCCGTAAGCTTGGCAAGGTGTTCCATAACCTGCCAAGCCGGCACATCTTTTACGAAGACGTTAACCGGCATTTCTCGAACGAGCCAGTCTTCCTTTCTCTGGCCTGCGGACATCGGCACGCCGGTTTTCTGCGCCAGGGCCTGCACCACCGATTCCAGTGTGGCTTTGCCCATGGAAAGCGTTACTTTGACGTCCAGTCTGGGGTCGCCTTTCAAATCCACTGCGGCGAGAGATGTTGCCGAGGATGCAAAAACTATGAAGGCGATAACAGCGTACCACACCACCGTGTTAAATCGGCGGAGAAGCAGAGATTTCATGAAGCACCTCCATTGCCGCGGCTCGGCGAGAGAAATCGCAAAGCGCATTTCCTTTCAGCGCCGGCTGAAGATTTCCTCCTTTTGGGGTGGATGGTACGCCGTGAGATGCGGAAAATTGAGCGGCCCCGGAAGGTGAAAACCCGCCGGGGCCGATTTGGAAGGCAGTGCGCTCAGCCGGGAATCTTGAGGGCGATTTTCAGGATTGCGATGGCATCGGTAATCGAGATCTGCCCATCTTTGTTAATATCGGCCGCGGCGAGTTGCTTCTCGGAAAGCTGGCGGAGTCCAACCGCGGCTTGGAGCGCAATGGCGGCGTCGGCCACCGTTACCGCGCCATCTCCTGAAACATCCCCAGCAATCAGCGGGGGAGAAGGTTCGGGCTTTTGCTCAGCTCTTATGCGTGCGGCTTCGTCCTTAATCTCTTGAAGGGATCTTTTCATGGCGGCCCAGCCGTACCAGTGCATGTAGTCTGGGTTTGCGTGGAAAGCGCCCTGGAAGGTTCTCATGCGGTATTCCAGGAACATCACGTAAAGCTCTTGCTCTATGGAGCTTTTGGCTTCGTAGAACTGGAGCAGGTCGGGGGCGTATTTCCAGGTTGGCGGGACTTTCAGCAGGCCGTCCGCATAGAGGCCGCGAACGGTGCGGATAGCTTCCGCCATCAGTGCGTCTGCCTCGCGCAAGACCTCATCGCTGGCCTGGAGTTGAGCGGCGGCATAGCTCGGCGAATGGCAGTTGGCACACACCGACTGCATGCGCGCACGCTGTTCCTGGAACTCTTCTTTGGTAAGTCTGGCGACTTTGGCAATCTTTACAGCCTCGAGCCTTTCGGTTCCCTGGCCGGATGCATCCAGCACGCCGAGCGCCTTCAGGATTTCGACGCGGTCGGCCCACCATTTCTCATCGTCTTCAGGGACTCTAAGCCCAAGGAAGCCCCAGGCTGTCATCACACCGTGGTCGCCGCCGGGCATGTGGCATGTTTGGCAGGTTGGAGCACGGCCGGTGTTGCCTTCGATTTGCCATATGGTGCCGTGTTTGGATGTGGACCACATCTCCCACTGCGGATGATCGAAGCCCATGTGGCAGGTTTGGCATGCTCTGGGGTCTCGCGCCTCGTTCACCGAGAAAGTGTGGCGGGTGTGGCAAGAATCGCAGCTTCCGGTGCCGTATCGGAATTCCGGAGAGCGGAGTTCGTCCTCAGACTTCTCGCCGATCTTGTGGCAGCCGGAACAGCCTTTGTAGCCTTCCGGTCCCACCACAGGCCGCGGCTGGTGTGTTACCATCGGCATGGCTTTCATGGCTGCCCAGGCCAGTGCGTGCTTGCCATTTCGGTACTGCTCAACGCGGAGAGGGTGGCAGGCCTGGCACGTGCTTGGGGTTGGGATTTTTGCTTTTTTGGCGTCGTCTGCGGTTTGGTGGTCGGATCCGTGGCAGATAACGCAGTCCAGTCCTATCTGCCCCATTTTGCTTTTCTGCCATTGGGCGACGATGCCCGGTGTTACTTTTGCGTGGCACTCTTGGCACTTGCTGGCGGCCTGCGGGTAAACCGGCTTCGTGGACGCGGCCAAAACCAAGGCGAAGGCAGCCACCACAGCTCCCAAAGTGCCGAGACAACGGGCTTTGCGCTTGTTTTTGACCATACTCAACCTCCTCGGTTTCTTGGGGCTGGCATATCGGCAGTTTGGGTGAATTTGTGAAGCCTTTCACTTTAACTGCGTCGATATGCCTTAACATTTAGTTTAAGGCCCAAGCGGGCTTATGTGAATATGATGCTCGTCATAAAAAAGCAAGGTATTGGAAGGCAGATAATTTTAAGCAGCGTGTGGAAAGCCAAGAAGCTCAGCAGGATGAGCTTTGCATGCCTCGAAAAGTGCCAAGGCAGGAGGATTTGGGCACGTGCCTGGGAGAACATTTGGGGCATCGGTGGTGGAGTCCGAAGTGGTTTCGGGAAAGGGGATGCCGTGGCGCGCTGGGGTTGTTTGGCTTTCGGCGCGAGAGGCAGCGGCCGTGGTTCTGGCTGTGCTGTTTTTCATGCTTGGTTTTGCCAGGCAGGCAATTGTTCTGTCGGCAAAACTGGAGGCCAAAAGCGTTGGTGAAGTTTTGCAGGCCTCGGCGCAGTCTCTCAGGGAAGCCGATAGGGAGCTGGAACAGGCCCGCCAGCGGCACTTTCCCCGTTATCTGCAGGGCGTTTCTACCGCAGGTGGATGGTCTGCGCTGAGGACGGCCGAGTTCTATTTGAACAGCGCGCTCCAATCGAAATCGCCGAACGAGGTACGCCGGCTGGCGGCGCAGGCCAGGGCGGCGGCGAACAGGGCTTCGGACGTGGCGTCTTCGGTGCGCGCCAAAACGGCTGAGCTTGACGAGGCTTTGCGGGGGTTTAGGTCTGCTCCCGAGCGGGCGGAGGCGGCCGCTCGCGATGCTTTGGAGACTGTATCGCGCCTTGTTGGGATGGGCTACCGGCCAGCTCACTTTGTTGGGGCAAAACGGGTGCTTTCGCAAGCAGGGGAGTTGGAGCGGCAGGCGAGAGCGGTTTCGAAGAGGATTGTGGAGCGCGGTCTGCCGGATTACCTAGCGGTGTTTGAGCTGTCGGTTCGCGCCGAGGGCCTGGCGAAGGAGGCCAAGCGGCTAGCCCTTGGGGTTCAGGCTCTCCGCTTAGAAAACTCCTCGAGGGTGGCTGATTTGCGGACGAGAGCTGGGTCGGCAGCTTCTATGTATCCCCGCGCCCGGGAGTGTGCCGCATACCTTCTGCGCTACGGAGCTTATGCGCATTTTGCGGGCTTGGTTTCGCGCGGCATCAGCGGGCTTGCTGAGGTCCGGCGTTTGCTTCCGGAAGCACAGCGTTTGAACAGCATGGATGTTCAGCGCTTTCAGGATGCCGCGTCGGTCCTATATCGCGCTGAGAGGCTGGTGGAGGATGCGGAGGAAGGCTTCCGGCAGGCCGTAAGGGTTTACCGTTCGGTTTTGGAGGCGGAGGCTTTGCTTGCCGCCGCATCTGCGGAGGCGGATAGGCTGATATCGCTGGCTGAGGCGCGGATATCGAGATACTCGCACAACAACCAGAGCCGCGCCGAGGGATACCTGGCTGACGCGAGGCGCAGTTTGGCGGAGGGCCGCCTTTTGGTTCGCGATGATCCGATCTCAGCTCTTCAGCGCTACAGAGCGGCCGCTTCGCTTGCGGATCGCGCCTTCGACGAAGTGGATACATCCAGCAGAACAGGTTCCTCGGGCGGAGGACATTGGGGCGGTTTTGGCGGTGATCACGGCGGCTCCGGAGGCGGGCCTTCCGGCGGGTTCAGCGGTGGTCCTTCAGGGGGATTTAGCAGCGGACCCAGCGGAGGCGGCTTGGGCGGCGGGGGCTTCTGAGCGAGCGCAGGGTGAGTGATAGGAGGAGAAGGTGTACCAGTTTCTAGGGGTTCTTCAGGCGCTGGTTGGTATTGCATTTTTGGCTTTGGTTGCCGTGATTTTTTACGATCGCTTTGCGGCAAGCAGGTTTGCCAAGCGCGGGTCTCGGGCAACGGCGGCTCAGTTGAGGCGTGCCGGCGTTATTGAAGAGAGCGTGGATGCCCGCGAGGCGGCGCTTAACAACCTGAGGGCTTTGGGACTGCCCTCGGTGGATGCCGGGGATGTTATAACCAACGTGCCGCTTTTAAATCCCGACCGCCCAGTGAGCGGGTGGAGGGCTGATCAGGAGGTGCTGGTAACCGCACGCGCGATGCAGTATATGAGCCAGGGCCCGATTCCACAGGACATGATTGAGCTGAGCTCGAACTATATGATTGTGGTGGTGGCGAACAGATCGTTTTTGATGAAGAAGTACAACATGACCACCGCCGAAGAGAGGTACCTTCAGGAACAGCGTCAGATAGCCGTTGGCGAGAGCAAGCCCTCCGGTCCGCGGGACCAGCGTTTGGTGATAGAGGGATTCCTCGGGCAGGATTGGGAGATACGTTCTGCCGCCGGAGAGATCAGGGATCCCAAAACCGGGCGGAGGATGCAGAGCACTCTTCAGGTGCTGAGCTACAGCGAGAATTTGTGGAAGGAAGGCGGCTATACGTCTACACTGCCGCGCGGTATCTTTGACGGAAAGCCGCATCCGTACTATGATGTTAAAGCGGTTGGTAAAGAAACCGGCGAGGCCCTTTTGGCTTTTTACTGCGCGGGCGTGTGGTCATGCTACATCGGGAGAGAGCTGACCGAGACCGAGAAGAGTTTGATGCAGGGGTTGTAGACGGCTTTGCCGGTTCAGGCGCAAAGCGGTTACAGGAATGTATTTGCTTCCCATCGTTTGGTAGGAGCGGCTTGGTTAACAGCGAACTGTGTGAAGCGGTTATTTATAGGCTTTCGTTGCGCCGCATTCTTGTAAGTGAGAATGCGGATGGTTGAGCCTTACTGATGAAGCAGGCATTTGTGCTTCGTCAGGCCCCCGAGCAAGCATATCTCAGGGAAGGCCCCTAAGACAAAGGGTTTGTCTGGCAAACGGTTGTCGATCGGGTTGGCAAACCCTTTGGCAGAATTCAAACTGCTTTGGAGATATTGGCTTCCATGGTTACGCGAATTGGAATTGATATAGGTTCTGATACCGTAAAGACGGTGATCTTGAAGGGTGGCGATATAGAGATTCTGCCCATTCTTTCCGTGCAGGGGCAGCCGCTTAGGCGAGTGCGCGAGGCTTTGGAAGCGATTTTGCTTAAAGGCGTGGGACCTAAAGTTGTGCTTGGCGTCACTGGTGCCGGAGCGAGGTCGCTGTGCGAGTTGATTGGGGTTGACGCGGTGGACGAGCCAAGCGCTTTGGCGGCGGCTATCGATAAGCTGTACCCGGACGTGCGCACGGTGATCGAGATGGGGCGGGAGAACCAGAAGTACCTCCTTTTCTCCCGCGATGAGGTTTCTGGGCGCCTGCTGGTGGAGGACAGCAGTTTGGGCAACAAGTGCGCGGCTGGGAGCGGGTCTTTTTTGGACCATATGGCCCGGCGGTTGAATTTTCCGTCCATAGAGGTTTTTGCGCAGGTTGCCCTTGAAACTCCAAACCCGGCCAGCTTATCGGGCCGCTGCGGCGTGTTTACAGAGTCGGATATAGTCCATCTGTATCAGAAGGGCACAACTAGGGAGCGAATAGCGGCAGGCATTCACGCTGCGCTGTGCCGCAACTACAGGTCCGCTTTTGCCAGAGGTAAGGTGTTCAAGGAGAAAGTGGCGTTCATAGGCGGTGTGGCGCAGAATCCGGCCATGGTCAAGTATCTCTCTGCAGAGTTGGGTCTTGATGGAAAGCTTTTTGTGCCGGAGCACTGCCGCACGCTTGGGGCGATTGGGGCGGCTCTTCGCGCATCTGCGGAGGTGGATTTGCGGAGAGCTCTGCAGCAGTTGGACGAAAAGCTGTCGCGCCCGCTGGAATACGTTGGCACCACACCTCTGAGGTTTGAGCAGTCTGAAATACTTTCCCCTCCGCCGCAGGAGGATTTGCCCAAGGAGATTGCGCTTGCCGCTTTAGGTATTGATATCGGTTCGGTTAGTACCAAAGCTGCTTTGGTCACTGAGATCGATGGGAAGCTTCACGTGCTGGCCAGCTACTACCGCCGCACCGACGGTGACCCTCTGGCCGCAGTGCGCGATACAGTGCGCCGCATCTACCAGCAGGTGTTGGAAAAAGGCTACCGGATTGGGCAGGTTGTGGCGGCAACAACTGGCTCCGGGCGCTACCTAACAGCCGACTACGTTGGCGCCGACCTGGTGAAGAACGAGATAACCGCGCAGGCCCACGGTGCGATGGCCAGCGTGGATGGTGTTGACGGCATTTTCGAGATAGGCGGGCAGGATTCCAAGTTTATACGCCTGCAGGGGAATGTGGTTGTGGACTTCGAGATGAACAAGGCCTGCGCCGCCGGTACTGGAGCCTTTTTGGAGAAGCAGGCCGCTCGGCTTGGGATAAACATTCAGGACTTCGGTGACTATGCCCTTCGCGGCACCAACCCGCCGGATTTGGATTGGACCTGCACGGTTTTCTCAGAGTCGGCCATGGTGTATTACCAGCAGAACAACGTGCCGGTTGAGGACCTCTGCGCGGCTATATGCTTGGCTTCGGCTAAGAACTATTTGAATAAGAACGTGGGCAACCGCGATATCGGCGAGCGTATAGTGTTTCAAGGGGCTGTGGCTTTCAACAAGGGAATGGTGGCCGCTTTTGAAACGATTTTGGGTCGTAAGATTATTGTGCCGCCGCATCCCCACATCACTGGTGCGATTGGAGCCGCGCGGCTGGCGTTGATGGAGCGGCCAGAAAAGAGCAGTTTCCGCGGGTTTGAAGCCATTGCGGAAGGCAGGTACAAGGTGACCTCTTTTGAGTGCAAATCCTGCCCCAACCACTGCGATGTGAACGTGTTCCAGATGGAGGGCGGTCCGCGCTACTACTACAACGACCGCTGTGAGAAGTACAGCGGCGTTAATAAGAAGAGATTGGGCGAGGGACTGCCGGATCTGTTCGCCGAGCGGGAAGAAAAGCTGATGAACGTGTACTCCAAGGAGGCCAGGCCGGGTTCGCCGCGCATCGGAATTCCGCGGGGGCTGATGTTTTCCGAGTACTATCCGCTTTACAAGGCCTTCTTCACGGAGTTGGGGTTTGAGGTTGTTCCGTCGGATCCCACCAACAAGCGCATCATAAAGTTGGGGCTGGATTCATCCATCGGCGAGCCGTGCTTCCCGTTTAAGGTAGCACACGGTCATGTGCTTGATGTGATTTCAAAGGGCGTGGACTATGTTTTCATGCCGGCTGTTCTCAACACGGAACAGCCAAATCCAAACCTGCGGAAGGCGCAGACGTGCCCATATCTGCAGGCGGCTCCGGAGGTGATATCTGCCACGCTTCAGCTTGCGGAGAAGGGCATCCGCCGCCTCACGCCGCGTTTGCAGTTCCAATTGGGAGAGAGGCACCTCCGCAAGGAGTTTGCAAGACTTGCCCAACAGCTTGGCGCAAGCCCGCTGGAGGCCAACAGGGCCTTCGAGGTTGGGATGGAGGCTTTGCGTGAGTTTCGGCGCTGGCAGGAGCAGAGGGGCCGAGAGGTTCTGGATTCTTTGAAGCCGGGTGATATGGCGTTTGTGGTGATTGGGCGCCCGTATTCCGTGTACGACAACGCCGTGAACATGGATATCGGCAAGAAGATTCAGGACCTGGGCATTCTTGCCATACCGCAGGATTTCATCCCGCTTAACGAGGAAGACATTTCCGATTCGTGGCCCAATGCCTACTCTCGGCAGATACAAAAAAAGCTGGCGGCGGCAAGGCTCATCAGGAAGGACCCTCGTCTGCGGGCTGTTGTGGTTACTTACTTCGGCTGCGGGCCGGACTCTTTTGCGAACCAGTTCTTCAAGGACGAACTCGGCGAGCCCTGCTACATTATGCAGATTGACGAGCACACGGCGGACGCGGGCATGATAACCCGCATAGAGGCCTTTGCCGATACCGCAAGAAGCGCCAAGGTGGGGAAATTCGAGTTTATTCGGACCGACGATGCTTCGGTTACCTCGCTGAGCGGGAAGCGCTTGTGGATACCGTATGCAAGCAGGGCGTCTAGGGTGTTCGCCGCCGCACTGCGCGCCTACGGTGTGGATGCGGAGGTTTTGCCCCAGTCTCCCGATCCGGGGATGAACCTTGCTCGCTCGGCCATTTCGGAGGATGTGTGCCTTCCGGCCTTCATGACCACCGAAGATATCCTGTACAGGGTTAAACAGCCTGATTTCGATCCTGATAAGGAGGCTTTCTTCCAGGGGAACTCTGAGGGGCCGTGCCGCTTCGGAATGTACTACGCCCTGCAGAGGCGGATATTGGATAGAATGGGCCTGAAGCAGGTTGACATTGTGACCCTGGGAAGCCGCAGTTACCACGGCGGATTGGGCACCAGGTTCAGCATGGTTACATGGGATGCCATGGTGGCGCACGACCTGCTTTACAAGATGCTCCTTTGCACCCGCCCCTATGAGGTGAACCCGGGAGAAAGCGATGCATTGTTCGAGCGGTATCTGCAAAGGTTGTGCGATCTTATTCCGGAGCATAAGGAACTGCTGGAGTCTGGAAAGGGCAAGTGGATAAGCTTGGTGGGGCTTCACTTGGATTCCCTGGAGGAGCTGCTTCACGAGGCGACACGCGATTTTTCCGCTGTGCCCAAACGGGACGAAGAGCGTCCTTTAGTGGGGGTTGTTGGAGAATTTTACGTTCGCCTCCATGAAGGGGCCAACCAGGACATCATCCGCAAGATAGAAAAAGCCGGCGGCGAAGCGTGGCTGGCGCCTATGACCGAGTTCTTCGGCTACGCAAATCTTATCAGCCACATACTGGCTTTCGAGAGGTGGAGGGACACACTGGCGTGGAAAGAGTTGCGCGATGCCGTGAACCGGTGGGTTCTGCACCGCTTGGCGAGGCAGAATGAACATAAGCTTTACCACGCCACGCTTCCCTTCCTCGCCAAGTATTACGATATACCAGCCGAAGAGGTGATTAAGGAGGGCTCGCTGTACGTGCACCCAACCTTCGGCGGCGAAGCCATATGCAGTATGGGTAAAGCCGAGGACTTTGCGCTGCGCGGATTGGACGGCATAGTGAGCGTGATTCCGTTCAACTGCATGCCAGGCAATACGGTTACCGCGCTGTCTCAGGCGCTCAGGCGCCGACATGGGAATATCCCCTTCTTGAACCTGGAGTACGACGGCTTCGTGGACAGCAGCCGAGATGCGAAGATAGCCTCCTTCATGTGGCAGGTGAAGGAGCGTTTTGCAAGCAAGAAAGCCGGCCAGCGCATGCCGGTCTAACACGGTTGTTTTGCCACAGGGCCTGCGGGGAGTTCGGCGAAGCTTTTGGATGCGTTCTCCGCAGGCCCTTTATGTTCCGAAGGAGTCTGCCCACCTGAGGCGCGTTTGCAGATTGTCGTAGAAACTGCGCAGGCCGAATTTGATCAGCCGTGCTTTGACATCTGCGCGCTTTATGCGTATCTGGTCCCCCTGTTGAAGCGTAAATCCAACCTGACCGTCGGCGGTCATCATAGCTTCATCCGAGGATTCCACCGTGAGGAGCACGGTTTCTTCATCGGATAGGACCACGGATCTGGCGTTTAGGCTGTGCGGGCAGATGGGAGTTATGAGTATCACGGGAACCGAGGGGTGCACGATGGGCCCTCCGGATGAGAGAGAGTATGCGGTGGAGCCGGTTGGCGTTGACACGATAACGCCGTCGCCCGAGTATGTGGACAAGTAACCTGCGGCAACCTCTGTTCGCACCAAAACCACTCGCGACAAGGCTCCGCGGGTTACTACAACATCGTTGAGGGCCAGGCTTTCAGCGGTTTCGGTTCCGCCGCGCAGGAGAACTGCGTGGAGCATAATGCGCTCTTCGATGCTGTATTCCCCGGAGAGGATGCGCCTTACAGCCCATTCGATTTCGTGCGGCTCCACCTCTGCCAGGAAGCCGAACCCGCCGAGCCGAATTGACAGCAGAGGTATGCCCCTGGGCGCCGCATAACGGCTGGCGGCAAGCAGTGTGCCGTCACCTCCAAGGGTGACAAGGATGTTGGCGGGTTCTAGGTGCGATTCAACGTCCTTGGCGAAACCGGTTGGTGCTCTGGCATCGAAAACGCAGGGGGAACAAAACGGCACTCCGCTCTCGGTTAGCAGTTGGACGAGTTTCTCGGCGGCTTCCACCGCCTTTGGTCGGTGTGGGTTTACCACTATACCGATAGTGCACGGAGCTTTCATCGCTTTTCGGTAAGCCTTTTAAGGTTGGCCTGCGCGTCCCGGTTGTTTGGGTCTAGGCGGAGCGCCGTTTGATAGGCGGTGACAGCTTTATCGCGCTTTCCTTGTTTCTCGTAAACGGTGCCGATGTTGTTTTGGGCGGCGGCAAGCTTCGGATTAAGCTCCAAAGCTTTTTGGTATGCGTCTAAAGCGCCGGAGAGGTTCCCCTGCTTTTGAAGAGCCAATCCCAATCCGTTCCAAGCCGCGGCACTCCGCCGGTTTAACTGCAGTGCTTTTCTCCATGCTTCCTCGGATGCGCGGTACCTGCCAAGCTGGTAAAGGCTCTGCGCTAGATGGCACCATGCGTCGGTATCCGATGGTTGAGACTGCACAGCTTGGCGCCAGATTTCCGCGGCCTCCTGGATGTTACCGGAGGCCTCAAGCGCGGCGGCGAGGTTGCGCAGTGCTTCCGGCGGAGGTGGCTTTTGGGCTGTGGCTTTTCGGAACCACTGGACTGCCTCGTTTGGTCTGCCTTGGTTGAGGGCCACCCACCCAAGGTTGTTGTACAGCTCTGGGAAGGATGCCCCCAGCTCAACGGCTTGCCGGTATTCCCGCTCGGCGCCGGCCAGGTTGCCCGTCACCGAGAGGGCCAGGCCCAGGCGGAAGCGCAGGGCGGGGTCGTTGGGGCGCATTGCCACAGCCATCTGCCAATACTGCGCGGAGGATTTTTGGTCGCCTGCCTTTTCTGCGGCTTCGGCGGCGGCTACCGCGGCGGCAGGTTCGGACTTGAGCAGTTCGGCCGCCCTGCGGAAGGCGGAGTAAGCATCCTTGTGCAAGCCGATTTGTGTGTAAACACGGCCCAACTCGAACCAGTACCGACCATTGGCGGGGTCGAGCTGAACTGCTGTGCGGAGGGCTTTCATTGCCTCCCATTTGCGGTTTGCTGAGAGGAGCGCCTGTGCCAGAAGCGCATACGCCTTTGGGTTCTTCGGCTGTGCCGAAACAAGCCGCGACAGCTCTGCGGCCGCTTGGGCGTAGCGGCCGGTTTTGAGCAGAACCAAGCCAAGATTGTACCTGGCCTGGTGCAGGTTGGGCTGAAGCTGAAGGGCGCGTTTGTAGCTGGATTCAGCCGCTTTGAGGTCGTTCTTCAGAAGGTAGGCGTTGCCGAGGTTGTTCAGTATTTCCGCGTTCTTCGGTGCTAGTTCGGACGCGGCTTTGAGGGTTTGGATGGCCTCATCCGGTTTTCCGGCTTCCAGAAGAACGTAGCCGAGCCATGAAAGACAGTCGGGGTCCTTCGGAGAAGCTTTCGCCGCCTCCTTGAGAGCGGATATGGATTCGCTGAGTTTCCCCTGCTTGAAAAGCGATATCCCTTTATCAAGAAGGGGCTGTTCTGCACCTAAAGCTTTGGGGCAGAACAGAATCATAGCGGCTGAAACCAGCACCACCAAAGCCAGGTGGAGCAGTTTCCCAGCGGTTTTATTCAAGCACCACCGTTGCATATTTGTGCATCCGCGGCACAATCGCCGCACCAAGAAGTTTTGCCAAACCGAGACGCTGCCGAGCAGCAAAACTCCTGTGCCATTTCACGGAATTTAACCGAGTGGGGTTAGGCGCACCTCGCGGAGGTTCATGGCGGCGCCTTGGGGCATGGATATAATTCGCACGGCTATGGTGTGCCTTCCCGGCGTCAGGCTGAGTTCGCCAATGGTTTCCGTGCGGAAATCCGTCCACGAGCCGGTGGCGCCAACAACCCCACTGATGGTTGGTCCTCCTTCAACGCCAACGCTGTAGCGGCTTCCGGCGTTTTGCGGCGGGCAGGCATAGGTAACCTCGACCTTATAGCGGCCGGAGCGTGGAACCCGGCAGAGCCATGTAACGTAGTCCCGGGGATTTGTCCAAAAGCCGATGTTGTCTCTACCGCCGCCCTCTTCGTATCGGGCCGTTTCTCCGTGTATTTGTGCATCGCGCGCCCGCAGTGAAATCACGCCGCTTGAATCCGGCTGTATTGCAAACGCCTGCTGGGATACCACCGGCGGCGCGGCAAGTTTTAAGCGTATTACCGTGGCGGCGGGGTCAAGGGCCTTTGGCTTGCTTATGGAGATTACCGGCCCATCCGGCGTTGATGAACGCTGAACAGAGAGCTTCTGGCGGGTGTTGAGTGCATGCGCTTCCACAACCGGGGTTTCCAAGCCGAGAAGCTTCAATCCCTCGTCCGGCCATTTGAAGACGTGGAGGTACAGGTAGTTCCCCTTGACAGTGCAACGACCGTCGAAGGGAAGCTTTCGGAACGGGCTTTGGGTTGTGCCGTATATGCTTTCACCGTTGACCTTCATCCAGCGGCCGATTGCGGCCAGGCGCTGCACGATTTCCGGCGGAAATTCACCCTCTGCGGTGGGGCCGACGTTGAGAAGGAAGTTCCCGCCTTTGCTGGCGATGTCGCACAGCTTGCGGATCAAATCTTCGGCCGGCTTCCAATTGGTATCGTTCTTGGCATAGCCCCAGGTATCATTGATGGTCATGCAGGTTTCCCACAGCCGGCCTCCGGGCATGGCACCGGCGGGGATGGTCTGTTCCGGCGTGGCATGGTCTTCTGGGAGGTGATTGCGGTCGTTAATGATAATCTGCGGCTGGATGGAGCGTATCATTTCATTAACTTCCCTGGAGTGAAGCTCTTCAGCGCTGTGCTCCCAGCCGCCGTCGAACCAGAGTATGGCGATTGGGCCGTAATTGGTGAGTAGCTCCCGGAGCTGGCCTTTCATGTATTCGATGTACCGGTTGAGGTCCGCTCCTGCCGCGGGGCGTACGTTCTGTTCCCACGGGCGGCGGGGAAGGTAATCTGGGTGGTGCCAATCCATGATTGAGTAGTAGAAGCCGAGCTTTATGCCCTGGCGCCGGCATTCTGCGGCGAGCTCTTTCATGGGGTCGCGCTTGAACGGTGTTGCTTTGGTGATGCAGTAGTCGGTGAGTTTGGAATCGAACATGCAGAATCCGTCGTGGTGCTTGCTGGTGATAACGATGTACTTCATGCCAGCGTCTTTGGCGGTTTTGACCCACTTTCGGGCATCGAACTTGACGGGGTTAAATTGGGCGGCGAATTTTTCGTAATCTTTTACCTGCATTTGCTTGTTGGACATGTACCACTCGGCGATGCTTTTATTGCCCCGCAGGTCGGTGCAGTCGGCAGGAACAGCATAGATGCCCCAGTGGATGAACATTCCGAATTTAGCTTCGCGCCACCATTTGGTGCGGGCCAGGAACTGCTCTCTGGTTTCGCGCGCGGTTTGAGCCGAGGCGGCGCTAAGCAGATGAACGAGCGCCACTATCAAAAGCAAACCTTTAAGCCGCATAGGGAACCCTCCTTTTCGGAATTCAATTTCAGCTTCTATGGCGCGGCGTATGTGTCCTGCTTAAGTTTAGTATCTGGCGCATCCGTGCCAGCCGAAGGCCCATCCAACCATGGCCCAAAAGAAAGCGGCAATGCAGTCTCCGAGCACCAAACCCATGAAGAACGGCATGGCCTGTCGGTAGAGCCGCATTCCGCCGTAGCGCACCACCAACAGCTTTACAAGCCATGTGATTAAAAACAGGAACCAGAAATACTCCATGGCGTAGCAGGTGGAGAATGCGTATCCTATCGGGTGGAGGGGGAAGGCAACGAACTGGTTTCTGAGGCTTCCTAAAAGCAAGCCGAACAGCGCGGCGGCAATGCAGACGGTTATGCCCAAAGCATCCGGACCCCGGGGATTTTGCAGCCAGTCGCTTAGGCGGTTGAAGGCTTCCCAGCCGACTCCAGTGCGGTAGGTCATGATTTTTGCGCTGGCCTGGCCGACGTTGTTGTACAGAAGCAAAGTGGCCACAATGCCTGATGCTATGCCAACAACGGTTGCCAAAACCATCCAGAAAGCGACGCTGGGCAGGTGCGCCCCAACAGTTTTTGCCATTTGCAGTGATTCAAGCTGATGGGCCATGGGCTGGCAGCGGTAGCATCGGTTGAACCAGAAGTAGTACGAAAGCACAGTGAGACTGCCTCCGGACATTATGCGCGTGCCGGTAAAAGTTACCAGCAGGTGTTCGGGGTTCACGAAGAACAGCTCGAGAGCAGGGGGGCCAAGTTGAACTCGTATGCGTGTCATGGTTACGGTGAGCACGAAGTAGAGCGTGAAGAAAAGCAGGGCGACCCAGCCGGCCATGCCCGCGGCTATACTGAAAACCAGAAGGTAAACCATGCCGGCTATCAGTCCCCAAACCGCCCAGCGGTACCGCATGGCTTCGCCTTCGTCCGGGGCCATGCCTTTGGCGAAAGCGCTTTTTACAGCCGTGTAAAGGTGGTGGCGGCCGGCCCACACTGTTAAGATAAAGAGAGCAATCCAACCGCCGGATGCCTGCTCTCTTATGAATGGGAACCTCGACAGGCCGGTTGGGGCCGAAGCACCGTACCAGCCGAGCGCGTTTGCGCCGACCTCCGCAAAGCGCCTTGCCAGGTAGAAAAACCAAGAGCTGAACGATAGGTCCAGCGGTAGAAAGAATGTTAAACCGATTCCGAACGGAAAGAACGAGATGAACAGCGGCGGCCACCAGGAAAGGGCGTTCCACGGAGGCTGGGTGAAATAAGCGCCGATGTTGTAAAGTCCGAGCTGAATGCGCGGCACCGATGGAGCGAGCGAGTTTGTTACGTTTATCGACTCGATAACTATTGGTAGAAGGCATCCGATTAGCAGGACCTTGCTTCTGAAAAGCCGGTCTAAGCTTCCGGATCTTGTTATTTCCAGCGGCAGTTGGATGATTGGGAAGCTTAGCTTCTCTCCGTCGGCCCACTGCTTGCGCAGGATTGCGCTCATGCAGAGCATCATGAAGGATATAACAATTAAGAAGGAGCCCCACACCAAACACGGCACAAGCCAGGCTCGGATCAACTCTGCGGTGTCCACCGTTCCGGAGCCTGTGTAGTACCTGCGGAGCACATGTGGGTCTCTTGGTGCAAACCAGGATGGTATTAGGTGGTGGAAGGTGTTGGCCCACCCGTTTTCTGGGGTTGCAAACCAGAACGGGTGGACTAACACCGGCGTGAGATTCTGAAGCAGGTCGCTTCCGCAGAAAGCTGCGGAGACCGATAGCATTGCGTACAGAAGGACGAATTCAGCGCGTTTGAATGCCCAGGAGGGTTTTACGCGCTTTAGGACGAGGTTGGCAGAAGCAAGAAGAAACAAAGCGGAGACCGGGGAGTAAAACAGAGACACATCCGTGCTGTTGAATCCAAAGCACCCCAGCTCCGTTTCGAGTTTAATCAGCCAGAAAGTGTGAAGCGGCACCAAAACCAGGCTCAGAAGGGCAAATCCGAGCCTACTCCTCAATTGAGCTCTCCAGGCTGTATTCGATGTAGGCAACGTTGTCCCAGGGGATTACGAGGACAGCGTTTTCCTGGCGCACTTCCACGGCTTCCATACGTCCCATTTCAGCATGAAGGATTCTCACTTCGCCGTAGTGTTCGGAAAAGCCGCTCTGCAACTGGCGAAGGTAAACAGTTGCAGGTGCGTAGGACTCATATTCCATAGCTTTCCTCCTCCAGTTTCAGCTTCCACGCGGTTGATATATACAATATGGCTCTTCTCCCATCAGTCCCAGGCCGGCGGCCAGGGCACGCGCTCTGCACCCTCCACAGACGTATCTGAATTCGCAGCAGCCGCACTTGCCTTCCAGCAGGTCGGCGTTCCTGAGCGTGATGAAAAGCTCCGAGTTTTGATAAATCTCTCGGAAGCTTTTTTCGCGGATGTTGCCGGCCGGGATGGGCAGGTATCCGCAGCCGCACACATCGCCGACGTGGGAGACGAAACAGAAACCGTTGCCCGCCATGCACCCCCTGGCTCCCGCTCGGCTTGGCCGTCCGGTGCTTTTTGCGTGGCCATGCTTTTCGGCTTCACTGTGTTCAATGGCGTGCAGGCCCCGCTGTCTGACCACGCGCGAGTAATGCGGCGCGCAGGTTACTTTGATTTGAATCTCGTTGCGTGCGGCCATGTCGTATAGGTAGTGGAGAGTGTTCTCGTACTGTTCTGGGGTGAGCTCCATCTCCACCTTGCCGCGGCCGGTGGGTACAAGCATGAAAACGTCCCACGCGATGGCGCCCAGGCTTTTTACCAGGGCGAGGATTTCGTCCAGGTAGTTTATATTGTGCTGGCATACGGTGGTGTTCACCTGGAACGGCAGTCCGCCTTTTCTGGCGAAATCGAGGCTTTTGATAACGGCGTCGAATGCGCCGGGCACCTGGCGGAATGAGTCGTGAACTTCTGGGTTTGGGCCGTCTATGCTCACCGAAATGGCTTTTACGCCGGCGGCTTTAAGCCGCGCAACTATATCAGCGTTTACCTGGGTTCCGCTTGGTGAAACGACAACCGGCAGGCCTCGTTCGGTTGCGTGGGCGGCCAGTTGGAACAGGTCCGGGCGCATAAGCGGGTCGCCGCCGGTTAGGATTAGAAGCGGTTTGGAAAAAGAGGCGATGTCATCTATAAGTTTAAGGCCCTCCTGCGTGGTGAGCTGATTGGGGTGGGGATTGGGCTGGGCTACGGCGCGGCAGTGCACGCAGGCCAGGCCGCAGGCTCTTGTTACCTCCCAGGCTACAACCCTGGGTACCGGAGTGGATGCCTCAGGCTCCATAGGAGATGGCGTCTCCGCTGATAAGTTCGTTGTAACGCGCTCTTCCGCGGTGATAGCGACTGGCAAGAGGTTTTGCCAAACAAAATTTAATTGAACGGCAAAACCTCTTACAAGAGGTTTTGCCAGTTAACAGGCGCTGATGAACGGCAAAACCTCTTGGCGCAAAACCAAGCGCGGGAGGGCTGAAGAGCGGTTTCGGGCAATCTTAGGTTAGGAGAAAAAGGCGTGCGGTGTCAAGTGCCGAAGGATGCATACGTGCGCTTGTTGAAGCCTACATTGTAATGTCTGAAAAATACCACGTTGCTATTAAGGATTTGCCTCCTGAGGAGCGTCCCCGTGAGCGGCTGGAGCGGTACGGGGCCGACTCCCTCTCTACCGCGGAACTTTTGGCGATAATACTTCGCACGGGCACGCGGGAGGAGTCGGCGCTTCGTTTGGCCGAGAAGATGCTTATGGAGCTTTCGGGACTGCGCAACGTTGCCCAAGCCGAGATTGCGGAACTGCGCCGAATCAAGGGGATAGGAGCGGCCAAGGCCGTTGAGGTAAAAGCCGCTTTGGAGCTTGGTAAGCGGCTTGTTGCCTTGGGAGGAGAGGTGCTTCCCGCCATCCACAGCCCAACGGATGTGGTACAGCTTCTTGCGCCTCAGCTTCGCGATGAGAGGCAGGAGCAGTTCAAGGTGCTTCTTTTGGACACCAAAAACCAGGTGCGCAGGGTGGTAACCGCAACCGTGGGAACCCTGAATGCGAGTCTGGTTCACCCCAGGGAGGTGTTCAGGGCGGCTGTTGCACAGGCGGCTCACTCCATTATCTTGGCCCACAACCATCCTTCCGGCGATCCGACGCCAAGCAAAGAGGATGTGGCTGTAACCGTCCAGTTGGTCAATGCTGGCAAGATTCTCGGGATTGAGGTGCTGGATCACGTGATTATCGGCGATGGGCGCTACGTTTCCATGCGTGAAAGAGGTTTGATGTAAGCGTCCGAGTTTGAAGAACCGGCAAACGATGGCTGAACGACGAATTCGTTAACCAAGCAGTTCGAAGGAGCTGAAGAGGTTTGGGAGCTCGCGAATTAAGCATAGTTTTGTTTTTGTGCGTTTTGCTAGTTGCCGTTGGCGTAACTTCGCCCGCCTTTCTGCATCCGGCCAACATCCAAGATATTCTTGTGAACAGCTCTTTCACCGTTGTGGCGGCAGTTGGTATGACCATGGTGATAGTTGCCGGCGGCATCGATATTTCCATCGGTTCGATGCTGGCGGTTTGCTGTGTGGTTGCCGGCAATGCCGCGAAGGCAGGGTTGCCGACTGCGCTGGTTTTGTTGCTATCCCTGGCGGTGGGCTTGGTGCTTGGAAGCATCAACGGTGCTTTGGTGGCTTTTGCGCGCATCCCGTCAATAATTGTGACTTTGGGCACCATGAGTATAATGCGCGGGGCGGTAACTTGGGCCACCGGCGGCTATTGGGTAAGGGATTTACCGCCGTCGTTCACAGCTTTGGGCGCAAGCGAGTTCCTCGGCGTTCCGATGTCGGTGTGGGTTGCGGGAGTGGTGGCGGTGGTTGGCGCCTTCGTTATGCGCGGTACCCGGGTGGGGCGGCGAATTTACGCTGTTGGCGGGAACCCAAGGGCCGCGGAGCTTGCCGGAATCAACGTTCGGTGGGTGGTTTTCGGTGTTTTTGCGGCCTGCGGGGCGCTTGTGGGTATTGCGGCCATTCTCTATGCCACCAGGTTCACCGTGATCCAATCAAATGCCGGGGTTGGATTCGAACTGCTTGTGATAACGGCGGTTGTGGTTGGTGGAACCAACATCATGGGCGGCAGGGGAACCGTGTTTGGAAGCGTTCTGGGTGTTTTGCTGCTTTCCGTAATCGGAAGCGCATTGACTTACAAACATGTATCGGCCTATTGGGAGTCGGCGGTTCAGGGAGTGCTTGTGCTGTTGGCGGTGGTTTCGGATACACTGCGTCCAAGCAGAGCGGCTAAGCCGGGTTTCAGCCTGTTCTGGAGAAGCCCTTGATGAGGGGTTTTGCACAGCAAAGGGAGCAATCAACCTGCAAAACTCTTCGGGAAAAGGAGCAAGCCTGAATGAAGAGGATTCTTCCAATCGGCAAGGAGGCCGTGTTAGCCGCAGTATTGGTTGGGGTTTCGGTATGCATGGCGGCTTTATCCCCGCGGTTCCTCTCGATCCAAAACCTGCTGGAGATGACCCGGCATTTTGTTGAGATTGGGCTCATGGCGCTTCCGATGACGTTGATAATAATCACCGCTGGAATTGACCTGTCGGTTGGTTCGATAATGGGGTTGTGCGCGGTGATTTTGGGTTGGTGTTGGGAGCGGTGCGGATTGGGCATATGGTTTGCGGTGTGTGCAGCGTGCGCGTCTGGATGTTTGGCCGGGCTGGTGAACGGCGTTCTTGTTGCTTTCGGGCGGATTCCCCCGCTGATAGTAACGCTGGCTACCATGGCCATCTACAGGGGGTTGGCGCTTGGAATCAGTCAGGGGAGACCGGTGTTCAGCTATCCGGAGTCGTTTTACGTTTTGGGGCAGGGCTATATAGGCCCGGTTCCGGTGCAACTGATGGTTTTTGCGGCGTGTGCGGTTGGTGTTGGAATGGTGCTGGCTTACACGCGGTTTGGCAGAGCGATTTACGCCATTGGTGCCAGCGAAGAGACGGCCAGGCTATCTGGAACACCGGTTAAGACGGCGAAACTGCTTTTGTACGGCTTCAGCGGCTTAATGGCGGGGCTTGCCGCGGTGGTTTACGTGTCGAGGGTTTCAACTGCGAAGGCGGATGCCGGGCTCGGATACGAGCTGGATGTGATCTCCGCGGTGGTTTTGGGCGGCACAAGTGTATCAGGCGGTGAGGGAAGCGTTCTTGGAACTGTGCTGGGTCTTCTGACTATAAGCGCGCTGCGAAACGGTCTGACTTTGGCCGGGAGTCCGGCTGAGGTTCAGGCCGTCATTATCGGTAGTTTGCTGGTATTTGCGGTGGGATTGGACAGCCTTTTGCGCCGCCGGACAAGCTGAGGAAGGATTGCCGCTACCAACGGGGAAGGATAAAATTGAGTTCGTTTTTAAACATATTTGAGAGGGGTATTCGGTGAGCGAGAAACTGAAAATCGGTTTTATCGGTGTTGGTGGAATAGCGCACGGGCACGTTGCGCGTTTGAAGAAGCGACCTGAGGTTGAAATTGTTGGCATTTGCGATCCAAGCGAAGAGAGCATAGCCAGGATTCGCGAGCGGCAGGGGCTGGAGAATGTGCCGGCTTTTTCGGACTACCGCGACATGCTGGACCGCGTGGAGATGGACGGCGTGGTGATTGCCAGTCCGCATACCCTGCATTTCGAGCAGATTATGGCAAGCCTTGAGAAGGGATGCCATGTTCTGACGGAGAAACCCATGGTGTGCACCCAGGAACACGCTAAGGCGGTGCTGCGGAAAGCCGAGGAAACCGGCAAGATTGTAATGATTTCCTACCAGAGGCATTACTTCCCGGAGTTTATCTATATAAAACAGCGCATCGAATCCGGAGCGCTTGGGGAGCTGACTTTTGTTTCGGCTTTGCAAGGGCAGGATTGGTTGCGCGGATGCCGGGGCACTTGGCGCCACACCTTGGAGTTGAGCGGCGGCGGCCAGTTGAACGACTCTGGAAGCCATTTGGTGGATATTATACTTTGGACCACGGGGCTGAGGGCCGCAGAAGTGTTTGCTTTCATCGAAAACTTCGATGTTCCTGTGGATATAAACTCGGCCACCACTATTCGATTCACGAACGGAGCACTGGGCACCATATCTGTTATGGGAGATTGCCCCGGATGGTGGGAAGACATAACCTTCCTGGGAAAAGAAGGCGTGATTTACTACCGCAATGGGCGGCTGTTCGAGAACGTGCGCGCGGACGGTGGGGATGTGGTTGAAGTTGACCGGAGCAAACTGCCCGCCGGCAGCGACCCTGACAACAACTTCATCGACTCCATTTTGGGGATTGATGAGCCGAAGACGCCCGCGGTGTGCGGCCTGCGGGTTATCGAGCTGACCGAAGGCGCGTGGGAGTCGGCCAAAACCGGCAAGCCATATCGGTGGTAGGCGAGCCTTTGGTTTATTGAAGCCCGCGCTTGTCTGTTGGATTGGCGGTGGGGTGCTTTGAAGCCGGGCTTGTGGTTTGGATTGGCTGTGGGGTCGGGTAGGGGTGGGATTTCCAACGGCGGTGGGGGCAGTAAATGGAGAACTAATCTGCGATGCGGATATGGTTGGTCACAGTAGGTGAACCGCTTCCCATTGATCGGGAGGGCAAGAGGCTTTTACGCGCGGGAATGCTTGCAGAGACATTAGTTGCCCGGGGCCATTCTGTGGTGTGGTGGACATCCACATTTTTCCATGCTCGCAAGTACCAGAGGTATGCATCCGACACCGAGGTAGCGGTATGGGACCGGTGCAAGCTGAAGCTGCTCTATGCACCGGCTTATAGTACAAACACCTCAATTGTTAGGCTTTGGCACCATGTGTTATTGGGTCAAAAATTCAGACGTGCGTGTGAGGAGGAGCCTCGACCGGATTTAGTAGTTTGCTCGTTGCCACTTATAGAGTTGTCCCTTAGTTCTGCTGAGTATGGTGCAAAGCATAGTGTTCCAGCAATTATAGACATTCGTGATTTGTGGCCGGATCAATGGCTTTTAGGAGTTGCCCCTGGTTTGCGCAGTTTTATCTGGCCTTTGCTTTGGTGGTACCGTGCCTCGGTACGCCGAGCTTGTCGGTTGGCTTGCGCGCTTACGGCGGTTTCAGATACGTATCTGCAGTGGGGGCTTCGGCATGCTGGGAGGGAGCGATCTGAGCTGGATCGGGTTTTCCCTTTGGGCTACGATGAGGCGAGCATGCTTGAGTTTTTAGGCGAAGACTCTCTAGACGATGAAATCCGGAGGCGTTTCTCAATCCCGAGCGACAGCCTAGTTTTGTGCTTCAGCGGCACAATGGGTTTGTCTTACGACTTGGACACTGTTATAGATGCAGCGAGGTTGCTCCAAAATAAGGGCGAGGATCGCGTGAGAATTGTAATAGCAGGGGACGGCGATGCCGCAGCCAGACTGCGCAAAAAATCCGAGGGGCTTAGAACGGTCGTCTTGACCGGATGGCTTGGTCCCCGCGAACTGTGGGGTTTGCTAAAGACGTCCTCTGTTGGTTTGGCGCCCTATGTGCGTGATACTCTGCAAACGTTGCCGAATAAGATTTTCGAGTACATGGCCGCCGGGCTGCCGATACTTTCATCGCTCAGGGGCGAGTGCGAGCAGATGCTTATGGATGAAGGGATAGGTGTGAGCTACCAGGCTGGCGATGCAGAGTCGCTTGCGGATGCGATACAGCGCTTGCTGAAAAATCCGGCGGCGGTGAAAGAGATGGCCAACAGGGCGCGAAAGCTCTTTCAAAGCCGGTTCAGTGCGCAAGTTGTGTATTCCGCATATGCTGAATATTTGGAGGGCATTGCGGCCAAATACTGCGCTGAGCCGAAAAAATCTTGAAAATTGCGTTAACCGCTGCGAGCGTTTTGGAAGGATTTCGCCGTCCGTTCACGAAGAAACAAATGCCAACTTTCGCTCGGTAGAGGGAAGGTATGAAGCGTGTGGATTGGCCGGGTTCTTGTGGGTGAGAACGTTTGCGCTTTCGCATTTGGTCTGTGCGTGGTTTCCAAGTCCTTGGGTTTGCTTAAGCTAAACCGACCATGGCTTCCGGATTTATGAGGCAATTGCTGCGCTACTCATATCTTGCTGTTTACGATGCAGTATGCATAGCCGCATCGCTGTACTTTGCACTTCTCATAAGATACTCAGACTCAGGCATTCCCAAACACATTCTATCTTCCTATCCCAAACTTGCACTCATCACACTGATTCTCGGAATCCCTATCTTCTGGGCTTTCAGAATCTACAGAATCCACGCAAGCTACATATCCCTGAAAGACGTCCTAAAAATAACCAAAGCTGTTCTCGCTCTCACTTTGCTGCTTTTCGCAGAAGTCCAAATAC
>Ga0078972_1000505_pt1 | contig 162188 bp, 128 predicted proteins | sample YelNatPaOPGAMG01_FD_67568 | JGI IMG/M metagenome (GOLD analysis project Ga0078972, IMG submission 67568) | Hot spring thermophilic microbial communities from Obsidian Pool, Yellowstone National Park, USA - OP-RAMG-01 (SPADES assembly) (version 2) | ecosystem: Environmental > Aquatic > Thermal...
TTTAGTGATTTATTTTAATAAAATTTAAAGAAAAGGGGGAAGAGGGAAAACCCCTTTTTAAAAATTTTTTTCCCCCTTAACTCTGTGCTAATTTTTCCAGCTTGACAGCTCAAGAGTCTGATGTTAAGCTTAGGTCTGTTTTAGTTTAATTTTAATTTCAAAGGAGTAGCTTATGAAACTGGTTGTAACCAGCGCTCTTCCCTATGCTAATGGGCCGATTCACCTTGGGCATCTGGTAGAATATATTCAGACTGACATCTATGTCCGGTTTTTACGGCTTGCTGGAGAGCAGGTCATCTATTGCTGTGCGGATGACACCCACGGTGCCCCTATCGAGATCAATGCCTATAAGCTTGGGATCACGCCGCAAGAGCTTATTGCCCGCTCCTTTCAGGAGCACACTGAGGATTTTGAGAAATTTCAGATCAGCTTTGATTCTTACTACTCGACCAATTCTCCAGAGAACAAGGAATTCAGCGATCTGATCTTCTCACGGCTGCGAGACAGAGGGGATATCTACCAAAAAGTGGTTGAATTGAGCTACTGCCCCAAATGCCAGCGCTTTTTGCCTGACCGCTACGTTCGGGGAACCTGCCCACGCTGCGGCGCCCATGAGCAATATGGAGACAATTGCGAAGTCTGCAATGCCACCTATGCCACCACTGATCTTATCGACCCATACTGCGCCATCTGCAAGAGTGTGCCTGTCCGCAAGGAGTCAGAGCATTACTTTTTCCGCTTAAGCAGCTATACGGATCGGCTGCGCGCCTGGCTGCTTGAGAATAAGAACTTGCAGGATGAAATCAAAAATTATATCCTGAACTGGGTCGATGCTGGGCTAAAGGATTGGGATATTACCCGTGATGCTCCCTATTTTGGCTTTCAGATTCTCGATGATCCAACCAAGTATTACTACGTCTGGCTAGATGCTCCTATTGGCTATATGGCCAGCACTAAGCATTACTGTCAGACTCACGGTGATGACTTTGACAGCTATTGGGTCAAGGACACCGGCAGGATTATTCATTTTATCGGCAAGGATATAATCTATTTTCATTTTTTGTTCTGGCCGGCTGTTCTGATGGGCAGTGGATTTCGGCTGCCTGAAAATATCGTGGTTCATGGTTTCCTGACGGTCAACAAGGAGCGGATGAGCAAATCCCGCGGCACCTTTATCACCGCCAGGGAATATTGGCAGAAGGCTGATCCGAGCTATCTGCGGTTTTATTTTGCCGCTAACCTCTCCCACAGTATTGCTGATATTGATTTTGACCTCAACGACTTCAAGGGGCGGATCAACAGCGAGCTTCTCGGCAATGTAGCCAATCTGGCTAACAGAAGCCTAAATTTCCTAAAAAATAAGCTCAATGGGACAATCGCCGCTGCTGATGAGGGAGAATATCGCGCTCTTTACGATCAAAAGGTTCCTGCTATCATTGATAGCTATTACAAGTTTGAGTTTCGCTCAGCCATTCGGGGTATTCTTGAGCTGAGTGACTTTGCCAATAAATATTTCCAGCACGCCGAGCCCTGGAAAAAGATCAAAGAGTCAGAGCAAGAGGCTGCCCGCATCGTCTCGACCTGTGTTCATTGGGTCAGGGACGTGGCTATCTTGCTCAAGCCCGTTATCCCCTTGATCTGCCAAAAACTTGAGCAGCAGCTCAACCTGCCCGATCTGACTCTCAAAGACCTCGGCCAGAGCCTCACCGGACACACCATCGCCGATCCTCAGCCCCTGGTTCAGCGAATCGACAACCTAACCCTAATCGGCAAGGGAATCTCATGAGGCACTTTTGCAGTGGCGCTTTTGTCCTTCTGGTTTATAGACCAAGCTCTTCTGAGATTCCCTGCATAGCCTTGAGCCCAAGATCAATAAATTCCTCAAGGCTAAGCCCTATCTGCTCGCAGGAGAGAATCTGCTGACGGCTAGCTCCCTTGGCAAACCACTTCTCCTGAAATCGCTTGAGAATAAAAGATACATCCAGGCTAGCCAGTTTTTTCTGCGGGTGAACCAGGCTAGCGGCCACGATCAGGCCAGAGAGAGGATCCGCGGCAAAGAGGGCCTTCTCAAGCCGGCTCACTCTAGGCTGGTCGTAGTGCGGGCTGTGTGCGGCTACGGCCTGACAGATAAGAGGGTCTGCTCCGGCCTCCTCCAAGGTTTTTGCTCCCAGACGGCCATGTTGCTTTGGCTCTTTGAGGGTCTGGTCATAGTCAAGGTCATGGGCCAGCCCAGCCAGTCCCCAAAGATCGCTATCCTCTCCAAAATGCTCAGCCAAAGCGCGCATAATAGCCTCGGTGGCCAGCATGTGTTTGATCAAATTCTCATTTTTTACCCCCGCCCGAATAAGGGCCAGGGCATCATCTCGATTCATATACTAAGTTCCTTCCTACCTCTGCTAAGTTCCTTCCTATCTTCTCGGCCTATCTTCTCGCCGCCTTGGGCCAGGTGAATGAGATGCTTCGCTTAGCCTGAAGCCTTAGAATCAGGCTCTGATTCATGGGAAAGTTATCACCGCAGGGCCGGCCAAAGAGCCAGGCGCAGCTTTTGAGCAGCCTCCCATCTAGGTCGTAGGCCTGGAGAGAAGATAGGGTCTCCTCGCCAAGCTCCCTCAGAAAGGCAAAGGAAGTATACTGCTGATCCCTGCCGGCTGGACAGAGCCAGAGATTGGCCCCTGGCTTAAGCTCTATGGAGGTCTGGCTTGAGGTTGCCGGGCCAATATCCAGGGTAATAGTCTGCCGGGCCGAAAGCCGCTGATCTGAAGCCTCAAAAGTAATCGTATATCTGCCTGCCTGCCCAAGAGTAGGTGTCCAAAGAAAACAGGCTATTAGGTGGCTATTTTGATCATCCAAAGCCTTATCAGCCAAAAGCAAACTATCTCCCCCCGCCAAAAGCAAACGGTCTCCCTCCGCCTGCCTAGACAAATTCCCTTCAAGGCCGCCCCCTCCCGCTTGCCCTGATAATACCCGGCATAGGGCCCCAGCAGGAGCATTCAACATGCTGATAGTAAGATTTTGCCGATCTTGCGGATCAGGATCAAGCACTTCGATCGCCACTGCCATAGCCTCCCCCTCCTCTCCGTGAGTTTGGATCGGGATCAGGCAAAGCTCGGGCGGCTGGTTGGTTTCAGTCACAGTAATTGTGATCTCCTCACTGTCGGCAAGGTTAAAATTTTCCTCCCGAACCGTAAAGCAGATCTTATAGGTGCCGCTCTGGTCAAAGTCAGGTCTCCAGGAAAAGCGGCTACCCAAAAGCTCTGCTCCCCGAGGCAGCGGCTCTGCGGAAAAGATGAGACTATCTCCTTCGGCGTCTTTAGCTGAGAGAGAAAAAGAGAGCAAATCCCCCTCTGAGATACTCCGATTGCCAATAGGCTCAAGCTCTGGCGGCGTATCGAGCCCATTGTCGATCACGGCCAGGTTGATTGTCTGCTCGATGATAAACTCCCCATCCGAAACCTGAAAGCGGATATCTGGATAGAGGCCGCTGTCTCCAGAGCGTGGCTGCCAGGTAAAAACATTCCCAACCAAGGTAGCCCCCTTCGGCAGTCTGGCCAGAGAAACATCGTAGGTGAGCGGATCCCCGTCAGGGTCGCTGGCCTTGATGGTCAAGGTCAAGGTCTGTCCTTCAGCCACAGCTATCAGGGGCTTGTCAGCCAAAGGCTCCATAAGGGGCGGGCGATTAGCCTCGACCGTAAACCCATTAGGCAAGAAAACTGCATGGCCATTTGGGTCGGTCAGGGTAATATGATAGGTGCCCGGGGCAAGACCGCAGGGCGTAGAAACCTGCAAGGTTTCAGAGTCGATATATGATACGGTTGGGCAGGGTTTGAAAGCTCTCATAACCGCAAGCCCGTTTCGGATAGCCAGATATAGATATTCTCCCCCATCGGCTACGGCTACATCCTCAGCCGGGGTCAAGGTGGCAAGAGAGGCTACAGCCAAGGGGAAGGCCTGCTGACTAAGATCTATCACCTCTAGGCCGCTTTCGCCCTCGGCCACATAGAGCTGCTTTTCGGAAAGAGCAAGGGATTGAGGCTTCCCTTTGAGTTTACAGGAGCTGACCAGATGCGGCTCCCTTGGCTGCTCGATCCCTACCGTCTGGATGAGCCCCGCGGCCCGGTTAGCCAGATAGGCGTATGGCCCGCTGATGAGAATATCGCTGATCGAGCCTGAGAGGGGGAGTGTGCTGGCCACGACAGGCTGCCTCAAATCTTGGAGGTCAAAGATAGCTACTCCTGCCTCACCACAGGCCAAAAAGGCGTAATTGCCCAAAACATCAATAGCCTCACTACGGCCTTGAAAATCATCAACCCAGGCCACTCCAAGAGCCGAAGGCAGCATTTTCGTATCCTGAGAAAAGATTTTCAAAGCTGGCCGGCCACTGGACATAGAGTCGGCCACTAGCAAGGTTTTATCCCGAAGGGAAATTCCCCCACCGCCGCAGCTTTCACGATCATAAAACGACACTCGCTGAGGAGCCTGCCGGACGGTAACATTGAAAACCTGAAGCCCAAGATCAGCATCCACCAAATAGGCATATTCCCCTTGACTTATAACCAACTCCGCAGGCCTTGGGCCAATATTGCAGGTCTTCCCTATAAGCCTGGGATTTTGGGGATGGCTTACATCCAGAATCTTCAGCCAATTTTCTCCAAAATAGGGGGTGGCTCTACTAAAGACATAGGCATAATTTCCCTCCAAGGTAAGCCCGCAGACCTCAAGACCATCCTCTCCCTCAAGGAGATCAACCACACTGACCAGCGAGGGATTGCGGGGATTTTCTGCATCTAGGATTTGCAACCCTCCCTGGCTGTCGGCAACAAAAACATGGTTATCAACTACTTGCAAATCCACTGCCCAGCCCGGGGTCTCCTGAAACCCAACCAGGCTACAGCCCTTGGGGAGGTCATGCCGAAAAATTTCTACCCCCCGATAATCATCAGCCACATAGAGGTAGTTTCCCCTAATAGCCACCTGGCGAGCAAGACCGCAAGTGCTCAGGCGAAAGAGGGCTTTTGGGGCCAGGGGATCGACAGCATCAAGGATCTCAACCCCATCCTGCAACTCGGAAAGATAAAGATAATTTTGATACTTATAAATTCCAATGACAAAGCGGCCCGGACAGGGAAGCTCGGCCACGATCCTAGGAGAGCGAGGATGGCTGATATCAACAATCTTGACTCCCGACCAGCCAGCGGCTAGATAGGCATAGCTCCCCTCGGCAACTACATCTAAAATAGACCCGGCCTCAGCAAAAGACAGAGCACCTGCCTGAGCAGGCTGCTGCGGATTGCTGACATCTACAATCTGTAGCCCCCCATCCTCCGCGGCCAGATAAGCATAGTGGCCATAGAGGGAAATTTTCAGCGCTCTTGCTGTGGGCATGGGGAAAGAAGCAACTAGAGAAGAAGCCCGCGGGTTTTCAACATCCAGAACCTGCAACCCAGCCTCGGCATCGGCCACATAGGCGTAATGGTCAAAGACAAGGATATCACTGGCCGCCGCGGGCAGAGGCAGAAAGCCGATTGGCTGTGGGGCAGAAGGGTTATGAATATCAAAAACCTGGACTCCACCCCCTTCGCCTGCCCTTGTCTGCTGCTGCGGGCCACAGGCAAGATACACATAAGAGCCAGAGCAATACAGGCTATTAGCTGGCCCAGCCGCAAGGTGCGATCCCTTGATATAGACTCCACCACCCCAAATTGAAACCCTCATCCCGGGCGAGAATCCCTCTCCCTTGATAATCAGGTTGGTATTTACCCCACGAGGTCCATGATCAGGGGTAATATTGGTAATGGTAGCAGCCAGACTACCCTCACCCCAGGAGGCAATCATTAAAAAAATCCCAATCATCCACCAGCAGCACAAGAAAACTTGCAAAAAAATCGCCTGCAAAACTCGATCATTGGGTAATTTTCTCATCCTCACACCTGCCTTGAGTTTTTTGAGACACTCTGCCTTCTCGTTTCTTTTCTCTCAGTATTGCCGCCCAGCAAAAAGGGAGGAGAAAAAGGGGCTGCTGGTAAGAGCAAGGCTGCTGGCAAGAGCGCCGCTTACGGCACCATACCCAACAGCGGCGCTGGCAGGCGGATAGCTTAAGCTACCGCCCAGCGGATTGAAATAGCTTTGGCTATATAAGCTGGAGCCTTGGTTATATAAGCTGGAGCTATATAAGCTTGAGAAAAAGCCTCCGCCACCTGAGCTGGCGGAAAAGGATGCGGCTGAAGAAGGCAGGGCAGTTAGGGCAGAAAATGCGGCCGAAGATAAAAAGGTGGCAGGATAAAACGATGAGCCTGCAAAACCCAGGGCTGAAGCCAGGGCCAAGGTTGCCGGATTCCAGATCGGTGAGCCAGACCCAGCCAGCCCGCTAAATTGGTATGTACTGCTGCTCCATCTATTGTCAGGCAAACTGAGCGAGCCGCTTGCGGGCATAATGGTCGTACCTGCGGGCACAATGGTCGCAAAAGATGTGGCCGACAAGGAATAGTTAGTAGAAGGTAAGTAATTATAGTTAGAAGGTAAATAATTAAGCGTAGAGAATTGGCTGGGCATAGAAAATTGGCTGGAAGAATATCCTGTCCAGTTAGAAGAATACCCTGTCCAGAGAGAATTTGCCGACCATCCTCCTAATCCCGATCCTGCTAATCCCAATCCTGATATCGGTGGCGCTTTCTGGGTTTTAAACGATAAACTGACCGCAGCGGCAAGAGCATTCTGAGCCTGATCTGTGGCTGATGTCCGAACCTCTACCTGATAGGTCGTATCATAGGCCAGCGCCTGGCGGGGGGAGATACACCAGAGGGTCTCATCCTCCATCATGGTGAGCATATAGGCTACCTCTCCACCACCTGAGCGTACAAAGGAGATGGCTCGCTCAACCGACCGCGGAACCATCGGCTCGGTAAAGGCAAGATAAATTTTGGCCGAAGTCGAAACATTGTCAGTGCTGTTACCATCAAGGTAAAGGACCGCTTGCGGGGGGATGGTATCAGGCTTATCCCCCTCAGGAGGTTGTGCCTGATCAGTGATAAAGGTAAATTGAAAAGCCGCAGCCAGCATCAGACCTTCTGCGTCCCGGGCCATCTGGCTAACCGATACAGTATAGAGCTGGTGAGCGGCCCAATAACCATCGGGCTGAAACTGGAGCCTCTGATTATTATTCAGCCACTGGATGCGGCCTTGAGTCGGGGGGGCGATGGAAAAAGCAGCACTGGTTAGCTCAGGATTCATCGGCTTGCTGAAATTTATGACAATAGCCTTATTCAGGGGGAAAAATAGTGAATCAGGATCGCGGCTATCAGGAACAGAGCTCAAGACATAAGGATAGGGATTAGTCTTTGACGGAGCAAAGGAAATAGCTAGCCCCTCGGCCAGATCGGGATAATTTCCCGCTCGGCCATTGTAGGAGTAGAGCCGCGACAGCACCTGATTGCCCTGAGCATATTTGAGACCTACCGTAGCTGATTGGCCATAGCTATACCCATCCTGCGGGGATCTGAAGATAAGATCCTGATATTGAAAGGTAATAGTGTTGCTCCCCTCCCACAGAATCACCTCAAAGGAAATAGCTCCTTTGGCCGCAGCCTGATAAGAGCAGATCTCATGCCATTCAATAATGAATCGCCTAGGCGAGCTTTCCTCATCAAGCCAGGCGTAAACCCCTCCCCCAGGCTCAGGATTTAGATCATCCCAGAAAGGAGCAATAACCTTAAGAGGCTGAGTTATACTCTGTAAGTTATTGTTTTCAGGCTCAGTAGCATAATCCCCAACCAGGGTCAGATAGCCATTTGAGGAAACCAGCAAACTAGTAATTTCTTGGCCGAAAAAGAAGAAGGGAAAACCAATGGCTACCTCTTCAAAGCTGTCATCCGAAGCTAGGGAAGAGAGTGGCTCGCCCTTCTCAGAAAGCTCAATCCACTGATAAAGATCAATCGTTGGGGTATATGAAAATCCTTCGATCTTCAGGGTATATCGATTGTCAGCCCCAGGAGTAGAAGAGAAAACCTGACAGTAATAGGTGCCAGGCTGGGCCTGAACGATAATTTCCTCATTATCCGTCTGGGAAAAGGATGAGGCGATCCACTCGCTGCTGCCTGGCGACCAGGTGGAGACGCCTTCGTCTTGATGAGCCTCGCCCTGACGATACAGGATAAGATCGAGGTTGCCATTTTGGCTATTTGAAAATAAAATACTTATTTTCAAGGCCATCTCCTCAGACAGAGTAATTTTATACCAGTCTGGATCAAGACAGCGAAGGTTTTCCCAGCAGCCGAATTGAATGGCTGTAGCCTGAGAAGGGATATCATTTTCCATATCTTTTCCACTTACCTCAAGCTGATCATCTTCTTTGTCTGCGGCTGGCTGGCTGCCGCTACTACCGTCACTACCATAAGCAGCCTTAGGCTGAGCAGACAGCAGCAGGAGCGACAAGGTGATAATGGCAAACAGAGCAGCAAAGCCAAAGAGGGCCCAGGGGCCCGAAAAGCTTCTTTTTATCCCGGCCATATATTTCCTTCTCATCTTCGCCCTCATCTTCGCCTTTCCCCCAAATCTTTCAATATCTTAATGCAGTGAAGGCCCTGTAGAGAGACATAGATTACCCCCTGCTGATCCATTATCATATCAAACGGTTCTGATGAATTTAACCCATCGGGAACATCCGTATCTTTGATAATGCCTATCGGATGCCCGCCAGAGTCAAAGACCTGAATCACTGACAGCAGTCGGTCAAGAACATAGATCTTCCCTTCGCTGTTCACCGAAACAGCCACAGGCCGGGCAAAGTTTCCCACCCGGCTACCCAATTCTCCAAAGGAGAATAGAAATTCTCTTTGGCGGCTATAGACCTGAACCCAGCCATTGATGGAATCAATGATATAGATCTGCCCCTGGCTATCAAAAGAGGTTTTACCCAAGACAGCCACAGCTCTTGTTTTTGTACGATCTAGGGGAAAGAGGCCGAGGAAATCCCCTTTGAGATTAAAGAGCTTAATATTGGCATTGGCGCTGTCTGAGAGGTAGAGAGTATCATGGCTGCGATCAAGGCCCATCTTGGTGCAGCGCATCGGCTGCCGATCGTTCGGCCCCTGGATGTGGGCAAAGCTGAATTCGGACTGAAATTCGCCCTTGTTTGAAAAAGTTAGCACTTTCTTAAGCTCCGGATCCAAAACCAAAACCCTTCCCCGGCTAGTAACTTCAATGCTCATGGGAAGCAGAAAGGCACCCGCTTCTGTCCCCTTCTTCCCGAACCGGTATAGAAATTTCCCCTCAGGACTAAACACCTGAACCTCGGTCCGATCAAGAAAGATGGCAAATAGCTTTCCCTCATCATCGAGAGCAATCCCTTTTGGCAGCCCATCTTTAAGATTCGGCCTCCCCTGCTCATCCACTCCGTAGATGGTGGCCAGACAGCTCACCTTCCGGCCAACGGCCACCTCTTCGCTATCAGCCTTGGCTGGTTTTTTTTGAGCCAAAGCCAAAGAGGCAGTAAAGTTTACAAAACCAAGGACCGTAGCCGTCAAGATAATAATAAGCACACTGCGGTAAATCCAGCTATCTTTCATAAGCCTTCCACCCGCCGAATTTCAGGGCACACAAGAACACTTCATCAAGTGTGTAATTCAAATACCAGACAAGGCGCAATTCAAAAACCAGACCGCAAGGGTTTGAGGTACAGACTTAACAAATATAAGCAAATTAAAATATGTGCAACTTACATACCATAAATGGCTGCTCATAACCCTTGATCAGAAAAATCATTAATCTTAAATTTTATAAATATTTTTTTATTTTTCTTCTCAGTGATTTATTAATCAAGGTATGAAAAAAAATGCAAGATAGGCAAACTTTTACCCACAACGTAGCGCTCTCTCGCTTTTTGATTATCCGGGCCCTATGTTTGCCCCTATATTTGCATTGATGAGGAAAGAAAACCCCCACTTCTCGAAGAGCCATACTAAAAAGGCCCGAAATACCCGCCCAAGCTAAAAATACCTGAAAGGTTCTTTCGCTAATAAAGTGCGCAAGCTGCGGCGACACAAGGCCTGCACCTACAATTGATAGCGTAATTGATCCGCTGCACACTTGTGTTACGCACTTAGCGAAAAGACTGCTGAAATACCCGCCTAAAAATACTCGCCTAAGGCCACCCGACATGACCTTGAGGCTTCAGTGTAGTAGGCCGCCCCTCTTTTTCTCGTCATTCCTTATCCCGAATGACCGTCAGCCGATGAAAAGGTAGCTCGATTAGATAAATCAAATCCTTCTGCCCGATGAGGATGTGAGCTAAGCCTTGAAATCGCCCCTGTCCTCCCTTTTTATCGGGTACCTCCTTAATCACCCCTAGGAATTTCCCCTGCGAGTCAAATACCTGAACTGCTGACAAGACGATATCGGTAGCATAAATTCTCGTTTGACTATCAATAGCCAGCCCCGAGATTCTCAAAAACTGCCCTACCCGTGAGCCAGTTTTCCCAATAGTAAACAACGGATTGCCCTTCTGGTCGCAAACCTGAATCCTATTGGCTAGGCCTTCGAGGATATAGATCCTGCCCTGCTTATCAAAACGGATATGCCCAGCAGTAGGAAAGCGCCCCGGCTCGGCTCCCCCAAGCGGGTAGAGGTATCTGCCTCGCTCATCGTGGACCCAGACATGACCATTGGCCGTATCACTGATATAAACCCTATCCTGAGCATCAATGGCAATATGTGAAGGGCTAGTATCCTGCTTTGGATCTTCCTTAGTGAGCCCCTGCACTGAGGAGAACGAAAAGAGAAATTTCCCTTGGGCATCAAAGACCAAAACCTTTCTCTTTAAGACATCGCAGACATAGACCTCATCCCGGCTGTTGATGGCCAGACCGCAAATATATGAGGAAAAGGTTTGCTCCGTATTTCCCCTCTCCCCAAATTTGAACAAAAATTTGCCCTCTGGATCGAAAACCTGAACCTCCTGCTTCTGACCAGAATAAGTTACATACAGATTCCCTTTTGAATTTTGAGCTATAAAGACTGGTGTCCCGCCGATTTGGTCAGTATCTTGGATGTAGTTCCCTGAGCGGCCGCTTTGGCGGGAAAAGCCATAGATTCTCCTCACAAGCTCTACTTTTCGGCCGGTAGCTACAGCATTCGGATCAGGTTGTTGGACCTGATCGGCTGCTGAATCCCCCTCAGGGGAATCTGCCACGGCATTCGAATCGTTCTGCTGCTTGGCTTGGATTGCAGCCCCTGAGGTCAGGGAGAGAAGACAGAAGAGTAAAAGAGAAAAAAGAAGGGCATACGGTATGGTCCGAGCTGATTTTTCTTTCGGTTCCCTAGTCATGAATCATTGGCTCTCCTTGGAAGTTTATGAATATTAGCTCCCCATCTTGTGGCAGTATTCCAAAATAAATAAGAGAAGGTTTAATCTTCTAAAGAGTAAGACACTAATTAAGGGAATAGAGGTTCGATCTTATAATTTAGCTCACCTTATCAGAAAATGTCTCTCAAGTCAATGATAAGGGATAAGAATTAAAGATAATTATGTAACAAATGTAACATCTTGATATTACTTGGAATACTGGCACAAAGTAAGAATTAAAAACCAATATTCCCGGCGATAATCAGGCGATAATCATTTGCTACTGCTCTCCTTGATAATATCTTTGCGGGATTTGAGAAACCTTCTCTCTGCCGGTAGGTTGATAGACCGGTTTGCCGAGTGGTCTATAAGGAAGCTGCCCTGAGAAAAGAAGCTCCATCCGATGCTTGGCTTCAGCAACATAAGCAGGCTCCCTCTCACACCCCATAGCCCGGCGATTGTGCCTCACCGCGGCTAACATGGCAGAGCCGACACCACTGAAAGGATCAAGAACCCAATCATCTTCATTGGTCAAGGCTAACACACACCGCTCAACAAGCTCAATCGGAAATTGGCACGGATGAATCGTCTTCTCAGGATGATTAGCTTTGACATTTGGGATAGACCAAAGCCCTACTTCCCACTCATGGGCCATGAGCTCCCAAACGTCGCCTGGATTCTTCCCCAGAGGATTGCCTGATGGAAGACCATATTTAGGACCTGGCCTAAAATGCGTTTTTCCCGGATACTTAGACGGGATACGAACGGAATCGAGATTGAAGGTATATTGTGATGTTTTGGTGAACCAAAGTAAGGTCTCATAGCGCCCTGAAAATCTAACCGAGCAATGGAGCCCATGATTGAAGGTCCATATAATCCGATTGCGCAGATGCAAGCCCATCTGCTTAAAGAGGGGATAGAAAAAAATATCTAGCGGAAATATTTCGCTATTTTCGACATAGTTTCCAACCTGCCAACAGAGAGAGCCGCGAGGGGAAAGAACCCTAACCATCTGCTCGACAATTGGCTTTAGGGCTTCAAGGTATTGTTTGATCTCAACTCTCGATTCATAGGCTTTCCCGATATTGTAGGGCGGAGAGGTAATAATCAATTGGGCAAAACCGCTCGGGCAGGAGGTCAATATCTCAAGCGAATCTCCTTGAGCAAATACAATCTGGGCTGAAGGAGAGAAATGATCGGAAATCTTTTTAGGCTCAAAAAGCGTGCTCTGCCTATAGGGCGAAGAATCATATTTATCCGAGGGTTTATCCGAGGGAGGAAGAGATGGATTAGCCATTTAGAAAACTCCTTGCGCTCAATTATCTTACCATTTAGGCCATTCACCACGGTCAGAGTATTGCCTAAACAGGCCTCTATTGTCAAGAAAAGAATTCAAGGCAGGGGAAATTTGCCAAAAAATGCGCCATCGTCAGAGAAGCATAATCTTCCCTGCTAAAGGGAAAATTCCAATGTAGTGCCGGTGATCGACATGCGGCTGAAATAATTTCCCCTGGTCTGAAATAATTCCCCCTGGTAAAGGGAAAATTCCTTTCCTGACGATAAAACCTATGTCTTATTCTAAAGTAAGAAGTCATGTCTTATTTCTTAAGTAGAAAAGTAATAAGAAGTTTTGAGGATAATGAAAGTGAGGGTTATAAAGAATGCGCTGGAAAGGTATAATGCTATCATTTATTGTTGGGCTGGGCATGATGGCCCTTGTGATCCTAGGCTATATGCCTATCCATTCTCCTGTTCTTGGCCTGGTGATCAGTGATGTCAGAGGGCCTATTGCTGTAGTCTCAACCAATCCTGGGCCTAAGGTGGGCAAAGCCGTATCCACAACTATTTTGGGCCTGGTGGCCAGCGGAGATTCCAGCATAGAGGCCGCGGCCAGAAATGGAGGAATCACCAAGATCATGACCGTCAATCATGATTCACGTAATATCCTGGGGCTGTGGACACGATTTACCACTACGGTTACGGGAGAGTAGGCAAGCAGTGCCCCTGCTTGCGCTCCCTAACTGGATGGAGCTATTTTAGGCCGCTATTTTTATTCAAATTATATTCTTCTACACTTTTGCAGAAATTTCTTAACACCTTGAAATCCTTGAAAATTATCTCTAATAGCCAATCCATTAAAATCAAGGATTCGGAGAAAAAGTGCAAAAGCATAGTATTCTAAAGGGTTAAGATTACTACCTTAACTCCACAGCCTTAATCTGAAAGGGCATCTCTTTTTGAAGAGATCGAATAAGCTCTTCAATTTCTCGCTGAAAAGAGGCCGAGGCCAAAAGCTCTACCAGACCGCAGGAGCCGTCCAGGGTTCGAAGGACAGCAAGGTCTCCATACCCTTCCATAAGGCCACTCAAAAAGCAAATATCGGCAGGCTCAATCAAGGCCTCTATACGCAGAGATAATGCCTGCGGCTGGAGCTTTTCGATCATATAGCCAGGCCTAACAAGAATATCGGGAATATCGGTAAAAAGGCAAACTTTCTCTCCCTCTCCTGCCCGATAGACTCTCTCTCCCTGCTCACTCTCCATTCGGCTGACTACAAGATGCTGGATGCTCAGCTCTGCTTTGGCTTGCTCGTCTTCTTGCTCTGCCGCCCCTTGTCCTGTCGCCCCTTGTTCTGCCGCCAACTCTGGGGTAAATCTAACCATATCACCTAAGGCTAAAGCCTGCCAAAGCTCAACTAAAACCCTACGGCCAAGGCCTTCTGTATCCAGCCGAAGCACCCTGCCGATGACCTGCATAATACTTCTAAGTAACTCTACTATTTTAACTATCTCTTTTAAACTATCAAAACTATCTCTTTAACCTTTCCCTTCCGCCTACTTTTTTCCCTTCCGCCCACTTTTTATTTTTCAATAATCGTTTCCTTAATCTTCATGCCAAAATGCCGCCCCGCCTCCTCGGTATAAACCAAGACTTCATCCCCAGCTCTAAGGTCCACCACCGAGCCTGGATGACCATCAGGCCGAGTCAAGCGGATAGTTTCGGCGTTTTGCAAGATCGTAGTCAAGACCTCTCCCTCTAATTCTGCCTGTATAAGGAGGAGAGGCCGCCGCTCGATCTTGGTCCTGCCGACGATAGCCTCTTCGGTTTTCCCCTGATAGTTGACAATCAGAACCGAGTCTCCAGCCTTCAGCTCGGACAAGTATTTAGTCTTGCCGTCAGCTAAAAACACATAAGCATGAACCGGTCCGGCATTAACCCGAAAGGGCCGTGGCTCGACATAGGGATTGACTACGGTCTCTGAGTGAACCAGAAATAGGGCCCGGCTGCTGTTTCCAACCAACATACCCTGCCCCTCACTCATCATAGTACAGGTGTCTATGCACACCCGATCCCCCAGGCCGCAGGGTGAAATTTGCAAAATTCTGGCCACTTTCAAGGGCAGGGTTGGTCTTGTCCTCTTGACCAAAGCAATCGCCCGCTTGACCTCAGCCGGATCCTGCGAGTTGATCAATACCCCATCCACTCCTTTTTCCAGGATGCCCAGAGCGGTTTCAGCCTCCTGACTGCTTGATACTTCAGCGATTAGCCCTTCGGTTTGGGCAATAAGGTTTTCCAAGGGGATAATGGTCCAGTCCCTGGTCTTGACAATAACCATTTTATCCTTGGCCAGCCTGATAATTTCTTCCTCATCCTTCTTGCCCTTGATTTCCCACTCGACCACATCTTCACCGAGCCGAAGATCCCCATTGGCACTGATGGTCTGAATCAGCCCCAATTGCTTGACCTTGTCCGTATCTTCCTGATCCACTACTAGAGCGTCTGCTCCGCTCTCAATAGCTGTAGTGATTACTGCCTTATTCCAGGGGATAGCCCTTACCCAGACCTTTTTCATCAACCTGCCTCCACCAGCTTCAGAGCTTCCTCTACCGACCATCCTTCATGAACCATATTACTGATGGCCCTGACAATCTGCTCTGGTTTTGAGTGCTGAAAGGCGTTGCGGCCGATCGACACACCCGCACCTCCCGCCTCCAGGGAGCCCTTAACCATCTCAAGAACCTGGCGGTCGGTTTCCATTTTTTCTCCACCGGCGATAACCACCGGCACAAAGCATCCGCTGACGACCTCGGCAAAGGAGTCAGCGCTGCCGGTGTAAGCCACCTTGACAATGTCTGCTCCCAGCTCAGCTCCTATTCTGGCCGCGTGTTTGACTACCGCCGGATCATATTCATTTTTTATCTTCGGCCCTCGGGTATACATCATGGCTACCAGAGGCAGTCCCCACTGCTGAGCCTTCTTGGCCGTATCTCCCAGGTCCTTAAGCATGGATTTTTCATCATCCGAGCCAATATTAACATGAATGGAGACTGCATCGGCTCCAAGCCGAATGGCCTCCTCTACCGTACAGACTAAAACCTTGGCGTTAGGATCTGGCGAGAGAATGGTGCTGGCCGAAAGATGAACAATCAACCCTACATCCTTGCCTCCTCCGCGATGGCCTGCCTCAACCAGCCCTTTGTGGATAATAATGGCATTGGCGCCTCCGGCAGCTACGGCATCCACTGTCTTTTTGGCGTCAATCAGGCCGGGGATTGGCCCCAGGGTGATACCATGATCCATAGGCACGATAACCGTTCTTTTGGAATTCCGATTCATGATTCTCTCTAAACGAATCTGTTTACCAACCATAAATAAAACCCCCTTTCAAAGTATTTGACTGAAGTTATTCTATTGGAAAGAATACTTCTTGTCAATGAATATCCTTGACTTCGCGCCCGGCAAGCTGGTTATCAGGGTTGTAGATTAGCGCAAGAGGAATAAAAAATAAAATCAGGGACAAAATCTTTCCGCAAAGATAGCATAAGGGAATTTGGGCAAACAGCGTCTTTTATCAATGAAACAAGATGAGAAAAAAAGGCTCTACTATCTCCTCCTTAAGAGGTCCTATAAGGTATTGAGTAATTTAATCTTAACTTAACTTAATTCCTTTAGAAAGCTTAAGCAAAGATGCCCATTCCAAAATAGAATGGGCATTTTTTGCTTCACCCTTTGACTAATTGGTCCTCTTCGCTAAGTAAATATACTTTAACGATAACCTCTTCGAGGTCAAAACATTAAGATTGGCCTTTAGTTAGTGATTACATACCTGGTTAGGAAACCACTAAGTGGTCCTCTCGCTAAATGCGTAACAAAAGTGCACAATTTGGGCGGCCCTAAGGGCCGCTCCTACAATTAATTTGGTAATTGGATCTGCTCTCGTATTTAGCGAAAAAAAACCACTAAGTGCCGAATGTCGCCTTATTTTAAAATCTTCGAGATGATACTTTTCAATATCTTAGGATTAATGGGTTTGGTGATGTACTCAAAGGCTCCAATTTTCATCGCCTTAAGATAGGAGTCTACTTCCCCCAAGGCAGTCATAATGATAATTTCGATTTTAGGATGCTTGCCCTTGACAATTTGCAGCAACTCCAAACCGTCAATATTCGGCATTCGCATATCGGTAATAATCAGATGGGGTTCTTGCTGCTCGATCAACTCAAGCGCCTCCTGCCCATTATCCGAAATCAGCACGTCGTAGCCATCATCCAAGAGGATATCCTGCAGCGTAATGCACATATTTATATTGTCATCAACTACCAATATCCGATTCTTTTCCATCCTAGTTCACCTACGAGTGTCAATAAGTTGCGGGTCTCAATAAGTAATGTCGTCTCTAGGGTATTGTAAATCTTTGATGAGGACAAGTCGCTTTTCAGCCATAGATTTTTCCGCTCGAACAAGTTTTTCTTTCACCGGGTTCATACCATATCTATTTATTCGGAAACGTAACTAAGGAACCTTGGGGACAAATATAACTCTCCGGACCTTACGGCTGAAGCTTCTGCTAAAGTTATAAATAACCATACCAATTGTTAATATTATCAATGTAGCTGAACTAAGTCAATAGATGGCGTGCAGGAAAAAGCTTTTTTACTCTCCCAGGTAAGCCTTGCGAATACTTTGATTTTTGGCTAGATTACTGGCCGTATCAGCTAAGACAATGCTGCCAGTTTCCAAAATGTATCCCCGATGGGCGATCTCCAAGGCTTGATGAGCATTTTGCTCGACTAACAAGATCGACAATCCCTCCCGATTGATCCTGGCGATGATTTGAAAGATACTTTCCACAACTCGCGGGGCAAGCCCCAAGGATGGCTCATCGAGAAGGATGAGTTTTCCTCCCGCCACCAGGGCCCTGGCAATGGCCAGCATCTGCTGCTCCCCCCCTGATAGGGTGGCTCCGTACTGATTCTGCCGCTGGCGAAGAATGGGAAAGAGGGTAAAGACACGCTCAATGTCTTGCCTTACTGCTTTTTTATCTCGGCGCAGAAAACTGCCCATTTCCAGATTTTCGATCACCTTCAGGTTGGCAAAGATACCGCGACCTTCCGGGACATGAACAATGCCTAATTTGACAATCTCATGACAGGGAAGCCGGGTGATGTTTATCCCTTCAAAGAAAATCTCACCCCCAAAAGGCCGAATTAGGCCTGATATGGCCCGCAAGATGCTACTTTTCCCAGCGCCATTTGCTCCGAGCAGAGTAACGATCTCGGCTTTGGACACCTCAAATGAAACTCCCTTGACCGCCTGGATTTGCTGATAGCGAAGATCAAGGTTGCAGACCTTAAGCATCATCCTGAAAGCTTCCTCCCTGACGATCCCTTATCTGGTGTGATTCCTCCGAGATAGGCCTCAATGACCTTGGGATCTTGCTGGATCTGCTCAGGCGTACCCTCGGCAATCTTTTCACCAAAATTAATGACAATAATCCGCTCGCTGATCTCCATAATCATCCTCATCTGGTGCTCAATAAGCAGTATGGTCAGAGAAAATTCCTGGCGAATCCAGCGGATCAAACTCATCAGCTCATCTGTCTCGCCTCGGTTCATACCCGCGGCTGGCTCATCCAGGAGAAGGAGCCGAGCACCGGTGGCCAAAGCTCGAGCAATCTCAACCCTTCGCTGGAGCCCATAGGGCAGCTCACGGGCCAGCTTATGCTGCTCCTTGAGGAGATCAAAGGTCTTGAGCAGGGAAAGGCTCATGCTGGTAATGCGCTCTTCCTCCTGCTGAAAGCGCCGACTGCGAATCAGGGCATCAAGGATCGTATATTTCCTCTGTAGATGAAAGGCAAGACGGACATTATCTAGGACACTCATTCGGCCAAAGAGTCGGATATTTTGAAAGGTACGCGAAATTCCAGCCGCGGCGATAAGGTGAGGAGGATGTCCGACAATCTCCCGACCCTGAAATTTAATGCTTCCTCTGTCCGGGACATAAAATCCGGTCAACAGGTTAAAAATGGTAGTCTTTCCCGCCCCATTCGGTCCGATAATAGACACAATCTCACCCTGGCTTATCTGAGTGGAAAAATCTGAAACCGCCTTCAATCCACCAAAGGACTTATGGAGATGATCGACCAAAAGCAGCATGGGCAAAAGATTCCTCCCTTGAGCGCTCTCCCCTTGCGCTACTACAGGTCCCTTTTGAATAATCCTTCAGGTTTTCTGAGCATGACCAGGATTAAGATCAGCGGATAGATCACCAGCCGCCACTGCTGAAGGTTAGCCATGCGCAAAAATTCCAGGAGAAAGGTCATCGATCCAGCAGCGATGATTGACCCCCAAAGGCTACTCATCCCGCCAAGATACAAATAGACCAGGTACTCTATGGACTTGATAAAGTTAAAGTTATCAGGGTGAATATAGCGCAGGGTATGAGCATAAAGTCCTCCCCCACACCCGGCAAAGAAGCTGGCAATGGCAAAAGATAGCACCCTTGAGCGGGTAAGATCTACTCCCATCATTTCAGCGGCAATCTGATCTTCCCTAAGGGACAAAAAGACACGGCCAAAACTGGAATGAAGCAGCCGATTAATAACCGAAACCGTCAGCACAGTGAAAGCTACTGCCCAGAAAATGTTAGTAAATCCCGGAATCTGCCCAATTCCCCTCGGCCCGCCTATTTTCTGAACGATCCGGCTCAAGGCAGGCAGGTGAATCTTGTCGAGTAGGCAAGCCAGCTCATCGGTGAGCTTGATCCCAGAGCGCACCACCTCAACCAGAGCCAAAGTAACAATAGCCAGATAATCCCCTCTAAGCCGCAGAATAGGAAGCCCGACCACATAGCCCAGGCCGAAAGAAACCACCCCAGCCAGAGCGATTGAGGCTAGAAAGAGCAAAACCGCCCACACCTTTGGCCACTCAGCCGCGGTCGGGAAAAGAATCGTGGTTACAAAAACCGAGCTATAGGCCCCTATAGCCATAAAAGCCGCATGGCCAATGGAAAATTCTCCCGTGAACCCATTGATCAAATTAAGGCTGACGGTCATGATGATATTGATGCAGATAAACAAAAAGATCTGCTGACCGTAGCGGCTCAAAAGGTTAAATCTAACCAAAAGACCGACGGTGAGCCCGACAGCGATCAAGCCAAGATAAAAGATGCGGTATGTTGGCCGCGTTGGGATTTGCATAGTGTTAGCTCTTAAGATTATTTGGTTGTTATTATAAGATTATTGGTTATTATTATTATGTTACTGCTTACTACACTTTTGCAGAAATTTCTTAACGCCTTGAAATCCTTGAAAATTATCTCTAATAGCCAATCCATTAAAATCAAGGATTCGGAGAAAAAGTGCCAAAGCATAGCTGCTTATTATTATCAATTGTGCCTGACTCATCTTACTCAAATTCAATACTCAAGATAAATGCCGCGTCTTCCTTACCTCACTTAAATTTTTTCCATATAGGGTGAGCCTAAAAGCCCCTTAGGCCTAACCAAAAGGACCAAGATTAGAATCAGAAAGGTTACTCCATAGCCAAGATTCGAATTGACACTGATGGCCAGGGTTTCCACAATGCCCATCAGAAACCCTCCCAGCATGGCCCCCGGGATATTGCCGATCCCACCCACTACCGCGGCCACAAAGGCAACAATACCAGGCCACATGCCAAGGCAGGGTGACTGAAGCACTCCGTAGGTAAGGCCATACAGAATACCGGCACATCCAGCCAGGGCCCCGCCCAGAGCAAAGGTAAAGGTGATAATCCGATCGACATGAATGCCCATCAGCCGGGCCACATCCATATTATAGGATACAGCCCTCATGGCTTTGCCCATCTTGGTCCTCTTGACAATATATTCGAGCACAACCATCAGCATAAGGGCAGTAGCCAAGTCGATGATCTTGATATTGCTTATGGTTAGCCCTGCCGCCAAAGGATAGACCCGTTCCTTGATCAGGGTCGGGAAAGGACGAAACTGAGGCCCAAACACTAGGTGAGTAAAGGGGAAAGGAACCTGATGAGGATCTAGGGACAGAAAATTTTCCAAAAACAGGGATACTCCGATAGCGGTGATCAGCATGGTCAGCCTGGGTCTATCCCTCAAGGGACGATAGGCGACTGCCTCAATCAAGACATTGATCAGCAGACAGCCAATCATGGCGACTATCATAGCTATCCAAAAGGCTAACCCGACTCCCCTGCTCAAGAGAAAATTACCAGCAAAGCAGGCAAAATACACACCCATCATGAATACATCACCATGGGCAAAGTTTATGAGCCTAATAATCCCATAGACCAGCGTATACCCTAGAGCGATCAGGGCATACATACTCCCCCTTTGAAGCCCGTTGATCATCTGCTGGGCCAGAACCAGCCAGCCGTAATGCCATACATACAACCCAGCCGAGACCAAGAGAATGCCAGGCAGGACAAGATCAGAAGGTTTCAATATCTTTATCTTTAATGAAATCTTCAACAAATCTGATTTTCTTCTTGATTTCAATGGCTAGCTCTCATAGGATCGTCAATTCTTACGGATTAACCCTCTGATAGAACACCTGGCGGCCATTTTCAATCTTAACAATGACCGCACCCTTGACCGGATTCCGCTGGTCATCAAAGGTAATCTGACCGGATACGGCCTCAAGGCCCCTGATATTTTTCAAGGCATCTCGCAGATCTTCGCCCTTTAGGCTCTTAGCTGTGCGAAGACCATGGAATAAAATCAGGCAGGCATCATAAGCCAGTGCAGCCAGGGCATCAGGAGGCTGTTTATACTTTTCCGTATAGGCACTGACAAACTTTTGAACCCTTGGGCTGGGATCATCCTTGGGAAAATGAGTACTGAAAAAACACCCCTCTACCGCTTCCTTGCCCAAGGTTACAAGATCTGGAGAATCCCACCCATCCCCTCCAATCAGCGGAACGTCAAGGCCCATCGCCCTGGCCTGCTTAGCGATCATAGCCACTGAGCTATAGTAGTTAGGGAGAAACAAAATATCTGGGCCGGCTGCTTTGATCTTAGTCAGCTGGGCGCTGAAATCCTGAGTCTTATCCTCGTCGGTGAAAGCCTCATAGGCCACAATCTGCCCGCCGAGTTCTTCAAACCTAGCTTTGAAGAACTCAGCCAGCCCCTTGTTGTAATCATTGCCATTATCGAACAAGACCGCGGCCTTTCTCTTTCCCAGACTACTGAAGGCGAAGTTAGCCATAATTCTTCCCTGAAAAGGATCTATGAAGCAGGCACGGAAGATATAATCTCCGATCAGAGTTACCTGCGGGTTAGTGGAAGCATTGCTGATCATGGGCACATGGGCCTCCTGGGCAATAGGCGCCCCAGCTAGCGAGCATTTACTCATCACCGTTCCGATAATGGCACAGACTCTATCCTGATCAATAAGTTTTCGATAGGCATTGGCAGCAGACTCAGGTTTTCCTTCATCATCCTCAAAGATCAGCTCAAGCTTATACTTTTTACCGCTCACATCAAGCCCCCCCTGCTGGTTGATCTCCTCTATGGCCATCTGGCAGGCATTGCGGGTAGATGCCCCATAGGTGGCCGCACCTCCTGTGAGCGGCCCTACACCGCCGATCTTGATGGTATTTTCTCTTTGAGCACAACCAGTCTGGCTAAGCATTATCGAGACAAAGACCAAAATCACAGAGACAAGATACCAAAGGTGTTGCTGAAGATGCTTGTCAACTCTTCCTGCCATGTCTTTCTTCGCTCCTTTCTCTCCGCCGAAGGGCTCTTCTCCCTCAGGGGCTCTCATCCGGCCACCTTATAGCCCATGATTAGGCTGGCTTTGATTACTTTTCAAAATTCTTGGGTCATTATACTTGGGTTATTATAAGAAATTTCTCTCTTTTTTCAAGAGTTATTGTTCATTAGGGTAATATTACTGCCAATTCCCTAAGTTATCCGCGTAGTCAAAATTTTTCTCACGATAAAATATTTATGGGAATTTTTACTAAAAAAAACAAAGAGCAAGATGTCCAAGCCCTGCAAAAAGCTCTGGCCTACAAAAGTCAGCTACTGGCCATAACTCACCAGATTCACGCTGCCGATAACCTGGATGAAATCTTTTTACGTCTTCAAAAATCGATTCTCGACCTGTTTGAGGCTGACCGCATTACCATCTATGCGGTGGACGAGGAAAAGGGAGAGCTATTTTCACGCTTTAAGGTCGCGGAGGAAATAGGAGAGATCCGCATCCCGATCAGCCCGGACAGCATCGCCGGGTTTGCAGCCTATTCCAAAGAGCCGGTTATGGTGAAAGACGCCTATGACCAAAAGGAGCTTGAGCATATTAACCCACAGCTACACTTTAATCAATCCTTCGATCAACAAAGTGGCTATCGGACTATGCAGGTTTTGGCCTGCCCCATCATGTTTCAGGGCAACCTGCAAGGAGTCATCCAGTTAATCAATAAAAAGAATGGCCAGGCCTTTGAGGCCAAGGATCTTGACTCTGTTCGGGAAATTGCCAAAATCATCGGCCTTGCCTTCCATAACCAGGCTCTTCGCCACAGGAAGATGCCCAGCAGGTTTCAACTCTTGGTCCAGAAAAACATCCTGACCGAGAAAGAACTTCAGGAAGCGACTCGAAAATCTCGCGAAAGCACTCGGCCCATTGAGCAAATCCTGATGCGGGACTACAAGGTGGCCAAAAAAGATCTGCTCGACTCACTGGCCCATTTCTATCAGTGTCCCTTTATCGAATTTAATCCTGACGATCGGATCGATGAGGAGATTTTTGCCCGCCTGAGCCCTAATTATCTAACCAAGCACTTTTGGATGCCGCTACGAAAAATTGGCGATAGCATCGAGGTGCTGGTGGATGATCCGCGGGATATTCAAAAAATTGATGAAATCAGACTTTCCCTAAATCAGCAGAAAATCACCCTTATCGGCGCTCTAAGAGAAGATATCGTAAAATTCATCAATGCGGCTGCTCATCCGGTGGATAAAACCATCCTCAAGGTGGATGAGCTTTTGTCTGAGCTTGACCTTGAGCAGATTAGCGCTGAAGAGCAAGCTGAGGAACAGGTCGATGATGCGCTCACCGAATCAGACAATACGATCATCAAGCTAACCAATCAGATTATCCGCGATGCTTACAGCCGTGGAGCCTCGGACATCCATATTGAGCCCTACCCGGGAAAGCAGCCGACTATAGTCCGCTATCGAATTGACGGAGATTGCCAAAAATATCTTGAAATTCCAGCAAGTTATCGCCGGGCCATTGTTGCCCGCATCAAGATCATGGCTCAACTGAATATCGCCGAGCGAAGGCTACCCCAGAGCGGTAAGATCAAATTCCGCTACAAGCAGCGAGAGATCGAGCTACGGGTTGAAGTAACCCCGACCGTAGGAGACCTGGAGGATGTGGTGCTTAGGGTTCTAGCCTCCAGTGAGCCGATTCCCCTCGATAAGCTTAATCTGTCTACCTACAATCTGCACCATATAAAGCAGATCATCAGCCAGCCCTATGGTCTGATCCTGGTGGTCGGCCCTACTGGCTCAGGCAAAACCACTACCTTACACTCTGCCCTGGCCCAGATCAACACCCCTGAGAAAAAAATCTGGACAGCGGAAGATCCGGTTGAAATCACCCAATACGGCTTGCGGCAGGTACAGGTGAAAAATCAGATCGGTTTGACCTTTGCCAATGCCCTGCGCTCCTTTCTGCGGGCTGATCCAGATGTGATCATGGTTGGGGAGATGCGGGATGCAGAGACAGCAGCTATTGGCATCGAGGCTTCGCTGACCGGGCATCTTGTTTTCAGTACCCTACATACCAACAGTGCACCCGAAACCGTTGTCCGGCTCCTGGATATGGGCCTAGACTCTTATAATTTCGCTAACGCCCTGCTGGGAATCCTGGCCCAGCGCCTGATAAAAACATTGTGCAAATCCTGTAAGGTGGCCTATCATCCCACGCTGGAGGAGTTTCAGGAGCTTCGAGCTGAATACGGTGAGGAGGCTTTTGATCGAAGCGGCTTTGATTACACCGATGAGCTGACCCTCTATCGTGCTCAAGGATGCGAGGAATGCTCTCAGACAGGATATCGCGGGCGGACCGGCATCCATGAGCTGCTCCTGTGTACAGAGGAAATCCGGCGTCTAATCATTCAGCGGGCAGCAGTAGAGGAAATCAGGGAGGCTGGCCTGAGACAAGGTATGACTACCCTGAAGCAGGATGGAATCGCCAAGGTTATGCTCGGGCTGACCGATTTGTCTCAGGTCCGCAAGGTGTGTATTAAATAACTTGGTAACTTGGAAGGGACCCTTTTGAAAAAGGGTCCCTTCCAAACCATCCTGGGGTGATAGGGGAAAACCCTTTTTCAAAAGGGTTTTCCCCTATCCCACAGCACTTTTTATCTTGACATTAAGAAAGTAATGTCTGATTATGTAGATATGAAGATTATAACTAGCATCAGCCAGATGCAAAGTACAGCCAATGCCTTGCGGGCGGCGGGAAAGAGCATTGGGTTTGTCCCGACTATGGGCTTTTTCCATGCCGGGCATCTGTCGTTGATGGAGGCTGCTCGGCAGGATGGACATACGGTTGTAGTCAGTATTTTTGTCAATCCCATCCAGTTTGGCCCAGGGGAGGATTTTGCTACCTATCCGCGTGATCTTGACAACGATAGCCGTCTGGCCAAAGAAGCAGGGGTAGATATCTTATTTGTTCCGCAAGCCTCTGAAATGTATCCCAAGCAGTATCAGACCTCGGTTGTAGTCAAGGGACTAACTGAAACCTTGTGCGGGCGGTTTCGGCCTGGCCATTTCGAGGGAGTAACTACGGTCGTAGCCAAGCTCTTTTCGATTGTCAAACCTCATGTGGCCTATTTTGGCCAAAAGGACTTCCAGCAACTTGTGGTCATTCGAAGAATGGTGCAAGATCTCAACCTAGATATTCAGATCAAGGGATTGCCCACTGTTCGAGAAAAGGATGGACTGGCCATGAGCTCACGAAATGTCTATCTGAGCCCAGAGGAAAGACAGGCCGCTCTATGTCTTTACCGCTCAATCTGCCGGGCCAGGCAGATGAGAGAGGAGGAGGGAGTTAGAGAGGTGCGGAAAATTATCGCTGACATCCAAAAGATTATGTCTCTTGAGCCGCTGGTCAAGCCGCAGTATATCGAGATCTGCCATCCCGAAACCCTGCAAGCGCTGGAATATATCGAGGAAGCGGCCCTGCTGGCCATGGCCGTTTACGTTGGGAAAACCAGGCTGATTGACAATTGCTTTCTATAAGCCTATATTTTTGCATTCTTACGTCATTCTGAGGGCAAGTTCAGAATCCAGCCTCATTGATAATATTATTGGATTATAAATTTTCGCTCAGAGTGATGTTTAGGGAGAAAAAGATAATGCAGCGAATGGTCTTAAAATCAAAAATTCACCGAGCCGTGGTTACCGACACCTGTCTCCACTACGAGGGGAGCATCGGCATCAGTGCAGACCTTCTTGAGGCAGCCAATATCCTCGAGGGGGAGCAAGTTCATATCTATAATCTGAACAATGGAAACCGATTCGAAACCTATGCTATCAGGGAAGCGCCAAACTCAGGCCGAATCATCCTGAATGGAGCCGCAGCCAGGCTGGCCGCTGTGGGCGACATCATTATCATTGCTACTTATGCCCTAATGACTGATGCCGAATACCAAAGCTTTAAGCCTATACATCTAAAGGTGGATCACCTCAACCGGATTATCCGGGAACACCGATGAAGAGGGAGGAGGGGGAAGACAAACAATGCTACTGACATCCAAAATCCGGGATCAAGTATTCGTTCATCTCCCCTTGGGCTCCTTTGCCGAGTATCAATCTAAGATTGCCAATCATCAGCTCAATGTAGAAATCCTGATTACGGCCGAGGACATAGATAGCCAGCCCCTAGACTCCATAGAGAAAGTTGCCCGTTTTCTCAGCGAGCATCAGCTTTCCTGCACCATTCACGGCCCCTTCCTTGACCTTGCCCCTGGCTCATCGGACAGGCTGATCAGGCAGGTTACACAGGAGCGATACCGGCAGCTGCTGGCCCTTGTGTCTCCTCTTACTCCCAGGGTGATTGTCTTTCATGCAGCCTTTGATCCTCTCTTCTATGGAGACAGTGCTCAAACCTGGCTGAAGCAAAGCCTCGAGACCTGGCTGCCAATAGCCGAGGCGGTGGAAAAAATGAGGGGGGGAGGCAGAATCGCTCTTGAAAACGTCCTTGAGCGAGAGCCGCAGATAATACATGAGCTTTTGCTAAAAGTCGACTCTCCTTCAGTAGGAGTGTGTCTTGATATTGGCCACGCTCATATTTTCTCTTCTGCTCCTGTCTCAGATTGGATCAAAAGCCTAGGATCGAAGATTTTTGAATTTCACCTCCACGACAATCACGGCCAGTGGGATGAACATCTAGCCCTGGGCGAGGGGAATATTGATATTGCAGGCTTGCTGAAAGAGGCTCAGGAGGCAAAGATCTGCGCGGCCCTGACCATCGAGGCCGTAAATGAAGAGCAGGCCATGCTAAGTCTTCAAAGGTTAGGCTCTTACCTGAGGCCATAGAGATAAAAGAAAAAGGGGAGAAGACGGCCCGCTTTTGCTTGCTCTCTCCTCCCCTTTGATTTTCCTGGTCAGAAATTATTCTCAGAAATTATTCTTCAAAATATTCTTCAAAAACCGGATCAAACATTCTGAAGTTTCACCACATTCAATGCCTGGGGACCTTTTGGTCCGTCAACCAGCTCAAAAGATACAGGTTGTCCTTCTTTCAGGGTCTTATATCCTTCCGCTTGAATGGCGCTGTAGTGAACAAAGACATCCCTTCCACCTTCATGTTCAATAAAACCATAGCCCTTTGCATCGTTAAACCATTTTACCGTTCCTTCACAACATCCCATAAATACATTAACCTCCTTTACAAAAAATCAATTATTTCTACAAAAAAATCAATTACTTCGCCTAAAGAAACAGTGGCCACCAGGGACATGTTTCTTCTTCTGATTAATACTCTTCGGCTCTAGGAGATAAAGGCCAGAGCTTTTTGGATGTCTTGCAGAAGGTTTTTAGAAAGTTGACACGATATCACCCTGCCTGGTTTTCAAATTTTGGCCCTGCTTCGCAAGATATCCCGCTGTCTGGTGAAAATGTGCTTGATGATCGCTTCCTGATCATCTTCATGGATATCTAAAAACAAAATCCCTACTTCAAATTTCTTCACCTCCCCTATTTGTTTGGTTGTAACTCGCACTACCTTACCCAAGGTAGTGATTAAAATCTGAGGAGTCTGAGGCAGAAGCATTCTCACCTTTACATATGTTTCAGCCGGTATGTATTCAGAGCTGCAAAAGCCTACTCCGCTCGCACTCAGGCTAATCTCCTGCGGCGGCCGGCGATAGATGCTCACCTCCCCTTTCCCCTCAAGATGAGCCAAAATCAGATCGACCTTCTCATTTAGACTGATAATAAGTTTCAGTAATCCTCGAACTAGATCCGGATCTTCGGCTCTCCACCCTTCTCCTTCAAGCCCTTCGGGCAAAAAATTAGCATATCTGTCTTTCAGACTTCGCACCCCGCTTGGCTGATTTTCCAAACGAGCCTTTTCCGCCTCGTACTCTGCCGGTGAAAGAACCTGGTACTCAATGGCTAGGATATCTTGAATCCGATAGTCTTTCCGTTTTTCTCGAGGTAGCAAAGCAATTTTCCTCTATAATTAGATCGGCATTTTTAGCAATAAGCATCGCTTCGAAATAAAGCTTTTTTTAAACTACTCACCACATACCGATCATACTTCTCATCCGCCAGCCTAGTAAGCTCCTCTAGGCCATCGGCATAAGATCTGGCCTTTCGATAAGGGCGAGCTGAGGTTATGGCATCGAAAGAATCCGCTACAGCCATAATTCTAGTACAGAGAGAAAGCTCATCTCCCTCAAGACCGTCAGGATAGCCGCTGCCATCAAGTCTCTCATGGTGATGGCGAATGATTGATCTTTCCAAAGCCAGAAAGTCCAAGGGGCGCATGATATTTTCTCCAACCAAGGGATGGGTTTTCACCATCTCAAGCTCATCCTTGTTCAGGGAATCTTTTTTATTCAGGATGGAGTCTGGAAGGCCGATTTTGCCGATATCATGCAGCAGGCCGCTCATGTGCAGTACATCTTTCTCTTTTTGATCAAGGCCAAGTTCTTCAGCGATAGCCAGGGCAAATTGACTGACCCGGCGTGAGTGGGAATAAGTATATTTGTCTCTTGACTCTAGCATATTGACCATAGACAACAGCGAGTCGATCAAATCCTGGTGTACCCGCTTATACAGGAGATCATTTTCAATTTTCAAGGTAACCTGCCTGCTCAGCAGCAGGAGTGAAAACAGGTCCTTGGAATCAAACTTTTGATTACCCTGTTTATTTTCGACCCGCAAATAGCCAAGCGGATCTTTCAGCCCCCGAAGCAGCAGCGGAATAACGATATAGGAATCCGATCGACAAAAGTTATGCATCATGGCAGGTTCATCTCTGGCCTTGGCTTCAGAGGAGGGGATATCCATCTTGTCCGTAAAAATTACCAGGGAGGAATTGCGGGCTGAGACGATTTTGGCTCCGGTATCGGCGATGAGCTGGAGGAAATGATCCATATTGGCCGTGCTATCCAGTTTGGTGTTTATGATCGAGTAGAGGAGAGGCAAGATTTCCGCTTCCGAAGCAGCCTGAGTTTGATTGATATTGGTAGCTTCCTTGTTTATCATACAGTTTCCCTCGATTTTCAGGGTGTTGCCTGTGGATTGTTCGAATAGCTCGTTCTTCGCCATCTCACGAAGAGTAAAGAGTATTTATTCGTCATCTCCTTTTTTATTCACTTCATCCTCTGAAAGTACCTAGGCCACACCCATTTTTTCGGTTTCAAGTGCTGCTTCCTTCGCACCAATCCGCCCCAGCAAGGGCAAAAGCATTATAGAATCAACAAAAAAAGGATGCCTAAATAAACATATCCCGAAGTGTTTTTCTCCTAGGCCGATAAAGAGTATAGAGATTCTGAAAGTGGCAATAACTTGTGGAAAAAATTATCAGAATTAAACTATGGACATGGAGAGTGGACCTCTGTTTTTTTCAGCTAACATTTTTGTTCACAAAAAGAGGTGATATTTAAGCATAAGAGAAACTGAAATTGATCAGATGGTAATCAAAGGGTAAAGTTGCTTTGAGCCTGTTGATCTAGGTGGTACGTTTCAAGCCAGGCCGAAAGCTCATGTTTCGATGATCGCTCTTTTCCTAATGGAACAGTATCTTGGCATCTTACTTGGGGGGCAGACACCATGTCGATTTATGGAAAACTCGGAGTAATCAATACCAACCTCATGGCCAATGCGGCCTACCGAGGCCTGGAAGCAACCAATAGCCTACTCAATATTCACCAAAATCGGATCGCCACCCTAAAAAAGGTCAATACCTCGGCTGATGATCCAGCCGGCTATATCCACGCCACCGGCATGAGGATTGACCTTGACGGTATGGAGGTGGCCAGCAATAATATCGGCAATGCTCAAAATATGATTAACATTGCCAATAATGGCGCAACCTCCATTAAGGGCCTGCTCATGGAAATGCGGCAAAAGGCCCTAGAGGCAAGCGACGGCTCCAAAAATGCTGCCCAGCGGCAAGCCATTCAGAATCAGATCGCCCAGTATATCGCTGAAATTCAGGATACTGTCGGGCAGACCACCTGGAATGGAGAGCTTCTCCTTGACGGGAACGCCTCATTTACCTTTCAGACCGGACCGGAAGTCAATGACACGACCAATCTGGCCATTGGTCTCAACTTCCGCCTCGGCCTCAAACAGGCGACATTAGCCAACGGATTGAGAGAGGGCGATATCATCTTCAGCAACACAACGGCTGTGGCTAACGGAGGAAAGCCGACCGTCACTGACACCGACAGTGTCATTGACGCCGACTGGACCATAGAGTTTACTGGAGATAACTCCTACAAGGTCAGCTATACCACTGCTGATGGTGTCTCCTATGAGTATGAAGACACCTACTATCTGGGCACGGGTCAGCAGTTCAGCGGACGGGGCATCAGCCTAAGCGGGCTCAGACTGGCCAGCAGCGTAACAAATAAAAGTTTTGCTGAAGGAGATATCATCACCTTTACCACCAAGGCTACGGTCAGCGGTGATCTATATGGTCTTGGCTGGGATGTGGCCGACGATGACAACTACGGCATGTCCCTGGCCAGTATGATCAATGCCAGCGGCGGTACCGGTATTGGCGGTCTGGCCGAGGCTGGAGACCTGATCGAATTTGAAATCAAGGTCGAGGACGGAGCTACGTTAAGCGCGGGAGTCATCAGCAATACAGGTTCCCCTGCCACCTTGAAGATTCGCACCCGGGTCGATAAGGGAGACGGCAAGGGCTGGGGTGATTGGACTGACTGGGAAGATGAGCGAACCATCTATGGCTCAGGTACTATTAGCTTTAATGGCACTACTCACCATGCTACCGGCCTTCAGATAAGTTTCAGTGGCCTTGATGTTCTGACCGAGGGAGATATTTTCAGGGGCAAAATCCAAACTTCCCAGGACGGGCATGTGGTCAGCGGCAGTGTCAGCGTGGATGGCTTGACTGGAACTGGTGGAATAAACTTGAGCACAGTCAATGGAGCCAAAGCTTCTTTGCGCAAGCTCGACAAGGCGATAGAGAAGGTGGATGCCGAGCTTGGTAATATCGGGGCCATGAGCAAGCGGCTCGATATGAAATCAAACCTCATCGAAGGGAGAAAGACCCAGACGACCGCAGCCATATCACGAATCGAGGATGCAGACCTGATCAGCGAGCAGATGGAGGTCGCCAAGCTGATGATCCTCCAGCAATCTAATATGTCCCTCCTGGCTCAGGCTCAGCAGACGCCGAGACTGGTCCTTGGCATCCTTGGCCTTGGAGGATGATATTTTCGAGCTACTGATAAAATCTGACCTCAAAGTCCACGGTAATTCATCCTTGATGATTCAGGAGTAGTGAATTACAAACTTAAAGAGGGGAGATCGGTCCTCTTTGATCTCCCCTCTTTCACTTAGCTGAAGGTTAATCCCATGAACATGCTGAAGGCGTACGAGCGAACAAACCGAACTACAGCAAATCCCAAACAGGCTCTCTTGCTCCTCTACGATCATGCGATCAGCAATCTGGCCAAATGTGAGCAAATCGTAGTCAACAATCAGGGCCGGGGCGCGTACAAGCATCTTGTCAAGGCTCAGGAAATTATTACTGGTCTGGCTAACAGCCTCTCCTACGATGGCCAACTGAAGGAGATCAGCACCCGTCTCTTTTCCCTGTATCAAAATATGATGGTTAAACTCTCAAGAGTCAATCTGGAGAGTGGGGAGGCCACGATTTTGGCTGAGGTGCGCGGCATGTTGGAGGAGCTTCGGGAAGCTTGGAGGCAGGCTAAAGGCTAAAGCCAATGACTATCCACCTCAAGGTATGATGAAACCCAAGATATGGTGAAATCAATGGTTCCCTCACCTGAAATCTTTCAAAAAAACTGGGCAGCTCTCAAGGAGAAATCTCCCCAATTCCTCACCTGGTGGGAAAGCCAACCGGATCAAAAAGGGATTGAGCTAATCTACACCCTATCTGGTCTGCCCGATCTTCGGATCGAAACAAAAGATGGTAAAAAAATCTCTCTCTACAACCACGACCATCCCCTCTCTCTGATTGAACAAGACCTTCAAGACCGCCAATTCTTAAAAGAAGGCGTAACCTTTCTCTTTGGCCTTGGGCTTGGGTATAAGGCAGCTCAAATCATTGACCGAATGGAGAATGGCCATATTTTATTCATTATCGAAGATAATGCGGCTATAGTTCATCTGGCTCTCAGCCTCCACGATTTCTCAGAGCCAATAAGACAAGGGAAGCTGTCCTTTTGCCTGCCAGAAGAAGACGCGATCCGCCAGATTATCAGCCAGCAGAGCCCAAAGCTGCTCGATGGGAAGATCAGCCTGGAGATGGAAAACTTCGCCCCGAAGATCTCCTCCTTCTATCCTGCGGTCTACAAAAGCTGCCAGCGGTTTTGCAATAGCCTGTTTCTCTCCTACAATACCTTTGTCGCCCTCAGTGACACCTTTGTCATCAATGAGCTCAAGAATCTACCCAAGATCGCTGCTGGCTGTGGCACAGAGGGCTTTTGCCGGGGAGACTTTAGCCGCATTCCCGCTATTTTGGTAGCTACTGGTCCCTCGCTTCAAAAAAACATTCACCTCCTGAAAGAGGCTAAGGGGAAGGCCCTGATCATTGCCGTAGGCCAGGCCCTGCGGGTCCTTTTGGCCTATGATATCAAGCCAGACATTATCTGCTCGATCGATTTTGGAAAGCCAAACTATCTTGACCTTGAAGATGTCATTCAGGATGCCACCATGCCCCTTGTGATCGACAGTCGGGTTTATCCTGAAATTCCCTTTGAATATCAGGGTGATCTCATCACTCCGGTCTGCGGTGATGATATTTTGGCCGAGGCTCTTTCCGAACACCAGGAGCGGGTTGACCGGGGGAAGACCGTAGCTCAGCTTGGCCTCAATCTGGCCTTGGCTATTGGCGCAGACCCGATCATCTTTACTGGCCAGGATCTAGCCTTGGGGACCACTAGCCATGTCTTTGGAGCCATAGCCGATACCAAGGTTGAGCTTCAGGACGGTAAGATCTTAGAGTCAAACAGTCAAGGGAAATCGGTCAATGAGGCCTTTTGGGTCGAGGGCATCTATGGCGGAAGGGTGCTGACCACTAAGGTTCTAATGGGCTATTTGGAAGATTTTGAAAACACGATCAAAAATTTCCCCGACCGCTGCTTTATCGATGCTACCGAGGGAGGGGCACTGATTCGAGGCACCAAGGTCATGACCCTCAGGGAGGCGATAGACCAATATTGCCAGAAAGATTACGATATTCCTAACCTTGTAGAGAAGTCCCTCGCTCCTCTCAATCCTGACTTTGAAAAATTGATCGCCGATCTTGAGTCAGTGAATCTCCTGGTCAACAAGATTCTTAGAATCAATCGAAAACTAAAAAAGCCCATTACTATTCTAAAAAAACTTTTGCCCGAAACAGAAGGAGAGTCCTTTTCAGACAGCCAAAAAAAACGATTTGAGGAGCTCAGCCAGAGAATCAGCCACGGCTTTGAGCAAATCGCTAGAGCCATCAATTCTCACGGGATTATCCGAAGCGCTCTGGGCAGGGTCAGGCATGCTCTGATGCAAAGAGAAAATAAATTCCAGGCAGGCGACTCTATCCACCGGAGGGCAAAAGTTACCCTGCGTCGCTACGAGCTGGCCTATAAGGGGTTTGAGGCCACAATTCGGCGAATAAAAAGAGTTATGGATGACATCCTCCCAGCCCTAAAGGAATACTCTATCTTGAGCCAGGAGCGGCAGACAAAAGATAAGGAGCAGACGGCTGATACGCACTTTCGGCTGGGGATGTGCTTTAAGAAAATGGGCTGTCTGAGGCGGGCTATTCCTGAATTTGAGCAAGCCGCAATCTGGGGATATAAAAGAGAAGAGAGTCTTGGCCATTTAGTTGACATCTATATTACTTTAGAACAATTTGAGGAGGCCCAAAGCTGTCTCCGAGAGCTTAATCCCGATCCGCAGGAGGAGGAAAGGATTCGGCAGAGGATCCTAACCAAGAAGGAAAAGTGCCTGATGCGTTATCTAACCAAAGCTAAGGAGCGCTCTTTGGAGGGAGATTTCGTCAATGCCATCGTCTATGCCCGCAAGGTTTTGGCCATTGACCCTGAATCAGACATAGCCAGCCAGATCTTGGCAAAATCCCTTGACCAGCGCCAGGAAAAGATAGCGGCAACTCAGGAAGAGATCCGACAATTCAGAGAGGAGACAGAGCGCAAGCAGGAGCTTGCCCGCAACTTGAGCAGAGCCCGAAAGCTGGTTCAGGAAAATGCCTTTGATCAGGCCATAAGTATCTACCAGGAGATTCTAGCCACTCATCAGGATCATCCAGAGGCTCACTTTGGCCTGTCTCGGGCTTATCGGGGGAAAAAGGATTGGCAGGCAGCCTGCCGAGAGCTCCTTTGGCTCAGCGAGCGATATGCCAACAAGGCACAGGTTCACGCGGACTTAGGGGATGTTTACCTTTCAATGGCCGACTATGGCCAATCATTCCAGGCCTACCAGAGGGCGATCGAGGTGGATAAAAACTTTGCCCACCTTTATCTGAAGATGGCCAATATCTGCATTCACCTGGGAAAAATAGAGGAGGCGATTACCCACTACGAGAGCTACCTTAACCTAAACCCAGCAGACTACCACTCACTGGTCAAACTGGGAGATTGCTATCTTCTGCTAGGAGCCAGAGAAGCAGCCAAGATAGGCTACCAGGCAGCTCTTCGCATTCAACCGAATTACTCACCGGCTATGGAAAGAATCAATCGACTGTCTTTGTAGATCAACCTCAAGTAGATCAACCTTGAAGGGTTTGGTTGCCAGAAGTCTAGTCAGCTACAGGCGAAAAGTTCAAACTTCGAAGCGGAAACTTCCAAGCGGAAAATTCATAAGGAGGCAGAAAGTCAATGAGATTCTTAGTCATAGGGCTGGGCTCCCTGGGTAAGCGCCGAATCAGAAATCTGAAATACCTGCAGTCGGGAAGCATCATCGGCTGTGATCCCCGTCTGGACAGAAGAGATGAGACCTCACAGCGATATCGGATTCAGACCTTTGAGGACTTTGCCGAGGCTATGGCTCATGAGCCTGAAGCCATCATCATTTCGGTGCCTGCCAGCCTGCGGCTTTCCTATGCACTTGAAGCAGCCGCGGCCAACAAGCACTTTTTTGTCGAACCCTGCCCGAAAGATGAGCGGCTGAGCGAGTTGGTCGACTGGCTTAAGGGAAAGAAAATCGTGGCTGCACCCTCCTGTACCCTGCGTTTTTATCCTGGTCCGAAAAAAATCCAAAAGCTGCTCCAACAGGGAGCCATCGGCCAGCCTCTGACCTTCACCTATATCTGTGGACAATACCTGCCAGGCTGGCACCTTTCAGAAGACTACTGGTCTTTTTCTATGCCAAGGTTAGACTCATCAGCCTGCCGCGAGATCATCTCCTTCGAGCTCGCCTGGCTCAGCAGCTTACTTGGCGGCCTCGAATCAATCTCTACCAATCATGAGGACTCTCCCAATTATGAGGAGGCGCCCACGGACAAAGCCTATCCCCCTAATTTGCTGCTCAGATTCAAGGGGGGAGTCTGCGGGCGTCTGCTGCTAAATCCTGCCTCCAAGACCTCGATCCAGCATATGCGCTTTGTCGGAACAGAAGGAATTATTGATTGGAACAATAGCGAGCAGATAATAAAAATTTACTCCCCTGACCACCACCTGAAGCATTCAGAGCCACTTATTCGAGGCTGCGTGGAAAACATGTACATCAATCCAGAAGAGCCCTATATCGAAGAGCTGCGCTGCTTCCTTAATGCTGTCTGCGGCCTATCACCCTTTCCATATACCTTTGAGCAGCATCTAAATATCCTGACCCTACTCGATCAGGCCGAAAAAAAATAGCCAGCTATAGCCAGCTATAAAATGTCATTTCTTTTTTTAAAAATAGCCGATTAATAAATATATTCAAAAAAATGGATAGTTTAATATTCCTATTTTTTTTCAAAAAAGTGTGATATAATAGCTTCAGAAAAGGAGGTAGGCGGCTATCCACCAAGCCCCAAGGCAAGAACAGGGGCAATTAGTAATATAAAGAAAGGGGGGAATAAGGTATGTGTTATACCTGTGGGTGTGGCAAATTGTCTGAAGACAAGGGAGATACCAGAAATATTACCATCAAGGATTTTGAAGATGCGGCCAAGGCGGCCCATGAATCGGTAGAGCAGGCTAAGAGAAACGCTTTTGAATCGCTAAAGAAAGAGCTCGGAGAGAAAGTCAAGTAGGAGAATTTATTTTATATTTCATCCCTTGCAGAAGCGAAAAGGGCGGAACATCTACTTGAAGAGAAAACATTTAAAAAGCGTTCCTCCCTTTTCGCGGTGTTTAGAATTTTCTCGCTGTTCACGGCGCGTTATTCATGAGAAGTTAATTATTCCCTTAGATTATTTTTTGACTATTTTCCCCTTTTTTTTCAATTACTTTCCACTTTCGTCCGCAGCAGCCTGGCCATAATTGGCCCGTGAACTGCCCTATAGGCTCCAGCGAACCTTCCTTCGCCCGCAGCAGCCTGGCCCTAATCTTATAAGGGGCCTTCTCAGCCCGCATTTTTCCCTCTTCGTCCGCAGCAGCCTTATCAGCCTTCTTGTGGTCCAAAATTAAACTCATACTGGATAATGGCTAGAGCATATAAAGCCGCAGTCTCGGTCCTAAGTATCCAAGGTGCGCAGGAGACCGGAATAAATCCAGCCTCTTCGGCTAGCTGAATTTCATCTCCAGACAGGCTCCCTTCAGGCCCAACAAGGATAAAGATCTTATCCCCGGCTCTTCCTCCCCTTCCCTCTCGCCAGCTCGCCAAGATAGATTTTAGGTGATTTTTCTGCTCCCTCTCCCACAAGATAAGGAGTAAGGCATTCTTCTCCTCGGCCACCTTGAGACACACCGTGGAGAGATTGGCCGGAGGGTATAGCTTTGGAATATCACTTCGGCCGCACTGCTTGGCCGCCTCTTGGCAGATCTTTTGCCACCGCTGCCATCTTCCTTCGGAGACGCTACCTTGTTCATTGACAAAGCTGCGGCTTGAGGCCAGGGGCATGATTTCATTGACTCCAAGCTCGGTGGCTTTCTGAAGAATAAGGTCCATAGTCGAGTGTTTGGGAATTCCCTGGATAAGGATAAGCGGATGTTTATTCTGAAAAGAAGAAGAAAGACACGCAATGATCCGAAGCCGAACCTCTGAGGGAGAGACCGCCTCAATCCGGGCAGCCAGATCCCTGCCCTGACAGTTTACCACTATCTCATCGTTCGCCTGAAGACGTAGAACTCGAAAGATGTGGCGGGCATCCTTGCCTCTGATAATGGCTCGATCAGAGAAAAAATCCTCTGGGGGGATAAAAAATTTGGGCACTTTTTCCTGCCTGGCTTTCTTGATGAAGAGAAAGCCGCTTTGTTATTTCTTCTCTTCTGCTGGCTCAAAATCAGCCAATTCTCTCCCCATTCTCCTCCCAATTCTCCTCCTGGATATGGCCACCATAGCAGGTCTCAAAAGCTGGCCATTTAGATAATATCCCTTTTTGAACTCTTCAACCACCCTGTTTTCCTCACAGTCGCAAGATACTACCTGCATGATAACTTCATGCTTTCGAGGATCAAAGGGCTCACCAAGAGAAGGAAAATAGCTCAAGCCCTCCTTTTGGAGGATATCCATCAGTTGGCTATAGATTAGCCGCCACCCTTCTATCTGAGTATAGAGCTGAGTATTGATTAGCCGACACCCTTCTGAAAATCCCTGCAAGTCGATGTTTTCCTCAGCCGAGGCCAAAGCCAGCTCGAAACTGTCAAGGAGGGGCAGGAGATTTTTCAGAAGACTCCTCATGGTATGCTCCCTGAGATCAGCCTTTTCTCTTTGCTTCCTTTGGCGAAAACTCTCAAACGCTGCCTGAAGACGCAAACACTTTTCAGAAAGCTTCCGATTAGCCTCTCTCTCCTTCTGAAGCATTGTTTTGTAGTTTTCAATCTCCTGATTTAGGCAGGAGATTTCTTCTTGCTGAAAGCGCTCGGCAGCCAAAAATTATTTCCTCCCTGCCTTTTCCTCAGGTTTTAGGGAAAATCGTTGCGTTTTAGAGCAAATCGTTTCTCTTTACTCATTCCACTATTCTTCAGAAGAGAAGAGATTATCAATGACTTTAGCAGTACTGTCCACCAGATCGATCACTTCCTGATAGCGCATCCTGGTAGGCCCGATAACACCAAGTGCTCCGCTGGCACGGTTTCCCATCTGATAGCGGGCCATGACAATGCTGCAATCTTGGATGTCAGGATCATCATTTTCAGCCCCGATGATTACCCTCACGCCTTCATAGTCGATGCATTTATCCAGCAGCCGAATAAGCTTGATCTTTTCCTCAAAGGCATTGAAAAGAGCCTTGAGTTTCTGGACATCGGCAAACTCTGGCTGCCTCAGGATATTTGATTGCCCTTGCAGGTAAAGATTCTCTATCTGGTTTTTCGAGATTTCCTCACTGAGCAGATTAATATGTTCGCACAGTTTCTTATAGAATCTCTCCTCTTCGGAGACCGCCTCCATAAGCCTTTGTCTAATCTGGATTATGGTCAGGTGCGCATAGCGCTCATTAATGAGCCGATTCATCATATTCAGCTCTCTTTCGGTATATGACTCTCTGGCCTCAATAATTTTGTTGTACACCAGACCATTTTCAGAAACAAAGACTACCAAAATCTTATGCGGAGTTAAGGGAATAAAATCCATGTGCTTCATTCGAAGGTCGGTAACCTTAGGTGAGATGACAATCCCGACATATTTGGAGAGGAGAGATAAGAGTCGACAGGCTCCCTCCATGAGCTCTTCCCGCTCATGAATCTTGGCCAATGGTTCAAGCCCTGCCTTTTTGACTCTTTTCCGCCCCTTCTTTTTGAGAAGATTATCTACGTAGTATCGATAACCCTGATCCGTTGGGATTCTGCCGGCAGAGGTATGAGGATGCTGGAGAAATCCTTTCTCTTCAAGATCAGCCATAATGTTGCGGATCGTGGCTGGAGAGAGCGGCAATTTGATCTTCTTGGCAATGGTTCGGGAGCCGACAGGCTCAGCCAGACCGATATACTGTCTGATAACTGCCTCGAGAATAAACTTTTCTCTGTCAGTAAGTTCCTCAACCACTGCCATTCCTCCATGACATTTGATTAGCACTCTATAAGATAGAGTGCTAATTTAAAATAAAGATAACAAGATTCACTTTTAATGTCAAGGGGGAAAAATAATGTAACTCATGCCATATTTAATTTGAAAATCAAATGGGTATAGATATATAATTTATGTATTGTCATGCTTATAAGAATTAATCGGATCAGATAGGAGAACTAATCGACAGGTGAAAGAGCAAGAGAATAACAGTAGCCGCCACCCAATCGGCGCATCTTTTCTACAATTGGTTCAAATCGCGGATACCCTTCGGGGAGAACACGGCTGCCCCTGGGATAAGGAGCAGACCTACTCTTCGGTCAAGCCCCTCCTCCTTGAGGAAACCTATGAAGTTATGGCCGCAATTGATGAAGATGATCATGATCATCTGAAGGAAGAATTAGGAGATTTGCTGTTTCAAATAATTTTTCTCTCAAGACTTTCTGCTGAAGAGAAAAAATTTACCATTGCTGAGGTCATCGAGACCATCTGCGCCAAGCTGATCCGCAGGCATCCTCATGTATTCGGTGAGGAAAAGGTAGCCAACAGTCAGCAGGTGTTGGCCAGATGGGAAGAGATCAAGCAGTCTGAGGGGAAAAACAGGAGGAACTCGGTCCTGGATGGAGTACCTAATCAGTTGCCGAGCCTTTTGCGGGCGCACAGAATTCAGGAGAAGGCAGCTAGAGTGGGATTTGATTGGTCGAGCGCCGATCAGGTCCTCGATAAGATTCGGGAGGAAATAAAGGAATTTGAGGATGCTTTTTTCAGCCAAAACGTACAGGAGATGGAAGATGAGCTAGGAGATGTCTTATTTGCTTTAGTAAACATGGCTCGCTTCATCAAAATCGATCCTGACCGGGCGCTCAATCGCTCTATTGCCAGGTTTATCTCCCGCTTTCAACTCATAGAGAAAAAGGCCAGGGAGAGAGGTAAGGATATGAGAGAGATGTCCCTTCAGGAGATGGATGAGCTGTGGGAAGAGGCCAAGAGGGATAGAGCTTGAGAAGAGTCTCAATGGTTTTGCGGTTGACTATGTTGACTATTTTTATTGACAAATATTACCCAAATTGTTATAAAATGAATACATTATGTTAGGAAAATTTTTTCGAGACAGATCAAAAGAAAATGAAGATCAGAGTAGGAAAGATCAAAGCACAGAGAGGTACGGTGGTATGAGAGAAATTATTAGAAAAATCGTGAAGGCGATTGTGGACAGCCCAGAGGATGTGAACATCAGTGAGATAGACGGAGGCAGAACAACGATTATCGAGCTTAAGGTAGCCAAGGACGACATTGGAAAAGTTATTGGAAAACAAGGCCGTACCATATCGGCTATCCGAACCTTGCTGGCCAGTGCTGGCGGGAAAGAAAAAGTCAGATATGTATTGGAATTAATCGAAGAATGAAGATATTTAACCTACTATCAGCCTAAATCCAGCCACCAAGTAGTGTTACCACTCTACTAACCACCACTTCAGATTGCCTTATATTACCTTGAAGATAATCGGTGTAGGAAATAAGTTTGATATTTTTCTTGGTCAAGGTTGAAACCCATTACAATGAGGTAAGGAGTTATGCCACCATTGCCGGAGAGCAAGATTTTAGAATTGAAAGAGACGGCCCGTCAATTACGCATCGAAGTTTTACGCATGTTAACCCGCGCCGGATCTGGACATACAGGGGGGTCATTGTCCATCATCGAGATTCTCGTCGCGCTCTACATGGTGAAATTACGCCATGATCCGAAAAATCCCCGATGGCCTGACCGCGACCGATTCGTGCTGTCAAAAGGCCACGGAGCGCCAGCCCTGTATGCCATACTGGCTCGGCTCGGCTACTTTGATCCGGCAGAGCTCATGAATCTTCGCCGATTGGGCGGGATGCTCCAAGGGCACCCCTTCAATCTGAGCACGCCGGGAGTGGAAATTTCAACCGGCTCTCTGGGGCAAGGGCTCTCGGTGGCCAACGGCATGGCTCTGGCTGCCAAGCTGGATAAATCTGCGGTCAGGGTCTATGTTTTAATGGGAGATGGAGAGACCCAGGAGGGACAAATCTGGGAAGCAGCTATGACCGCCGCTCATTATAAACTTGATAATCTCTGTGGTATCATTGATGCTAATAAACTACAAATTGATGGATCATTATCTGAAATCATGAATATTGAGCCCATAGCCAGAAAGTGGGAAGCCTTTGGTTGGCAGGTATTTGAGGTTGACGGCCACGACTTTCAGGCTCTGTTAGCCGCCTTTGATCAGTGCGAGCAGGTCAAGGGTAAACCCTCGCTAATAGTTGCCCACACGGTTAAGGGCAAGGGGGTTTCCTTCATGGAAGGGAAAGTGCAATATCATGGAGTGGCTCCAACCGAGGCGGAACTAGAAAAAGCCTTGCTAGAGTTGACTTGCTAGAGTTGAGGTGAGCTATGAGCCAAACTTTATGTACTAAAACCTTAGGCACTAGAACGTTAGGCACTCGGGATGTCTATGGAGATGTATTAGTTAGGTTAGGACAGCAAAATCCAAACATCGTAGTTCTGGATGCGGACCTCTCCTGCTCAACCAGAACCGAAAAATTCGCCAAGGCCTTTCCTGACAGGTTTTTCAATCTCGGTATTGCCGAGCAGGATATGATCTCTACGGCCGCCGGATTGGCTGCTTTCGGGAAAATACCATTTGTGAGCACCTTTGCTGTTTTTGCTACCGGCAGAGCCTGGGATCAGATCCGACAGTCTCTCTGCTATTCCATGCAAAATGTCAAGATCGTAGCCACTCATGCTGGCATTACCGTAGGCGAAGACAGCGCTACTCACCAGGCCAATGAGGATATCGCCCTAATGCGCAGCCTGCCCAATATGAATATTATTGTGCCTGCAGATGGAATCGAAACCGAAAAAGCGCTGGAGTATCTGGTACACGATAAAAACCCTGTCTATGTAAGGCTGAGCAGATGCAAATTTCCAGTAATTTTTGACTCTGATTATGTTTTCCAGAAAGGAAAGGCTGTCTTGCTTGAAGAAGGCAGTGAGGCGACAATCATTGCCATCGGCATAATGGTCAGCCGAGCTCTTCGAGCTTGCGAGATGTTGAAAAAAGAGGGCATCTCTACTCGTCTCCTAAATATGTCAACCGTAAAACCTATCGATCAGCAGGCTATTGTGGCCGCGGCCGAAGAGACAGGCTGTATCGTTACCGCTGAAGAGCACTCGGTGATCGGAGGGCTGGGTAGCGCGGTGGCTGAAATTATTTCAGAGCGCTGTCCGGTTCCCTTAAAGAGAATCGGACTGAATGACTGCTTTGGCGTTTCCGGAGATGCCGAGAAACTTTTGACCTACTATGGCCTGACTGCAGAGGCGATCGCCCAAGCGGTTAAGGATGTGGTGGCCAGAAAGAGAAAGAGGAATTAGGAGTATCTCACTGTGCAGTCTTTGTCTTCCCTGCCCCAGGCTCCCTTGTCAGCCATCGTTCAAATGTTTCATGTTTACAAAACCTTTGATGGCCAAAAAGCTGCCTTAGCCGATATTAATCTGCGAATTGAACCAGGGGAGATGGTTTTTTTGGTCGGCCCAAGTGGAGCTGGGAAGACAACCCTGCTGCGGCTCATCTTTCGGGAGGAAAAAGCCTCATCAGGACAAATTATCGTTAACGGCAAAAATGTCAGTAAAATGAAAGACAGTCAAATCTGTCAATTGCGCCGTAAAATCGGTGTTGTTTTTCAGGATTTCAAGCTGATCCACTCCAAAACGGTGTTTGAAAATGTGGCCTATGTACTTCAGGTCCTGGGCAAATCAAAATCTGAAATCGGACGAAAGGTATGGTCTGCCTTGAGGCGGGTTGGTCTTGAGCATAAAATGGATGTCTATCCGAAAAGACTGTCAGGTGGGGAGCAGCAGCGGGTAGCTATTGCTCGAGCCGTAGTCAATGATCCGGTTTTGCTCCTGGCAGATGAGCCAACAGGAAATCTTGATCTTGACACAGCCCGGGAGGTAATGAACCTTTTTATCGATATCAATATCCAGGGGACAACGGTACTGATGGCCACCCACAACCTGCGGATCGTTGAGGAGATGGGAAAGCGAGTCATTTCCTTGCGAGAAGGTAAAATTGTTCACCACTAGAGTTCGCCAATTTGCCTATCTCCTTCGCCAGGGGATAGGGGATGTTCGAGCTGCCGGAATATCGGCAAGCTTTGCGGTAGTGAGTGTGGCCTGCTCGCTGCTGCTGCTCTGTCTCTACTTTATGGCCTTGGGCAATCTCTCCAAAGCCCTTGATTCAGCTCTCGATCTAAAAGTCATTCTGTATCTGCGAGAAAATCTAAGCCAAGAGCAGATCGGACGATTGCAAAAGGTGCTTGAGGGTACAGCCGAAATCGTCAATGTCCGATTTATTTCTCAGGCTGCGGCTCTTGAGGAATTCCGAGCTAGCCTTGGGAAAGAGGCCTATCTTCTGGATGCTCTTGACAGCAACCCACTGCCTGCCTCATTTGAATTATCCCTAAATCCCAAGGTGAAGGAGCCTAATCAATTAAAGCCACTTCTAGAGTATCTGGCCAAGAGGCCAGAGGTTGAAAGTGTTCAGGGAGGGGTTGAATGGGTTGAGAGATTATCGAATCTTCTGGTCGCAGGTCGCTTGATTCTCATCCTTCTTGGGGTTATATTAACCATTATTTCCCTGGTTATTATTGCCACTACTATCCATTTGACGGTTGACCGCCGTCGGGATGAAATCTCGATCATGCGCCTGGTGGGAGCAAGCGAGTGGTATATACGGCTTCCCTTTATATTTGAAGGGATGCTCGAAGGTCTGCTTGGCGGTCTGCTGGCTATTGGCCTCTCAGCCGGACTATATTATGCCTTCTGCTGGAAGATGAGCCCATTGATAAAGCTGATCTTTGGAGCCTGGTCGATCGACTTTCTGAGGCTTGAAGAGGCGCTTTTGATTCTTGTTTTAGGCTCAGCCGTAGGCGGGGCAGGGGCCTTGGTGTCATTATCCTGCCGATCGGCTAAATAGCAGGCTAATTCTTGGAAATGATTGCTTTTTGGAGAGAAAACAGATATGATATCGTGATATGGGGCGGGCTGGTGTGCCTCTGGATGCTTTTTTTAAGCTCGCCAAGGCAGGCGGCGGCTGGCAAAGATCAGCTTCAGCAGCGAATCAGGGAGGCTCAAGGAAAGCTCAAGGCGATCGAGCAGCGAATCAAGGAGAGTGAGAGACGAATAAAGAAAATGCAGGCCGCGGAAGAAGAGCTTCTTCGCAAGATCGAAATTTGTGATCAGTCGATTGACCGATACAAGTATAAACGAGCCATATTGGACGATAAAATAAATAGCATTAAACTGAAGCAAAAAAGTCTTGACCTTGAAATCGCCAAAGGGCAGGATGGTGCGGCCAGGCAGAAAAATCTCCTGGCCAGGCGTCTTCGAGCCTTATATAAAGCTGGCCCCTTGAGATTCTGGCGGCTAATCCTAGAAGCTCGCTCTGCGGCTGAAGTTTCTCAAAGGGTGAATTTTATGAAATTGATTGCCGAGCAGGACGCTAAGCTTATAGAGAGCTTTTCCCGCCAGATAGGAGAGCTGCGGGCCAAAAAAGAGCAGATTAGCCGCTATCAGCAGGAAATTGAGGAGCTTCAAAAAAGCGTCACCGAAGAGGAAAGAGCGTGGATACAAAAGAAAACCGAAAAAGAAAATTACCTAAAAGCGCTTCGAGATGAGAAAAATAAATACTGCCGCGCCCATGAGGGATTATCGTCCAGGCTAAGCGAGCTTCAGGCCTTGCTGACTGATTTAGAAAAGAAACGACGCCTGCAGCCAGCTCCCCCCTTGCCTTCTTCGCCTGAATTTTCAGCCAAAACTGGATTTGCAGCCAGAAGGGGCAAGCTCTGCTGGCCAGCAGAGGGGAAGATTATTTCCACTTCCCCGTTCGGCAAACAATCTGCCGGCCTGGAGACAAATGCCGCTTGGAACAAGGGGATCAGCATTAAGGCTCCAGCAGGGTCTGAAATTCGCTCTATTTATTCGGGACGAGTGGCTTATGCGGATTGGTGTCTAGGATATGGAAAATTACTAATTGTCGATCACGGGGAGGGCTATTGCAGCATCTATGCTCATGCTTCGGAATTTCTGGTTGAGGCTGGTGATTTGGTCAAAGAGAGACAGCCCATTGCTCGGGTTGGGGATACGGGAGGAGTAAGCGAGCCGCAGGTCTATTTTGAGATTCGCTTTCGGGGAAATCCGCTCGATCCCCTGAAGTGGCTCCAATAGCTATTTTTTAAGGGCAGGGGGGAAATCCCTTAAGTTGCCACCGGGCGCGGAAGCTCTTATTTATTAGCTACCATTAAGAGACATAACCCTAATAAGAGCTAAACCCCTTCGAGGGTTTATGGTTTTTCTGATATACCTTGAGGGTTTATGGTGTCTGATATATAAGAGCGTGTGCGGAAGCAAAATTTTTCGGCTGCGATAGGTGTTTGAGGGCAGGAATAGAATGCGATAGGGCAGAAATAGAATATAATTAAAATTTATGGTGAATCATGGCAAGGAGATAACAATGGAAAAAGCAGGGCACAAGAAGAAAAGGATTATCTTATATACTCTTCTAATTATAGCATTATTCGCGGGAGGAATCTTTAGCCTTGGTAGTCGGGCTACTGTCTGCGGGAAAGAATCCTACGAAGATCTTAGAATCTTCAGCGAGGTACTCTCCAAGGTGCAAAATAATTACGTGGATGAGTTCCAAGTCAAGGACCTAATTTATGGCGCGATCAAAGGCATGCTCCAGACCCTCGATCCTCACAGCTCCTTCATGACACCAGATATGTACAAGGAGATGCAGGTTGACACCCAGGGCAAGTTTGAAGGCATTGGCATTGAAATCTCCATCCGGGATGGAGTGCTGATCATTGTCTCTCCAATTGAAGGCACCCCGGCCTTTCAAATGGGGCTAAAATCCGAGGACCAGATTTTAAAAATCGATAATGTTTCGACCCGGGACATGTCTTTGACCGAGGCAGCCAAGAGGATAAAGGGCCCCAAAGGAACCAAGGTAACCTTGACTATCATGCGCAAGGAGTTTGAAAAACCAAAAGATTTTACCATTACCAGAGGAGTCATCAAGCTGGCCAGTGTGGTCTCAAAGGTGATTGATAAGAAAATCGGCTACATCCGACTGCGGCAATTTCAAGAAAATACGGCCAAGGATATGGTCGCCGCGCTGAAGGAGATGAAGATTCAGGAACTTGATGGCCTCATTCTCGATGAGCGGTTCAATGCTGGCGGGCTGCTGAGTGTGGCCGTAGAGGTAGCTGATAAGTTTTTGCCCAAGGGATTGGTGATCGTCTCCACTAGGGGACGGGGAGAAGAGCAGACCGTTACCTTTAAATCAACCCATGACCCTCTCATCCCCAAGGGGATGCCGATGGTCGTTCTGGTCAATTCAGGCAGTGCCAGTGCTTCGGAGATCGTGGCTGGAGCTTTGCAAGACTGGGGCCGAGCCGTGATTGTGGGCACGAAAACCTTTGGCAAGGGGTCGGTCCAGACTATCTACCCCCTGTCAGACGGATCCGCCCTGCGGCTGACTACGGCCAAATACTATACTCCAAAAGGGACCTCCATTCATACCAAGGGGATTACCCCGGATATTATCGTTGAAAATATGCGCTTGGAAGACAAAAAGCTGATCATTTCCGAAGAACATGCTATTCGGGAGAAAGATCTGGTTGATATGGAAAACCGCAAAAAGAACACACAGCAGGAGGAGGATGAAGAAAAGACCGCTCCAGATAAGCCGCAGCAGCCGCAGCCGTCCGATCCAAACTCACCGAAAACCAAAGAGGACGAGGAGGCCAAATACTTTGAGGACCTGCAATTGCAACGGGCTATTGATATCATCAAAGCTGCCAAAATTCTAGAGGCTAGCAAAAAGCTGTAGGCTTGTGGCTAAGTGGTCCTCTTCGCTAAGTGAGTAACACAAGTCGCGCAGCGGATCAATTACGCTATCAATTGTAGCCTGCGGATAAGCTAATTGTAGGGGCAGACCTTGTGTCTGCCCCTATTGCGCACTTTGTTAGCGAAAAGACCACTAAGCTTTGGCAAAGAATATCCTGTGAAAAGGAGAGGTCCTCTCTCACACAAAGAAAGAGCCGCCTCTGTCTTTGTGTGCCTTGTGAAAAAGATGGGAAGAAGGAAAAAGAAGAATAATGCGGCCAGGGTTATATGGCCTTTGACCCTGGCCGCAGCTTTTCTAATGGCTGGTTTTTGGTTTATTGGGGGCCGCGACAGGCTCTCATTAAGCAGGCTGCCTCAGCAGCCGCAGGGCGCACGGCATGTAAAGTCAGTGTTCAGGGGCCAGATGAAGAACTTGCCCCTTATCCCACCGCAGCCTGAGCTTTTAAATGAAGAAGAGAAAGCCTTTATTTGGACGCAAGAATTCGATTCGGCTATCCAAAAGGCCCTACCCAAGATGGCCTCAGAGCTTGGGCATCTGGCCATAAGCGGCGACACAAAAGGCAAATTCTTGCTGCCGATCAAGCGGGTAATTGAAGTGCGGGCTAAGGTGCCACCCTGGATGAGCATTCGTCGGGCAGTGTTTGATCTGGTTCAAACCTGTGGTGGAAAAGTTTTCCAAGAGCCGAGGGAGAATATCTCATCTTCAGCTCGCAAGATGATTTTCTTGCTAGGAAGCAGCCAGGCGCATATTCCAAGCTATATCCTGATCTTTCAGCTTCCTCCCGAAGAGCCACCATCGACTAATCTTGGGGCCGGGGCAAGGGGCAGGCGCTCATACAAGCCAGCAGTTGCCCTGGTAATCGATGATCTTGGCTACAGTCTCAGCTTGGCCAAGGAACTTTTTTCCCTGAATCTGACTTTGACCGTATCTGTTTTGCCCCATCATCCCTTCTCCAGAGACTGCGCCGAGCTTGCCCATGAGCACTCATGTGAAGTGATCCTTCATCTTCCCATGCAGCCCAGGCGGTGTGCTTTGGCCTATTGGGAAAAAAATACCCTACAGGTTAATATGAGGAAAGAGCAAATTATTGAAATCCTTGATTCAGGGCTTGGCGATGTCCCCTGGGCAGTCGGGGTTAACAACCACATGGGCTCTCTGATGCTTGAGGATCGAGCCTCCATGCAGGTGATTCTCGATGAGCTAAAGAGCCGAGGATTGTATTTTCTGGACAGCCGGACCACGCCAAAAAGTATCGGCTATGAGCTTGCCCAATCTCTTGGAGTTCCAAGCGCTTTTCGGCACATCTTTCTGGATAACAACAAAAGCATCGGCTCCATCCGCCACCAGATTGATCTTCTAATCGAGATGGCCGTAAAAAATGGCCAGGCAATCGGCATCGGGCATCTTCATCCGACCATGATCCAGGGGCTGAGGGAGTCGGCTCAAAAATTCCATGATCGGGGTATCACCCTGGTCAGGTTATCGGAGCTTGTAGAATGAGAAGTGTGAATATCTTAGGAATTGAATCATCCTGTGATGAGACCTCAGTGGCCATTGTCCGGGACGGAGTGCAGATTGTCGCTCAGGAGATAGCCTCACAGATTGCTCTACACCACCGGTTTGGTGGGGTAGTGCCAGAAATCGCTGCCCGAAAGTCTATGGAAACTATCATTCCCATCCTAGAGCAAGTGATGCTAGAGTCGGGGATGGATTTTGACGACATTGAAGCCATTGCCGTAACCATTGGCCCTGGACTGATCGGATCGCTACTGGTGGGAGTATCGGTAGCCAAAGCGCTTTGCTATGTCAAACACAAGCCGCTCATTCCGATCAACCATATCGAAGGGCATATCAAGGCCATCTTCCTGACTTATCCTCACCTCGAATTCCCCTTTATCGCCCTGGTGGTTTCAGGTGGTCATACCAGTCTGTTTGCTGTTTACGGTCATACGGATTATGAATTCTTAGGAGGAACAAGAGATGATGCTGCTGGAGAGGCGTTTGATAAGGTAGCCAAAATTCTTCAGCTTGGCTATCCAGGGGGGCCGGTGATTGATCATCTGGCCAAAGCGGCCAATCCGGCCGCGGTGCAATTTCCCCGGGCCTATCTGGAAAAAGATAGCTTTGATTTTAGCTTCAGCGGACTTAAGACCGCTGTCTTACAGTATGTCCGCTCCCAGACCAAGGCTCTAGCGAGGCTTGAGGCGGGCTCCTCGGCCGAGATTTTCCCCAAGGAGGTGCCCCCTGAAATAGCCGACATTGCCGCCTCCTTCCAGGAGGCCGTGGTGGATATTCTGGTTGCCAAGGCTATTTCAGCCTGCCGCTATAAGCAGATGGAGCAGCTAGTTGTGGTTGGTGGCGTAGCCTCTAACTCCAGGCTGCGAAGCAAGATGGAACAAGGTGCTCAAAAATTGAACGTGAGGGTTTATTATCCTCCGCCGCTTTTGTGTACCGATAATGCAGCCATGATTGCCAGCGCAGGCTATTTTCGGAAATTAGCTGGAAATTTTCTCGAGGGAAAAGAGATTTTCCCGCTCAATCCGATGAGCAACCTTCCCCTTGGCGGTTAAAAATTTATCGGCTCAACCTCGATCGTATTTAGTTCAACGCAGACCGATTGCTGGAGAAGATCTACCGAGAGAATAAGTCTTTGTTTATTGGGCTTAAATCGCAGCAAAATTCCCTCTACTCCCCTGAGGGGACCGGCTACGATCCGCACCCTTTCCCCGACATTTAAATAAGGGTAAGGCGTAACCACCGTATCATTTTCGAGAATAGTTTGGATGGAAGCGATCTGATTTTCTGGAATCGGCACAGGTTTGCCGTTGCTGCTGATGATCCGAGCAACGCCCGGAGTTTGCAAAACCGTAAGCCAGAGTCTGTTTTCCAAATTGGCTCGAATGAACAGATACCCTCGAAACATCGGCACCTGAATCCGTTTTTGTCGATCTTTCCTGGCGCTCCAGACCTCAATTTTGGGCAAGAAGGCGTAAATGGACTTATTTTTCAGCCGCTCATAGACTGCCTGCTCGTGTCGAGATCGGGTATGTACAGCATACCAGTGTTCCTCGGCTGGTGATGGCTGCTGGATGATAGGTTCAAGTTGAGCTATTTCTACCATACTCGATATCACACTCCTAACACTGTTTAAGGGAAAAAAAGTATATTGGAGAAAGTATATTATTATTTATCTGGGCTAGTTTATCGTATCGAGATCAGAAAATCAACAGAGAAGATGACTAGGAGTTCGTAAAATTTCCACTATGAATATAAATATAATAATAACATTTTATTATGCAATTATTTTCATATATGAAATATTATTCACAGCCAAGGCCTCTTTCCCATTGACTGCCGCGGTTTTCGGCTTTATGATCCCATACAGCTTTTCCAAAGAATTATGACTCAACCATAAAGATGGGGGGGTAAAATTTAAGCTGGCATAGGAATTGCTCACCTTATTAGAGTGCATGAGATAAACCGCTTATGGAAACTGGAACCTGTTCACATTGATCGCGGGGGATGTATTGACTATGGTTCAAGATTACGTTCAAGCAGATATCATCGGAAAAAGCGAAAAGATTAAAGAGATTTGCCGTCTGATTGGAATCATTGCCAAGACCAAGTCCACGGTTCTGGTCCAGGGAGAGAGCGGAACAGGCAAAGAAGTGGTGGCTAATGCAATTTACAAGCACAGTTTGCGAAACGGCCGTCCCTTTATCAAGGTAAATTGTGCAGCTCTAAGCGAAACACTGCTAGAGAGTGAATTGTTCGGTCATGTGAAAGGATCCTACACCGGCGCCTTGTCTGATAGAAAAGGTCGGTTTGAACTGGCCAATAAAGGGACCATACTGCTCGATGAAATTGGAAATATGCCCCTGGCTGGACAAGCCAAGCTGCTGCGCGTTCTCCAAGAAGATGAGATCGTGCCAGTGGGGAGCAGTAAAACCATCAAGGTGGATGTGCGGGTTATTGCCACTACCAATGTCATTCTCAAGGATGCGGCCCAAAAAGGAACCTTTCGCGAGGATCTCTACTATCGACTGAGCGTAATCACCATTTTTCTTCCTCCCTTGAGAGAACGTCGTGAAGACATCCCTTATCTGGTTGAGCATTTTATTCAATTAAACAGCAATGAAATGGAGACCAAGGTGAGGGGGGTTGACCCTGAGGCTATGGAGCTGCTTATAAAGTATGATTGGCCAGGCAATATCAGAGAGCTGAAAAATGTTATTGAGAATGCCATGATTATCGAGAGTAGGGATAAGATATATCCCGACATTCTTCCCGCCCACATCAGGGAAAATCACCAGCCTGCTGCAGTAGTCAGCCCGACCGAAAGTATCCCCATAGACAAAAGGCTGCTAAGCAAAGATCTCAATCTTCGCAATCAGCTCCTGATGTACGAAAGGATTCTGATCCTGAATGCCCTGGATCGGGCCAATTGGGTTAAAAGCAGAACGGCTAAGCTGCTTGGGATTGACCGAAGAAACCTAGGATATTTCATGAAAAAGCACCATATTCTGATGCCACCGGACCGAGGAAGCCGCTCGGATGCCTGATGGCGCTAAGCCCTCTAAGTGGTCCTCTCGCTAACAAAGTGCGCAAGCGGCGGCGGCACAAGGTCCGCACTTACAATTGATTGGGTAATTGAATCTGCTGCGCACTTGCGTTATGCACTTAGCGAAAGAACCTCTAAGTGAGCTTTCAAATTAAACCTTGAGAAAACCTTGAGATTTTGACCTGGCTATGATATTTTATAGTTAAGTAGGGGTTAATCTCTTGAAATTAATTACTGATAGTTACTGATAGTTTATGAGCACCTTTATCTCCTATCCGGGGCGAGAGCTGTTTTATGCTGAGTGAGCTACAGACCGCCTGCCTCAGGTCAATTCCTTCAGTAGAGTCGATTCTACAGCATGAGATGGCCAAAGAGGAGAGGTTTTCCCGCCTCCCCAGATGGGTCCTGGTTGAGGGAATCAGGCAGGTACTAGATCTTAAAAGGAAATGGATTTTATCTCCTCAAACTAACCGACAGGAGCTTGAGGAATGGCAGATTTCGGCTAGTCTAATCTTAGATGAGGTTGACCGCTACCTTCAGAAAATCCGCCAGGCTGAGTTAGGACGGGTGATCAACGCTACGGGGATCATTTTGCACACTAACCTTGGGCGGGCTGTTCTGGCTTCTGAAGCTGTGGAAAAGATGACTCTGGCGGCCAGATGCTTTACTAACCTTGAGTTTGATCTCATCACTGGTACAAGGGGAAAAAGAGGTGAGGCGGCTACAAGGCTCCTCTGCCATCTGAGCGGTGCTCAAGATGCTCTGGTGGTGAACAACAATGCGGCCGCGGTCCTCCTGGTGCTCAATACCCTGGCTGAGGGTCGCCAAGTGATCGTTTCCCGAGGAGAGCTGGTTGAAATCGGCGGCTCTTTCCGGGTTCCAGAGATCATGAAAAAGGGGGGCGTCAGGCTGGTCGAGGTTGGGACGACCAATAAAACCCGCCTTGATGATTACCGGCAGGCGATTACCTCAGAGAGTGCGGCCATCCTGAAAGTTCACCCCAGCAACTTTCAGATCGTAGGCTTTAGTGAAGAAGCAAACCTGCCGGAGTTGGTACACCTTGGGCAAGAGCATGGGCTTGTGGTCATCTATGACCTTGGAAGCGGTATGCTGGCAGATCTTGCCCCTTATGGGCTAGGTCGGGAGCCCCTTGTCTCCCGAATCGTTCAGCAGGGTGTAGATATTATAACCTTCAGTGGCGATAAACTCCTTGGCGGACCCCAGGCAGGGATTATCCTATGTCGGCCAAAATATGGCCAGCTTTTGCGGCAAAATCCTCTGGCTAGGGCCGTGCGAGCCGACAAGATGACCCTGGCTGCTCTTGAGGGCACGCTAAGGCTTTATAGTGAGCCCGATGTCTTTGACCGAATTCCTACCCTGCGGATGATCACTGCTTCGCGGCAGCACCTTGAGGAGCGTGGTAGGCAGATTATGGAAGCTCTAACCTTATCTTCAGGGTGGAGTAGTGATACGATCAGCCTTGAGATAGTCGAGGATGAGGCTCAGGTAGGTGGTGGCTCCTTTCCCCAGCAAACCATTCCCTCACTCTCTTTGGCCATTTCCTCAACCAGAGGAGAGGTTAATCAGCTTGAGGAGCGGTTTCGCCTCCATCAGCCCCCGATTTTAGGGCGAATTAACCAGGGACGGTTTCTCTTAAGCCTACGCACCATACAGGATGAGGATATAGCGGAGATTATCCGGGCAGCCAAAGAGATTTTGGGGCAGTGGGAAAGGAGCAAAGAGTGATGCTTTTTTTATTTAAAATAGGATGGTGGGATGGACTCTCAGCGGATTATCCTTGGAACCGCCGGGCATATTGATCATGGAAAAACGACCCTGGTCCGAGCCTTAACCGGTATTGACACGGACAGGTTAAAGGAGGAAAAAGAGCGGGGAATTACCATCGAGCTCGGATTTGCCTATCTGGATCTAGCCAGCGGAGGCCGCCTTGGCATTGTGGATGTGCCGGGGCATGAGCGGTTTGTACGGCATATGGTGGCTGGTGCGACTGGCATTGATGCGGTCATGCTGGTTGTAGCTGCTGATGAGGGAATCATGCCCCAGACCAGTGAGCATTTTGATATCTGCCGTCTGCTCAAGGTGCAGCGGGGTATGGTGGTGGTTACCAAAATCGACCTGGTGGACCCAGAGTGGCTAAAGATGGTTATTGAGGATATCAGGAGGTTTGTGCAGGGGTCCTTCCTGGAAAATGCCCCTATTTTCCCTGTCTCGGCAACATCTGGCCAGGGGCTTGAGGCTTTGCGCAAGGGTTTGGAGGACCTAGTAGAAACCATTTCCCCAAGGAACCTACAAGGCATCTGCCGCCTGCCCATTGACCGGGTATTCACCATCAAGGGATTCGGAACAGTAGTTACCGGAACACTGCTTGCCGGAGCCTTGAAAAAAGGGATGAGCGTTGAAATATTCCCCAGCGGAAAGCAGGCCAGGGTGCGGGGAATTCAGGTTTATAATCAGCCGGTGGAAGAGGCCCTAGCCGGCCAGAGAGTGGCCATTAACCTGCACGGTGTGGACAAGGAAGAGCTGGCCCGGGGTGATGTGGTTTCACTGCCCGGCTATCTGCAGGCTTCCTATCTTCTCGACGGGCGGATCGCTCTTTTGCCTTCTGCGCCCAATCCCCTGAAAAACAGAACCCGCGTGCGATTTCATGCTGGTACATCTGAGGTGCTAGCTCGGATAATTCTGCTCGATCGGGAAGAGCTCCTGCCCGCAGATGAGGCTTTGGTCCAATTTCAGCTTGAGTCTCCCTTGGCCCTGATGGCTAAAGACCGCTTTGTGGTCCGCTCCTACTCTCCGGTAATTACCATCGGCGGGGGCAGTGTGATTGACAATCTCCCGGCCCGCCACCGGCGCTTTGATCAGGCGGTCTTAGACGGGCTGCGGGTCCTTGAGGGGGGAGATAATCTTTCACGGCTTGAGCTGATCATTCGTCAGGCCCATGCTGCCGGCACCAAGGGCATACAGCTATCAACCCGGCTCAACCTGGATCAGGCCCAAGTAGCTGAAAGCCTAGAGCATTTACAAAAAAAGCAGCGTATTGTAATGGTTGATCCGCTCGATCAGTGGGTTATACATCAGGATATTTTTCAAAGCCTCTTGAGCCGAGCGATCGACATCCTAACAGGCTTTCATCAGCGATTTGCACTAAAGGCAGGAATGTCTAGGGAAGAGTTAAAGGCCAGGCTGCAACCAGACCTAGATGCTCGGCTATATAATAAGATTTTGGCCACCCTGCTAGAGCAGGGCAAAATCGTCATTCAGGAGAAAACCCTTCGCCTCTCTTGGCATCAGGTCAGGCTGACACCAGAGGAGGAAAGGCAGAAGGCCAAAATCCTAGACATATGTCATCGGGCTGGCTTTCAGCCTCCGAGTATTGATGAGGTGATGCAGCAGACCTGCCAGGGGGGACTAAGAGGTGAGGCCGCAAATAGGCTGATTCAGCACCTGATTGATGAAGGTCTGCTGGTCAAGCTGAAAGAGGGGCTTTTATTCCATCAGCAGGCCTTAGCCCAAATTCAGCAGCAGCTTGAAGGCTATCTTCAGGACAAGGCACAGATCTCGGTAGCCGAATTTAAGGATTTATTCGGATTTTCCAGAAAATATGCCATTGCCCTGTTTGAATATTTCGATTCTATAAATTTGACCATGAGACTGGGGGATAAGAGAATTTTGAAAAAGAGAAGGGAAGCACCATGAGACAGGAAGCAGATTTGATATTGCTTCATCCGCCAACTGTGTATGATTTTCGGGAAAAAGTGATCCTCTTTGGCCCGATCAGTGATCTAGTTCCATCAACACCGGTTTTTGAGATGTATCCGATTGGCTTTACCAGTATTTCAGAATACCTTGGCCGATTTGGGTTCCATGTCAGGATCATCAATATCGCCCTGAAGATGCTGCGAAGTAAACGATATGATGCCGAAGAGGAGATAAAAAACCTCCATCCTCGAATGTTTGGAATCGATCTGCACTGGATGCCTCACGTCCAGGGGAGTCTGGCTCTGGCTGAGATAGTAAAAAAATATCATCCTACGACTCCGGTTATTTTCGGTGGACTCTCATCTACCTACTACCATGAAGAGCTGATCCGAAACTATCCTCAGATTGACTACGTCATGCGGGGAGACTCGACCGAGGAGCCACTGCGCCAGCTCCTTTCGGCGATCAAAACAGGAGGCCCTCTTGATCAAATTCCTAATCTGACCTGGCGGGACAGTGAGGGGAAGGTGAGGGTCAATCCCCTGAGCAATATAGTCGATAATTTGAACGGCATCAAGATCGACTATTCTCATATCATGAAAAAGGTTATGAGATACCGAGACCTGGCTGGCTATACCCCATATCAGAAGTGGCTGAATTATCCCGCCACGGCGGTCTTCAGCGTCCGAGGCTGCACCCACACCTGCTGCATCTGTGGAGGAGCGGCCTATGCCTTCCGTAAAAACTGCAACCGTCAAAAACCAGCCTATCGCGACCCTGAGCTTTTAGCTCAAGACATGAAAACTATTGACCACAATCTCAATGCTCCGATCATCATTATCGGTGATATGATGCAGCCTGGCCGAGAGTATGCCCTCAGGCTGCTAAAGGCGCTAAAAAAGCTAAAAATCCGAAATCCTGTAGCCGTAGAGTTCTTTGTCCCACCTGCTGACGACATCCTGGAGCGGATCGCTGAGGCGATTCCTAATTTCAATATCGAGATGTCTCCTGAATCCCATGATGAGGAAATCCGAAGGACCTTTGGGCGCCCCTACGGTAATGAGGAGCTTGAGCGAATGATCGACACCTCACTGCGCCTTGGCTGTCAGCGGATCGATCTATTTTTCATGATCGGCCTGTCCAAACAGACCTATCAATCGGTTCTGGATACCGTTGACTACTGCCGCCTACTGCTAGAGAGGTTTGGTCATACCAAGCGCTTGATCCCCTTTATTTCCCCCTATGCCCCCTTTATCGATCCAGGGAGTGAAGCCTTCGAGAACCCGGAAAAATTCGGCTACAAGATTCTCTGCCGGACCGTGGAAGAGCACCGCCGAGCTATGGAAAATCCCAGTTGGAAGTATGTTCTCAGCTATGAAACCAAGTGGATGACTAGAAGCGAGATCGTTGACAGCTCCTATGAGGCGGGCATGATTCTTAATCGGCTAAAGGCTAAGTACGGCCTGATCAATCCGAAAAAGGCCGAGCAAACAGAGCGGCGGATGCAACTGGCCGTAAAGGCCATGAAGGAAATCGATGAGATTATGCTCCTGCCTGATGAGGCCGAGCGAGAGCGACGTTTGCAGGAGTTAAAAACTAGAGTTCGGAAGTTGAGCGAATCAACTATCTGTGAGAAAAAAGAGCTCGAGTGGCCTACTCGTTTGCTGCGGATGAATATCGGCTGGATTTTGAAAAACTGGTTTCAGATCGAGATCTGGCACCGCCTCCTAGCCCTCAAAAATCGCGGACAGTGGAGCTGCTGAAAAGTATTTTTGGGGAGTCACTACTCAGATCATCAAGCTAGCAGCTAGAATAAGCAGCTCTCTCAAACCCAGCAAGAATAAAAAATGGAGCCCCGCTTTTTCTCTTTTGAGCAGGGCTCCATCCTCTTTGGTCGAAAGACTAGGCTGATCTAATCTTTAAGACTACGAGGCCGATCTAATCTTTAGACTAGATTAGACTAGATAAAGGGAAACAGCAGCCCGGAAATAACTGCTGGCGCTACTGTAGTCGTTGGCAGCGCAACCGCGGTCGGAGCAGTAAGCTGTAAGATAATGGCGGTTGGAGCAACTGCGGTTGGAGCAAGAACCGTAGGCGCAATAGCGGTCGGAGCGGGCAGCGGCGCAATAGCGGTCGGAGCAAGAACCGTAGGCGCAATAGCGGTCGGAGCGGGCAGCGGCGCAATAGCAGTCGGAGCAAGAACCGTAGGTGCAACCACGGTCGGAACGGGCAGCGGAGTGATAGCAGTAGGAACAGGCAGAGGCGCAACCACGGTCGGAACAGGCAGAGGCGCAACTGCAGGAGGAGCCACAGGAAGAAGAGCACTTGGATTTAGGAAGTAGCCAGGCGGATAAGGCACCCCTGGAAGAGGAGGCGTGGTTATCGGTCCAAGCGGACCAATTGGAGCGGTAAAGCCCGGAATAGTCATAAGATAATTCCAAGCAGCTATATTACCCAACGGGACATAAGTATTTATCCAACTGGATGAGGTAGGTGGCAAATAGGCATAGTCGAGTGGAAGGCTGATAGGCAGCGGGCCGCCGAAAGGATCGAGCAAATAGGATGGTGGCCACAGGTTTACTCCACCGACAGGATCATAGTAGGCCATGCCAAGGGGAGTGTTGTAGAGCAGCCAGGGATTTGCCGCGGCAGGATCCCAAGTCAGCCCTGGCTGGACAGGCAAGATCGTGTTAGGGGTTAATTCATTCACGATCGGAGTGGGCAGCCCAGATGATGGATCAATAGGTGACAGGGCTGGTGCCCACAGTGGCCACAGGGTGTTGTAGGGAGGCAGAGCAATCCAGTTTTGGGCCTGTGAAACCGGTGAATAAACCAAAGATAAAGCCATGAAACCAACCATGATTAAGAAGAAATACCCAAGTTTTTTATTAGCAAACATTTTCAAAATCCCTCTCTTTAGCTAACCTGTAACTTATTGATATAATAAATATTATTATAATAACTTATCATGCTCCCTATGACACTCATCACTTTACCCGTTTGTTTTTAAAATCTCTTCTATTATTCACCCTCCTCAAATTACCCTCCAAACACTTCTGCTTATGTCATGGTAGATACTTACCACCTCCCTGGATTCCCCTAGCGACTTTGTCCTCTCTTTCACCTCCTTCCTCATACGGTATTATCCTGACTCCCTGCCAAGCAATCTTTCAATGCCTTCGGTATTCAATTACCGTCATTCCTGCGAAAGCGTAAATCCACCAAGCCTAACTAATTCCTGCATTCCCCCTTACGCGGGAATGACAAATAATAAATTAATTGGTGGCTAACCAATTGGTTTTCTCGCTAATTGCCTAACACAAGTGGACAGCGGATCAATTACACTATAACTTTAGGTACGGACCTTGGGGCCGCCCAAAATTGCGCACTTTATTAGCGAGAGGACCACTAAACCACTAATATTAGCTTGTCTTTTTAAGCTTTCACACTTTTCGCACTATGAGAGCAGGAGAGTCTACTTAGCTACAGCAGCAATAAGCAAAAAAACAGCTTTTCAGCAGCGGAGTAATAAGTGAGAGTCAAAAATAGCGCCCTTTGTAGCTTAAGATTAAGATATACTTCTGAATGGCTATGCTGTTAATGCTATTAGGTCAGGTAATCAAGATAATATCTCCTAACTAAAAATATCCCTTACTCTAGTTCTATTCTATGCTGATTCTATTCTATGCTGATGAATTCGAAATAATTTTTTAAATTTGAATAAGGCAAATCCCATACCAGGGGACAGTCAAGGATTGGCTCAAGTATGGTATTAAGGTAAGCTTTTGTTTTTGGGGTAAAAATAGCTGTTCATGAATAAGCTCTGTTTTTAATTCGACTTTCTGGATGGGGAAAATACATAAAAATAGCGAAAAACATGCTGGGAGAAAAAGATTGCTGGTGAAATATCCGCTGGCAAATAGGCTGGCAAATAGTAATAAGCTACTCACTCTATTTATTAACTAATCACCCTCCATAACTAATATGTGTGAATTCATACTTCTTATGGGCTCCATTATCCTACCTTAGTAAGTGCCAGACCATAATAAATTATAACCTTACGGGTAGGGCAAGCATCTTGCTTGTCCAGCGCAAGGCGCCTCTGGCCTGCGCCACCTCAGCAAGTTATAGATCTTTATGGCTTGACACTTCAAGATCTTTATAGCTTGGCACTTATTGGTTCTTTCGCTAAAAAAGGGCGCAATTTTGGCGACCACAGGGGGCCTCCCATGAGATTGATTGGGTAATTGGCTCTGCTATCGCACTTGTCGAGGAAACCACTTATCATAAAACTGTATTATCAAACTATATTCTGGAGGGGAATTTGAAGTAAGGATGGCAGAAGAAAAAACCTTAGGGCCCCACTCTTCCCCCTTGAGCAGAGCCCTATTTTTGAATTTTGTATTTTTTTATAACTGCTTGAAATAATAAAACTTTGCTCTATCCTCCGTCATTCCTGCAAAAAGCGGTAATCCAGTAATATCATGGATTCCTACTCTTGCAGGAATGACGAAAAAGATAGTAGTAGAAATTTTCAATTAAACTAAACCAGTGCCGTGCCAAATTAAAAAGTGCAAAATTGGGGGCTTAACTTTTAAGTTAAATAACTGTCGGAGCAACAATCGTCGGAATAGGCAGTGGCGCAATAGCAGTAGTCGGAGCAGGGAGAGGAGCAACCACCGTAGGAACCACGACAGTAGGAACAGGAACAGGTGGTGGAGGAAGCAGGGCGCTTGGGGCTAAGAAGGTAGGAGATACGGTTAGTGCCCCTCCTCCAAATCCTCCAAATATAGACAAGAAGCTGAGAAGAGCCGAGTTAGCTACTGGCACGGTAGTGGTTATCCAAGCTGGATCTGTAGGCGGCAGATTAGCATAGTCTGGGGGAAGAGTCAGGGGTAGCGAGAGAGCCATAAAAATTGTGGGCGGCCACAGGTTAATCCCATTAACTGGATCATAATAAGCCATACCAGCAGGAGTATTATACAGAAGCCACGGATAACTAAGCTGTGGATACCAGGTTAGTCCAGGTTGAACAGGCAATATAGTATTGTGGGTTAATTGAGTTACTATTGGCGTGGGTAATCCAGTAGATGGATTTATCGGTGATAAAGCAGGTGACCACAACGGCCATAGAGTATTATAAGGAGGCAAAGCAACCCAATTTTGGGCTTGCAAGGCCGGTGAACAAACTAAGGATAAAACCACGGAACTGATGACCATAATAAAGAAGACTACCACACCTTTTTTGTTAGCGAACATTTTTAAACTCCTCATCATTTAAAGGGCTTCCTCGCTAAGTAGATGAAGGCAAAAGCGGCCGCTTGTTCAGTCGGCGGCTTATTAACTTAGCGAATCGGCCACTCAGCGCTAACCTGTGGATGACTATAGCTCATGATTAAATCCTACATACCGCTAACTTTATAGCTTATAATTCTCACAGCTTCATGCTTCTGTTTTATATCCTTAAATTACTCCTTTCTCTCCCCTTATCTCTTTGTCAGTTATTTGTTTGCCTTTACCTCTTTAGTTTTAAATTTCCAAATACTGCCATCACCTCCTTATGTTAGTGGTATTTTCCTCCCCCTACTACAGACAAATCATAAGTAGTCTAATTTCTGGCAGAAAGAGGGAAAATATAAAAGTCGCCTGTGAAATGTATGGAATAAATGAGCATCAATCGCAAATAAGAGCAAAAGGACAGAGTAGAAAGAACTCGAAAAAGACAGCTCGCTAGTAACTGGTAAATAAATTCAAAAACTACCCGTTAATAGGGCAAATTCTATACCACCCTCGATAAAAGTTCACAGGATAAGAATCATAAAGATAATCTATTGTTTTAAAATAAGAAAAAGCAAATCTCTCAGTTTTTAACCACTTGAGTTTTTGGTTTTACTAAGAAGCAACTCCATAAAAATAGAAAGGAAAAACGATAAATAAGGATCGATTATATAGTTATTTGTGAGTAATAGCTTACTATTTACTGATTACCATAATTAATATGTATAAGTTCACACTTTTTTATGGACCTTTTCTTGAAGCATTTCCTCAAGTCAAATTATTCTGTTCTCTTGTTGTAGAATTTCCCTTTTACGAATAAAAAAACTCGTAAAAGCTCAATTAATACTCCATATAATATATGTATTAGCTCCATATCTTTTTGAATCCCTATCTGATTGATATTACTGCCTCAGACGATCCCTATCTTCCCTTATCCATACTTTTTCCGCCTCACTGGCTTCTCTCAACCCTCAAATCTGTGTGCCGGCAATGATGAAAATAAAGCCTAATCAGCCACTTAGCCTACTCAAAATCGCATGGCATAAAAATTGAGGACAATAAAATCATGAGAAGAATAAAAAAATAAAAAGGAGTAGATCACAAAAGCTAACATTATCCACTCAATATCATCACAATATCAATTAGTTATTTAGTTATTATATCAATTACTTTCAATATCAAGTCCCCAATAAAAAACAGGAAGTAAGAAGTTTTCTTCAAGGAGGACAGAAAAGATGGACACAAAAAACGATGAAAGACTGCTGGGAAGAGAAATAGAGGAGTTAGATGAGGAGATCAGGGTATTGGGCTATAGACTGAATGAATTGCTCAGTGTGGATTGCTCCTTCGGTCTGTGTCATTTTAATCCAGAAATAGATCTTATCCTTGATAAAATCAAGGAGATTCAGGAAAGAAAGGAGCTTCTGGAACGCCTTAGGGATAGCCTCGGCTCCTTAAATGAACAAGAGACGGAGGATATATTTACGTAAATGAGTAAGCTCCCCTCAATAAATAAGATGGCTCCTTTGGCCAGAAGCCTGCTTGTGGGCAAAAGGGGATTCTCTATAGTCAGCAAAAATAGTCAGCAAAATTGCCTGCCTAAAAGCCTAAAAAGAAAAAGCAGGGAAGCCCAAAGGCGCATTTTGGGCTATTGGGGGTCAAGGTAGGCTTTATTAGTTTATGGTGTCTGATATATAAGAGCTATTATCTTGGTATGGTTGGCTCAGAGTTGACTGATCCGAGAGAGATAGTGGGCTATGCTCCTTATTCCCCCTGAGGCCTGGGGCCAGTCGAAATATTCATTCGGCGCATGGTAGCCATGCTCAGGCAGACTGAGGCCAAGCAGGACAATAGGCACTGGCCACAGGCTTTGCATGCTGACTACACTACCAATCGACCCCCCTCCCCGGATAAAGACAGGCTTTAAGCCAAATCCTAGGCTGACAGCCTCTCTGGCTGCCTGGGCGTAGGGGCCGGAAAATTCGGTCAGATAAGGGGCAAGGGTGCTGTCAAGCTCGACTACCACATCAGGGTTTATTCTGGCCACATGATCTTTCAATAACTCGAAGATCTCCACTGGCTCCTGATCAGGCACCAGCCGGGTGCTGATCTTGGCCTCGGCCTTATGTGGGACAATGGTCATGACTCCACTGCCAATGTAGCCGCCTACCAGGCCATGAACTTCAAAGGTAGGCTCGCACCAGGTAGCCAGCAGGATCTGGCCGGCCCCCTCCATTCGAAGCGATCGAAGACCGTTAGCCTTCTTAAACTCAGAAACATTGAACTGAAGGCTTTCAAACTCTTTTAGCTCCTGTGGAGTAGGCTTTCGCACCTTGTCGTAGAATCCGCTGATCTTGACCCTGCCGGTTAAGGGATCGAGGCATTGGCTAATCACCTGGCAAAGCTCAGCCAGCGGATTTCTGGCTGCTCCGCCAACCAGCCCCGAGTGAGCATCCCGCTCAGCCGTGGTCAGGGTCATGGTCGCAGCCATCAGCCCCCTGAGCCCATAGGTGATCGCCGGCTTGTCGCGGGAAATCCAGATGGTGTCTGAAACCAGGATCGAATCGGGGTGAAGGTCTGCGCTTTTTGACCTTATGGCAGCCTCAAAATGCGGGCTGCCGATCTCCTCTTCCATCTCCCAAATGAATTTGATGTTGATCGGAATCCCCTCCTCATGGGCGAATCTGGCAGCAAAGAGGGCGGCTAAAGCCGGCCCCTTGTCGTCGGTCGTGCCTCGGCCAAGGTAGTGCCCATCCAGAGTAGTTGTGAATTTAAATGGCGGATGAAGCCATCGCGAAGGGGAGGCTGGTTGAACGTCGAGGTGATTATAGATAGCGATCGTGGGAGCATTGGCCTGAGCATCGAAGTGGCCTAACACCAAGGGATATCCTTCAGTCTTGACAATCTCTGCCCTAGCTCCCATCTCGGTCAGGTATGAGGCAGCCAGAGCGGCCCCTTTGAGGATATCATCCTGATAGGCAGGGTCTGCGCTCACCGTAGGAATCTCGACCAGCTCTCCAAGCCATCGTTCGTATAATTTCCGGGATTCAACTATAAAGCGATCCAATCGAGCGGTATTGATATTGATCATATACTCTGTTCTCCTCCCTTATGGCAAGTTATGGGCCTCTCCTCCAACTTATGGCAAGTTATGGGCCGCTAAACCTCCAGCCAGTTACGGCTAGATCTCATCTGACCACAATCTCATCTGAGCCGCTCAAAGACTCCTCGCCCGACCTGTCTGGCTGATTCGGTCAGGGCAAAATCGCATAAAAATCTACCAATATCCAAAGATATTAAATACTTAAAAGATATCAAATACTTATATGAATTAATCATTAATTTTAGAATAACTCTTTAACTGGTCTTTTCGCTAATAAAGTGCACAATTTGGGCGGACCCAAGGTCCGCCCCCTACAATTGATTGGGTAATTGGATCTGATCTTGCATTTAGCGAAAGAACCACTAACATCTTGATATTATTGGCTAACCAATTTATCATGCAATCCCCTTGCTGATTCGATGAAAATAGTAAACTAGGGTCTTGATTCCCCCTGAGGCCTGGGGCCAGTCAAAATATTCATTCGGCGCATGATAGCCATGCTCAGGCAGACTAAGGCCAAGCAAGACAATAGGCACTGGCCACAGGCTTTGCATGCTGGCTACGCTGCCGATCGACAATCCTTCACGGATAAAAACAGGCTCAAGATTAAATCCAAAGACAATCGCCTCTTTGGCTGCCTGGGCGTAGGGACCGGAAAATTCAGTCAGATAGGGGGCAAGGGTGCTGTCTAGCTTAACTACCACCTCAGGGTTGATTCTGGCCACATGATCTTTCACTAGCTCGAAGATCTCAACTGGATCCTGATCAGGCACCAGCCGAGTGCTGATCTTGGCCTCGGCCTTGTGTGGGATGACGGATGCAATCTCACTTTCCGGATAGCCACCCACTAGACCGTGCACCTCAAAGGTAGGCTCATACCAGGTGGCCAGCATGATCCGCCTGGCTTCCTCCACTCGAAGCAGCCTGAGTCCGTGGGCCTTTTTGAACTCGCAGATCTGAAAATCAATTTTCTCAAGCTCTTTTAGCTCCTGCTGAGTAGGCTTTCGCACCTTGTCGTAGAATCCGCTGATCTTGACCCTGCCGGTTAAGGGATCGAGGCATTGGCTGATCACCTGGCAAAGCTCAGCCAGCGGATTTCTAGCTGCTCCGCCAACCAGCCCCGAATGAGCATCCCGCTCAGCCGTGGTCAGGGTCATGATGGCGGTCATAAGCCCCCTGATCCCGTAAGTGATGGATGGTTTTTGTCGAGAAATCCAGGCATCGTCCTGCACCAGGATCGAATCGGGGTGAAGGTCTGCGCTTTTTGACCTTATGGCGGCCTCAAAATGCGGACTGCCGATCTCCTCTTCCATCTCCCAAATGAATTTGATGTTGATCGGAATCCCCTCCTCATGGGCGAATCTGGCAGCAAAGAGGGCGGCTAAAGCCGGCCCCTTGTCGTCGGTCGTGCCTCGGCCAAGGTAGTGACCATCCATAGTAGTTGTGAATTTAAATGGCGGATGAAGCCAGTCTGAAGAAGGCGTGGCTGGCTGAACATCAAGATGATGGTAGATAGCCAAGGTAGGATCGTCAGAAGAGGCATCGAAGTGGCCTAAAATCATGGGGTATCCTTCGGTTCTGACGAGTTCTGCCCTGGCTCCCATCTCAGTCAGGTATGAGGCAGCCAGAGCGGCCCCTTTTAGAATATCTTTCTCCCGAGCAGGGTCTGCGCTCACCGTAGGAATCTCGACCAGCTCTCCAAGATAGCGTTCAAAGAGCTTTCGAGACTCAGTAACAAAGTTATGCAATCGGCTGATATTGATCTGCGGCATCATCTCCCTTGGTCTCCCTAAGGAATAAGGCAGCGGTTCAATCCGCTTGACCATAAGACCGTTATCTATCTTTTTCGGCATTTAGGCTAAATCTACCACATCCGCTGAGTAGCTGCAACTGTCAACTTCTAGGAGATAATCTGATCAGTATGCACTTTATTCAGGCAGGAAACTGGGGAGAAGGGGATATAGTGCGAGAGATTTGCACTAAAAGAGAGCCTTTTTAGTGTAAGCAAGCTCTTTTCTTCTCTGATGCGTATTAGATATTTTTGATTTTATTCTTTTAAAAACAATAAGTTTTATAATTCTATAGCTGACGGCTTTCCCGTGGCATAAAAATTGCCTAAATAAAATAGCAACTACCTTGCGGCCGTGGAATAAGAAACTCCATACTCTAGCACCCACATCCGATTTCTAGTTTTTCTTCTTGATCCTGCGATAAACTCGATATTTCTCCTGCACTAAGACTCTTTGCTAAGACTCAAATTTGCTGACTCAAAAATAACCTTGTGCCTTTTTCAAGGAGTGGGGGGATATGTTAAACGGTAAAGTGATCCTGATTACTGGCGGCACTGGATCCTTTGGGCAGCAGTTCTGCAGGACCGTTCTCCATCGCTACCGACCCAAGAAGCTGATCGTCTTTAGCCGCGACGAGCTCAAGCAGTATGAAATGCGGCAGAAGTTTCCCGATGACACTGAGGAGCGCAGATCCCCTATGCGCTATCTAGTCGGTGATGTCCGGGACCAACAGAGGCTTTTGCACGCCTTTCGGGAGGTTGAGATTGTTATCCATGCCGCCGCTCTAAAGCAGGTGCCATCATGTGAATATAATCCTATGGAGGCAATCAAGACCAATGTCATCGGCGCCATGAATGTGGTTACTGCGGCCATCAATGCCGGAGTAAAAAAGGTAATCGCCTTGAGTACTGATAAGGCCTGCAATCCGATCAACCTCTATGGGGCCACCAAGCTCTGCTCGGACAAAATATTCACGGCGGCCAAATCCTACGCTGGCTCCCAGGACATCAAATTCGCCGTCGTACGCTACGGGAACGTAATCGGCAGCCGTGGATCGGTCATCCCTGTCTTTCTCCGGCAGAGAAAGAGCGGGGTGCTGACCATTACTGATGAGCGGATGACCCGCTTTTGGATCACTCTTCAGCAGGGGGTGGATTTTGTTCTTGACTGCCTTGAGAGAATGCAGGGGAACGAGGTTTTCGTCCCTAAGATCCCGAGTATGAGGCTGGTTGATCTGGCTAAGGCGATTGCTCCAGAATGCACCTTTCGAATTATTGGCATTCGGCCAGGAGAAAAGCTACATGAGATCATGATTGATGAAAATGACAGCCGCATTACCAGAGAATATGACAAATATTTTGTAATTGGCTGGAGTGGCTATCGAGGGAATCACGATGCTGGCCAGCCCTGCCCGCCTGGCTTCAGCTATCGGAGCGATACCAATACTGACTGGCTAACGGTCGAGCAGCTTCAGGAATACGTGAGAGAATTCATTGAAGAGCATCCGGAGTATCAAGATGAATATGATCCCATACAGCCGGCAGTGGCTCGATGAAGAGGAAATTGCCTCTGTAGTCGAGGCCCTAAAAGGTAACTATCTTACCCAGGGGCCAAAGGTTGAGGAATTTGAGGAGGCAGTAGCCGAAATCTGCGGAGCAAAATATGCGGTGGCGGTTGCCAACGGCACGGCTGCTCTGCACCTTGCGGCTCTGGCCAGTGGCCTAAAGCCTGGTGATGAGGGGATCACCTCCCCTAACACCTTTTTGGCCTCAGCCAATTGCCTGCTCTACGTCGGGGCTCGAGCAGAATTCGCCGATATTCAGCCTGAAACCTACTGCCTTGATCCTGAGGCGCTTAAAGAGAAAATAAACTCCAGAACCAGGCTGATCATTCCGGTTCATTTTGCTGGCCAGCCCTGCGATATGGAACGTATCTGGGAAGTGGCTAAAGAAAAAAATTTGATGGTCATTGAGGATGCCTCTCACGCTCTAGGCTCCAAGTGGCGGGATAAAAAAGGTGAATGGCATATGGTTGGCTCCTGCTCTCATTCTCATATGACCACTTTCAGCTTTCATCCGGTCAAGACAATTACTACCGGTGAGGGGGGGATGATTCTCACCAATGATCCGAACATTGCCCGCAAGCTTCGCCTTCTTCGCAACCACGGGATCAGCAAAGATCCTTCAGAATTTATGAATCTGGAGTTCGCTTCTCCTGCTAACTGCTCACCGCTTACTGCTCAAGGCTCATGCAGTACCAATTTTGCTCACGCTCCCTATTCTTTCCCCCCCTGGTATTATGAAATGCATGAGCTTGGCTTCAACTATCGGATAACCGAACTCCAGTGCGCTTTAGGCCTAGTGCAGCTTAGGCGACTGCCTTTTTTTGTGGCTCGAAGACGGCAACTCTGGGCCAACTACCAGGAGCGGCTCTGCGACCTCAAAGAGCTTACCCTGCCGCGAGAGCGTGACGGAGCACAATCCTGCTGGCATCTGTATGTGGTCCAGGCCAAAGAGCGGGATAGATTACTGAGCCATCTTCGTTTGCGGGGAATAGGCGCTCATGCCATGTATATCCCGATTCATCTTCAGCCTTACTATCAGCGGCGCTTCGGGTATAAGCGAGGAGATTTTCCCCAGGCAGAGCGCTATTTTGCTAGATGTCTTATTCTGCCCCTCTATCCTGGCCTGAGCGATGAAATGCTAGACTTTATTGTTAAGACGATCAAGGAGTTCTATGAGGTGGCCTAAAACGGAGGCCCCTTGCGAGAGAAGAGTTGACTTTTATGAACCAGCCTGAATTTGTAGCCGAGGTTTCGAGCAATCATCATCAGGACTTGGCCCGATGTCTGGAATTTGTCGATCGAGCTGCTCAGATTGGATGCAGCACGGTCAAATTTCAGCTTTTCAGAGTCGAAAAACTCTTTGCGCCTGAGATTCTAAAGATTAGTTTAAGGCATCGAGCCAGAAAGCAGTGGGAAATTCCCTTATCTTTCATTCCAGCAATTCGGGACAGGTGCCGCCAAAAGGGGATTAGGCTCTCCTGCACTCCCTTTTATCTTGAGGCCGTAGCTGAGCTTCTTCCCTACGTCGATGTTTACAAGATCGCCTCCTATGAGCTTTTATGGACCGATCTTCTCACTGCCTGTGCCCGGAGCGGAAAACCCGTTGTTATTTCTACCGGCATGGCCACAGTGTCTGAGATCAGGCAAGCTGTGGATACGCTGGCCGAGGCAGGATGCCGCGATCTGACCATACTTCACTGTGTCTCGGGCTATCCGGCGCCGGTTTCAGATTGCAATCTAGCAGCCATCGGCACGCTGCAAAAAGAGTTTGCCACAACAAGGGGGACGGAAATAGGCGGGGAAATAGGCAGCGATGAGCCTAGGCCAAATATCCCGAAATCTCTCCGCCCAGAGCGGGCTAAGATGAGAGTCAGGGTGGGCTGGTCTGATCATAGCCTCAGACCTGCCGTGCTCTATCGGGCTATTCATGCCTGGCAGGCCGAGGTGATTGAATTTCATCTTGATCTTGACGGCACCGGCGAAGAATTCCCCCTTGGGCATTGCTGGCTTCCAGAGCAGATCGCCGCGGTAATCGAGCAAGTTAGGGAGGGCTTTAGGGCGGATGGCTCAGGGGTGAAAGAGCCAGCCAGCAGTGAGCTACCAGACCGCAACTGGCGAAGGGACCCTAGGGATGGACTTCGGCCACTTGGGGAATTTCGGCAAAAATGGCTGAGCAGCTTGCAGGCCGAAAACCTTTGCAGGTCGTAAAGTACTGTGGTCAAAAGCTAGCCGATGACGTGGAAATGCTCTGATAACCTGCTCGGATAACAAGTACGATGATAAGCGCAAAAAGTACGACAAAAAAGTACGATAATAAGCAAACTATGAGGATAAGCACAATGGAGAAAGCCTCCCGACTGGCCCTTGGAACTGCTCAATTGGGGATGGCCTACGGAGTAGCCAATCGCCTAGGGCAGCCATCGCCTGATGAGGCTTGCCAAATTGTCTCTACCGCCCTTGACTGCGGAGTGAAAATCTTTGATACGGCTCAAAGCTACGGCCAGAGCGAATCGGTCCTGGGCAGATGCTTCCAATCCTTGGGAGTGCGTGGCGGGCAGGTAAAGGTTATTTCCAAGCTGCATCCTGAGCTAAACTACCAGGACCCATCGTGCTTGCGGGAAAGTGTTCTGGCTTCCCTGGACAGGCTTGGCCTTGATTCGCTCTATGGCCTGATGCTCCATCGGGCCTCCTGGTTGGCTGAATGGGACAAAGGGCTTGGGGAAAGCCTTACTGAGCTAAAAAAACAGCGTCTGACTACCTTCTTAGGTGTTTCGGTCTATACACCGCAGGAAGCCCTCAATGCCTTGGCCATCGAGGGGATCGATCTGATTCAGGCTCCATTCAATATCTTTGATCGTCGACTGCTCTTCTCCGGGGTGCTTGAGCGAACCCGGGAAAGCGGAAAGCAGCTCTTTGTGCGCAGTATCTTTCTCCAAGGCCTGATCCTTATACCGAAAGAAAGCCTACAAGAGCATCTTTCCTTCGCTAGGCCAGCCCTGGCTAGGCTTGAGGCCTTCTGCTCGGAATATAGGCTAAATCGCCAGGAATTCGCCTTAAGCTATGCCTGGCAAAGGACAGATGAGGCGGCGGCAATTTTGGTCATTGGAGCTGAAAGCGCAGAGCAGGTCAGAGAGGATATCGAGCTTGTCTTGGAGCGGGCCAGCAGGCTCGATCCAAGTATATTGGACGCTTGGGATGCTCTTGAGCTTAAGGTCCCGCAAAAGTTGATTCACCCGCCCCTGTGGGGATAAAGAAAAGGCAATAAGGTGGACACAGGATGTGGGCACAGATATGGGCACAGGAGGTGGGCACCGGCACAGATGTGGGCACCGGCATCTTGCCGGTGCCATCTGCCCCTAGGGTGGATAAAGACAAAAAGGGCTAAAAAAACCAGATATGGTTGACTGATAACACCTGCCCCTTTTGGGGATAAAGACAAAGCTTACAACACTTATCTAGGGGTAAAGATAACATCTGCCGCTGGGTAAGATAAAGATAACACCCGCCCCTTGTTGAGATAAAGAAAAGAGTACAACAGCGACTTATGAAAACCGTAGCTATTATCCAGGCCCGGATGGGATCGAGCCGGCTTTTCGGCAAGGTGCTTCGGGATATTCTGGGAAAACCCATGCTCTGGTATATCGTAGAGCGGCTCAGGTCGATCACTGAGATCAATAAGATTATCGTGGCCACCTCACAGCATGAGACTGATGAGGCTATCGCCCACTTCTGTCAAGCTCATGGTCTGGCCTGCTTTCGGGGGAGTCAGACCGATGTTCTCGACCGCTTCTATCAAGCGGCCAAAAGCGAGCAACCCGAGGCAGTCATTCGGATAACCGGCGACTGTCCGCTCGTTGATCCGCAGCTGATCAGGAGGCTGCTGCTCATGTTTATCGAATCAAACAGCTTTGATCATCTCGGCCTAGCCACTGGGGCCGGTGTGGCCAACGATGAATTTGCCCAGGGGAGATTCCCAGATGGTCTTGACGCTGAGGTGATCCGCTTCAGTGCCCTTGAGCTGGCCTGGCTGGAAGCCAAAGATCCGCTTGAGCGGGAGCACGTTACCCCCTTTATCTGGAAGCACCCTGAGCGGTTTCGGGTGGGCTGCCTGGCCAGTGAAAAGGATTACTCCGCGTTGCGCTTGACGGTTGATAACGCTGAAGACCTTGAGCTGATCAGGGAAATCTACCGCGGCCTATACCATCAAAACCCTTGCTTTGGGCTGGCCGAAGTGGTCGATTATCTGGACCAAAACCCTGCACTTAGGGAGAAAAACACCCGATTTATCGGCCAGGAAGGATATGAGGCTTTCTGGCCAGAGAAGGGAGAAAATTACAAAAAATTTTCAATCAATTAAATATCTATGCTTTTGCACTTTTTCTCTAAGGCCTTGATTTTACTGGATTTGCTATTAGAGGTAACTTTCAAGGATTTCAAGGCGCTAAGAAATTTCTGCAAAAGTGTAGTTAAATAAATATATATTAAACTCAAGTTTACAAAAATTGTCAACATCATATAAAAATTGTTGTTAACATGGCCTTTAGTCTCCTTTTCTTTGGCTTTAAATACTTTGGCTTTGAATATTTAAATTAATTTTTACCAAGATGTGGTCTTTTCGCTAAGTAAATATACATTAACGATAACCTCATTAAAGCCAAAACCTTAAGATTGGCCTTTAAAATTAGTGATTACGCACTTAGCGAAAAAACCACTTAGCTATATCGAAACTCATGTTTTATGAGGACTAATTATAATTTCTCTTCGGTTAAATTCTATGGGCAAAGGACAAGAGCTTTATAAAAGAGCAAAAAAAATAATCCCTGGCGGCACACAACTGCTGTCTAAAAGACCCGAGATGTTTCTCCCCGATCAGTGGCCAGCTTATTATTCTAGGGCTAAAGGGGTGCAGGTCTGGGACCTTGATGGCCGCAGCTACACGGACATGAGCATCATGGGCGTTGGAGCCTGCATTCTTGGCTATGCGGATCCAGATGTCGATGCCGCGGTTCACCGGGCCATTGATTGCGGCACGCAGTGCACGCTCAACTGCCCTGAGGAGGTAGAGCTGGCCGAGCTGCTTCTTGAGCTTCACCCTTGGGCTGAGATGGTCCGCTATGCCCGCACGGGAGGCGAGGCTGCGGCCATAGCTATTCGACTTGCTCGTGGGGCCACAGGTAGGGACAAGGTGGCTATCTGCGGCTATCATGGCTGGCATGACTGGTATCTGGCGGCCAACCTTGGCGATGGCTCAGCCCTTGATGCGCAACTTCTCCCTGGGCTTGAGCCGGCAGGAGTGCCAAGGGCACTGAGAGGCTCAGCTCTCACCTTCCCCTATGGGGATAGGGAAAGCTTTGAGCGGCTGGTGGCCGAACATGGCCAGTCTCTTGCGGCTATTATCATGGAGCCTGCCCGCGGGCATGAGGCTCCGCTGGATTTTTTGAAAGGCATTCGGGCAAAAGCTCAGCAGCTTGGTGCAGTTTTGATCTTCGATGAAATCACCTCCGGCTTTAGGATGTGCTGCGGTGGGATTCATCTGCGGTACGGAGTTGAGCCTGATCTGGCTGTTTTCGCCAAGTCAATGAGTAACGGCTATCCGATGGCTGCTGTTGTTGGGCGGCGAGAGATCATGGAGGTAGCTCAAAGAAGCTTCATCAGCAGCACGAACTGGACCGAGCGCATCGGCCCAGCCGCGGCTCTAGCCACGATTCGCAAATATCGCCGCTGTCAGGTCGATGAGCATCTTATCCATATCGGTAGCCAAATGCAGAGCCTGTGGTGGAATCTATCCGATGAAACTGGCCTTGCTATCCGGGTTGGCGGCCTGCCTACGCTGAGCCATTTTGAGATCAAGGGGGTTGAGGGAAATGACCCGCTGGCTCTTCGGACCCTGTTTACTCAACTTATGCTGGAGCGCGGGTATCTGGCCTGGTGCCAGTTCAAGCCAAGCTATGCCCACAGGCAGGAGCACCTTGCGGCCTACAGGATTTCCTGCCGCGAGGTCTTTGCCATTATTCATCGGGCTATCGAGCAAAGAATCGTAGCCAAGATGCTGAAAGGGCCGATCAGCCACGCCGGATTCAAACGCCTAGTGAGCTAAATGTGAGTTAAAGATGGGGTAAAAAGAAGCTGAATCAAAGCCTTTTGAGCAGAAAATCTGTTTTGATTCGCTGCGATGGGGCATCTGAGATTGGCCTTGGCCACCTGGTCCGCTGTCTGGCCCTGGCTGATGAATTTAGCCGAAGGCATAATATTTGTGCTGCCTTTGCCATGCGCCACTCTCCCCTAGCCTTTAATATAGTACAACAGAAGGGGTATAAAGTCTTTACCCCGCAGCAGCAAGAGCCGTTTGACTATGGTCGCTGGCTTGAGGAAGCAATCAGCCGGATCAATGCTGGAGCCCTAATCTTGGATGTGCGGGATGAGCTGCCTGGGCAGGTGGTCGCTAGAATACGCGGCCAAGGGGTACTGATCGTAGCCCTGGATGATTCGAGCGAGCGAAGACTCTATGCAGACCTGGTCTTCTATCCGCCGGTGCCTCAGGTGCAGCGCCTTGATTGGAGCGGATTCTGCGGCCAGGTATATATAGGCTGGGAGTGGGTGGTGCTGCGGCCTGAAATCACTCACTATCTGCCGCGGCCACATCCCCCATCTCATCGTCCGCATCCTCTGGTGCTAGTAACCATGGGCGGAAGCGACCCTTGCGGGCTGACCCTCCTGGCCGCTCGTGGGCTTGATCTTCTGACTGAAGAGTTTGAAACCGTTTTGGCTCTAGGACCAGCCTTTAAGCAGCAGGAGGCCCTCGAGGCCCTGCTCTCTAGAGCGCGGCGCAAAATGGCCGTGCAATGGCCAGGCGATAAGCTTTTTGACCTAATGGAGCAGGCTGATCTAGCCATCGTTTCATTCGGAGTTACGGCCTATGAGCTGGCTGCCCTGGGTGTGCCGGCTATTTACTTGTGCCTGACCAAAGACCATGCTGAATCAGCCAAAGCGCTGGTCGAGGCTGGCTTTGGCCAAAGCTTGGGCCTATTCAGCCAAGTGAGCGAGAACGCGCTGGCTGAGGCAGTCAGGGAATTTTTAACCGCAAAAGCTGCTGGCAAGACCACCACAACAGCCACTCGGCGCCTGATTGATGGCCGGGGAGCGGAGAGAGTCGCCCGACTGGTGGCTGAGAGGCTCTGCTGAGGAGGTGGGGAGTGCATGAGCATTGATTGTCCAATCAATATCAAAATGTTATAAAGTTAGACTAATTATGGTTAATTAACATAACTATTTTTTACACTATGCTTTTGCTCTTTTTCTCCAAACCATTGATTTTACTTGATTTGCTATTATGTTAACTTCCAAGGATTTCAAGACGTTAAGAAATTTCTGCAGCGGGAATCCAGAGGGTTGCTGCAACCATACATGGATCACCACTTTCGCGGGAGTGACGATAAAAGTGTCCGGTAGTGATTCTTTAGCTAACAAAGTGCGCAAGCTGGGGGCGGGCACAAGGTCCGCCCCTACAATTGATAGCATAATCGATCCGCTGCGCACTTGGGTTACGCACTTAGCGAAAAAACCACTAGGTAGGGGGAGGATTCAATGCCCGCTGAAGTGAGCAGATCTACAAGGCCTGCTGAGCTTCGTGAGTGGCAAGAGCATAAGGGGCCGATGCTCGATACCATCAATGGTTTTGAAGTGATTGACTGCCAAAGATGCGGATTCAGCCACATCCTGCCGATCCCAACGACTGAGGAGCTCGAGCGCATCTATCGCCAGGAATACTATACAGTGGAAAAGCCACACTATCTTGAGCGGCACAGGGAGGACCTTGACTGGTGGAATCTAGTCTATGAAAGACGCTATAGGTTATTTGAAAAATTACTGCCGCCTCACCGAAGGCGTATCCTGGATGTAGGCTCAGGTCCTGGCTTCTTTTTACTCTATGGCCAACAGCGGGGCTGGGAGACGCTTGGAATTGAACCTTCAGCTCAGGCCGCAGCCGCAAGCCGCCAGATGGGACTTAAGATTATCGAAGGGTTTCTGGACCGCTCTATCTTTGAGCAGCCTGCCACCCGAAGCCTTCTTGCCAGGTTCGATGTAGTTCATCTTCAGGAGGTTTTAGAGCATATCCCCGATCCTATCGGTATGCTAGAGCTCATATACAACCACCTTCTAAATCCCGGTGGATTGTTGTGCGTGGTTGTGCCGAATGATTATAATCCCCTCCAGGGGATTCTTTGTAAGTTTCTGAATTATCAGCCCTGGTGGTTAGCTCCGCCGCACCACATCAACTACTTTTGCTTCGACTCTGTGGAGCGATGCATCCGAGCCGCGGGTTTCACTCCCCTCCACCGGCAAGCGACCTTCCCGATGGAGATCTTTCTCCTGATGGGAGAAAACTACGTAGGAAACGACCCTGTTGGCCGAAGGGTACATGGGATGAGAAAATCTCTTGAGCTTAACCTTGCAGCCGCAGGGGCCGAGGAGCTATTGTCTGAATTCTATTCGGCTTTGGCCAGCCGCGGCCTTGGCCGTGAGTGCCTGGTGGTGGCAGCCCGCTAGTGTCAGCGTTAACGATATGTTTTATCAAACCAAATCAGACTGAACGGATGTGTGAGATATGAGCTTGAAGACCCAACCCTTTTTCATTGTTTCCAGTGGCCGCTCAGGTACCCAGATGATGGAAAAGCTCTTGAGCGTTTTCCCTGAGGTTGAAATCTACCATGAATACCTGTGTACCCATGTACAACCATTAGCGGTGCGATATTACATGGGACTGGCTTCACTCGATGAAGTATGTGAAAATCTAGCCAGACTCCACGGCCGCGCTGTCTACTATAGCCCCTGTAGGCTATGGGGAGATTCATCAAACAAACTGTCCTGGCTTATCGAAGGGCTAAATATCCTTTTCCCAACCGCTAAGTTCATCCACCTAGTGCGTGATGGGCGAAAAGTTGTCAGCTCTTTTTATCACAAACTCGCTGCCGAGTGTTATGATGACCGCAGCACCGCTATTCTTCAGGCCTATGTGGATGACCCTGTCAGGCATCCGGCTCCGCCGCCTGAAAAAAAATACTGGTGGAATCTTCCCCGCCCCGGCAGCCCTCTGGCTGAAGATTTCCGCCGCTATAGTCAATTTGAGCGAATATGTTTCCACTGGGGTGAGGTCAATCGGTTCATCCTGGATAAACTCAAACTGATCGACCCTAGTCGAAAGCGTACTTACAAGCTAGAAAATCTGGTTTCAGATCGCAGGTGGCTGGCCGATATGCTGGATTTTTTGGATCTTCCTTATCAGGATGAGCTGTTTAACATGCTAAAGCGGCCCCACAACGTCAACGTACCAGAAGATCACCTGCTGACCGAGGAGCAGAAAAGTACTCTTATGGCTATAGCCGGCGACATGATGCGCTATTTTGGCTATGACCAGACTGAAGAGTACCGGATGGTCTATGAAAACAAACCGCCGCACCACAGCCCTGGGGGTGAATCGTAGCCGGCTTTGATATGAGCTTTGATATGATTTGATTTGATAAGAGGAGCAATGGTTATGGAGAGCAAAGAGAGAAGCTCATCTTGCGATCTATGCGGCAGCAGTAAACTGAGACCTGTATATCAGCCAACAAAGAGTGTGCGGGGGGTGACGGTTTTCTTGTGTCAAGAATGCGGTCTTGTCCAGAGCCTGCCTCGTATTGATCATGTCGCTTCAAGGCAAGTGAGAGTATCGGCAGGTGCAGATTGGGGGAATATCCGCTATGGCAAGGGATTCAGGGCACAGAAGGCTCTTAGGCTTTTAGCCACAGTCTGTGATCTTAAAACTATCGGCCACTGTCTGGATGTGGGAGCCAACCGTGGCTCTTTTGCCCTCCTCCTCCATGAGATTGCTCCCTGGGTCAGGATATTGGCGGTTGAGCCTGACACTAAGGTTGTAACTAACTGGATAAATACTTCTGGAATTGAACCTATTCTTGAGCGCATCGAGCAGGTAGCCTTGCCCAAAGAACAATTCGATCTTGTTCATTGCAGTCATACTCTGGAACATCTAGGCTCACCCCACAAAACCCTGATTCAGCTAAAAGAGGCGATGAAACCAGGAGCTGTTTTGTTGATTGAGGTTCCTAACCTGAATTTCATTGGCCGCAGCGATGTAGTGGAAGAGTGGTTTATAGATAAACATCTCTATCATTTTTCTACACAAACACTTCATGAATATTTGCGGCTGACAGGCTTTCGGGTGGTTGATACCCTGATTGATGAAGAAGATATTACGGTTATTGCTCGGCGAGGTGAATCTGAAATCGACAGCCTCTGCCAAGCAGATCAAAAGCATAACCTAATATCGGCCAGCTTTGATTTGATCAGACATTATCAGGCCACTATCAAAGCAAACCGGATGGCCCTGAAGCAGACTGTGCGATTTATCCATGAGCAAGCACGGTCGAAGCGGGTGGTCATATGGGGTGCAGGCCGAATTTTTGATAGCCTGGTAGAGTATGGTCAACTTCGGGCATCTCTGCTGGCAGGAGTTGTGGATAAGTACCTGGTCAATTTTGTGGATACGGTTCATGGCTGTCCCTTACTGAGTCCGGCAAGACTGCCAGAGCTTGCCCCTGATCTGGTCATCATTGCTTCGCGTAGCTTCTTCGAAGAGATAAAAAAAGAGCTTTTAACCCTATATCCTGGCTGTAGTCTTCTTAGCCTTGATGACCTTCTGGTCCCTTCACCAAGGAACCCCGCAAAGCAGATGGGGATGTTGAGGAGATTAGCTTATGGACAAAGATGAAAAAGAGCAACTTGAGCGGCTAGCAGCCGAGCTGAGAAAGTATATCGTGATTATGAACTGTTATGCAGGCTCAGGGCATCCAGGGGGAGCCCTTTCGGCGGCTGATATCGTAGCCTATCTGTTCCATAAGGAACTCAATTTTTCTCCAGCTAACTACCAGGATCCTAATCGAGACCGATTCATTCTATCAAAAGGGCACTCCTGCATGGTTTTATATGCTGCCCTAGCCCAGAAGGGATTTTTCAGCACTGAAGAATTCAAGAAATTACGCCGCATAGATGGCATGCTGCAAGGGCATCCAGACCGCCTGAAGACGCCAGGAGTGGAGTTTAGCTCTGGCTCTCTGGGGCAGGGGTTTTCCTTTGCCCTAGGGGTAGCTTTGGGAGGAAAGCGAGCCGGCCTCGACTTTCGGGTCTATGTCCTGCTGGGTGATGGAGAACTTAATGAAGGCCAGGTTTGGGAAGGGTTTATGTTCGGTGCCCATTATCGGCTGGATAATCTGGTGGCGATCATAGATTACAATAAATTCCAGAGCGACGATTTGACCAGCAATATCACCTCTCTTGAGCCTTTGCACGATAAGCTAGCCTCATTCGGCTGGCAGGTAGTGGAAATCAATGGCCATGATTTTCTAGACCTTGAGCAGGCCTTCTCCCAAGCCCGCAAGACTAAGGGTAAGCCATCAGTTATCGTGGCCCATACGGTCAAGGGAAAGGGAATTTCATTTATGGAAAACAATCCGAAGTGGCATGGCAGCCTGGCTCCTGTGGGGGCGGAAAGACACCGCGCCTTGCGGGAGTGCGGCTGTGAGGACCTTCGGCTATGAAAACCATGAGGGAGGCCTTTGGTTTGGCTTTGGCCGAATTAGCCAAGAGCAGAGATGATTTTGTGGTCTTGGATGCTGATGTAGCAGGAGGAACTGGCACTCATATTTTCCGTGAAGCCTTTCCTGACCGTTTTATCCAGTGCGGAATAGCCGAGCAGAACATGATGTCTGTGGCTGCTGGATTATCCACGACCGGAGTGCTGCCTATCGTTACCTGCTATGCGGTCTTTGCCTCCTTGCGGGCTATTGAGCAGGTGAGAAACTCGATTGCCTATCCTCGGTTTAATGTCAAGATTGCCGCCAGCCACTTGGGACTAGATGTTGGTCCGGATGGCCCTACGCATCAGGCCATTGAGGATCTTGCTGTGTATCGTAGCATTCCCAATATTACCATTGTCTCACCGGCTGATCCTATTGAATTGTACAAAGCCTTGCCTGTGGTCCTCGACCACGATGGGCCGGTGTATCTTCGGACCGGTAGAAGCCCACTGCCGACTATTTTTGACGATAGGCTGTCTTTTGAATTGGGTAAGGGCAAAATTATCAGGGAAGGCCGAGATGTAACCATCATTGCCATAGGGGTTATGGTTCATCGGGCGATTGAAGCGGCTGATAAGTTGCAGAAGGAAGGTATATCCTGCCGGCTGATCAATATGTCTACTGTAAAACCAATTGATCGAGAGCTTATCGTCGACTCAGCGGCTAGAGCTGGCTGTCTGGTAACAGCCGAGGATCACAATATCATCGGCGGGCTTGGAAGTGCTGTGGCCGAAGTCCTGGCTGAGACCATACCGGTGCCCATGGAGCGGGTAGGTATAAGAGACCTTTTTGCCGAGTCGGCAGATCCGAATGATCTAGCCCGCAAATACCACCTTCTGCCAGATGATATTGCGCTGGCGGCTCGATCGGTTTTGAGAAGGAAAAAAGATGAGCGAAAGACAGGTAAAGGCACTGGAAAATAAGGTTGCTCTGGTAACCGGAGGAAGTAGAGGGATTGGCCGAGCCATCTGCCTTGCCCTGGCCAGAGAAGGAGCATATGTGGCCTTGACCTGCCAAAGCAGACTGGATGCAGCCAAGCTAGTGGCCGAGGAAATCAATAACCTGGGAGGCAGGGCTTTGTCTCTCCTCATGGAGGTTACAAACAGAGAATCGGTCAGGGCAGCTATCCAGACAACCGAGCAGACCTTTGGTGGCCTTGATATCCTGGTTAACAATGCCGGAATTAACAAACCAGCCGATTTTGATCAGATCACGGATGCAGACTGGGACGAAATTCTAGCCGTAAACCTAAAAGGGCCGTTTATCTGCTCTCAGGAGGCCATCCCTGCATTACGTCGCCGCGGGGGTGGCAGCATCATCAATATCGGCTCAGTCAGCGGGCAGTACGGCGGGCCAAGAACAGCCCACTATGCAGCCAGCAAGGCCGGCCTTATCTCGCTCGGACAGGTCATCGCCCGCTTCGGAGCCAGGGATAATATCCGCTGCAATACGGTAGCGGCCGGCCTGATCGCCTCACCCATGGCTACATCTGCCATGCAAGCTGGCTCTGTGAGCCGGATTGCTGAAAATATCCTACTTGGGCGGCTTGGCACACCAGAAGAGGTGGCCAAGGTGGTGGTGTTTTTGGCCTCTGAGGCCAGCAGCTACATAACTGCTCAGACAATCAACGTCAATGGAGGGCTCTACTTTTGAGACCGAAAACCACTCTGCCATTCCACCACCTTTCTCCAGCAAAAGAGAAAAAAAACGAGACAAGATCGCTGCTCATCATCAGCGGCGGCCTTGAAGCCGTGCCCGGCATTATCCGGGCCAAGCAGATGGGGCTCTATGTTGTGGTCAGCGACCAAAATCCTGAGGCGCCTGGTTTTGCTTTGGCTGACGATCATATAATTGCCAGCACTTACGATCTTGAGGCCACAGTTGCTGCTGCCTGGCACTATCAGCGAACAGTGCGGCCTATTGATGGAGTGATCACCATTGCCGCAGATGTTCCGCTCACCGTAGCCAGCGTGGCCGAGCAGCTAGGCTTGCCTGGCATCAGCCTTGAGTCAGCGCGACTGGCTTCAGATAAGCTGGCCATGAAGCAAAAATTTGCCGCCGATGGGGTGCCGATCCCATGGTTTTCTCCTGTTGACTCAAGCAAGCATCTTCACCAAATTGTGGCCGAGCAAGGGTTTCCCCTGGTGCTAAAGCCTGTTGATAGCCGGGGAGCTCGCGGGGTACTGCGGCTTGTTGGGCCAGATATTGATCTTGACTGGGCCTATCAGCTCTCTTGCAGCTTTTCTCCAACCGGCCGGGTCATGGTTGAGCGATTTTTGCCCGGGCCGCAGGTCAGCACCGAGTCTATCATGATCGATGGCCTAGCCTATACCCCCGGCTTTTCTGATCGAAACTATGAATACCTTGATCGCTATGCACCCTATATCATAGAAAACGGAGGAGATCTGCCAAGCAGCCTCCCTGATCAGATACAGCAGGCTGTTCGTGAGCTGGTGCAGCAGGCCGCTCTTAGCCTTGGCATTACCCAAGGAGTGGTCAAGGGTGATATCGTGGTCTTTGAAGGTCAGCCAAGGGTAATCGAGCTCGCCGCTCGACTAAGCGGAGGGTATTTTTGCACCCATGAAATCCCATTAAATACCGGTGTTGATCTAGTTGGCCAAGCAATCCGTCTGGCGCTGGGGGAAAAACCTGAGCCATCATCGCTCATCCCACGCTTTCAGCGCGGGGTGGCCCAGCGCTATCTAATGCCTGAGCCTGGTCGAGTGGTCCGCATCTCGGGAGTCGATGAGGTTAGCCGATGGCCTGACATTGCCCTGTGCGAAATTCGAGTCAAGGTCGGCGATCTTATCAGGCCAATTACCAACCATCCAGCCCGAGCAGGAGTGGTTATCGCCACTGCGGAACACCGCCAGCAGGCTATTGACCGGGCAGTTGAGGCTATCAGTTGCCTAAAAATTGATACCGTGCCATAGGTACGGACTTTTTCATCGACTGAAGGTAAAACCTACAATGGCTAGCCCTATTCTTTTTATCTACGCGGTCTTTCATCTCAACCTGGCCTACTCTTCGATTGAGGAGGAGGATCGCCGTAAGGTGCTAGAGCGCTGCTACTGGCCGCTGCTGCACCTTGTCCGTAAATATAGCCTGCCGTTTGGCATAGAGGCCACAGGCTATACCCTAGAGGTAGCCGCTGACCTTGACCCTGCCTGGTTGGATGAACTCAAGGCCCTGACGAGCGGCCGCGGCGGCCCTGGCGAATTTATCGGCAGTGGCTATGCCCAGCTTATTGGTCCGCTGGTGCCAGCTTGGGTAAATGCAGCTAACCTGCGCCTTGGACATCAGACTTACCAGCGACTTTTAGGCCAAAAGCCCCAGATCGCCCTGGTCAATGAGCAGGCCTACTCTGCCGGGCTGATCGGCCACTACCTTGATGCTGGCTATCGAGCCATAATCACGGAATGGGATAATCCAGCCTCCTGCCACCCTGACTGGAACCCAAACTGGCGATACCTGCCTCAAATTGCCTGTGGACAAGGGGGGCGGGAAATCCCTCTTATCTGGAATAAATCAATCGCTTTCCAGAAGTTTCAGCGCTATGCCCACGGTGATCTAGAACTTTCAGACTACCTTGACTACCTTGACAAGCACCTAGCAGACCAGCCCCGAGCTTTTCCGCTCTATGGCAATGATGTTGAAATTTTTGACTTTCGACCGGGCAGATATCACACTGAGGCCCCTCTTAGCCAGACAGAGAGCGAATGGGAGCGGCTTGCCCAGCTCTTTGAATGCCTTTTAGCTGACGGACGCCTAAAATTTATCAAACCCAGCCAGGTACTGGAGATGATGCCGCTGGCCGGTGCGGGCAATCGGCTGCGCCTTGAGTCCCCTGAGCAGCCGGCTCCAGTCAAAAAGCAGGGCAAGTATAACCTTACCCGCTGGGCAGTTACAGGGCGGGATGATCTTGGGATCAATACGGTCTGCTGGCGTATCTATAAGGCGCTGCGGGAAAATCTAGCTACAGCTTCTGACGATGAGTGGCGAGAGCTTTGCTTTTTGTGGAGCAGTGATTTTCGCACCCACATAACGGAAAAGCGCTGGGCCGCTTATCGAGACAGACTGCAAGGCTTTGCCGAAAAAGTTAGAGCCGCAGAGGAGAAGCGAAAAGAAACCTCTCCTTTGGAAAAGAAAAACCTACTCTTTCACCACCAAGGCTCTCAGCCTGCGGCCAGCAGCAGGGTCGAGCACACCGGCCGCTACCTCCTAGTTGAGACAGACACTCTGGTGCTGAAACTAAATATTCGCCGAGGGCTTGCCTTTGACGGGCTGTGGTTTAAGGGAGTATCAGACCGGCCGCTTGTGGGTACACTGCCTCACGGATACTATGATGATATCAGTCTGGGGGCTGATTTCTATACTGGCCACCTAGTGCTGGAAGCTCCTGGCCAGCCCAAGGTAGCTGATCTCAATCCGGTCGAGCCTCTGATTGAACAAAGTGAGCTGGGAATTGAGATCAGCGCAGAGGTCGGCACTCCCCTAGGGCTGGTTAAAAAGAGCATCCTGGCTTACCGCAAGGTCCCGATGGTGGCAATTGAGTACTGCTTAGCCTGGAAGAGCCTCCCTTCAGGCTCTCTTCGGCTGGGACACATCACCCTGAATCCAGAAGCCTTTGAGCGCTCTTCACTCTTCTTTCGTACTCATAACGGTGGCTTTGAATGGGAGCGGTTCAACCTAACTGAAGCAGCAGGCGGTTTCGATCACGGAAAGCCAATCTCATTTCTGGTTTCAGCCAGCCAGGGGCTTGGCCTTACCGAAGAGGTAGTAGAGCTTGGGGACAGCCAAAGGTCTCTGTTGATTGAAGTAGACAAAACAGCCGCAGCTCTGATCGGCCTGATTACCTATCGACCGGTCGGCCAAAGCTACTTTTATCGTCTAAGCCTATCGGCTAGGGAGATGGATGAAACACGCTCAGAGGAAGAGCGGCCTGGGACAAAAGAGGTTATTTCAGCCTTCAGACTCAGGATAAGGGCAGGCTGTGCCCCCTCTTCAGGATAGCCCGGGAAGGAAAGGATTGGAGACTCCCTATAAGAAAGTCTTACTACCGGACGCATTTTATCTTCCGGTTTTGTATGCCTTCTAAAGTGCAGGCATTTTATATGTAATTCCCCACATAAGCGGGAATCCCAGAGGGTTGTTGCAACCATACATGGATTACCACTTTCGCGGGAGTGACGATAAAAGTGTCGGTAGTGAAAAGAAAGTATAAGGAGTTTCCCATAAAAATGGGAATATCTATACGATTTATTGCTTTTGAGTAAACTTTGAGCTAGACTGATAATATAGGCAAATACTTGCCGCCTAATCTACCATCATAATTATAAACACAGGCTAAATCGGGATAGCCAATACGGTGTGGCTTTCCAAGGAGAGATAAAGTCATGGAGAGTCTCGGATCAAATCTTATTGATGAGCAGCCGATACCCGATCTTCTTCCTTACCTGAGAGGTAGAAGATCAATCAGAAAATTTAAGCCCATGCCTCTACCACAAGAGATAATCGACAAAATTGTTGAAGCAGGCTCTTGGGCACCTTCGGCAGGTAATGTCCAGCCGTGGTATCTATACCTTGTATTGAATCTTGAGGTAAAGAAAAAACTTGCCCAGGCAGCTTTAGAACAACATTTTGTGGCCAGAGCACCCCTTGTTATCGTAGTCTGTGCTGACAGCAGCCGGGCTCGATCAAGCTATGGAATGAGGGGAGAAACCTTATATAGCATCCAGGACACTGCCTCACTTGTCCAGAACATGCTGCTTGAGGCATTCAGCCTAGGTATAGGAGGCTGTTGGGTAGGTGCATTTCGGGAAGAGGAGGTGAAAGAAGCTCTGGATATGCCTCATCATCTGCGGCCTGTAGCCATTCTCCCCTTTGGCTACCCTGATGAAAAACCAGGTCCGCGACCACGGCGAGAGATAAGGGAAATCGTAAAAGTGGTTGCCTAAGGGGGGAGGAGGGGACGGAGTCGAGAACTATAATACACGGAAATACACGGAGTCAGAACTATAATAATAAAAACTATAATACATCTACACTTTTGCAGAAATTTCTTATCGCCTTGAAATCCTTGAAAGTTACCTCTAATAGCAAATCCAGTAAAATCAAGGCCTTGGAGAAAAAGTGCAAAAGCATAGATACATATCTTGAGGCTATAAGTTAGTTGCCTAAGGTGGGAGGAGGAAGCGCTGGTTGTGCGGGAGGAGGAAGCGCTGCTTGGCGCCATCGGGCTATGGTGAGCTAGTGGTTGCCTAAAGGCGAAAGAAAAGGGGGCAGCTTTGCGGCCAATAATGGCAAAGCGCTAGCCGCACACGCTGGCAGGATATGGCTGTGGCTGGCTATGCCTTTACTATACCTTTTAAATATACCTTTTAAAGAACCAGGCACCAGGGGCCAAGGCCACAACGACGCGTGCAGGGACATAGGTAACTGGCGGGCAAGTATTGACAACAAGCCACAGGGCTACAACGACGCGTGTAAGGGGGGGCAGAGCGCTTTGCTGTCCGATCAGCCCTTGGGCTGAGCTAATTTGCCCATTCTCGCCCTCAGGGTATGATAACTTGCCCACTCTCCGCCTAGCTTAGTGGTTCTTTCGCTAAGTGCGTAAAACAAGGTAGTGGTTGGGTTTTAAACCCACCGCTCTACGTCTAGGGCGGCCCTTGGGGTCCGCTCAGCTTGCGCATTTTGTTAGCGAAAAGACCACTAAGTTGCCCACTCTCCGCCGGGCTTAGCTGCTCCTAAACAGCCCCCTTCTCTTAAGAAAGCCTTGAAGAAGAAATCCTCGAAGAGGAGCTTTCGGCAGGCACCCTGTGCATTTCCCAGAGCTTAGCATATTTTAAAAAACAATAATATGAGCCAAGAGCAGCAATGATAAGACCTGGGACACCATCCAAAAATCCCCTTTTAACCACATAGAGCTTCAGGAAACGAAACAGCGGGTTCAGCGCAAGAGCACACAGACTGGGCGGCTTTCCCTCCTTGAATTTTTCCTGGGCTCCGATGGTTGAAAAAGAGTCTATAGTGCACAGATGATCAGAGATATTCTGATAGGTATAATGCTCAAGGTCTCCATCTAGGTCGCGATATCTGCCGCCCTCCAGGCTCACGGTATCATGAGGATTTTTCCCAGTCCAGCGGCCCTTGGATTTTTTGAACAGCCGAATTTTATATTCTGGGTACCAGCAATGGTCAATCCACCTTCCCAGATAAAAGACATGGCGGTTGAGCCGATACCCATCATATTTCCCCTGATCGTTTTGGAGAGCATGAAGAATACTGCTCTTCAGCTTGGGAGTAACTACCTCATCCGCATCCAGACTGAGTATCCACTCGTAGCTAGCCTGCTCCAAGGCATAATTTTTCTGCTGTACGTGACCAGTCCAGGGATGATAGAGCACTCGGTCAGTAAACTGACGACAAATCTCAACGGTTCTATCTGTACTCCCCGAATCCACAACTACGATCTCATCAACAAAATCAAGACTTTCCAGACAGCGTCTGATATTTCTTTCCTCATTCAGGCAGATAATCGTGGCTGAAATTTTCGGCCTATTATCTTTCTCCGCCCGGGCATTCTTGTATGCGACCATTACTTTATCCTTAAATTTCACTACTATCCTGATTTCACTACCCCTGCGACATCGTGGTCTTCTGCTTAGCTTTCCGCTTAGGGGTTTTCTCGCTAAGTGCGTAACACAAGCGCACAGCCTAATATCAATTACCCTAATCAATTTTAGGGGCAGACCTTGTACCCGCCTCAAGCTTGCGCACTTTGTTAGCGAAAAGACCGCTTAGGGGTTTTCTCGCTAAGTGCAAGAGCAGATGCAATTATCCAATTATCCAATCAATTGTAGGGGTGAACCTTATGTTTGTAGGGGTGAACCTTATGTTCAGCCCAAATTGCGCATTTGTCAGCAAAAGAACAACTTAGTATGGCCCGAACTAGCCAATAATGTCAATAGGGGAAAAGAGATGCCCGAAGGTTTAAAAAAAATACCCCAAGGCTTTTAACCCTTGGGGTGTGTGCTCAGCATGAGCCGAAATACGTTGCTGGCCATTATTCAGCGTTTATCTTAATTTTCTTTTTGCCCTCCTGAGCCTTAGCCGTCTTGGGCAGTACAACCTTCAGCACTCCCTTTTTATAGGTTGCCTCAACCTTGTCCTCATCAATTTCATCCGGCAGAGGAATAGTGCGGCAGAATGAGCCATAGGTTCTCTCTATCCGGTGATAGCCTTCTTTCTTATCCTCGATTTCGCTCTTTTTCTCCCCACTGATAGTGAGGCGACCATTATGAAGAGTAACCTCGATATCTTTTTCATCAACTCCTGGAATCTCAGCCATCACCTGGATATCCTTCTCGGTTTCTTTGATATCCAATTTAGGAGTAAAGGATTTCCCGACAGGCGATTCGAGGGCGAAGAATCTTTCAAACAAATCATTTACTTCCTTCTGAAGAGCAAAAAAAGGCTCATGCTGGCTTTTAGGGCTGCTATACCATGGGACAAGATGCTTAAGTGTCATGGTAATACCTCCTTTCCCTGAAAAAACAGTATGAGTAATTTGAAAATAAACCAGATTTTTTTTATTTTGTTTTTTCATCAAAAATAGATTGCATATCTTGTGCCAACTATAAAAATAAAAAAATCTCTTTACAAATCGAGCTTATATGAGAACAAGGGTTTCGGTCTGCAACGTCGCCTTAAGTAATTTCATTTTCAAAAATGTCGCTGAGACGTCGCCTTATTGCATCTAATTACTGGTGGGAGAAGTTGGGCAATCGCGAGGGGGGCGGGTATGAAAGATTGGTAGGAGATTGAGGTGTAAAAATTTTAATACAGTGTGCAAGCTTTTACACACAGAGAGTTTCGCCTATCTTGTCATGGATAACAAGACATTTTGAGGAAGAGGGAATTTAATTTGCAGATCTAAGAAAAGCGTCCCCAGGGGGATTCGAACCCCCGTTACCGCCGTGAAAGGGCGATGTCCTTGACCGGGCTAGACGATGGGGACCCTTTTGCTTAAGTAGAAAGGGATTATATACTCTTTCTCCTCTTTTGTAAAGAATTTTTTAGGGGGAAAAAAGATGTGCAACAGGAAAACTTCATAGTGAAAAATTTTGCACATAACCATGATTTTATCTTATCAGATTTGTTCTCCTCTTGAGAAATAGGTTTTGTTCTGAAAACGATCAATTCTCTTGTTTAATCATAAAAATAAATTGATTTATTATTAATATATTAAATATATAAACTTTTTAATTTAGGGGAAAAACTGGATTTTAGAATTAAGATAAATATTTATTTTTTATAAAATATATATATAAAATAAATTCATATAAAAATTAATATCTTAAATAAATTTTAAAATTCGTGTCATATTTATGCCTAAAGGGTATAAATCTAATGCTCCAAAAACACCGCTCATAACCTGCCTCTCCTTGATAGCTAAAAATTTTTATCAAACCTCTTTGCATATATTAAATCACTCACTTAGAAAAAACAGCCATGAAAAAGCTGTACTTAAATATAGATAAAAGTGCTAAATTAATCAAAGATCTCTGGTCTATTATCCGTGTAAAATGGACACAATTTATTTAGAGACCGGTAATATCCCTTATTGATTAATCCTCTTGGCATCTTTGTTGCATCTACTATAGTTAGTAAAAATCAAAATGTAAAAATAAACTTAGAGGTTGTTTGGGAAACCGTATAAAAAATATGGTAGGGGGGAAACTTTTCGACGCTAAGCGTTTCACTCTTTTTTACTCTAATTAGCCTTAACTTGTTATCCTTCCCCAGCCTATTACTCTTAGGAAACCATATAAAAACAGGGAAAATAATCGGGCATAAAAATTGCTTTAATTATAATTCAATCATTTTAAATCGTTATCTAGATCAACAGCTTGTTGAGCATCAACCTCAACGATCGGCTTCAAACAAACGGCATAAATTCTTTTGGATGGTTAGAGAACGGGGATAAGAACGGTGATAAAAATGGTTAAGGATGACAAAATAAACAATAAAAAAGGTTGTGAGGTCCATGGCCAAGCGAAAAGAGGGGTAAACTGGACACTTGGCTCGCTGATCCTGATGGGGCTTGCGTTAATAGCCTGGCATGTCTTGGTTTACCATCGACAGTCGATATTGATTTCTTTCGTAAAAGAACTCTGGTCCCTGCTAGTAGATCGGCAGGGAATACTGATGGAACTTAAGGAGGTATTTGTCTATTTTCTGATCGGCATTATCATTGCCGGCTACATCAGAACCTACAAGTTCCATATTAGGCTTCGGAAGTTGCTGATCCGCTATAAATTCAGCAGTATCTTTCTAGCCGCCTTTATCGGTGTCTTTAGCCCCTTATGCTCCTGCGGCATTCTGACCACAGTGGTTGCCCTGCTCGCTTCCGGCCTTTCCTTGGCTCCGGCTATGGCTCTTCTCATTTCATCACCCCTGATGAGCCCAACCACCTTTTTTCTGACCCTGAATGATCTAGGGTTGCACTGGGCCATTGTTCGAACCCTGGTGGCCTTCCTGATGGGACTATTGGCTGGAGTAGTTACCCTAGCGGTGGAAAGGCTAGGATTTGAGACCACTGATTTATTCATTGACGGGGGTATCCCTGAGGGTGATTTTCATGATCCTGATTACCCTGACCAGCGCCTTCGCTGTACCTGCAATGAGAAGATGAGCAATCGGATCGCCCGCAAGACTAAAAACAAGCTGATCATCTTCCTGGCCAAGACTACAGAGATGTTCTGGCTAATTGGTAAATATGTTCTGGTGGGGATTGCCATCGGCTGCATCGTGGAACGCTATATTCCTCATGCCTACATCCAGCGTTTATTCGGCAGTGGCGGGAAGCTCAGCGTTATCTGGGTAACTGTTGGCAGCATACCAATTTTCTTACACCAGATCAGCGCTTCGAGCATTCTTTTTCATATCAAGTCCTCCCTGCCAGGAACAATGGACAATAGCGCGGCCTTGGCTTTTCTTATCGGCGGGCCGGTAACAGCCATCCCAGCCATGACGCTGCTGTGGAGTATGTTTAAAAAACGGGTCTTTGTCCTGTATATGGGCATCAGTATCCTGGGTACGATATTTTTCGCCTATACCTTCGGCCACCTGCTATTTATCCCTCATGTGGATACCAATAGCCCCATTCTGGCCAAGGTTACGGCTGTGGCTGGGGGAGTGTCGGCCATTATTTCCAAGTCGAGCGAATCAGTCCGGGTGGCGGCTGACCCAGACCAAAAACCAATTATTGCCTGGTATGAGGACCTGGAAGGAGGCAGTGGAATCGTATTTGATGCCAGCTGGAGCCGCTTTCGCAATGGCTCCCTTCATCTTGCGGGAAATCAGCAGTATATCAGAAACATTGCCCGCTGGCTCAAGCAAACGGCAGCTCATCCAGAAAATAATCGCATCCTGATTTACAATACCTATGTAGATCATGGGCTCGATAATGGGTCTTTCCAGGATGGTCTCCAAGCAATTCTCACCGAGGGTGGAGAATTTCAGGTTACCTTCGCCGTCCGAAAAGAGCTGCCGAGGCTAGATAAATCAATATTGAACGGCTTTGGGCAACTGTGGATTCTGTCCGGGCAGGCAGGCAGAGGCTACTTTTCCCGCCAGGAAATCGAGGACATCTGTGCCTTCAGGGATAGCGGAGGCAGTCTGCTCATTGTGGCTGGACCTCAAAGCGGTCCATCTGAAGACTGGACTGTGGCCGCAAATCAAGTCGCGGAGCGCTATGGGGTTCGATTTGCCAAGGCAGCCCGATTTCAGGAGAAAATACCTATATCATTTTCTGCCCACTTCGGTGATAAAATCTCCCATAGCCTGGTGAGCTACTTTAGCTGGCTTAAGCAAGTTAGGGGTTAGTGAGAAAAAGTTTTGTTATAAGGAAGCGATGGTTGTCTGCAAGGTATTATTATTAAAAAGTATTCGCTCTTATATATCAGACACCATAAACCCTATATTAGAACAACCATAACCCCTCGAAGGGGCTTAGCTCTTATTAGGGTTATGTCTCTCAATGGTAGCTAATAAAATAAGAGCGAAAGTATTATTATTACTATAAATATTAATATAAGATATTACTACTAAACTGAGACAATGCTGCTTTTCTTGGTCATTTCGTCCCTCCTGCGGAGGCAGAAAAATCAAGAAGATAGCGCATAAATTCACGCTTTCGCAGGAGGAACGTTGGGTTTGGTATTAATGTGGTCTGCCGAAGGATGAGGTTATGATGTGGTGAGGAGAAAGATGAGAAGCTGCAAACAACAAGTGAAGAGAATTTTGGCTATTATTGTATTTATGCTCTTTCCGGCTTTCCTTTTGCCGCCAGGTGGGGCGATGGGCTGTGTTGGCCGGATTCTTACCCTTGGAGTAGCCAATAGCGAAGATCAGAAGATCATGGCTGAGATGCTCTCTACGCTGATCAGTGAGAGCACGGGAACAAAGGTGAACCTTGTCCAGTTCAAGACCCTGGATGAGTGCCGCCAGGCGATCAAAAATGGAGAGCTTGATCTATATGTAGATTATGTCTGCTCTGCTCTTTTGGCCATTTTAAGTAGTGAAAAGGTCAAGATTGAAACCCCCGATAAGGCATACTCCACGGTCAAGCATCTGTCTGACAAACGGTTTTCTCTGATCTGGCTAAAACCATTCGGCTATGATAACCCAAACCTTCCGGCCAATGTTCCACAAGAGCTAAAAGGCGTTTTAAATCAAGCAACCTGTGTGGCCCGGCGGGAGGTATTGAACCGCTTTCCGGTCCTGCCCAGGCTTATTAATAAACTTGGCGACAAGATCCCCAATCAGGCTATGGAGGAGTTGAAGCGAAAGAAAGAGCTCAAAGCTGCGGTCAAGGAGTTTTTGGAAGCCAGAAAACTGATTCGTTGGGCTATTCAGTGAATTTTGAGTGAAAAACTTTAAGGGGAATATGGAAAAAGACAGAAAAACGGAGGGGTAATAATTATGATAAAGAGTAGAGTGGTCATAGTCAGCCTGCTGTTTTTGGGCTGCACGCTGGCCATAGGCTGTAAAAAGCAAGCGGCTTCTTCTCAAAAGCCGCTAAGAATCTGCTACATGATCTGCAACAGCCTATCTGAATCAAAAGCCCGTTTTGAGCCAATAAGTGCCTATCTATCAGAGCACCTTGGCCGTCCAGTGGAATCAGTTTATATGAATACTCAAGATGTTGAGACTTTGGTTCAGAAAAAAGAAGTTGATTTCACCCATACTAATTCTATTTTGTATGTAATTTTCAAAGAGAAATATCAGGCCACTCCCCTGGTTGGAGAGATTCGTGGAAGATATGGAAACAAAGATGCAGGGACAATCATTGCTCACCGCAGAAGCGGTATTAAAACTATCCAGGATCTTAAGGGGAAGAGTATGATTTTCGGACCATCGCTGGCCCCAATGGGTTTTCTTGCCCAGTATGATCTGATGCTGAAAGCCGGTATAAATCCAGATGAAGATCTGTCTTTCTACCATATTCCGGCAGGATCATGGAAGCATGAGAAGGCCATCTACGGGGTTCTCTTTGGTGCCTATGATGCCGGAGCCGCGCCGCGGCTTGACCTTGACCAGATGGCTGAAGAGGGGAAGATCAATCTGGATGACTTTACCATTGTGGCTGAGAGTGAGCCAGTTCCATATTGTACCTTTGCCGCCATGTCGCACGTTGATCCTCAGCTTGTTCAGAAGGTCAAAAGTCTTCTGCTGGGAATCACGCAGGAAGACAGCGCTCTGGTTGAAGGTGAGGTTTTAAAAATCTTGAAAAGCGCCTGGATAGAGCGGTTTGTCGAGGTAAAAGACAGCGACTATGATTCTATCCGACAAATGTTAAAACGCTGCCGGATGTATCCATATGAGGAATATTAATTATGGATCGGCTAGATATTATAAGCATTAGTCTAATAGTTCTGTTAACTGCCCTGATTACGGGTATGGTCGCTCTACATGGCGAGGAACAAGAGCAGACAACCCAAGGGACGGCCCTTGGGTCGGGAGCGGCACGATCAGCCAAAGCGGCCAGGTCCGCTGAGCAAAATATCTATGGCGAGGTCGAGCGGCTAATCAAATTGGGCCAATATGAAGAGGCGGGCCAGGTGTTGAGCAAGATCATGGATCAGTATCCACAAAGGCTTGAGTCTCAGGTTTATTTAGCCGTTATCTATGAGCGGCAGGGGAATATAGAAAAGGCTATCTCGCTGTGCCGCTCAAGCATTGAGAAAAATCCTGATCTTGTGGATCTGGCTTCGGCTAACTTGAGCGAAATGATCCAGAAAGATATCCCTAAGCTCAAGCGGGAAAAGGAGCTAAAACCAAACGATGAGCGAGTTTCAAACATGTTGCGAGACCTTTATTTCTGCCAGCGGAAGTTTGGCCAAGGGTGTGAGTGATGGCTATGAGAGCGCTTTTCTATAAGACTGAGAAGATCGGCTTAAGCAGTGCGGTAATTACTGGCATACTCCTTGGAGTGGGGGGAATTCTTTTGGCCATCTTGGGGAACCCTGAAAATTCCGGCCTCTGCATCTCCTGCTTTCTGGAGAATATTGCCGGCTCGCTCCATCTGCACGAAAATGTCCGCATGAGCTATCTGCGACCTGAGATTATCGGCCTAGTACTGGGCTCATTCCTTATGGCCCTGGCGAGTGGACGGTTTCGGGTTAGGGGAGGATCATCGGCTCTGATTCGATTTCTGATGGGATTTTATTTGATGGTCGGAGCAGCCATGTTCATCGGCTGTCCGGTAAAGTCGGTGCTTCGCCTCTCGGCTGGCGATCTGACTGCCGCACCCGCTATCCTGGGATTTGTGGCTGGGGTATGGTTTGGGCTGCAATACCTGCGGGGAGGTTTTGCCCTAGAGAGGGAGCAAGAGCTTGGGGTAGCCAATGGTCTGGTGATGCCGGTTTTTTTTGGCTTTTTGCTGCTCATGCTGCTGATCAAGCCTGGGTTTATCGCTCTGGGTGATCGGGGTCCTGCGGCCATGCACGCGCCAGTGCTGATTTCCCTGCTGGTTGGGATGCTCATTGGTGGGTTTGCCCAGCGGTCAACATTTTGCATGATGGCTGGATTTCGAAATTTCTTTATTGCCAAGGATAAATTTCTGCTCAAGGGGATCGTAACTATGTTTCTGACGGCCCTGGGAGTGGCCCTTTTAACCGGCCATTTCCGGCTGGGAATAAATGGCCAGCCCGGATCTCATCTAGCGCATGGCTGGTCATTTCTGGGGATGTTTCTGGTAGGCGGAATTTCGGTCTTGGCCAATGGTTGTCCCTTTCGGCAGGTGATTATGGCTGGTGAGGGAAACACAGATGCTGGGCTGACCCTGCTCGGTATGCTGATTGGAGGGGGAATTGTCCAAAGCTGGCAGATTCGGGCGACCATTGCTGGTCCAACCTTTGCTGGTGAAGTCGCTGTCCTGACCGGGCTCATTTTCCTCCTCGCAGTTGGGATTGCTTTTCGGACCCGCAAAAAAAGGGTCCAGAACATGGAAGAGAGCCAGCAACAAGAGTGTGAAAAGCTTGAGGAATATCAGAGAAAACATTATCCCTCGTTCGGGGCAAGGCAATAAGGGAATTGATTGTTTCCGAACGCGGTAAGTAGGTTTTTTCATCTTGAGGAAAATAGCCCTCTGAAGAGGGCCACATCGGGAGAAAGGAGGATCCTTTTATGGCCCGCCGCTTTTATCGCCAGTGTGTCAAATGTGGCAAAATCCATGACGTTAATAAACATATTCGAAACTGTGACTGCTCGCCAGAGGGGCTTCTGCCGTTCTACTATCCAGAGGTGAACTGGGATAATTATCCCGATCCGCGCTATGGGGATTCGGTATGGCGCTTCCATGAGATTCTTCCTCTCTTTAACATGGAAAACGCTATCGAGCTAGGGATCAAGAAAGTTCCTCTAATTCGCTGCCAAACCATCGCTGAGGAGTTTGGATTATCCGAGGTTTACGTTAAGCTCGATTCCATGCAGCCTACGGAAACCTTCAAGGACCGGGAGGCCTTCATGACTCTCTCCCGTCTGAAGGAGATGGGATATAAGGAGCTGGTCGGGGCCAGCACCGGAGACAGTGGAATCTCTCACTGCCGGGGAGCGGCTATCAGCAAGATGGTTCTTCACATGTTTGTCCCGAATAATGCCCGCCAGCGGTGGGAGGAGCTGTACAGCCGGATGATGGCTAGCGATGGCTCATACGATTACAGCTTTGTTCAGATTCACTACAGCGGCACCACCTTTGATGAGGCCATTGCCAATGCCTATGCCTTTGCCAATAAAATGGGCCTGCCTCTGGAATACTGGTTTTACAACCAGATGAGAATCGAAGGGATGAAGACCCTGTGTCTTGAGGTTCTGGAGGACCTAGGCCGTATCCCTGACTGGTATGTTCAGGGGCTTGGCAGTGGTACTGGGATTTTTTCCTTCTGGAAGGGGTGTATGGAGGTCTTCAACAAGAGCCCAAACTTAGGTGGGATTCAGCCGGCAGGGTGTGCGCCGATGGTTTTAGCCTCCCGCGGTCTGGTTGAGGGGACGGTCGGCAAGCGGGTAGTGGCAAATCTTGACACTTATGTGATCGGCATCGGCATACCGAAAATTTTTGAATCCTATCCCCATCTGTGCAGAATTGGAGTAAAGTTTGAAGATGTTTTTGAAGGTGGAAAGAAAACCGAGTTAAAAGAATTCCCGCGGCTTTTGGAGCTATTCCATGCTGATGGCATTCCACGAGGGAAGGCTGGTCTTGAATCTTTGGCTGCTTTGGCTGGAGTGGAAAAGCTGGCTAAAAAAGGAATGATTCGACCAGATCAGACTGTGGTTATTGGCTGCACTGGGAGGTTGCGACTCGATGTCCCAGAGCTTCAGGCGGAAATGGAAGGATAATGACACCATGAGCTCTTTGAACCAAGAGTATCAAAAGTATATATGCCGAAGTAGAAAATCCCTTGAATTGTACCATCGCGCCTTGCAGGTCATGGCTGGTGGGGTAAGTCACAATTTGCGCTATTTCGCCCCCTACCCTTGCTATCTGGCCAGGGCTGAAGGGGCAAGATTTTGGGATGTTGACGGTAATGAGTATCTGGATTTTTGGATGGGACATTATTTAAACATCTTAGGGCACACCCCTGAGCCGATCCTGTCAGCCCTGGAAAAACAGCTAAGGCAAGGGATTCAATGGGGCATTGTCCATGAGCTTCAGATTGAGCTGGCTGAAATTGTACAGCGGCTAATCCCCTCAGCGGAAAAGGTCCGTTTTTGCTGCTCCGGTACTGAGGCGGTCATCTATGCCCGAAGGCTAGCCCGCGCCGCAACCTCGCGGCAGAAATTTATCAAAATGGAGGGCTCATGGCATGGTGCAGGCACGCATTCGGCTACTATTGACAACCCTGACCTGAGTCAGGGCAAGCGAGGCGGCTCCTGTGAGGATGCTATCCAAAATACCATTTTGGTCCGGTTCAACGATGTTCAGCAGGCCATTGACCGGATCAGGGAGCATGCCGATGATCTGGCCGCAGTTATCATGGAGCCGATCTTGGGCGAGGGGGGATTTATTCCTGCTGAGCGAAAATTTCTGGAGGCTATCCGTGAAGAGACCAATCGGGCAGGGGCTTTGCTAATCTTCGATGAGATTATCACCGGCTTTCGAGTAGGCTTGAGCGGCGCCCAGGGGTTATATAACATAAGGCCTGATCTTACCACTCTGGGCAAGATCCTGGGTGGAGGGATGCCTATCGGTGCAGTGGTCGGGCGGGCGGATATCATGGAGCTATGCAGCCCAACCGCCAATCTACCCGAATATAAAAAGACGCTCATCGGCGGTGGCACCTTCTCCTGTGCTCCTCTGTGTATGAGGGCAGGCATAGCCATGCTGCGGTATCTTGAAGAAAACGCCCAGAAAATTTATCCTTACCTTGAGGCTGCTGGCAATCAAATCAGGACCGGCATCGAGCAGGCTTTCGCCCGATATGGGATTGCCGCCAAGTGCACGGGGATTGGCTCGCTGTTTATGACCCATTTCCCCAAGATCAAATTGGAAGAGTTGAAAGACTCCCATACTCTGGCTGTTGACTGTGATCTGGAAAAGCGGGAAAAGGAGCTTAAGATCCGGCTATTGAACAAAGGGGTGTTTGTGATGCATGGAGGGGGAGCAATTTCTATGGCTCACACGCCGGCGGATCTAGCCATAGCCCTGGAAAAAGTGGAAGAGGTAGCCAAGGAGATGGCTGAAGATCAAGTGGGCAGGCGGCAGGCTGCGAGCTGCTGCCTGGAAGAGGCGGTTTTGAAATCATAGGGTTTTAGAGATAATTTTTTTTGCTTTGGGAAAACTTTGGAGAAAGTGTGATGACTCCCTTTCAAAATGCCTCACAGATAAGGGAAAACTGGCAAAGAGTTACCGAGCGCATTGAGCGGGCGGCAACTCGCTCTGGCCGCATCAAAGATGAAATCACCCTGGTTGCGGTCAGCAAAAAGCAGGGGGTTGACAAGATCATCCAGGCCGTGGAGGCTGGAGCCAGGGTTTTGGGAGAAAACTATGTTCAGGAGGCGCGGGAGAAAATTCTCGCCTTACGCAACTATCCCATAGAGTGGCATCTCATCGGCCACCTGCAGAGCAACAAGGTCAGGCTGGCGGTCCCTCTCTTTACCCTGATTCATACGGTGGATTCTCTCCATCTGGCCAGACTGGTCGATCAGCGGGCTCAAGTAGAGGGCAAGATTCAGTCGGTCCTTATCCAGGTAAATGTGGCTGGCGAGGCGTCAAAATCTGGTGTCTTGCCGCAGGAGGCGATTGATCTGGCAAGGGGAGTCAGCCAACTGCCCCATCTTTCCCTAGAGGGGTTGATGACCATACCGCCCGAGGTCGATGATCCTGAGAAAGCGCGACCATATTTTGCCAAGCTCAGGGAGGTGCGCGATGGGATAGAGCGGGAGCTCGGCCTCTCTCTTAGGCATTTATCTATGGGCATGTCGCACGATTTTGAGGTGGCTATTGAGGAAGGAGCCACCATTGTTCGGGTGGGAAGCGCTATCTTTGGTCCGAGGGGCTAATTCCCTTAACTACCCTTAAGTCTATTTTACGACTATGGGAAAAGGGCCGCATCAGCGAGACAATGGTTGGCGTTTGGTTGAATTGTTGACTTTAGGGAAGAGCTTCTTCTTTCGAGGTTTTAGATATTTTTAATTTTAAATATTTTTTTGAATATTTGAGTAAATATTTAACTATAGGAAAGAGAAGGTCATGAAGGGCTTTTTAAACAAGATTTTTGACAAAGTGGACTCTTGCGTCCGCAAGAATAATAGTGTAGGTGAAAATGATGGAGCAGGCAGCGGCCAGGAAGCTTCAGACGGCCCAGGAGCAGACAAGAGTAACTTGCAGCAGCAGGCGGCCAGAGGGTTATTGATATTTGCCAATACCACCGAGGTAATCAGGGCTGAGGAAATCTTAAAATCCACAGGCTATCAGATTCGGGTGGTCAGCCCTCCGGCCCAGTATCGCACTGGCTGTGATCTAGCCATTGATTTTCCCCTGGTCGAGCAGGTAGGAATAATTCGATGTCTGAAGGAAGAAAAGATTGTTCCGATCGATGTTTTGCCGCTTTCCGCAGAGCGTCTTGAGCCGCTAAGGCTTTGCCGAATAACCGATTTTGGGGATTACCTAATGGTCAAGGCGGCCAATATGAAGATTACGCTTCATAAGCTGACCTGGAAAATCGTCAATATTTCCGGCGGGGGATGTCCTGACGTCCCGTATCTGGCTGCTGAGATGATCGGCAAGCGATTGCCAGAGGCTCCCCATCCGAAAAAGCTCGGCTATACCCTGTGTGCTTACTCTCTAAGTGTGGCCTATGAGGAAGCCTTGAGAATTATGGAGGGACAACGATGTTAATTTTAGCAGGCACTATTCCTGTACAGGGATTGCCGCTTTTGGCTGGACCTGGCAATCTCACTCCTGACGGACTGCTGATTGATGGTCATCTGTTGGATCAAAACCGGGGGACCGCAGCCATGATGACAACTGTGGCCGTAGTTTGTCAAAAGTACGGCCTTCCCGCTCCCCTGTGTGTAACAGCCGGAGATACGGGGAAGCGAGATGGCAGCAGTAAGGTATATGCATATCTTACCGAACGACTCTCGGAGTTGAACCCTCAGGTGATAGCTTTCCATTATATTATGCCGGACATCAGGAGAAACAATCAGTTAGTTAAAGCGATCAAGCAATTGAAGCGAAAACCACTCCTCATCGCCGATGCAGGCTCCATGTATGTGGCCAAGGCAGGAGGACACGCCCCTTACTACGATATTTTCACCCCAGATATGGGAGAGCTAGCCTTTTTGGCTGATGAGAAAGCAGACCATCCAGCCTATACCCGTGGCTTCATCTGGCATATGAATGGTGAGGCCAGCGAGTTGGTTCAGCGGGCTTACCACTGGAAAAACGCAGCCGACATCCTGTTTGTAAAAGGTACCACTGACTATATCTGCCGTGGGGGCCAGATACTCAAGAGCATCAGTGAGCCTTCCATCCCTGAACTTGAGGCTATCGGCGGCACTGGCGATACCATAACCGGTATTTTAGCTGCCTTGGCTTATCGGGGGACAGATCTAATCGAGGCCTGCCTGATCGCGGCCCGAGCCAACCGTGAAGCAGGAAGACTGGCTAGGCCTACTCCGGCCACCCAGGTCAAACGAATCATTGAACATATTCCGCAGGCACTCACCTTAGCGGAAAAGTGGCTAATTGAGTCACAGATCGAGCCCCTTGGTATAATACCCGATTATATACAAAAGAGCACTACTGTGGCCGAAGAACAGGCTACGATTCACTAGGCGGGAGAATATAGCGCCCGATTCGCTAAGGCAGGCAGATTTTCCCCTTGTAGCTATTCTCTTGTATCTATTCTTTCTAAAGAGGGGGACATTAGAATAAGAGGGGGGGAATATTAGATAATATGAGAATAAAAGGATTGCGGTCAAAAAATAACCTAAGGATAGCAGGCTCAGCTCTGATTGATATCCTGTTTATCAATCTGGCCATTCTAGGGGGATATCTTCTGTATCCGTGGAAAGATCTCTCCTTGACTATGGTCTTGATCGGCCCCTTTTGGAGTTTTTACCGCATCTTTGCTCCGATTATCACCTGTGTTAGGTTATTTTTCCTGTTCTTCTTTGGCTTCTATGAGCAAAAAGAGCCCTCATCTCCTGCTTATGAGAGCCTTGAGAAGGTTTTTAAGGCTACAACCTTAAGCTCGATCATTATCTTTACCTTCGTTCACATTCTGCGAAGCTACCACAGTGTGAATATCAATCTATCCCGCTATATCTGTTTCTTAGAGTGGGGTCTGAATATCCTCTTTCTTCTAGGCTGGCGGTTTATCTCTTTCCACCTTATACCTTGGCTTTTGAAGAAAAAGCCCGTCGGGGAAAATACCCTGATTCTTGGTGAGAGCAGTAAGGATGGGCTACATTACCTTGAAAACCTAAATAAGATTCCCTATCAGCGCTGGGAGATCGTAGGCTATCTGGCCGCGGCGGCAAAAAAGAGTGCAGCCTCAGATGATCAAAATTCCTCATCGTTGAGATATCTGGACAATATCAGTAACTTTCTTGAGGTGGTGAATCGATACGAGATTAAAAACGTTATTCTAGTCAGCCATGAATTCCCCTCAAATCTAATTGATGGGTTGATTGAGCAGTGTAATGCTCTGGGGATTAGATTTTTTATTCTCCCCAGCCTATATGAGCTATTTGCCGGGAAGGTGAAATTACAGCCCCTGGGATCTGTGCCGCTCTTTGAGCTGATTTTAGAGCCTATTAATGGCTTTAACCGAGTGGCAAAACGTGCTTTCGACATTGTTTTTTCCCTGGTGGCCATCATAATTTTCTTCCCGCTCATGGTTATCATTGCTTTGGCGGTTAAACTGAGCTCAAAGGGGCCGATCTTTTTCAAACAAATCAGGATCGGGAAAGATAATCGTCCCTTTGTAATTTATAAATTTCGTTCCATGATCGATAATGCTGAGGAGTGTTCAGGGCCGATCTGGGCAGAAGAGAATGACCCAAGAATCACCCCTGTGGGCCGTATACTGCGCAAAACTAGTCTGGATGAGCTCCCTCAGCTCTTTCTGGTCCTTTGGGGCAAATTGAGCATTGTTGGCCCACGGCCAGAAAGACCCCATTTTGTAAATCAATATAAGGAGTTTCAGGGATTGAGACTTCGCATAAAGCCCGGATTGACCGGATTGGCCCAGATTAACGGCCGCTATGAGGCCAGTTTGGATGACAAGTTGCAGCATGATATCTTCTACATTAATAATTATTCATTTTATCTTGACCTAGTTATTATCATAAAAACCATCTGGGCAGTGATTACTGCTCAAGGGGCACGATAGGGCTTTTTGTCTTGAGATGATAAGAGTACTTTTACCATAGGTGCGCCAATGCTTAAGGTTCTGTTTTTCTTTAGCTTATTTCTAATTCTTTATACTTATCTTATCTATCCAATGATCATGCTCATACTCAATATACTCCTCAGAAAGAGAAAAGATCACCTAATCGATGAGAGTTTCCTGCCCTTAGTGTCCGTGGTCGTAGTTGCCCACAACGAAAAGCAGGTTATACAGAAGAAAATCGAAAACTGCCTTTCGCTGGACTATCCGAAAGAAAAACTTGAAATCATTTTAGCTACAGACTGCTGCACCGACGGCACCGATGAAATCATTGCTCCCTATCACAAAAAGGGGGCCCTCCATTTTATTCCTATCCGGCCCAGGGGAGGAAAGAGCAAAGCGCTCAATATCTGTCTCCCCAAGGCTAGGGGAGAAATTGTGGTCTTTTCCGATGCCAATACCTTTGTTCAAAAGGATACGGTCAGAAAGCTGGTTCGGCACTTTGCGGATCCGAAAATTGGCTGTGTGTCCGGCAGGCTGCGATTTCGACCGGTTAAAGGGAATCCGCTTGGGATGATCGAGAGCCGATTCTGGAATTATGAAACCTGGGTAAAGAGGCTAGAGGGAAATATCGCTTCCCTTCCAGGAGCAAACGGCGGCATTTACGCCATCCGAAAATCCCTGTTCAGACCGCTGCCGACTGATCGGGCCATAATGGATGACTTTATTATTACCTTGCGGATCATCGGCATGGGCTATCGAGCCATCAGTGATCCGCAAATTGTGGCTATAGAGGATACCTGTATCCGGGTTGAGGATTCTTTTGAGCAAAAGATCAGAATCGGGGCAGGCAATTTCAATGGACTAAAGTATATTTATCCTCTCCTGTCTCCGACCCAGGGACTGATCGCCTATATCCTGTGGTCACATAAGATCATCCGCTGGTTTCTCCCCTTTGTCCTGATAGCTGCCCTGATCAGCAATATCTTCTTGGTTAATCAGGGGCGACTATATCAATACTTGATCGGAAGCCAGATTTCCTTCTACCTAACGGCTTTCCTGGGCTTTCTGTGTTACCTGTGGAATAAGGAGAAAGTGCGGGGATGATAAGTCATAGAGCCTGGGGTGAAAGAGTATTGTTCCGATGAAAAACTTTGAGGAGCGCTATGGTATGAAATTATTTCAGGCGTTATGTGAAATTTTCTATTTTCCTTTTTACTTTGTGTCTTTGAATATGGCTGGATTCATGAGTTTTGTTAGATTTATTCAGGGAAGCCAACCTCCGATGTGGAAGAAAGCCGAGCGGGTATCTCAGACACTCTATCCGGCATTAGAAGAGGAAGAAGGCTACAAGAGCGAGCATATCGACTACCCGAAAGCATCAGGCGGATTTAGATAAGCAATAAGTAGCCAACCATAATAAATTATAACGTTTTGGTAGGATAAGCGCCTCGCTGGTCAACTACAGGCGAGACGCTTGCGCTACTTGAATAAGTTATAGATCTTTATGCTCGGACACTTAGATTTTTGGGAGTTACATGGGGATGTCCATCTACAATAGACTTAATCGAAAATTATTTTTATAACTTGTTGTTATTTATAGACTTTCATTTCCAATAAAAAAATATAAATTCTTATTAGCAATGGCTTTAAGTACGATATGGATAACCTTCTCAATACCTTGATTGGCCGTATAGAAAAAGCAGCCGCTCATGTATCAGGCTTTTTTGATCGTATTGACCGCTTGTCGACAACAAAGCTCCTGGGCATCTATTTTCTTCTCTATGCTATGCTTATTATCCCCGCCTGGCTTGAACCAAAGGTATGTTCGATAGCCAAACTCCTCCATTATGACAGGTCCGATTATCTTTTAAAATTTTTCTACATGTCGGCCCTGGCTCTACTTGAAGGAATTATCTTTGCCGCGATTTTAGTCAGTCTATATACTCTATTTTATTATTTTTATACTCGACGCGGCTTTAGTGTGGATTACAAAAAAATCATAGGGATCGGCCTATTATTCGCCTTTGTGGTTATCTGGATAGACCCGTTTATGTCTGAGGATATTCTCTTCTATATTGTCCGCGGCCGTGTGGAATCTGTGTATGGAGAAAATCCCTATACTGTCAGCTATAGCCGATTTCCGAATGATAAATTTTATAATATATCCGATTATCAATTTCACAAGGAGTTAACCTCGGTTTATGGACCTTTGTTTGGCCATATCAGTCAATTGCTGACCAGAATCAATAAAAACTCAATAAGGATAAACATCTTAATCTTTAAGCTTTTCAACGTATTTGTCCACCTTATAAACATCTGGCTGATCCTCCAGATCATCTCTCTCCCCAAGGCGCAATTCCCTGATGACGCCAAGAAGCTCCTTTTCTATTGCTGGCATCCACTTATTATCCTGGAGCTTCTCCTAAATGGACATAATGACATACTGGTAGTCAGTTTCCTCCTTATGGTGGTAGTCAGTATTAAGAAGGCGAAACCCAATCTGGCTCTCATCTTTCTGAGCCTGGGAGTATTAACCAAGATTACGCCTCTTATTCTCTATCCTCACTATCTGATCTACAGTCTAAAGAACCTGAAGAATGACAGCCGCGGGAGAGGTGGCTTTCTGAGACTAATTTTGGCCCTGGCCGTAAGTTGTGGATTGATCGTAGCCGTATCCTTCCCGTATTTCAACACCTTGGCCGCTTTTAATGGATTTTCTCTTCATGCACAATCTCTAAATCTCTTTCAAACCCTGATAAAAGGTCTCTTAGACCTTCCTGCTCTTTTGCCTGCCTCTCTGGTACCCAAGGTAGCCAAGCTCATCAGTTTCATCATCTTTCTCCCTCTCTATGGCCGAACACTTTGTCAGCTCTGGAATGATCCGACCGAAAAAAAACTATTCGAATCGTCTGCCTATACCCTGGCTATTTTCATTATTATGGTTAATCCCAAATACTCAACCTGGTATCTGACCTGGCTTATTCCCTTCCTGATTCCGATGGCCAATAATAGCATCCTAAGGCTCTATATCATGTGGACCTTTTCTTCTCTTCTGTTCTACTTTCCTACATTTGTTTTCAGAAAATATTACTATGGAGGAGACCCTTTGAACATCCTGTTCAATCTGATCGTCATCTATGGCCTTCCTCTTAGTTTTTATCTCTATAGCCGCCGCAAGGCCTGTAAAAGTTGCAATAGTAAGCAAATGATATTGACTCCCTCGGTATGACTATGAGATTTGTTAGGGAAAAGAGAGAGAAAAGAGCTTCCCCCGCCAGAAAAAAAATCTGTCTCCTGGGTATGGAAGCCTGGGGAGGAATGGCTCAAATCCCCTATACTATACTTAAGACCTTAGAGCTTAGCGACGAGCAAATTGATATCTATTTTATTACCTTGCGCTCTCAGGAGACAGAGAATATTTATCATCCATCACGCTTTTCCTCAGACAGGATAAGGGTATTTTTTCTTCCCTATGAAACAGACCTTGGTAAAAAATTCCGCCGACTGCTGTTCTATGTCTATAACCCTCTCTATCACTTTCAAGTTGCCCGACTGATCAAAAAGATAAATCCTCATCTTATCCACTACAGCACGGGCAGCATCATTGAGGTCATGACAGCAGCCTTTTTTAATCAGGATATCAAGGCCAAGATGATCACTATTCATGACCCCCGTCCACATGATGAAGCTAATCAGCCTTGGTTGAAAAGAATCAATAATCTGATTTATTTTCTTATCAGGAAGTTGTGCCTGAGACGCATACCCTATTTTCACGTCAATGCCAGCTCTCATATCGCTGAAGCCAAGACCACCTTCAATCTCTGTCCATCCCGTATCTTTGCCACCCACATGATCTCAAATGTCATCGAGGTCCCATCCGAGCAAAAGATTTGGCCGGCTGAGTTGGACTCGCTAAAAAGCGATCTAGTTAAGATACTTTTTTTCGGCCGCATCCGCTCCTATAAGGGCATAGAATACCTGATAGGAGCCCTGGGGAGGCTATTTCAGGTAGGATTTCATGACCGGATACAGCTTATCATAGCCGGTGAGGGGAGACTCTATTGCGACTATTCTGCCATCCGAGACAGGGTAGTGCTAATCAACCGCTATATCGAGAATTATGAAATAGGCCCGATTTTTACTGCCTCTGATTTTGTGGTTCTGCCCTATACTGCAGCTACCCAAACCGGCATCGTATCGCTGGCTTACTTTTATGCCAAACCTGTCATTGGAACCAGAGTCGGTGGAATCCCTGAGCTGATTGTAGATGGGAAAACCGGCTTTCTCATCCGAGCAAAAGATATCCATGCCCTGGAGGAGAAAATAAGATACCTGGTGGAAAATCCGCAAAAGGTAAAAGAAATGGGCAAGGCGGCCAAGGAATACTACCATGCCCACTACTCCTTTGAATCTCTGGGCAGAGAATTGTCAAAGATATATTTTCAGATCATTAGCCTCGCCTCACCTGGCAGAAAGGAGGTTTAGTTTGAAAACCAACAGCTCATTAATAATAAAATCATTTCCTTGGCTCTTGGTTCTATTACTAGTAGGGTTTGGCGTTTATTCCCGTGGCCTTGGGATTCAATATTATGGAGATGATTTTCAATTTGTTTTTGATTTATCTCCGCCTACTAATCTCTTCTCCCTCTTCTTTCGTGTTAATCCATTCAATATCTTCACCTTTCGGCCTCTTCAGGCCGTATTTTTGGCCCTTATCCAAAGGTATTTTGGTCTAAATACCTTACCAGTCCACGTAAGCCAGATTCTGATCCATATCTTCTTGTGTTGGCTGATCTATATTTTTATGCTCAAGGTTTCCCTCTCGCCTCTTCAGGCAGTCATGGGCTCTTTATTCATGGCCGTTTCTCAGGCGAATGTCCATGCAGTGCTCAGCAATGATACCTTATCTCAGTTGTGCGGCACATTTTTTGGCTGTCTCAGTCTGTGGCTCATCTGGCAGTCTTTCCTAAAGAAAGAAGGACGAAAAAATGACCTCCCCTATGAGGAGATTAGCTCCAAGAGCCTTTTTTTTCTCAGCGTAGCCATGTTCTTTCTTGCTCTTTTGAGCAAAGAAACCAGCGTTTCGTTCTTTCCTCTTATTGTGGTAATTATCTTGCTAGCTAAAATAAGGGCCAGAAATAGCCGATTCAAGCTCTCTTTGACGATAGATGCGCTGATCGAAATCTGCCCCTATCTTATAGCCTTGGTCGGCTACCTGGTCCTCCGATCGGGGGCCGTAGCCGATCCTTCGCTCTTCCATTCTGCAGGGTACGGGTTGCGTATCGGATTTAATATCGTTCGAAACATGATCATGCTCCTATCAGCAGCCCTGCTCCCAGTATCGACTGTTACTACCTTTTCCGCTCTTCAGCAGGGTGAGTATGTAACTTTAGCCGCGATCATGGTTTTATCTTTAATCTTTATTCTCTTTGTGGCTTTTGGGGTGTGGCGCTCTCATCGGCCTGCTCTTGTCTTTTTCCTTGGGATTTCCACCCTGATTGGTTCGTTTCCGACAGTCATGTTGAGCCATGTAAGCGAGCTTTACGTATATAATTTTATGCCGTTCGCCTCGGCACTCATCGGCATGGGAGTGGGAAAAAACCTGGAGTTAGGCAAAAGATACCGGTGGAGGAAGCTTGGTCTGCTGCTGGCCATTGCTTTTCTGCTGGCCAGCCACATTGGGGCTATTCAAAATAAAGCGCTTCTTATGCTAGAGAATGGGAAGCGGGCAAACATTTTGCTAAGCTCGATTGAACCCTATCTTTCCCAAATACCTAGAGGTGGCAAACTACTGCTCGTTAACCTGCCAGCCAATCCTCGGCAGGGGGAGTATTCGGTTTTTCTGATGAGAGGATTCAATGTCCTAAAATGGGGAACCCATAGAATCAAACAGCTATCAGGGCGGGAAGACTTTGAGGTCAGCATAATCGAGTCTGCCGAGTTAAAGAGTATAGACTCTTTGGATCAGACGCTCATTTTATCGCTATGTGGGGAAAAGGGAGATGTCTGTCAGTTTTACCCATAAGGACAAATTGATCCGATCATCTCAAGGTGAGTCATCAAGATAATTATCCTTTTGCACCTTTGGGCAAAGGGGTAGATTACATTTCAGATATATTCGAGGTTACCTTTATATTTTGAGGTTACCTTCACCTTGATTTTAAATCAAACTGAGCCAGTGCCATAACTGATTAAGCCCCAAAATTCTATGGACAAAAATGGAAAATCAGGGTAAACTGAGAAATGTTCTATTAAAAAATCAAATCTTATGGAATTTGGGGAAACCCGGGCAGAAAAAAGATGAGCCACAATCATAGATCATCAGACCTCTACAATCAAAATCTCTCTCGCTTGCTTCTCTCGCTCATCCTCAACCTCACCATTGTGATCATAGAATTTGTGGCCGGAATTTACTCTCACAGTCTTGCCCTGATCTCCGATTCCATGCACAACCTCAGTGATGTCAGCTCAATTCTTATTACCTTAAGCGCCCATAAGCTGAGCTTAAAGAAAGCAACCTATACCAAAAGCTTCGGCTTCAAAAGAGCGGAAACCATAGCTGCTATCCTAAATGTAGTGCTGTTGCTCCTAGTCGCCGCCTTTCTGTTCTGGAAAGGGATTAAGCGGATTCAACACCCTGAGCCTGTTATGGGCCAGGTTATAATTTGGGTCTCCCTGGCAGCTCTCACCGCCAATTTGCTATCGGTAAACATTCTCAAAAAAGGTGCCTCCCGCGATCTTAGCATAAAAAGTACGATGGTGCACCTCATGACCGATGCCATCTCATCCCTTGCGGTTTTACTCATCGGCCTCAGTGCGTATTTCATCCAAAACTACTACATCCTAGATCCCATCCTGTCAATAGCGATCGCCATCTTCATTTTAGGAAACTGCTGGGAAATCTTAAAGGAAGCCCTTAATATTCTGCTTGAAGGAGTACCGAAAGATATCGATCTTGAGAAAATCAAAACCCGATTAAACACTATTGAGGGGATTCACGATGTTCACCATATCCATGTCTGGGGGATATCCAGTCAACAAATCAATGCTTCCTTTCACATCCTGCTCGACAATTGCTCTTTGGCAGAAGCAGAAAAGATTATGGATCAAGCCTGCCTGATCCTTCAAGAGGAGTTTGGAGTCAACCATGTTACCATCCAACCAGAAACTCAAAAGTACCATAAGGTAGAAACTCTTTGCCAGATATGTTGAATGTATGCTTAACGTTTGAGACAATGAGATAATGGCTGGGATTTTTGGTTCAATGCCCAAAGAGGTCTTTAGCCGAAGGCCGATCAGCTTCAAACTATCATCAGAAAACTTTTCATCAAGGTTGATTTTGCTCCTTTGGGGACTCGCGTTAGCTCATGGCTACCATTCGTGAGGAGCCGGAATTCAAGTAATTTTTACCCCTCGATCCCTGCTTTTCGCGAAAGTGACGGAATGGCGATTTAGCTGACTTTTCACCGAAAATGGCCATGAGCGTTTCTTAAGTATCTGCATTATCTGGGAACATAGACAAATTCAGGCCTTGTGTTTCCACCCGTTACTGGTCGGAATGCGGTTTCAGTATTAAAAATTGGATACCGGATCGGCCTATAATAGCGGTCAACCTCTTCTTGAAACCAATTCTGTTTTGAGTCAAGGAAAATGGCGCTAAAGGTTTTTCCCCTCAAGGCCTCTCTCACCTGATTTACCAATTCTTCCTTGACTTCTCCCTTATCTCCTCTGATAATATCAGACATAGCCATAGCATGGGCGAAAGAGCTCTTGTTGGCCAGTGTTGCCAGATACGGATGATAAGGAATAAAAACATTGCCCTTTATCTGGGTTATTTGGGTAATAAACTTCTTACCCGCTTCTAAATCCCATTGATTGGGAATCTGCTTAAATGGATTGTAGATAAGGCAGGCAAATTGGATGATACAAACAAGATAAACATAGAGTTCTATTAGGCTCCGGCTATTGGCAGGTGCAGCTAAAATAAGTTGAAAAATTGAATGCACAGATAATCCAAAAAGTATAGATATTATGGCACAGGCAGGGAGTAAAACATTATCATAAGAGCCGGAATGAAGCCTTGAAAGCCATGCTCCTCCTATCATACCAGCGGCTGATAAAAAATAGAATAGATAATTTTCTTTCGCTTTATACCAAAATTGAATAAATAGATAGAGGATGGACATAGCGATAGCGATAGAAATTGGCCTGAGATCATAAGACCAGAAGTAAAAAAATGCAGATTTAAGAATACCATGCTGCCTTGGCAAATAAAAAATGTAATAACTGTACCATCCATTATGAAAGTAATCAAGAAGGAAGGTGCTTACCCCTATAATTACTCCTACTGTACCCAGAAGATAAATGGAGCTTCGTCTCCTCACCAAGAGACAATAGATCATTATCGGCAGGGAGATAAAGAGTGCTATTTGTTTGGTTAAAAAAGAAAGAGATATAAATATCCCGGCTCCTATGGATGATTTAGATGAATCTTTAAATTTAAGCTCATAAAGTGCTGCTAAGAGAAGGGCAAGAAATAATGAGTCTACTCGAGCAATGTCAAACCATGCCCCACAGATGCGGAAGGTAGCTACGAATAAACAAGAGGCAAGAATAGCTGCAAAAGTATCTCTTGTCTCTTGTTTAACGATAAAGAATATGATCAAAAAACAACCCAAAGATGCAGTCAGTGATACAAGCCTCAAGGAGCTGAATCCTATACCGCTCACTTTTGATACAGCCGCAGAAATATAAAAATAAAGCGGAGTATAAATAAATGGCACAAATTTCAATGATGGTGAAACGTAAAGTTTTTGTCCAGAAAGTATCCTTCTAACCTGCTCCAGGGTGCCTCCTTCGAGCCACTCCAGCTCAAACGGATATCGAATTCGGCAAAGAGCGATAATAATAAAGACTATGAAATATGAAAGCGCGCCTATCAATAATCCATATTTCATCAAGCTAGATATAAACTTTAAATCACCAGGTTTTTTCATTACGTCTCTTTTGCAGATCATAGTGGTTCTTTCACTAACAAAGTGCGCAATTTGGGCGGCCCTAAGGGCCGCCCCTACAATTGATATTGATAGCGTAAGTGATCCGCTGCGCAAATTGTGTTACGCACTTAGCGAAAAGACCACTTAGTTAAGTTAAAGAGAGAAGGCTGCCAATGCTTAACTTATCTCCATAAAATAACATAATTCCATATCACCTTCAATGGGAGTAAATTACACCTGATGGAAGATAAGCTATTAAAAACAATTATTATCGCCTGGTTATTAATTATGTGTTCCATGGATTATTTCGCTCTTCCTACCTGGCAATCCCGGCTGTTGCTATGGGGGATGAATGGATTACTCTTTGTTGTCTGGATTACAAAAAATATCCTTCAAAGGAGGGGATTTATTCCCCTTCAGGAGAGAGGGCTCCTGAGCGTTCTTTATATTTTTTTATTCTGGGCGTGTGTATCCATCTTTTTTTCTAAAGATCCAGCCAGTGGAGCAAAGCGAATGGCTCACCTTTTAATTGCCTTGCTCGATTCCTACATTTTCTATGACTTTTTTGCTCGAAGCGAAGAGAATGTCCAGTTTTTCCGCAAAATAATCACCTTTTTAGTTATTTTTGTTTCCTGCTGGTCCTCTTTGGAATCTTTTCAGAAACTGGCCAATGGGGAGAAACTGTTTAAAAATATTTATGCTGGATTTTGTAATCCGAATTTCCTGGGGCATTTTATCTTTCTCTTTTTTCCCTTGATACTGTCATACTATGGTATAAATTCTAATTTTCAAGGCAGATACAGAATCTGGCGATTTCTGCTTATCATTTTGGTAGGTTACGCCTTTATATTATCTTCTGCCCGATCTTCTTGGAACGGGTTCATCTTTGCCTTGTTCTTTCTGCTCTTTCGGAAAAATAAGGCCTTGGGTGTAGGAATTTTATTTTTCCTCATCATAATAGGCTTGTCAACTTATGTATTGGTAGGAGGAGGAATTTATCAAACCACCTGGCAAAAGGTGTATGAAGACCGACCGGTTTGGAATGAATATTGGAAGGCTGTGGTAGAAAATCCGTTTTTGGGCCTAGGCTGGGGTGTAAATCCTCAAAATATAGTCCACGGACACAGTGTCTATCTATCTACGGCTGCTCAACTTGGGGTATTTTCCGTTTTTCTGGTATTAGCTTTTTATATTGTCCTCATTTATAGTGCACTTCAGACAGAGAAAAAGATTAAGAATCCTCAACTAAAAGCCATTCTCCTTGGAAGTGCAGCTACTTTTTTCGGTCATATGGTGTATAATCTAACAGAGTTAGGGGGAGTTCTCATTCCCTTTAGCGCTACCAGCATGAATTTTTTCCCTTATATACTCATTGCCGTTCCCTTGGCTATCGGTTATCTCAGTCGGCAAAAAAATATTCAATCTGAGATATAGCAATAATAGCCCAAAATGCCCCTCATATCAACCATACATCTACCATCCATCTACTGCGGTGAGAATCAAGAGTGTCGATTATTAATCATGACATAATATATTTTGCTCTCTTAACTACACTTTTGCAGAAATTTCTTAGCGCCTTGAAATCCTTGAAAGTTACCTCTAATAGCAAATCCAGTAAAATCAAGGCCTTGGAGAAAAAGTGCAAAAGCATAGTCTTAATTTAAGTTGTGGTCTAAGCAGACTCTCAAAGCTGCTCAAGGCACGGTCGGCTCCTAAATGCAATTTTGCAATAGTCGATTTGCTTAATTTGCAATTTTGCAAAACCAGCTTTCTATTTCTTAGCGCTCTCAAAAGCTATCTCTAGTAACTATTTGAAAATATAATATCTATTAAAATGGTTCTCGATAATTATATCTGGCACGCTGGTTGCATTATTCTAAAAATGAAATCAGTAATCAAGAAATTCTCATCAAGGAGGTGATGATCATGGGTATATTTCTCGGAGCTTTTGGAACGCTACTCTATTTCCTGGTGTCTTCTCGAAAAGGGATTAAGTAATTATCCACCAAAATAATATCCAAAAATGGGGAATAAATACTGATGAAACCTTATGTAGAGTTCGCGGGCGGGTGATTTAAACCATAACTATCACCCGCCCGCAAGTCACCTTACCCTTAGATGCTTTCATGAATTTACTGAACTTTCATGAACTTACCGAAAAAGAGAGATTATCTTTCCCACCTTATTCAGGCTTCAGGTTTTCTTAAAATTCAGGTTTTCTCGAAAAGTGCTGAAAAGTAATTGACCGCTCCATCCTTTAGGGCTAAAATCTCAACCGATTGCTCATTCGATTCTGTTTATTCGATTATTCAACTATTATCAACAAACTATCAAGATATCAAAAACTATTATTAATTGAGAAGATAGCCTTGTGTGAGCGGATGGAAAAAATGTCGCTGCCCAAAATTCCCAAGATCATGATTTCCCTGGCTGTCATTGGCTTCTCTTCGGTAGTAACTCAATTGGTTCTCATCAGGGAGGGAATGGCCACCTTTGGTGGAAACGAGCTGGTGATTGGCCTTGGGCTTGGCCTGTGGCTTCTGTCTTCTGCCTCTGGCGCTTGGCTTGGGATATGGTTAACTAAAAGAAAGGATCCGCATCACCTGCTATTTTTAGGCCACATACTACTGGCAACTATTCCCTTCTTTCAGCTTGCTGGATTCAGAGCTTGGCCACTGCTCTTGGTTCGGGGGGAGATACCGGGTATGGGCTCCTCTGCGGTTGGCCTCAGTATGATTCTCATGCCCTATGCTCTCATCTGCGCCAGTCTCATTCCCCTGGCCGCCTCGTTGCTTCCTTGGCGGGATGCTCCGTCAGCGGTTTATCTTATCGACCTTGGGGGAGAGATAATAGGGGGGCTTGGGTTCAGCTTTCTTTTCGTTTATCTCCTCTCCCATTGGGGAGTGATGATGGTGGTGGGGCTTGGAAACCTTGCTTTAGCCATGCTCTTTAGCTCACCTCGGCTGCGGCTGCTGCCACCTCTTTTGGCCACAGCCATAGCCTTGAGCCTGCCGCTCAATCTCTCTACCTTGTCCTGGCAGATGCCTGGGCAGAAAATTCTTCTTCATAAAAATACTCCCTTTGCCCAATTGTCGATCACCCGCAGTGGCCAGCAGTTGAATGTCCTCTCAGGAGGCATTCCCCTTTTCTCAAGTGGTGATTACCGTACCGAGGCGCTGGCCCACATTCCTCTGATCCAAGTTGGAGAGGGAGCCAGAGTGCTGCTGATCGGGGGTGGGGTATTTGGCACGATCTTGGAAATCCTAAAGCACAATCCAAGCCGGATCGACTATGTAGAGCTCGATCCAGTTATCCTAAGTATGGATCGGCAAATTTACCGCAGTCTCAGCCGTCCCTCTATCCATGCCCATGTAGGCGATGGGAGGCTATTTATCAAGAAAGCCCGGCATGCAGGAATCCGCTATGATTGCCTTATCCTTGACCTTCCGGATCCGGAAAATATCTATCTGAACCGCTTCTATACCCGGGAATTTTTCGAGGAAGCCAGGGGCATCCTAACTCCCGGCGGAGTCATATTCTTTACCCTGACTGGTGCCGAAAACTATCTTGACCCTGAAGGCTTAGCCTTAAATCGCTCTGTCTATGCTGCCCTTGGGCAGGTATTCGATCATATCCTTCTTTTCCCTGGTGAAACCCACTACTTTCTTGCCTCTAGTCGCTCTTTTGGTACTGCCACCGCCTCTTGGGTTGGCCTGGAGATTAAAAAAAGACTGGCTGAGCGAGGGATCAGTACCCGATGGCTGGTTGACTATCAACTGCCGGAGATGACTGATCCTCAAAGGATAGAGCGGCTCAAGAAACTGGTAGCCGAAGGAAGTGAGGAAGCAGCCAATAGCGATCTTGCGCCCCATGCTTTTCGGCATCTTTTAAATCTCTGGCTGAAAAAAACCGGAGGAACAGAAAAGATAAGCTGGCTGATTTTGGCCATTGTGGCCTTCGTCGCTCTATCTTTTTGTATTCTGATAGCTTATCAGCAGGATAGCCTACTTGGGGTTACCTTCTCCTCTGGTTATACGGGGATTTCCTTGGAGCTATCCCTACTTTTTCTCTTTCAAACCATTTTTGGCTATGTTTATCTTTGGATCTCTTTATTTGTAACCCTCTTTATGATAGGATTAGGATCAGGTGCTTTGGCGGCGCGCAAGTGGAAAAACGATCCAGCGAGGCAGACTTTCATTCAGGATTTGGTACTTTTTCTCCTGATCAGCCTAGCTTTGTGGTTGACAATGTTTGGCCGGAGTTTGCAGGCGGATACGTTTTTGTCCATTGTTCAGTGCGGGATCATTCCTGTGCTTATCTTTGGCTCTGCTCTGGCTGTAGGGTGGCAATTTGTGGCTGTTTCCCATTACCTGAATGGAGCGACCCCGCGGATCACAGGACAGCTCTATCTGGCGGACCTGGCCGGGGCCTCCTGTGGGACGATAGTAACCAGTTTATGGCTACTTCCCAGATTTGGTATCGCCGGGATACTTATTTCAGCAGCAGTGGTTAAATCAGCCAGCCTGCTCATATTGATCAGGATGAGGAGGAGAGGATGATGAATCAAACCAGACGGGAATTTTTGAAAAGTAGCCTCTGGGCTTTCTGCGGAGCACACGCTCTGCTCTCTTTCCTCCCCCCCTGGCTGCTGCCTACGGCAGCCTTGGCCGAGGCTAGCTTTGATCCAAAAGATCCTCATCTTCGGGAAGCCTATTTTTATGACCGTCTGGAGGGGGGGCTGACCAAGTGTGGAACCTGCCCTAACAGCTGCCTAATAAAACCGGGCCAGCGAGGCAAATGCAAAACCCGAGTGAATCTATCCGGAAAGCTCTACTCTATCTCGTATGGCAATCCCTGCACGGTCAATGTGGACCCAGTGGAAAAAAAGCCTCTCTTGCACTTTTACCCAGGGACCCTAGCCTTTTCCCTAGCTGTGGCCGGCTGCAATTTCCATTGCCTGAATTGCCAAAACTGGGAGATTTCTCAGACCACGCCGGACAAGACTCAAAACTTTGATCTTCCTCCAGATCAGGTAGTCAAGCTGGCTAAGCACTATAACTGCTCAAGCATTGCCTATACTTATTCAGAGGCAACCACCTTTTATGAATACATGGTTGACATCTCAACCATGGCTCACAAGGCCGGAATAAAAAATATCTATGTCAGTAACGGCTACATCTCGCCTCCTGCTCTTGAGCGTCTCTGTACGGTCATTGATGCCGGAAGTATCAATCTGAAGAGCTTTTCCGATGATATCTATTTCAAGCTAAATGGTGGACATCTTGAGCCGGTACTCAATACCTTAAAAACCCTCCGCCGTCGAGGCGTGTGGCTAGAGATAATCAATCTGGTCATTCCCACTTACACGGACGACCTTGAGATGATAAAACGAATGTGTGGATGGATTGTCAAAAATCTTGGCCCGGACTGCCCCTTGCATTTTTCCCGGTTCACCCCCAAATACAAGCTTGCCAAGCTGCCACCAACGCCAGTGGAAATACTACAGCAAGCCAGGGAGGTGGGTATAAGAGAAGGGCTGCACCATGTGTATATCGGCAACGTGCCTGGCATGGGCGAGGAGGTCATCTGCCCGGGCTGCAGGAAGGTAGTGATTAAACGACGGGGATATACCCTAGTCTCCCTCGACCTGGAAAATGGAAAATGCCGATTCTGCAAACAGCCAGTAAGTGGCCGATGGGAGTAAGCGGGGCAAATATGGCGATTTAAGATAGATCGCTATAAAGTGAGGAGGTAGGGTTATGAAAATCATTGCTTATCTAGTCTTGATGCTTATTATACTCACCTTGTCTGGTTCTTTCGGTTATGCCAAAGATGAGCCTGGCCGGAAGGAGAAAAAAAGGATACGGTTTCCGGCAGTGGCTGGGCAATTTTACCCAGCTGAGGAAACCAAGCTAGCTGGTATGGTTCGGCAATTTCTGAACGAAAAGAAAGGGAAGCCAGTATCAGGCAGGATTATGGGATTGATCTCTCCTCATGCTGGATATATTTACTCAGGGACCGTAGCCGCCACAGGCTTTAGACAGATCGATCCTGCCACCAAAACCGTTTTTGTTCTGGCCCCAAGTCACTGGCTGCCTGCGGCCAAGGCATCGATTATGGAGGTAGATGCCTACCGCACTCCGCTAGGCGATATCCCTCTCTCCCCCATAGCGGCCACCTTGCGCCAGCAAGAGCTTTTTTCCCCACTGCCGGATATGGATCAGAAGGAGCACTCCCTTGAGGTGCAACTGCCCTTTTTGCAGATAATGCTCAAGAGCTTCGAGCTGGTTCCCATTACCATTGGGCAGGTTGATCCTAGCCGGATAGCCAAAGCACTGCTGCCCCATATCGATGAGCATACCCTGATTGTAGCCAGCTCTGATCTCTCTCATTATTATCCTTACCACAAGGCCAAACTGCTTGATGAAAGCTGCACCAGGGCCATTACAGACATGGATTTTAACCGAATGGCTGAAAGTGAGGCTTGCGGCAAAATCCCTATCCTGGCACTTATGGAAATCGCTCGGCAAAAGGGATGGCGGCCAGAGTTAATCGACTATCGAAATTCAGGCGATACAGCCGGCCCACCTGACCAGGTAGTTGGTTATGCCAGCATTGCCTTTGTCAGTGGTGGAGCGAAAGGGAATGAAAAAACCAGGGCTAATAAAGAGGGGCAAGAAGTGAAAGGTGGCAAGAGCAGTAATGATAATGATGAGGGAAAAAACGAGAGGGGAAAGAGCGCCAAAAGCGGCTCAGAATCGATCTCTGAGGCAGACCGCAAGATGCTCCTTAACCTCGCCCGGTGCGTGATCAAAAATACGCTGAGCAAGGAAAAAGACCCACTGCCGGAAAACCTTTCGCCGTATTTACGAGAAAAGCGAGGCTGCTTTGTTACCCTCCACAAGAGGGGGCAGCTTCGCGGCTGCATCGGCACGATCACCCCTGAGCAGCGACTTTGCGATTGCGTGAAGGAAAATGCCTTCAATGCGGCCTTTCGCGATCCAAGATTTTCCCCGCTGAGTAAAAGTGAGCTGGATGAGATAGAGATTGAAATCAGCATTCTCACCCCGCCAAAGGAGCTCAAATTCTCTGACGCCGAGGATCTGAAGCGGCAGTTGCGCCCCGGGGTGGATGGGGTGATTCTCAGCCAGGGATGGCACCGAGCAACCTATCTTCCCCAGGTGTGGGAGCAGTTGCCGGATAAGGAAAGTTTCCTCCAGAGCCTCTGCCAGAAGGCTGGTTTGCCTGACGATGCCTGGAAGGATCCAACCAAAACCAAGGTAGAGGTCTACCAAGCCATTGTCTTTTCCGAGTGAGGTGCATGTCTGAAATACCACAGGTTATTATTAAAAATGAGCGGGTTAAAAACCTTCAGGCAGGCCATCCGTGGATATTCTCTGGAGGGATTGTCAGGGTATCCGAAGGGCTCGGCAACGGAGCAGTGTGCAGGATCTGTGATCAGCAAAACCGTTTTCTGGCTACAGGATACTACAATAAACATTCAGAGATTAGGGTCAGAATCCTAAGCTTTGCCGATGAGGCGATTAACCGGACCTTTTTCCAGCGAAGAATCCAGACCCTGCGAGCCGCCAAGGAACAATTCCTGCCTCCAGATACCGACTCTTACCGGGTAGTGTTTGGTGAAAGTGATTCTCTGCCTGGCCTCATTGTCGATAAATATGCCGATGTGCTGGTCATCCAACTCCATACTGCGGGCATGGATAGGCTGAGGGAGGCTATTGCGGGGGCGCTTGAGGAGGTTTTTCAGCCAAGGTGCATCTATGAAAGAAGCGATGTCAGTGTTCGGCTGAATGAGGGGCTAAAAACTCAGCCTAAACAGCTCCTGGCTGGTCAGGATCTAGATGAGGTGCTAATACGGGAAAATGGCATTTTGTTCTGGGTCAATTTCAAAGAGGGCCAAAAAACCGGCTTTTTTCTCGATCAGCGGGAAAATCGAAGCCTCGTGGCCAGATTCTGCCCAAAGAGGCGGGTTCTCAACTGCTTTGCCTATACTGGAGCTTTTTCGGTCTATGCTGTCCTGGCTGGAGCAAGGAGTGTAACCAGTGTGGATATTTCTGGGAAAGCCCTAGAGTATGCCAGAAAGAACTTCGAGGCCAACCGGATCAATACTAAAAAGTATATGTTTATCGAGCACGACGTATTTGAGTATCTAAAGAGTGTCCAAGCGGATGAATACGATCTGATTATTCTTGATCCGCCCTCCTTTGCCAAAAACAAAGAACAGGTCAAAAAGGCTATCAAGGCGTATATCACCATCAACTCCAAAGCTCTGGAGAAGCTCCCCCCGGGAGGAATTCTAGTGAGCTCATCCTGCACCACCCATATTGATCAGGAAACCTTCATCAAGATTCTCCACCAGTCAGCAGTCAATACCCACTGTCGGCTGAAAGTCCTGGCCGCCACTATGCAGCCACACGATCATCCCTACAACCTAAGCTTTCCTGAAGGCAGGTACCTGAAATTTTTCGTTTTGCAAAAAGTATGTTAAAGTATCTTATTGATATTAGAAAAGATAGCTCGTATAATTCTTAATTATATCGAACTCGCGTTGAATATATGAACTATACTTTTGCACTTTTTCTCTGACCCCTTGATTTTAGTGGGTGGTATGAAAGATAATTTTCAAGAAGTTCAAGGCATGGGGAGAGTTCTGCAAAAGTGTAGTATATGAACATATATGACGAAAAAAGTATATCTTGTTATGATAACCCTAAAAAGGGTCAGTAAAATGAGGACAAAGTAGAAACAGCATGGAGTGTAATTATTGCCCGTTCGAGTGCGGGGTGGACAGGCAGCTTAAGCTTGGAGTATGCAAGGCTCCGGCAGAGTTTACTGTGGCCAAGGTCATGGCTCATTTCTGGGAAGAGCCCTGCATCAGTGGGCAGCGAGGCTCAGGGACCGTTTTCTTTGCTCACTGTAATGCTGCCTGCCTATTTTGCCAAAACTATAAGATTTCTCAACTGCGCTGCCCAAAGGCTCAAATTTACCGGGATGAAGAGTTTATCGAGTTGTGCAGAAACTTTGTCAAAGAAACCAGGGTCCATAACCTTAACCTGGTCTCCCCTACCCACTATGCTGGCCGTCTGCTGCGGGTTTTGCCTCGGCTTAAGCAGGAGATCAGCCCACTGCCGATTGTCTGGAACAGCAATGGCTATGAGAAAGAGTCGGTCATTGAGGAGCTTGCAGGCCTAGTGGATGTATTTTTGCCAGATTTTAAATATGCTGATAATACCCTGGCTGTCAAGTTCTCTCGGCTCCCTGGCTACTTTGAGTATGCTTGCCGGGCTATTGCAGCCATGCAAAAGGTCGCCGGTGATCCGCTCTTTGATCAGGATGGGATCATACAGCGAGGGGTGATCATCCGCCACCTAATCCTCCCCGGGCAGATTGAAAACAGTAAGCGAGTGCTTGCTTGGATTGCTGAAAATCTAGGCACTCAAAGCTACATCTCCCTGATGTCTCAGTATTATCCGGTCCATCGAGCCGCTGAGGTCCCTGAGCTCAATCGTAAACTGACCGAAGAGGAATACCGAGAGGTTGAAGAATACCTCTTTGCCCTTGGCTTTGAGAGCGGCTTCCTTCAGGACCTTGATTCAAATTCCGCCGACTACACGCCGCAGTTTTGAATAGTTTTATCGCCCAAGTATGGAATCACTTTAAACAAGTCCACAGGGAAAAGCGTCCACGATCGAAACAGAGAAACGGACAGAACAGGGAGAATGTAGGAAATTATAAGCTAGTAGGAAGGCATAAGATTAAGGAGCCAATTTTTGCTACTCTCTTTCTGCTCCTTGCAATTTTTTCTCCAACTCCTGCACCCTCTGCTGAAGCTTTCTAATCTTTTCAACCAATTCGGGCAGCCGCCGAAGACTAGCCTCAGATCTTCGCCACTCCTGGATAGGCCGGGCAATTGGACCAGCCATAAGGCTATTAGGGGGGACGTTTTTTGAGACCCCGGATTTAGCGGCCACGGTGGCGTTATCTCCGATTTTCAAATGACCGGCTACTCCCACCTGGCCCCCTAAGGTTACCCGCTTCCCCAATTCAGTACTGCCTGAGATGCCAACCTGGCTGACAATAATGGATGATTCACCAATAACCACATTGTGGGCGATCTGAACCAGATTATCAATCTTTGTCCCCCGCCGGATAACCGTATCGCCCATAGTGCCCCGGTCAATGGTACATCCTGCCCCAATTTCTACCCCATCCTCGATGACCACTCGGCCAACCTGGGGGATCTTATAATGCTCCTCACCATTCCAGACATACCCAAAGCCATCGCTTCCGATCACCGTGTTAGCATGAATGATGACCGAAGAGCCAATGACAGTATGATGATAAATGGTAACGTTCGGATATATGATACACCCATCACCGATGTGCGAAAAATCTCCGATAAAAGCACCACTATAAACCTGTACCCTATTTCCAATCCTGACCTGCCGGCCAATAACCGCAAAGGGATGGATAGAGACTTGCTCGCCGATCATGGCCGATGGATCGATGCAGGCTGTGGGATGTATCCCACAAGGCTGGTAAGAATTTTCGGAGAAAAGGCGCAAGACCTTGGCAAAGGCAAGGTAAGGATTTTCAACTCTGATAGAGGGAATTTTGGCCTCCACCGCCTCCTTAGCTGAGAGGATAGCTGCTGAGGCCCGGCTGTGCGGCAGAAGCGGCAGGTATTTTGGATTGGCAATAAAGGTGATCTCGCCTTCTTCGGCCTCCTTGACCCCGGCTACACCCCGAATAAGGATAGCCGGGTCTCCCACCACTACCCCACCGACCAATTCAGCCAACTCTTTAAGTGTCTTTTCCATATGCTGGCTCTTCCTGCTTCTTTTGAGACTTACAGATATTGCTCATCTTTATTGAAGACTTCCCCATACTCTCCTCCCCTTGATTGGGGAGACTTTAGGGTTTGAAGAAAATAAGAAGGACAAAGCAGCGCTATTTCTGCGCCCCCTTGCCTATGAAGCTCTTATCATATTCTTCAATCACTAGGCTGGTGATATCATAGTTTGGATCGGCATAAATGATACTCTCATCCTTATTAACAATCATGGTGTATCCCTTCTCCTGGCCGATTTTGCGGACAATCTGGATGATTTCCTCTTTGATCTTGTTCAGATGTTTGAAATACAGCTCTTTTAATTCCTGCTCCTTATCCTCTTTGAACCTTTTTAACTCAATGCCTTTGCGGCGAATGGTCTCCTCCTTTTTATTCTGAGCCTCGGCAGAGAGGGCCATCTTCTGCTTCTGAAGCTCATCTTCTAGCTCCTTAATCTCCCTATCCCGCTTAGCCAGCTCCTCTTCATTTTTCTTTTTAAAATCCTCCAGTTCCTTAAGAGAGGCACGACCGGCCTTGGACTCATCCACAACCCGCTGGCTATCAATATAGGCAACGCCGCCTGTGTTAGTAGCTTTGGGCTGGCTTTGAGCCGCAAACAAAGGGTGAGCAGAGAAAATAACTCCTGTGGCAATCACAGCAAGTGAAAAGAAAAATTTACACTTTGACTCCATTATCCTAATCATTCTCTCGTTCTCCTGTCTGATTATATCTTTTCTTCCGGTAACAGCACACACTGGCCTTCTTTGAGGTTGTCTGTTAACCAGAAAAATAAAAAACTGTAAGAAATTAAAAATAGGTACCAATAGCAAAGTGAATCTGGGAGCGGCTTTTGTCTTCAGGACGATAATTTATCACCCGTCCCCAATCTAGCCTTAAGGGGCCAATAGGGGTAAAAAAGCGAACCCCCAGCCCTGCCCCCATCCTTAGAGGCTGGTCAAAAAATTCCTCCCCCTCAACAAACACATTCCCTGCATCCCAAAATATAACCCCCCGGATAATATCATAGATGGGAAAATTGAACTCCACATTAGTTACCACCGATTTATTCCCGCCCAAAGGATCTCCCCGCTCATCCTTTGGCCCGATGGAGCGGTCGCGGTATCCCCGCACCGTATCTAGCCCACCGACATAGAATCGCTCAAAAACAGGCAGCGGCCGACTCTCATACCCGGCGGCATAGCCAATTTTGCCGTGCAAGGAGAGAACCAGTTGCTTCCAAATCGGAAAATGCCAGCTACTTTCCAGGATGGTCTTGGTAAAGTAATTGCTCCCTCCTAAAAAGCCACCGGCAAATTGAAACGAGATCCTGTTTAGCGAGCCGCTGGTAGGTTTGATCCGGTTGTCTCGGCTATCTCTGGCCAGCGACAGACGAAGACTGCTGGTTGAGGATTTGCCCTCGGCTTCCCTGATGTCATACGAAGCCGAATTAGGATCATCAACCTTAATATTTACCTTTTCATAGAGATAAGTCCCGGAGAGCCGGCTATATTCAGCCACCGGATAGCCAAGTCGAAGATCTCCACCCCGCGAGGTCTTGGTGAAGGCATCAAACTCCTTATCTACATAGTAGATATCAAATCCCGCGCTCAAAGGGATATCGAATAGCCAAGGCTCGGTAAAGCCAAGATCGTAGGTGCTTCTCCTACTGGAGATCTCGGCGGATAAAAATAGTTGCTCGCCCAGCCCAAATAAATTCCCATGCTTGATTTCAGCCGTACCGACGAAGTTATCCACCGAGCTATAGCCTCCGCCAATGCTCATCTGCCCAGTCATGCGTTCTTTGACCTTAATCAATAAGTCAACCTTATTCTTCTCCGGCTCAGGCTGAATATCGAGATTGACTTCCTCAAAGAATCCCAGGTTGTTGATGTTATTATAGCTTTGCCGCACCTTGTGGCTGCGGAAAATATCCCCTTCCTGAACTTCCATCTCTCGGCGGATAACCTTATCCCTGGTCTTGACATTGCCCGAAATCTTGATCCGGTTTACGTAGGTCAAGCCTCCCTCTTCAATCTTAAGGGTTAGATCAACCTTTTTTTCTTCGGGTATTTCATTGGTCATCGGCAGGATATGGGTAAAGAGATACCCTTGATTGGCATATAGATCTTGAATAGCCGACACATCCTGGCGCAGCTTGGCCCGATTGAAGATCTCGCCTTCCCTGATCTTAAGTTGCAGATAAATCTGGCTGGTTGAAATGACCCTGTTCCCCTCTATCCTTATCTTTCCAATCCGGTATTGATCGCCTTCCGAAAGAGGAATCGTAATCGTTAGCCCCTGTTTTTGCGGATCAAAGGAAACTTTCGGCTCCCCGATGGCAACGTGAATAAAGCCATGATTTAGGTAAAAATCCTCAAGCCTGTCGATATCCTGAGATAGGACATCCTTTTTCAGATATCCCGATGAGGTAATAAAGGAAAAGAGGCCGCGCTTTTTAGTTTTCAAAACCTTCTTAAGCTCTTTGTCCGAATAGCTGCGGTTGCCTTCAATGATTACTTGGCGGATTTTAACCTTTTTTCCTTCCTGAATATCAAAGATTAGCTCGATCTGATCTTCGGAAATTTTCTCTGTCCGGTAGCTAATCTGAACAAGATAATAACCCTCATCTCTATAAAACTGGGCCAAGCCTTGGACATTTTTTTTGACCAGGTAGGGATTTAGAATACTTCCACTCGTCAGATCTATCTTCTCTTGAAGGGTCTCGGTCTTAATCTTTTTGTTGCCAGAAAAGGTGATTTTCTTAATTAAAGGCCTTTCAGTAACTATATAGGTTACTGAAAGGCCTCCTTCAACTTCTTTGACATCTACCTTGATATTTTCAAAATATCCGATCGCATAGATAGCTTTTATATCTTGGTCAATCTTCCCCTGACTAAATGGTTGCCCAATTTTCGTCTGAATTTTATGCAGGATAGCCTGTCTCTCGATTTTCCGGTTCCCTTGGATATTAATTTCCTTAACAGCAAGGCCTTCCCATCCTGCTCCCAGGATAAGACCAGCCGCCAAACATAATAATAGCCGGAAAACTACTGTAGTCTGAACTCGCATGCCCCTACTTTACCAGATTTCGGGGGCGGCTGGCAACAATCAACCTTTCCCTCTCCTGCATAAAGTGTATAGCTATCAAAAGCTTTATCAAAAGCTTGCTCCTAGAGCAGTACAAGTTGTTCCTTCCGAGGGCTCTTCTTAACGAAGGTAATCTCTCCATTCTCAAGCCCAATCTGGATAGAATCCCCTTCCTTGAAATTTCCCTTCAGCAACTCTTCCGAAATTGGATCTTCAATATACCGCTGAATGACCCGCTTAATCGGCCGAGCACCATAATCGGGTTGATACCCTTTCTTCAAAAGCCACTCTTCTGCTTCCGGCTTCAGCTCTATAGAGAGCTTTTTGCTCTCTAGCCGACAGTTCAGCTCCTGAATAGCCAGGCCCATGATTTTCCTAATATGTTCCTCCTTGAGAGGATGGAAGATGATAATTTCATCAATCCGATTTAAAAATTCTGGATTGAAGGTCTTCTTCATGGCATCCATGATAATATCTTTCATCCGATTGTAGGAGAAAACCTCATCTGATTTCTGAAAACCGAGAGTTGTTTTCTGTTCGATGTTTCGAGCCGCAAGATTAGAAGTCATGATCAAAACAGTGTTCTTGAAATCCACGTGTCGCCCATGACTGTCGGTTAGCTGTCCCTCATCCAAAACCTGCAGCAAGATATTGAATATTTCGGGATTGGCTTTTTCAATCTCATCAATCAAAACCACCGAATAGGGCCGCCTACGCACTCGCTCGGTTAACTGTCCACCCTCTTCATAGCCCACATAGCCCGGGGGGGCACCAACCAGCCGGGAGACCGAGAATTTTTCACTGTACTCTGACATATCGATCCGGATCATGGCATCTTCTTTACCAAACAACAGCTCAGCCAGTCTCTTGGCCAGCTCTGTCTTTCCCACTCCGGTAGGCCCAAGGAAGATAAAGGAGCCGATAGGCCGACTGATACTCTTGACTCCGGTCCGGGATCGTTTTATAGCCCGGGCTACAGCTTGAATAGCCTCCTCCTGACCAATAATTTTCTTGCGCAGCTCATCTTCCATATGCAGCAGCCTGGTTGACTCTTTCTCTTCCAGCTTGAAGAGCGGAATACCGGTCCATTTAGAGACTACATAGGCCACATCCTCGGCCGTTACGGTCAAGGTGGCTTTCTTCTGCCGTTCAAACCACTTCTTGCTTAGGGTTTCAAACTTAAGCCGCATTTTCCTTTCCATGTCTCGCAGGGAAGCGGCTTTCTCAAAATCTTGAACCCGGATAGCCGTCTCTTTTTCCCGCTTAGTCTCTTCGATCTTAGCTTTGATCTCCTTAAGCTCGGCAGGCAAAGCCGTACTATTGACCCTGGCCCGAGAGCCGGCTTCGTCAATCACATCAATAGCCTTATCCGGCATAAAACGGTCAGTGATATAGCGGTCGGAGAGCCGAACAGCCTCAATAATGGCCTCCTCACTGTAGTGAACCCCGTGATGCTCCTCATACCGGTTTTGCAGCCCCTTGATAATCTGAATGGTCTGCTCTACAGTCGGAGGGTTGACCATTACTGTTTGAAACCTGCGCTCCAAAGCCCCATCCTTTTCGATATATTTTCGATATTCTCCCAGGGTAGTGGCCCCGATACACTGCAACTCTCCTCTGGACAGGGCAGGCTTTAACATGTTAGAAGCATCGATTGAGCCCTCAGCGGCTCCAGCCCCAACCAGGGTATGCAGCTCATCAATAAAGAGGATGATATTGTCGGCCTGGGAAATTTCCTTCATAATGGCCTTGAGCCTTTCTTCAAACTGCCCGCGATATTTGGTCCCAGCCACCAAAAGCCCAAGGTCTAAGGTTACAATCCTTTTGTTGGCCAAAATCCGCGGTACGGAATTGTCGACGATCCGTTGAGCCAAACCCTCAACAATTGCCGTTTTCCCAACCCCAGGCTCTCCGATCAGAGCTGGGTTGTTCTTGGTCCGACGGCTCAAGATTTGGATAACCCGCTCGATTTCATCATCACGGCCGATAACTGGATCGAGCTTTCCACTGCGGGCCAATTTGGTGATGTCCCGACCAAACTCATCCAAGGTTTCAGTCTTTGGGGCCTCTTTTAAGTCGTACTTAGAAGCGTTAGCATATTCCATAACCTTCTTGCGCACCTCGGCCAGGTCAAGCCGCATATCCTCTAGCACACCAGCACCGATTCCCTCACCTTCCCGCATCAGTCCCAGAAGCAAATGCCCGGTGCCGATATAGTTATGTCCCATCAACTTTGCCTCATCAATAGCCAACTCAAGCACCTTTTTAGATCTGGCTGTAAATGGGATTTCTCCTATCTCTGGCCTGGGCGTCTGCTTAGTGATTCTCCGCTCAACCTCGAACCGAATCTCGTCTAGTTCAATGTTGCTTTCCTTCAAAATCCTTGCGGCTGTATTATCATCCTTCTTGACCAGTCCAAGGAGCACGTGCTCCGTTCCCAGATATGGATTTCCTAACCTTATCGCTTCTTCGCGAGCTAAGACTATAGTTCTTCTTGCTCTTTCAGTAAACCGTTCAAACATTTTTACAACCCTGCCACTTTTTTCAGGAGTTTAATGATACATAGAGAAAAACTTCTCCTCTTTTACTCAATCCCCAATTTTACTCAATCCCCAACCTCTATATCGAATATGTTTGGGTCTTCCCAACCTATATTCCCAACCTATATTCGGCTTCCCCCCCCACTTGCATCTCTTCTTCGATTTATATTCTACGATAAAAGCAATTTGATTTCAATTAAATCTTCTAGCTTAAAAGCATATTTATTTATAGCCAGTATAACTGGCAGAAAGCAATAGTTGTAAGAGAGGTCTATTAGACAAATCGTAATTTCCCATCGGACAATTTTAAGCAATAATCAGCCCTGCTTCCCAAAATCTCATTATGCGTTACCATGATTATCGTAACACCATGTTCTCGATTGATTTGCTGAAGCAAGGCATAGATCTTTTCGCTTGTCTTTGAGTCGAGGTTTCCTGTTGGCTCATCGGCTAAAAGCAACTCAGGTTGATTTGAAAGAGCCCGAGCAATAGCCACTCGCTGCTGCTCCCCCCCGGAGAGCTCTCCCGGTTTGTGATGTTCCCGGCCCTGCAATCCAACCTCTGCCAATAACTGCTGAGCCCTAAGCTCAGCCATAGTCCGATTTTGCCTGTTAATTATTATCGGCATCATGACATTTTCCTGCGCAGTGAATTCCGGCAAAAGATGATGGAATTGAAAAACAAACCCTACCTTTTGATTCCTAAACCGCGCTAGCTGCCGATCACTGAGAGAAAATAAGTTACTATTATTATACCACAACTCTCCCCTCGATGGGCGATCAAGAGCCCCTAAGATATGAAGAAGAGTGCTTTTTCCTGCCCCGGAGGCGCCCACAATGCTGAAAATTTTCCCCTGCTCGACCTTGAGGGTGATATCCTCAAGAACCCGCAGCTCACCCCGGCCGTTAATATAGGATTTATAAATGCCTCTAGCCTCGATCAGCGTCATTCATACCTCAAGGATACAACTGGATCAAGCCTTGACGCCTGCCAGGCCGGATATATGGTTGCCAGGAAACTAATCAGTAGAGAAGAGCAGGATACCAAGACAATATCCAGCACCTTCATCTTGAAGGGCAGATAGCTGATATAGTACACATCTCCCTGAAGCTTGATCAAGTGATAGGTATCGGCAATCCAGCAGGCCAGGGTTCCACCCAGGCAGCCGAGCAATGTCCCCACCAGACCGATGGTTAACCCCTCGGTGATAAAAATCAACAAAATGCTGCGGGCCGTAGCTCCCATAGACTTTAAGATGGCGATATCTTTATTCTTTTCCATAACCATCATCACCAAGGTACTGATAATATTGAAGGCCGCCACCAGAATAATCAGCACCAGAATAATAAACATGGCCAGCTTCTCTAGTTTTAAAGCTGAAAAAAGATTTTTGTTCATCTCCATCCAATCCCTTGTCCAGTAGGGAAAGCCCACAGTTTTCTGAATCTCCTCAGAGACCTTCTGGGCTTGAAAAATGTTATCAACCTTGACTTCAATGCCAGTAACCCGATTTTGCATATTAAATAGACGCTGAGCAGTCCTGATCGAAACATAGGCCAGGCTGCTGTCATATTCATACATCCCTGAATTAAAGATTGCCACTACCCTAAAGCGCAAAAATTTTGGGGCAAGACCCATAGGCGAGATCCGCTCAACCGGCGAGATAGCGGTAATCACATCCCCCACAAACACTCCAAGCCCCCTGGCCAGCTCCTGTCCAAGAACGATCCCAGCCATTCGCGGCTCGCTCTCCTCCCCCGACAGGGAGGCCTCCTCTAGTTGCCGCAGATCTCCAGCTACGATATTTCGAGCAAGATCGGTTACCTGAAGCTCCTCGGCGGGATCAACTCCACGCAGCACCAGCCCAACAGCATTTCGGCTAGAGGAGAGCATAACCTGACCATAGATAAAGGGAGCACAAGAGCGGACCCCAGGCACCTGAGCGATCTTAGACACAAGCTGGCTATGGTTTTGAATTCCCTGGCCATTGTAGTCTAAAACAACAATATGTGAATTAGTGCCAAGGATTTTATCCCGCAAATCCATTTCAAAACCGCTCATGACCGCCAAAACGATAATCAGAGCCATAACCCCAAGGGCCACACCGGCAATCGAGATGATACTAATCACTGAAATCACGGTCTGCTTGCGTTTGGCTCGCAAATAGCGCAGTCCGATCATGAGCTCATATGGCATATTCATAATTTTGAAGGGGACCCTCCTGATTGCACCTTAAGCCTGAGATAGGCCTGAATGAAGGGATCGATCTCTCCATCCATGACCGCCTCGATATTCCCAATCTCCAGATTGGTACGATGATCTTTCACCAGCTGATACGGCTGAAAAACATAAGAGCGGATTTGGCTGCCCCAAGCAATCTCTCGCTTGCCCTCTTCCAGTGCTTCCCGTTTTTTCTGCTGCTCCTCTTTCTGCAATTCGTATAATCGAGCCCGTAGAATGTTCATGGCTACGGCCCGGTTCTGATGCTGAGAGCGCTCATTTTGACACTGAACCACAATGCCAGTGGGGATATGGGTAATCCGAACCGCTGAGTCAGTAACATTGACATGCTGTCCACCGGCACCACTCGAGCGGTAAGTATCGATCCGAAGGTCTGCTTCATCAATCTCAACCTCAATATTTTCATCTATCTGCGGGTAGACAGCCACTGAGGCAAAAGAGGTGTGTCTGCGCCGGTTGGCATCGAAGGGAGAGATTCTAACCAGACGATGGACACCTGCCTCTCCTCGCAAAAACCCATAGGCGTAGTTCCCGTAAACTATGAAGGTAACACTCTTGATTCCAGCCTCACTTCCGGGCAAAATATCGACCTGCTGAACCTTAAACCCGCTCTTTTCCGCCCAGCGCAGATACATCCGAAGCAGCATTCCGGCCCAGTCCTGGGATTCGGTTCCCCCCGCTCCTGAGTGAATGGAAACGATAGCATTCCGATGGTCATCTTCTTCGCTAAGAAGAGCCTGAATTTCAAGTTGAGTTACTTCCTCCTGGAGTATTTTCAGCAGATTCCTAACCTCCTCAGCTATCGACTGATCATCACTCTCCTGCCCTAGTTCAATGGCTACCTCAAGCTCCTCAAGATGTTTCCCCTGCCGGGTGAGTTTTTCGATCCACTCAAGGAGAGCGGATCGCTCCTGAATCACTGCCTGGGCTGTCTCGTTGTTCGACCAAAAATCGGCTGCTCCCATCTGCCGGTCAAGCTCCTCCAGCCGTTTCTTTTTCCCTTCAAGGTCAAAGGTAGCCTCGAAGATTTTCAACCTTGGATTTTAATTTTTGATACTCAGAAATGTATTCCTCATACATAGCGTTAGCTTCTATCCCTCCATTTTTTTCGTTCGATAGGCTCTTCCGCATCCCAGAAGCAGCCAAAGCCCCAAAGCAGCCAAGCAGGATCTAGCAAAAAGGTCTCCATGCCGAACATAAAAGGTATCTCTTCTCAAGAGAGGCAGCGGCCTGACTAAAGCTAGCCGGCGAAATAGCGGTGTCTCCAGAATAACCCTCCCCCACGGATCAATGAGACCGGAAATACCAGTATTGGCCACCCTGACTACACTTATTCCATTTTCAATAGCCCGGAAGATAGCCATCGAAAAATGCTGATATGGAGCAGAGCTGCGATCAAACCAAGCATCATTAGTAATATTGACCATAAAATTCACCCCCTGCCGGGCAAATTCTCGAAACAGGTCGGGAAAGATCGCTTCGTAACAGATAACCAAACCAAACCGCCAGCAATCGAGGTGAAAAATAGTGTGGCGCTCACCAGGACTGAACTCCCCGACCTCATTAACTACAGATCCCAAATGGGACAAAATCTCTCCCAGTGGGAGATATTCACCAAATGGGACCAAGTGTATTTTATCATAATAGTCCAAAATCTTTCCATCAGGCGCAAGAAAAAAGGCACTATTCCTAAGCTGGACTTCTCCTGTAGCCTCATCCCGCTCGATCCGTGGACTTCCAACCACCATAGCCACACCAGCCTTCTGAACCAGGGGAGAGATACGCTCAAGATAGTCTCCGTAGCGCTCATTGATAAAGGGAGCCGATGTTTCAGGCCAGATGATCAAATCAGGCTTTTGTTCGGCAGCCAAAAGAGTCAGGGATTGATAGGCACCATAGACTATATCCTGAAGCTGCCGGTTCCACTTATCCTCCTGAGGAATATTGCCCTGAATGATGCCGACATTCAAAACCCCTTCTGCCGATTTGCCCTGGCTAGTATGCAATCTATATGCCCCGTAGCTTTCAACCAAACCAATCACAGCTATAAGAATAACACAGGTCCAAATGAGGGAGGATGGGCCGAGGCGAGCTGTCCGTCCATTTGTTATTTTAGCCAAAAGATTCTCAAGGAGAGCGGCTAGACCGCCATTGACCAGACTGATAACAAAAGATAGGCCATAAATTCCAGTAATGTCTGCAAACTGAATAAGTTGCAAGTTAGAATACTGAGAGTAGCCCAGACTGGACCACGGGAAACCAGTCAGAACATGGGCTCGAAGAAATTCCACAGATGTCCAGGCCAGCCCCGCGATCAGCAGGCTGGCCAGTGGTGGAAAACCCCGACGGAGCCAGTTCCATACCAGAGCAAACCCCCCGATGTATAAAGATAGATAACTCACCAGCGCCAGTGAAATGAGCACGCTCTGCCAGAGGGGAATATGGCCATAGACAGCCATAGTGTCAACAATCCAATACAGCGTACCCCCGAAATAGGCTAAGCCGCAAATCCATCCGAGAGTAAAGGATGATCGCAGGGAGGATGTCCGCTCCAGGGCAAAAAGCAGCGGCACCAGACCAATCCAGGCTAGGATTGAAATATTAAATCGGGGGAAGGCCAGCGTGAGCAAACCGCCAGACAGAAGAGCCAGGCAGATGTGCTTAATCGAGAGCTTATGATGATTCATTTAACATTTCCATGCCGATCGAAAGATACTGGAAACCGGAAACAGCAGTGATGATCGCGGTCAGCCAGATAAATATCGGAAGGCAAAGCTTGACTTTCTGAAATTGATGCCCTAACAAGGTAATCAGAATAGTCAAAATCTGAACCATCGTGGTCATCTTTCCCAAAAAAGTGGGCGAAAAACTCAAGTTTCCAGTCAAAATGTAAACAATCAGGGCTCCAAGAACAATGATAAGATCCCTGGAAATAGTGATCACAGCCAACCAACCCGGCAAAAAATGCAAAATAGCCAGGGTAATGAATGAAGTGATCAGCATAGCCTTGTCAGCCATAGGATCAAGAAAAGACCCCAGCCGGGTTTTTTGATTCCATCGGCGAGCAATAAACCCATCCATGGCATCAGTTATGCTAGCTAAGCCAAAAATTAACAGGGCAGCGCTCGTATAACGATAAATCAGAAGAATGATAAAAAAAGGGATCAATATAATCCTAAAGACCGTCAATTTATTGGCAGTGTTTATCTTGAATGCCATAGTACATTGCCTTCCAGCGGATCAAAGAAACGGTATTCTCCCTGATTTTGAACCAGTGGATAGCTGCTCTCACGGCCACAGCGCAAAAGACGCTCCGAAGTAAGAATCACTCCCCAAAAGGCCCCGTAGCGGCTTATGGCCTCAACCGCATATTGTGAGCATGAAGGAAACATAGGGCAGCGATCGCCATCAGCCGGTGAGATAAAAAGCTGAAACAGCCAAAGCGCTAGGAGTAGTTGCTCCTGAAGAAGCCCCCGGAAAGAAGCTTCCTTACTCCACCCCCCTGCTTCTGAGGAGACAGCCCGAGCACAAAGCCGCAAGGCCCTTGCCTTGGTCGGCCAAGGCTGGCGCATCAGATCTTGTTTAGCCCAAGCCAACTCACCCCTCAGCAAATATCCTGTCAGAAGCATAAGACTCAGCAGCCAACAAATTGATTTTGGCCAAAAATAAGTAATAATTTTAAAGCACATAGACTTCCCCTCAGCAAGGAACTCAAACCCTTTCCCCCTTGATCTTGCTAACTATCTAATAATTATAATTTTTTTGAATTATGGCATACTCAGAAAAACAAATCAAGCTCATTTTTTCCCCTTATTATTTGGAAGGAACCCTTATTCAATAAGGGTTCCTTCCAAACCATCCTCCTAAAACTTTAATATATATATTAAAGTTTTAGGAAAGGGGTACAAGGGGAAAACCCTTTTTCAAAAGGGTTTTCCCCTTACTCAAAAGGGTTTTCCCCTTACAAACGATTGCCTTTTTACGAATCTCGTGATATTATATTTTATATGAAAAAAGAGAGCGATGAGAAGGTTATCGCCGTAAATAAAAAGGCTGCTTTCGACTACTTTATCCAGGAAACCCTGGAAGCTGGCATTGTCCTTCAGGGGACGGAGGTAAAATCCATCCGTGAGGGAAGGATCAACCTAAAGGATAGCTATGCCAAGGTTGAAGGCGATGAGGTGTTTTTACTGAACTGCCACATCAGTCCTTATAATCATGGCGCATTTTATAACCATGAGCCGACCAGAAAGCGAAAGCTTCTGCTCAAAAAACGGCAGATCAAAAGGCTCATTGGCAAAGCGCTTGAGAAGGGCATGAGTGTGGTGCCGCTTAAGGTGTATCTGAAGCGGAATCTGGTTAAGGTAGAACTTGGCTTAGGTCAAGGGAAAAAGTTATACGATAAGCGAGAGAGTTTAAAACGAAAAGAAGAAGAAAAGGATATGGCCCGGGCTCTGAAGGCTAAGTACCGCTAAGAGCAGGAGGCCGAAAGTAATAAAAAAGGGGGCGATCTGGTTTCGACGGGGATAGTTGAGGCAAGGATTGCATGTCGAGGTTCCTGTTCCCTCGTAAAACAATAGGAAAAATACAACTGCCAACAACGAATTGGCTCTGGCTGCCTAACTAGCCGTTAGTGCGGTCACGTCCCCTTGCCCTTTTGCCTTGTGGGGGCAGGGTCGGGCGTCATAAACACAAGGATAGCTAGCTCTCCCTGGCTCGGGGAGGGCTGGTGAGAACCTTTGAGCTGGTGAGCCCTTTAATCCTCGCCTCTCGGAGTGAGGGCTCACGAGAATAAAAAGATGAGGCTAAACATGTAGATATCCTTCGCTGAATATCTTCGGACGGGGGTTCGATTCCCCCCGCCTCCACCAAATATTATCATCACTTTATTATCACTGCGCTCACTCAATGTAATCATCATCTTCGCCACTCTCATCTCCTGTCGCGATCTCAGGGGCTCCTGCCGCTGTCCGGCCAAGCACCTCTAGTACCACTTGTCGAATTATGAGATGAGGAAACCCATGTCGAGCAAGAAGGCTAGCGAGACTTCGCCTAAGTTTTTCCCTATCCCCCTTTTGAGGGCTTCGCAGGCGCTTTTGCACAAGTCGAAGAGCTACTTCCTTCTCTTTCTCTTCAGGATCATAGACCTTTTTGACCACCTGATCGATAATTTCTGCCGCAATCCCTCTTAGCTGAAGCTCATGTCTGAGCCACAATCTGCCGACCAGCTTGCGATTAACCAGAAACTCAGCTAAGTCCTCGGCCAAGGCACGGTCATCCAAATACCGGCGCTCGGTCAGATAGCTAATGACCTCTTCGGCCACCTGAGCGGAGAAACCCTTGCGCCTCAGCCGCTCATACACTTCTTTGCTGCTTCGAGCGCGGTAAGAAAGATAATTAAGAGCCACTTCCCTAGCCTTGTGGCAATTTTCCTCTTCTGCAACCATGACTTATAATTTTAGGAGAAAACATTAATAGGGGAAAACCCTTATCGAGTAAGGGTTTTCCCCTAAAACCCCTTTCCTAAAACTTTTAATAATTTAATAACAGTAAGAACATAACCACTTTTTTGAGGCCTATTCCTCGAATTCAGACGCCTCACCATCTTCGGCCCCTATTATCCCCTTGCTGCCCGATGAAGCCAAACTTCCCATGGCCCTTATCTTGTCAGCAATCTCTTGGTAGATGGCGGGATTATTTTTCAGAAAAAGCCGAACATTCTCACGTCCCTGGCCTAGCTTCTCATTTCCGTAACTAAACCAGGCTCCGCTCTTTTGGATCAGCTCCTTTTGCAAAGCTACATCAAGCAAGGCTCCCTCTTTGGATATCCCCTCGCTATAGAGAATATCGAATTCAGCGCTTCGAAATGGAGGAGCCACCTTATTCTTCATGATCTTAACCACAGCTCGGCTACCGATCACCTCTTCGCCAACCTTGATCGGGCTCCCCTTTCGAATCTCCATCCGAATAGAAGCATAAAACTTCAGGGCCCGCCCGCCGGTGGTAGTCTCGGGATTGCCGAACATCATTCCGATCTTCTCCCGAACCTGATTGATAAAAATAACACAGGTTCTGGATTTGGAAATGGCGCCGGTCAACTTCCGCAAAGCCTGCGACATCAGCCGGGCCTGAACCCCCATGTGGGAATCTCCCATATCTCCCTCAAGCTCGGCTCGCGGCACAAGAGCTGCCACCGAATCGACTACGATGACATCTAAGGCTGTACTTCGGACCAGCGTTTCGGTAATTTCAAGGGCCTGCTCTCCAGTGTCGGGCTGTGAGATCAGAAGGTCATCGGTATTGACCCCAAGCTTTTTGGCATAAACTGGATCCATGGCATGTTCGGCATCAATGAAAGCAGCCAGCCCACCTAATTTTTGGGCTTCAGCCACGATGTGTAGAGCCAGGGTCGTCTTCCCTGAAGATTCCTGACCGTATATTTCAATAACCCGGCCGCGAGGCACCCCATTCACCCCGAGAGCCAAATCCAGGGTCAGTACTCCGGTGGGGATAACCGGAATATCCATAGCGAAATTCGATCCCAACCTCATGATCGAGCCCTTGCCAAAGGCTCGCTCGATCTGATGCATGGCCAAATCGAGCGCTTTGAGTTTTTCTTTTCTGGCATCTTCCATATTGATTACCTTATCTTCCATAGTTGTTATTATTCTCCTTGAGAAGAAAACTCCATTTAGCTAATAAAAGATTAGCTTAGCGGAATCCGTCCTAACTCCGTATGGATTGCACCTTCGGGCCGCAGGTCACTTTTCATCAGCCTAAGGTCTTGAATCATCACCTGACCAAACACCGGATAGGGAAGATCAGCTAAAATTTTGCCCAAAGCTGCCGCGGCCTCTGAAAATCGAATCCTACCCAGGGTAAGATGGGGATTGAACTCTTTTTTTTCCCGCGCAAAACCAAGAGCAGCCAGCTCTTCTTCAACTCTTGGCTGGATGATCCGCAGCTTCTCCACCCCTTCCGAAATGCCGACCCACACCACCCGTGGGTTTCGCTGGCTGGGAAAGACCCCAATACCTTCGATTTTCAAACCAAAGGCACCCACTCCCTCAGCAGCCCTCCGAAGTGCGTCTAAAATAGGCTCAACTTGGCCGATCTGAATATCTCCCAGAAATTTTACAGTCAGGTGAATCGTCTCCGGCTTAACCCAGCTAACCCGACAGCCTGTTCCTTGGACCTTTTGCCTCAGCCTGGCTTGAAAATCGCCGATCTCCTTCTGAACACTCGACTCAATGGCCATGGCCACAAAGGATCGAATAACTCCCTGCGGCTCTCTCCGCAGTCTCTGCTCTTTCATAGGTAATACCTTCGAACTAGATCTAGGGCCATTTGTGAAGCCTGAAGCTTGATCTCCTTCCGACAGCCCTGAAATCTGTATTCTTTCAGTCTAAAGTCTTGCCCATCATAGAGGCCGATAAAGACTAGACCTACTGGTTTTTCGACACTTCCTCCGCCTGGTCCGGCAATGCCGCTAACGGCAAGGACAAGATCGGCGGCGCTTATTCTCTTTAAGCCGATACACATCTGCTGAACCACTGGCCCGCTGACTGCTCCAAGCTGACGCAGCGTTTCCTCTCTGACCCCCAGCAGGTCCTTTTTGGCCTGATTGCTGTAAGTGATTACCCCTTGCAAGAAGTATTCCGAGCTTCCAGGCACATCAGTGATCCGGCTGGCGATCAGACCGCCAGTGCAGGATTCCGCTGTAGCCAGGGTATGGTGATTTTGCCGAAGTAGCTTGCCGACCACCTCCTCCATGCTCTCGCTCCCCTCACCGTAAAGATATGCTCCTAGCCGGAGACGAACCTCATCGCTCAACCTGGATAGAAGCTCCGGTTCAATGGCAACCTGAGGAGAAGAAAGCCTTATCTGGATGTCTACCCCCAAGGGATGTGAGTCAAGGCAGAAAGACAGCCGCCTATCGCGGGTGAGCAGATCTTGGAAAAGGTCGGCTATCTCCTCTTTCGACAATCCGCAGGTTCGAAAAACCATGAGGTTGGCCGCAGCAGCAGATATATTTTCAGATTGCTCGGCCCGCGGGGGGCCGCAGGTCGAATATCGGATCAAAAAAGCCTCCTTAAAAACTCCCTTATTGGAGTAAACATATTGAAAAAACAATATCTATTAATTTTCTCCCATTATATAACCTTGTTCCTTTCCTGTCAACCAAGGTTCACACCGATTTCGGCGCTCAGAAAGATCTTTTTTTAAAATTTTCATCCTTCCGATCATAGACTTCAAGCATTCCGAAAAAGTGAATAAACAAGCCGGTCAACTCCCTTGATTTGAGCAGCAAAAAATTTATTGGCCGAAAAGATTAGTTTTTGCGCTTTTCCCTTGATTCAATTAACTGCGTTCATTTAAGATAACGGGTAGAGCCCATATTCATATTGATGAGTCCATATTTACCATATTTATAATTAATAATTATATTATATTATTATATAATATAATATATAATCATTATATAATTATTATCTAATTTAATAATTATATAATCATATAATCATAAATTTATCATAAAGATCATCATGTTAATCCGAAAAAATACATACCAAGACGTATAAGCAAGCATTTTCAGGCAATGATAAGCTCCCGGCGTGGGGGAGAAAGTAAAAAGGAGGAATTATTCATGCCTAAGAAACTAAAAGTACTCGTCGCTTCTCCAGAGGTCGCTCCATTGGCTAAGACAGGCGGTCTGGCTGATGTGGCCGGATCTCTGCCCAAGGCTCTGAAAGCCCTTGGCCATGACGTTAGGGTGGTTTTGCCCCTCTACGCCATGGTCAAGCAGCAGAATCCAAAATTAAAAGAAGAAATTTCAGACCTTCAGGTCCCTATTGCTGACCGCAAGGAGCAATCCGTCGTTCTGTCAACGATGCTCTATGATACGGTTCCAACCTACCTTATCAAACATGACCGCTACTATGATCGGGAATATCTCTACACTACCCCGCAAGGGGACTACCCGGACAATGCCGAGCGGTTTATCTTCTTCAGCCGAGCAATCCTGGAGATGCTCAAAAAACTAGATTTTGCCCCAGATGTTATCCACTGTAACGACTGGCAGACAGGGCTTGTTCCTACCTACCTGAAAGTTCTCTATGCTCAGGATGAATTCTTTAAACACACAGCTACGGTTTTTACCATTCATAACCTAGGCTATCAGGGGAAATTCTGGGCTCTGGATATGCCGATGACTACTTTGCCCTGGGATGTCTTTTCCATCAATGGGATAGAATACTATGGAGATATTAGTTTTCTCAAAGCTGGTCTGATGTATTCCGATGTCATCTCTACCGTCAGCAGGGGATACAGCCGGGAAATTCAGACCCCCGAATACGGGCTCGGCATGGAAGGGGTGCTGCAATATCGGAGCAAGGATATCTACGGGATCGTCAATGGTGTCGACTACGATGAATGGAGCCCAGAAAAAGACAAGTTCATCAAAAGCACGTATGACATCAATAACCTGGAGGGAAAGAAAATCTGTCGAGAGGATTTGCTTGGCGAATTTCAATTGAAAGTGCCGGAAGATGCCCCGGTCATTGGCATGATTAGCCGGCTGGCCGATCAGAAGGGATTCGATATCCTGTCTGAGGCTATGCCCGAGTTGATGAAGATGAATCTGGCTATGGTGGTGCTAGGGACTGGAGAGCAGAAATATCATGATCTATTCACCAAATTAAAGAAGGAGTATTCACAGAAGCTGGGAGTTGTCATTGCCTTCAACAATACACTGGCTCACAAAATTGAAGCTGGTAGCGATATGTTTTTGATGCCTTCACGGTATGAGCCCTGTGGTCTTAACCAGATCTACAGTCTAAAGTATGGCACTGTGCCGATTGTGAGAGCTACTGGCGGCCTTGATGATACCATTCAGGACTATGATCCTAAGACTGGCAAGGGAAATGGCTTCAAGTTCAGCGAATACTCATCCCAGGCTCTGCTTGAAACCGTAAAGAGAGCTGTGAGCCTTTTTGAAGACAAACCTAAATGGATCAAGCTTATGAAAAACGGCATGAGCGAAGACCACTCCTGGAAGGCTTCGGCAAAGGAGTATGTGAGTCTATACGAAACCGCGATAAAAAAACGGACGGCTGCCTGAGAATTTGCGCAAAACTTAGCCTTCCGGCAACGAAAAATCAGCCCTATGAGACTGATTTTTGAAAAAACCAACTCCCTCCGGTCCCTCTACTCATAAGAGAAAAAGGACCGGGGGGAGTTGATCCTCCCTCCCACCCCTTACCACCAAGATAGTGCTTCAACTTTGGTTTTTAGGCATGATTTTTGATTAGCTATTTTGGTGAAAATTTATAGTTTATTTCAATTTTAAATTGTTTGAAATATTGAAACCTTGCCCTAATCCTTGCCTCATTTCTAAGCAATGATCTAAAGCAGCGAGTTTAAAATTCAGTAATATCAAGGCCTTGTAAAGGCCTGAGCTTTTTTGCCAAAAATTTTGAGCTGGATAAATCCCCAATTTCCTGATAAAATTCTTCTTTGCAGAAGATCTTTCCATAAAAAGGCAGCTTTTCAGCAATTAGGGTAACTCTCACATAAAGGACAAGCTGATCATTATGCTTATTGCCAAAAGATTTACCCTTGGGAAAAAACTCCCGACCGCTTTCTTCTTTTTTCTGGCCTTTTTACTAGTGTCCCGTGAGGGCCGCGGCCGGGATATTTTTGTCCCCGAAGATTTCCCCACCATTCAGGAGGCTATCGATGCCTCGGAGTTTGGGGATTCTGTCCGGGTCAGACCTGGTATTTATTACGAGCGGGTGGTCATCAAGGCGGGTATCTCGCTGATCAGCGACAGCGGCCCCGAGGGCGAGCGGCTGGTAAAGGGCCCGGGCGAAAAACAGGTTCTCCAGCGAGCTCTTCAGACTATTATCGACGGATCAAAACTCGATCCGCCCGACTATCTGGTAAGTTTTCAAAAAGAGAGCACAGCGCCGATGAAACTCGACGGCTTTACCATCCGCAACCTTCCCACCAAGGCTATCGATAAGTTATACCTTGTGGAAGTGCGAGGCTGCTCTGCCGCCGTGATCATCAACAACATCATCTGCCAAAACCACTCAAAAGGCAAGGGTGGCGGTCTGCTCCTGACAGGATTAGGCCCGTCTATGGGCCCCCCCCTAGAGACAGTAGCCAAGCCGACTGTTCAACACAATGTTATATACGACAATTTTGGCACCGGTATTGCCAATGGACCAAATTCTATGGCCCTTATCCAGGATAATGAGATTTTCAATAATCATTTTCCGCAGGCCAAAGATAAAGAGCAGGATGCCCCCGGTATTGGAATCAGGGAATACGCCAGGCCAAGGATTCTCCACAATCTCTGCTATCAGAATGGAAGCGGGATCGGTGGGCTTGATCTGGTTAGCCACGATCAGCCTATCGTGATTCAAGGCAATATTCTTCGCCACAACTGGCGGGCAGGAATCAGTTTGACCGCGATCAACAATCAGCAGAAACATATTGTTGCCTCAATAGAGGAAAATGAAGTGTATGGGAACCTCAAAGCTGGCATACGGCTTGAGAATATCTCTGAGGCTACGATCAGAGGCAATCAGGTTAATCACAACCTACGGGCGGGTATTGCCATGCATGGGGTAGGAGTAATCAGGATTATTCAAAACAGCATCTTGGGTAATATTTCTGCTGGCTTAGTCATAGAGGCCCAAAAAGCTCTGATTGAGCAAAATCGGATCGGTTATAATCTCGATGCCGGTATTATGCTCCTCCCTCAAAGCCAGGGAGGTCAAGGGATAGCCAATGCTGATTGATAAAAAATACCCCCTCTTCAAAAGATGTCTCGTTATGCTGGTCTTCTCCTGCTGTTGGTTTTTTCTCTCTTGTCAGAAAGCCCTCATCAGGCAGAGAAATCTTTTTGTTCCGGCTGAATTTTCTACCATTGAGGAGGCGGTGAAAAATTCAGCCGCAGCAGACACTATTATCGTCAGAGCAGGAAGATATCGGATCTGTCCGGCAGGCATTCATATTACCCAGAAAAACCTGACTCTTCGCTCTGCTCAGGGAGCGGGCGAGACGGTTTTAATCGGAACGGGTGAGGCTCCGCTAATCTCTTTTGACCAAGGCTGTCAGGCCACTCTCGATGGCTTCACTCTCACCGTTTCGGATTCCGATCCCAATCGTGCCTGCCCACTTCAGGGTGGGGGAATCTACTGTGCTCCCTACTCCTCTCCCACCATCATCAATAACTTCATTGTCAATCATAAGGCTAAATTCGGCGGCGGGATCTACTGTGCGGAGTTCTCCTGTCCGAAAATCATTCACAATACGATTGTTGACAATCGGGCCCAGGTTTGCGGAGGAGGAATCTTTTCTTTTCATGCCTCGGCTAAGATCGCCAAAAATCGGCTGCTGCGAAACAGCGCCTCTTTTGGCGGCGCGCTATTTTGCAATGCTGACCGCTCTGTGATCAAAAATAACCTCATCGTTAAAAACACAGCCTCTCATGCCGGCGGAGGGTGCATTTTCATCGACTCTTCGGCCTCGCTAGTCAATAACACCATCTGTGGCAATAGCGCTCTGTTTGGAGGAGGCGTTTTTGGATTAGCCGGAGGATTCGAACAGCTTAACAATATTCTCTGGAAAAATCGAGACGACCTTTGTCTGGTTGATTTTGCCATGACCTGCCGGCCTCAATTTTCCAATATCACTGATGCCGATTATCTTGGAGTCAATGGAAATATTTCTCAGGATCCGCTCTTCATTGACCCTAATCATGGAGATTATCGGCTAAGGCCAGAATCTATCTGCCACCATTCAGGCCATCCGCAAAAGGTCTATAACAACCCTGACGGCTCCCGAAATACCCTTGGCGCCTATGGCGGGCCCGAACCCCTGGAGTAGTCATCAATTCAATTACCTGCCACCCAAAGCCACCTTTAAACCCTCATCCAGCCACCGTGCATTCGGCTACGTACTCTTTTAGAATCCGTTGAAATTCCAGCATCTCTTGCCGGCTGTAGGGAGATACGCTCTTAAGTTCTGGCCTCAATGGGTCTTTTGGATTAAATCCTTGCAGAACAAATCGCTTTACTCCCTCGATCTGTCTGGCCAAATCTTGGATATCCTCCCTGCTGGTCAGGGATGGGCAGACAGTCATCCGCAGTTCATACTCAATCCCAGACTGGGCTAAAATGGCCAGACTCCTTCGAATAGGGGAAACACTCTGTGGCACTCCGGCGCAGCGGCTGTAGCGAATATCATCAAGGGGCGCCTTGACGTCCATAGCCACATAATCGAGGAGACCATCCTCAAGCAAAGCCGCAAGCAGCTCAGGTTTAGTGCCATTGGTATCCAATTTTACCGGAAATGAGAGATGGCGGAAAAATCTGATCAACTGGGGCAACTGCGGGGAAAGACAAGGCTCTCCACCTGAAATCACCACTCCATCGATCCAACCGCTGAATTCCCTAAGACGGCTGGCTATCCAGGAGCGAGGTACCGTCTCGTAGGAGTGCGGGGAAAGAACCAGGGTATAGTTATGGCAATAGGGACAGCGCAGGTTACATCCTGAAAGAAAAACCACTGCCGCAACCTTGCCAGGCCAGTCGCTGAAAGAGGTCTCGATGAATCCCTTGATTTGTCCTGCAGGGCAGGTGTTGATCGCTTTCATCCCATGATCTTATTTCTCCCGAAGATCAGCTCCTGAAGATCAGGAGCGGCCGCAAAGCCCATCGTGAGGAGATGAGGCCTTGGAGCGGGAAAAACTCTAATTATCATGCTTTAGCCATCTGCCAAGCTGAGGCCGCGGCTTGTGCCTCTTCAAAGGTAGGCACTTTTCCCCTCCATTCGGCAATCGAATTGTCCTGCTCATCGAGTAGGATAATGGTTGGGGTTGAGAGCACGGCGTAAAATGCCGCTTCAGCCAGCCCTTCAGTGGTTTCAAGATCATACTCCATGGCCTGATAGCCGCTGCAAATTAATTGGTGAATAACATTTTTGGCTGCCGGGCACATCGGACAGCCTTCTTTCCAGAATAGCTTAAATTTCATTTCCAACACTCTCCCTTTGCAAATAGATCTGATTTCGATATCGGTCCCGAAGCTCTCCCCTCTTACCCTTGTTCCAACTGGAAATCTTGGTAAAATAGCCAGTAATTCGGGTAATCCCGTCAACTTGGTTTGAGCCACAATAGGGGCAGGTCTCTTTCAGCCCCCGTGCCGTTTGACTACAACTGTTGCAGGTCGTAAATTCTGGAGAAAAGGCGATCTGATCATTTAAGGTCTTCTTAAAGGTCTTAATCACGAAATTAGCCAAAGACTCCCGCGATGGCCTTGCCTCCCCCAGCCAGATGTGGGTCAGGGCTCCAGCTTCGATCAGCGGATGAAATAGGCCTTCCTGCCTGACCCGCTCAATCGGGTTAATCGGAGCACTCACATTCAAATAGGTAGAGTTAGTATAGTATACCTCTCCCTTGGCTAAATCTCCCTGCACAGTATTCTCCGCAGCCGATCCATAGTGGCGAAGATCTAGCTTGGCGAACCGATAGCTGGTGCTCTCTGCCGGAGTCTGCTCAAGCACAAAATGCATTTTATGCTTGCTGGACAGACGGTCAGCCAAGAGTTTCAAATGGGAAATGATCTTGAGTCCCATCATAAAGGCTTCTTTCGATTCATGCATTTCCTGGCCTGTCTGGATTTTTACCAGCTCATTCAGCCCAACCATACCGATCAGATGAGAGGCGCGCTCTAGGCGAAGATAGGGCTCACCGTCCCGACTCATGGTCAGAAGGGATAGCGGCCCGCTCTCCCCAAGAGCCAAGAGCTTTTCGATAAAAACTCGCTTCTGCATATGAGCCTCAGCAGCCAGCTCCATCAAATCTCCTAGCCGCTCAAAGAGCCGACAGTTGTCTCCCTTGACCTCATAGCCAACCCGTGGCAGGTTTAGGGTAACATTCTGAAGAGCGCAGTATCTCATCTTCCAGGGTTCTTTAGCATCTTCAAGATCTTCGGCCCTGAGTTTAAAACTCAGTCGGCAACACTCGGAAATTTTGGCCGTATCCCCACGATCAAACACAAAGTAGGTGTTCCCTTTCTCCGCGGCCACTTCGCAGATATGGAAAAGAAAATCCTGATGCCCTGGAGTTTTGAAAAATTTTTCGGTAATGTGAACCAGTGGCTTGGGGAAAAAGAAGGGTCTGCCTGATGCGTCTCCTTCCAGGTAAACATCAAAAAGTGCTCGAGCAAATCTTTGCGACTCCTCAAGATACTGACCGTAGGTCTTGCCAGTATAGGTTCCTCCGGGTCCGATGGCCGGAACATTTTCAAAGTGACTAGGCACTTCCCAATAGATATTAATATCGCTGAAAATCGCCTGTCCTCCCCTGGCTACGGCCTGTTGGGAAAACTCAAAAATCATGATCTGGGCCAGCTGGCGAATCTCCCGATCCGACATCCCCGAAAGGTAGGGGGCGAAGAAAAGATTGACCGCATCCCAGCCGATAGCCCCGGCGAAATTCCCCTGCAGAGCAGCGGCAAATTTTACCATGTGGGCCAGCAGCACCTCGGGATGTTTGGCCGGCTTGGCCATAGACAGAGCATTCGGCAGGTTCAGACCGAATTTTTTAACATACTCAAGGGATTGGCCGGAGCAGTAGGGACGGTCACAGAAGCCAAGATCATGGATATGGATATCTCCCCGCAAGTGGGCATCAGCCACCTCCTGAGAAAAAAGGGCTAAAAGTGCATACTCTTTCTTGATATGCTCGGCCAGGGTCAGGTTAGTGGCTTCAGGGCCATGAGGTACATTGGCATTTTCCCGGTTAGGATGGAGAATGAGCTGATTGACGTCATAAAGTGGCATCCCAAGGCGGGTATGCATCCAGCGAGCCCGCTCTAGTCCATGCTCAATGAGCTTTGCATCTACTAGCTCACGGATCAGAGGAGCGGTAATGATTTTGAGATTCGAGGCTATAATCTGGCTTTCTACTTCCTTACTGATGCGAATAGCTGTGTCCTCATCAATATAGGTTTCACGTACCAGGGCATCGACAATTTTCTGTCGATCCCAACTTCGAAAATCCTCTTCTGAGGTTCGAACGAAAAGGGCCATATCCGTGGTTTCTACATTACTCATCCTCAAATCTCCTAGCTCTGTTGTCTTCAATCTGGTTTAAGAACCTACCCTAAGAGTAAGGCGGCAGCTCCAATAATGATGCAGCCTCATTTAAGTATTTTTTCGGATAGACTCTAATTTAAAAGTAGATCATATTGTATAGTTTTTTTTCTGTTGTCTTCAATCTGGTTTAAGAACCTATCCTAAGGGTAAGGCGGCAGCTCCAATAATGATGCAGCCTCATTTAAGTATTTTTTTCGGATAGACTCTAATTTAAAAGTAGATCATATTGTATAGTTTTAAGGAGATACTACTATATATAGTAGGTAGCAGCATTATCATACCACACTAGGAGGATTTCGTGTCAAGCAAGTTTCAGAGTTTATGCTTCTTGATTCCGCAATCATCAGAAAACTGAAAATCCTAAATAGGATTTTCAGTTTAAACACTAATCTGTGGATAACTTTAATTTTTTCATCCTTGCTTTTCGAGAGAGGGGAAGCTGATCAGCTAATCTTAATTAAATATTTGAAATATCTGCCAATAAAAATAGATTTCATGCCAAGCAAAATTGCTATTGCCTTTGTTTTTCTACGGCTTTTTCTCCTTTGTCCCTCTAGTTATCCACAACTTATCCATAACTTCTGTGGAAAATTTTCCTAATCTCTGACAAAATCAATTTTTTCCCTTATTGCCCCAAATGTCCATCCCCCCTTTTCAAAAATGTCTGATAATGAATTAGAGGAGACAGCCGCGAGTCGATCATCTGTGGATAACTTCTCCCGCCATCGGATTTCATCCTGAGGATAGAGCAAAAAGTAGATATTATATCTGGTAACTATTTGATATATTATCTTAATAGAGAAAGACTCATCGAGAGGCAAAAGTGCTATCCTGGCTAATTTCTCAGGCAGTTCCAGCCGAATTTATCTTGGTTATCCACAGGTTATCCAAAGAAATTGTGGAAAATCTTTCTAACATTTCACTAATATTACTCTTTCTAACATTTCACTAATATTACTCTAATATTACTCTTTTCCCCCTCCCTCTGTTAGCACCTGTTTTTCTATTGAATCCGAAAAGTATTTGTGATATTTTTGACCCGCAAAGCTGATCGGCCAGAGCCGAAAAAAACAATATTAAGTCGTATTAACCTAATAACCAAAGTCATGTTAACCTAATAACCACAAACCAAGGAGGGCGGGAGAATGAGTGAGATCGCTAATGTGGTAGCTAGGGAAATTATCGATTCACGTGGGAATCCTACTATAGAGGTTGATGTAATTCTCGAAAGTGGGACTGTTGGCAGGGCAGCGGTCCCATCAGGTGCATCTACTGGAGAGCGGGAAGCGCTTGAGCTGCGGGATGAGGAAATGGAACGATTTATGGGCAAGGGAGTCAGGCGGGCGGTTGATAATGTCAATCTGATCATAGGCCCTGAGGTTACTGGTTATAACGCTATGGATCAGGCCTACCTTGACTGGCAGATGATCCAGCTAGACGGCACCGAAAATAAAGCCAGACTGGGCGCTAACGCCATTCTTGGGGTTTCTCTGGCTACAGCCAAGGCCGCGGCTACTGAATTAAACCTCTTTCTTTATCGCTACCTTGGTGGAGTTAGTGCCCGTGAGCTTCCTGTGCCAATGATGAATATCCTCAATGGGGGAAAGCACGCCGATAACAATGTCGATATTCAGGAATTCATGATTATGCCGGTTGGAGCCGAAAGCTTTTCCGAAGCCATCAGGATGGGTTCGGAAATATTCCATAATTTGAAAGCGGTGTTGAAAGCAAGAAAGTATGTAACCTCGGTCGGCGATGAAGGCGGTTTTGCTCCTGATCTTAAGTCGAATACCGAGGCTTTGGATGTCATTATGGAGGCTATTGAGAAGGCAGGCTATCAGCCGGGGCAGGATGTGTATCTAGCTATTGATGTGGCCGCAAGTGAACTCTATAAAGATGGGGTCTATATTATGGCGGCTGAGGCCAATCCTCGAAAGAGCAGTGAGGAGATGATCGATTTTTACGAACAACTGGTTGAAAAATATCCGATTATATCTATTGAGGATGGTCTTTCGGAAAGTGACTGGAGCGGATGGGAGATGCTGACTAAGCGACTTGGCCATAAGATACAATTGGTTGGGGATGATATCTTTGTCACCAACACTGAGATCTTGAAAGAAGGGATTGCCCGGGGTGTGGCTAATTCCGTTCTTATCAAGTTGAATCAGATCGGAACTCTGACTGAAACCATTGAAGCTATTGAAATGGCCAAACGAGCAGGCTATACAGCGATTATCTCTCACCGCTCAGGAGAGACAGAAGATACCACGCTGGCTGATTTGGCTGTGGCTTTCAATACCGGTCAGATCAAGACAGGCTCGATTTCTCGGACTGATCGGGTGGCTAAGTATAATCAACTAATTCGAATTGAAGAACATTTAGGAGACATAGCCCTTTTTCAGGGCAAGGAGGTTTTCTATAATCTTCGATCCCGCACCCTTGCCTAATTGACCCTGCTCCTTCACAAAATAGCGCCTCAATCTCCCTGCCTCAACCGAAGAGCAGGAAGAGGACTAGCGTGGGGGTAAGCCGTGTAGCTTTAACCCTGCACTCCACCCGAGTGCGGGGAGCAGTGGGCATCAGCAGCATTGTTCAGCGGCGCTCTAAGTTAGCTTCACCCGAGTGCGGGGAGCAGTGGGCAGTGGGCTCTGCCCTGCGCCCCGAGCGCGGGGAGAAGGAGTGCCGACGGGCACTTATTGATTCCTGGCGGGGCTGCCCTGCGCCCCGAGCGCGGGGAGAAGACAAAGGAAGTATGATCGAGACAAGTATGAGGGAAATCCTACTCAATTCTCGAATTGATGAGGATAGGATAAGCGATGATCTCTCATAACTTATCAAATCTGTCACCCCCTCACCCTCCACTCAAAAATTGGGAAGAGGGCGAGGTGGGTGATTGATGAAAGAGGGCGCAAGATGTCTTTAAACCGAGCGAGGCAGCCTGCTCGCTATATCCTTCTTATCCTTGCCTTTGGGCTGCTGGTGTGGTCTTCTTTTTGGGGACGCTACAGCCTGGTGCGCATCTATCAGTTTCGCCAACAGCGGGAGCGTATAAGGAGGGATATCGTTCATATTATGGAAGAAAATCAACTTCTGCGGAAAGAGATCGAGAGGCTGCGCTCCGACCCTGAATACATAGCCCGCATAGCTCGTGAAGATCTGGGATTGGCCAAACCGGGTGAAATTATTTATCGATATCACCATCTGTCGAAGGAAAAGCCGATCCCAAAGGCGCGGAGGTGATTCTATATGCCAAGAGTATTGATTACCGGTGGAGCAGGCTTTCTCGGATCTCACCTCTGTGACTATTTCCTAAACAGAGGCTTTGAGGTTATCTGTATGGATAACCTTCTCACTGGAGATATCTCGAATATCGCTCATATCCGCTCGGAAAAGTTTCTATTTATTAAACAAGATGTAACCAATTATCTTTATCTTGACGGTCCGCTGGATTATATTTTGCATTTTGCCAGTCCGGCTAGCCCGGTTGACTACCAGCAGCTGCCCATTCAGACCCTGAAAGTAGGCTCTTTGGGTACTCATAAAGCTCTAGGTCTGGCCAAGGAGAAGAAAGCCGTTTTCCTTCTGGCCTCAACCTCAGAGGTCTATGGAGATCCACTTGTCCATCCTCAATCTGAAGACTATTGGGGAAATGTCAATCCCATTGGCCCAAGGGGCGTATACGATGAGGCCAAGAGGTTTGCCGAAGCCCTAACTATGGCTTACCACCGCTATCATGGGATTGAAACTAGAATTGCTCGCATCTTCAATACCTATGGCCCTAGGATGCGGATTAATGATGGGCGGGTAGTGCCGACCCTCATGGCTCAGGCCCTCCAGGGGCGGGAGATGACTATTTTCGGCGACGGGAGGCAAACCCGCAGTTTCTGCTTTGTTGAAGATATGGTTGAGGGAATCTATCGGCTGCTCATTTCAGATTGCCAGACTCCGGTCAATCTTGGTAATCCCTGTGAGATGACCATCCTAGAATTTGCCGAAACTCTTCGCAAACTCACCGGAACAGACAGTCGGATCGTCTTTAAGCCTCTGCCGGTAGATGATCCCAAGGTACGCCAGCCAGATATTCGTAAAGCTCAAAAGCTGCTCAACTGGAGCCCACGCTACGGGTTAGAGGAAGGGTTGACCAAGACTCTGGAATGGATGCGGAAGAAGATCGGCCTTACCCATTGAAGCTATGTCAGAAATTAGTCAGACCGCACACCGCCTGCAAGAGGAGAGCAATCGAGGCCGGTTTTTCACAATCGCTTTGCAAAACCACACACCGCCTGCAAGAGGAGAGCGAATTATGGAAAAAGAGTGGCGAACAATTATGACCAAGGAAGACATTCAGAGTGCCCTACGGAAGATGTCGCGGCAGATTCTGGCTGAACATTCCCATCTTAATGATGTGGCCTTAGTAGGAATCAGGTCAAAAGGGGTTGAGCTGGCCAGGCGGCTGAGCATGGTCATTGAAGAGCTTTCAGGTGTCCTTTTGCCGATCGGGGCGATTGACGTTACCCTCTACCGTGATGATATCGGTGGCTCATCGTGCAAGCCGGTTTTGAAAAAAACAGAGATAAATTTTCCCGTTACTAATAAAGATATTGTCCTGGTAGATGATGTTTTGTATACTGGAAGAACTATCAGGGCGGCGCTTGATGCTCTGATTGATCTTGGCCGGCCTAAAACCATCAAATTAGCTGTTTTGGTCGACAGGGGACATCGGGAATTGCCTATTTGTGCTAATTATATCGGCTTGACAGTGGACACAAGCCAAGATGAGTCAGTCAAAGTTACTCTGGAGGAGACGGGGGAGGAAGACGGGGTTTTCATTCTCCCTCACCCTGAGGAAACCAGGTGGTAGAGCAGTATTTTTATTACAGTATCTTTTATTATTTTATTATTTTTTGTTATTTTATTATTTACACTATTTATTTTTGCAATATTTATTAAATATTTATTGAATATTTATTGTATAGAGAGCAGTGTTTGAAGAAGGATCAGAAAGGTTGTTCAAGAGGAAGGACTTATTAGGTATTCAGGAATTGAGCCGTGAGGAGATATGTTTTATTCTCGATACAGCAGAATCCTTTAAGGAAGTGCTCACCCGGCCAATCAAAAAGGTCCCCACACTTCGGGGAAAAACAGTAATCAATCTATTCCACGAGCCTAGCACCAGGACCAGGGTTTCCTTTGAAATCGCTGGCAAGAGACTGAGTGCTGACACGATCAATATCTCGCCCTCAGCCAGCAGTCTAACCAAGGGGGAGAGTCTAAAAGACATGGCTAAGACCCTAGAGGCTATGAATCCCGACATTATTGTCATCCGGCATCCTATACCAGGGGCGCCTCATTTTTTGGCTCAAAAAGCGAAATTTGCCGTTATCAATGCCGGCGATGGAGCACATGAGCACCCAACCCAGGCTCTTTTGGATCTGCTTACCATAAGGGAGCACAAGGGGAAAATCGAGGGGCTAAAGGTAGCTATTGTCGGTGATATTATCCACAGCCGAGTGGCCAGGTCGGATATTTTCGCCCTGGTGAAGATGGGAGCTGCGGTCAAGGTGGTTGGCCCACCAACCCTTATCCCGCCGCTGATCGAGAAGCTTGGGGTGGTGGTTGAGTACAACCTTGAGCGGGGAATTGCTGACTGTGATGTGATCATCCTTTTGCGGATACAACTTGAGCGGCAAAACAGATTATTTTTCCCTTCGATTCGAGAGTATTCCAGACTCTATGGTCTGACCCTAGCTAAGTTGTCTAAGGCGCGAAAAGATGTACTCATTATGCATCCTGGCCCGATCAACCGGGGAATTGAGATCGATCCGCAGGTAGCGGATGCTCCCTTCTCTCTCATTCTCGATCAGGTAACCAATGGTCTTGCTGTCCGCATGGCCTTACTCTATCTCATTCTTGGGGGTGAAAGTTGAAAATCATTATTCAGGGGGGAAGAGTTGTCGATCCAGCTAATCAGACCGATGGCCTGTTTGATGTTCTGATTGAGGATGGAAAGATCAAGGCGGTGGGGAAAAATCTGCCGGTTGGGCAAGATGTTCGACTGATTGATGCCCGGGGGCTGCTGGTTACACCGGGGCTAATCGATATGCATGTCCATCTTCGCGAGCCGGGCAGAGAAGATAAAGAGACGATTGCCACGGGCTGTGCAGCCGCGGCGGCCGGAGGAGTAACCTCGCTGGCCTGTATGCCAAACACCTCGCCGGTGAATGATAATAAGTCGGTAACTGAATTTATTCTGCGCCGCTCCCGCGAGGTGGATCTAGTGGGGGTGTATCCGATTGGGGCTATCTCAAAAGGGCTGCGGGGTGAGGAGATGGCCGAGATGGCCGAGATTTGGGAAGCTGGGGCTGTGGCCTGCTCAGATGACGGCAGGCCGGTTATGAATGCTCTCCTCATGCGCCGGGCGCTGGAATATGCTCGGCTGTTTGACTTTCCCCTAATTTCTCACTGCGAAGATCTCAACCTCAGCGCCGATGGAGTGGTAAATGAAGGGTATATTTCTACCCTGACCGGCCTCAAAGGGATGCCGGCGGCAGCCGAAGAGGTTATGGTGGCCAGGGATCTGCTACTGGCCAAAATGACTAAGGGCCGCCTGCACATTGCTCATGTGTCTACAGCCACAAGCTGCGCCCTGATCCGTCAGGCCAAACAAGAGGGAGTGCAGGTTACGGCTGAGGCTACCCCCCATCATTTCAGCCTGACGGAAGATCTTGTGGCCAATTTTGACCCCAATACTAAGGTAAACCCTCCACTTCGCACCCAGGCTGACCGCCAGGCAGTGATCGAGGCCTTGGCTGATGGCACAATCGATGCCATTGCCAGTGACCATGCACCGCATACCCTGGCCGAGAAGGAGCAAGAGTATGATCTTGCACCCTTTGGCATCGTGGGACTCGAAACCCTGCTCTCTGTCTCCATGACCAATCTCTATCATACCCGAAAGCTTGATCTGCTTACCCTGATAGCCAAACTCACGGTCAATCCAGCCAAAATTTTAAACTTGCCTGCCGGGACCCTATCGGTGGGAAGCGCGGCTGATATCTGCCTCATTGATCCTGAAAAGAGGATGGTAGTGGATGTCAGCCGATTTTATTCCAAGGGAAGAAATACTCCTTTCCATGGCCAGGAACTGAAAGGATGCGTGGTCATGACCCTACGGGCCGGAAGGGTAGTTTTCCCCAGGGAGACAGCAGAAGCAGTAGCTGGGGAGCGCTAGGTTGTGGCTATGATGAGCAGGGCTATGAGAAGACAAAAGAGGTCTTGGACAAAAATTTGGCCAGCCATTCTGCCAAGCGGTTTGGCTTGCCTTATCTTGTGTCTTGTAGGGGTGGCGCTTTGCTCCTCCTGTCAGTCCAAGGGGCCTTCGGGCAGTAGCCAGTCTCCTCTGGTCGTTGGCATGGAGGGAAGCCCTATTACCCTTGATCCGCGGCTAGCTACGGATGCCTATTCGGCCCGGGTAATTCAGATTGTCTACAACGGCCTGGTCAAAAAAACGCCCGACTCTAGTCTGGTCCCAGACCTTGCCGAGCGGTGGGAGGTGCCGGATGAGACTACCTATATTTTCTTTTTGCACCAAGGAGTCAGATTCCATGATGGAGCAGAGCTGACCGCAGAAGATGTCAAATATACCTTCGAAAGTATCCTAAAGCCTGACTTTCCCTCGCCGCTCAAAGAATCATATCGCCAGATCGAGCGAATCGAGGTCCTCAATCCATACACGGTCAGATTCAAACTAAAGGAGCCCTTTGCCCCTTTTCTGACTAACATGACCCTAGGGATTGTTCCTCGGCATGTGGCTGAAAAGCCTGGTGGCGGCAGCAAACTCACCACGCGGCCTGTAGGCAGTGGCCCCTATCGGCTTACTGACTGGGAGCCTGATGAGTCGCTGACCTTTCAGCCCTTCGAGCAGTATTTTGAAGGGCGCCCGCGGCTTAGCGGCCTGATCTATCGGATCATACCGGATGAAACCATCAGGTTGCTTGAGGTGAAAAAGGGCAACCTAGACCTTGTGCAAAATGCCCTATCCCCAGATGCCCTCGACTCGCTTAAGAATAATCCCCAAGTTCAGATCATCAAAAAGATGGGCACCAATTACACCTATCTGGCCTTTAATCTTGAGGATTCAATTCTCAGGCACCTCGCGGTGAGAAAAGCCATCGCCTTGGCTATCAACCGCCCGCTGATTATCCAACAGCTCATGGGAGGGTTAGCTGAGCCAGCCACTGGTGTGCTCGCTCCGAGCAACTGGGCTTATGAGCCCAAGGTGGCTCGCTACGATTATAACCCAAAAGAGGCGCTGCGGCTTTTAGATGAGGCAGGATTCACCGATCCTGACGGCCAGCAGGGGCCAGCCAGCCGATTTTCTCTGGTGTATAAAACCTCACAGAATGAGCTAAGCAAAAAGGTAGCTGAGATCATTCAGCAGGAGCTGGCCGAGATTGGTATCGCCGTTGAGATCAGAAGTTATGAGTGGGGCACCTTTTTCTCTGATATTAGATCGGGTAATTTTCAGCTCTGCTCACTTCAATGGGTGGGAGTAACCGACCCTGATATTTACTATCACCTCTTTCACTCCTCTAGTGTTCCGCCGCACGGGGCCAATCGAGGTCGGTATCGAAACCGCGACCTTGATCTTCTACTAGAGGAGGGGAGAAAAACGATGGATCTTGCAGCCCGCAAAAAAATCTACAGCGAGGCTCAAAAGATCATTGCTGCTGATCTTCCCTATGTCAGCCTGTGGTATCAGACCAATGTGGCGGTTATAAGCCGCAGGGTGCAGGGGTTTGTGCTCTATCCGGGTGGTGAGTTCATCTCGCTGCGGCAGGTCTTTTGCGCTCCCTGAAAATAGATCAATGCCGGTTGAGCCAATAGCCGTTAGTTATAGGCATGCGCCGATCACGGCCAAAGGCTTTAGGGGTAATCTTGATGCCTGGTGGGGCTTGGCGGCGCTTGTATTCGTTGCGGTCAACCATAGTTAAGACCTTCTTGACTAGCTCTGGCTCATAGCCTGCAGCCACGATCTGGGCCAAGGATTCATCCCTTTCAATATAGCGACGCAAGATAGCATCCAAAACGGGATAGGGAGGCAGCAGATCCTGATCCTTCTGCCCAGGGGCAAGCTCAGCCGTAGGTGGCCGATCTAGGATAGTTTGAGGGATGAGGTCGAATCCAGCCTGCTTGTTACGGTATCTGGCCAGGTGATAGACCATAGTTTTAAACACATCCTTGATGGCTGCAAATCCGCCAGCCATATCACCATAAAGGGTACAATAGCCAACACTGGTCTCGCTCTTGTTGCCGGTGGTCAGCACCAGCCAGCCGAATTTGTTCGACAGGGCCATCAGGAGATTCCCTCTAATTCTGGCCTGAAGATTCTCTTCGGTTACATCGGAAGGATAAGATCGAAAGGTTTCTGCCAGGACCTGCAGATAGGTATTTTGAATCTCCTGAATGGGTAGCTCAAGGTGTTGAATGCCCAAATTCTCAGCTACCCGCCGGGCATCGGCCTGAGTTTCGGCAGAGGAAAAGCGAGATGGCATGATCACACCGACCACGTTTTCACATCCCAGGGCATCGGTGGCCAAGGCAGCGGTCAGAGCAGAATCAACGCCTCCGCTCAAGCCAATGACCACTTTGCGAAAGTTGTTCTTGCGCACATAATCCCGAATTCCCAAAAGCAGGGCCTGATAAACCTCAGCCAAAGGAGAAAGACAGGCAGATTTGCGCGGCGGCAAAGGAGAGCGTTGATTCAAAGGGTGAGAGACCGCAGGAAGATAGAGCCTTTGAATCGGATATCCTGGCTCCTGCACCTTTTCCTGCTTTTGACGGCTGGCGCGGGCCCTGGTCAGGGCACCTACCTCAAGGTCTACGATCAGGAGCTCTTCCTCAAAGGATTTGCCCCTGGTCAAAAGATCTCCTCGATCGTCCAAAACAAAACTATGCCCATCAAAAACCAGCTCATCCTGTCCGCCTACCAGATTGGTATAGGCCAAAAAGACCTGATTTTCTCTGGCCATTCTACCAAGCATCCGCTCCCGCAGGTGCCTTTTGCCCTGATGGTAGGGAGAGGATGAAATATTGATCACCAAATCAGCCCCACTTTGGCTTAACTGCCTGATAATATCCTCATACCACAGATCCTCGCAGATGGTAATGCCCAGGCTAACTCCTGCCACCTCTACTATGAGACATCTGTCCCCTGGATGAAAGTAGCGCTTTTCGTCAAAGACTCCGTAATTGGGAAGATGAATCTTGTGATATACACCCTTGATCTCTCGCTGCTGGATCAGGGCCGCGGCGTTATAAACTTTTCCATCGCTTGCACGATCAGCAAATCCTACGCAGACAATAGGAGATGAGTCAACAGACTCCCTGATCTGCTGCAAAATACTCAAGTTGTCCTGGATAAAAGATGGGTTAAGTAAAAGATCCTCAGGTGGATAACCACAGATGGAAAGTTCGGGAAAGGTTACAAGGTCTGCCCCTAACTCTTTGGCCAAAGCAAGATAGTGTAAGATCTTATGCTTGTTGCTTTCAAGATTTCCAACTACCGGATTAATCTGGGCCATAGCCAGCCGCAGGATGCTAATCATGGATTGCCTACCCCCTCTTTTTTAGTTTTCCATTTTACCTTGAGCAGCCTGATTTAAGCAAGCCTTTTCTTTTGGAAGGAACCCTTTTGAGAAAGGGTTCCTTCCAAACCATCCTCTCAAAACTTTAATTAATATTATTAAAGTTTTGAGAAAGGGGTACAAGGGGGAAACCCTTTTTCAAAAGGGTTTCCCCCTTCTTTAGCCTTTAGTCCATAAATATAAAAATTCTAGCAAAGCGATCGGCAAAAGATACATTCCTGATCAAATTAAGCTCCTTAAGCCTTTTAACTATAAAGGTCCGAAACTGCTGTAGATCCTCTGATTTTTTCACTCCTTCGATCATCAATTGGCGAATCTGGCGCTCTGGAATAGGCTGGGCCATCGACTTGATTATTCTTCTCAGGTCATTGATTTTTTGGGCAAGGCTTCTTTTCCCGCCAACCATTCGGTCTATGAGGGGTAGGACTTCATTTTGGATCTTCTGTCTTATAAATTCTTGAAATCCTGACCAGGAATGCATTTTTTCAAGGCCATCCCGGAGCAGCTCCAGCATCTGCTCCTCATCAACCAAGGGATTCTCTCTTTGAATTCTCTTTCTTATCTTAAAGAGAAAAAGCTGAAGGCTTCCCTCTTCATCTGCCTGTGTCTGCTGCCTTGTTTTATTAGGTTCACCTTGTCCATATTCGGCAGACAGAAACTGAGGCACGATCTGCTGTTTTGCCCTCTCCAGAGCCTGCGGGCTAAGCCATTGTGGCAGGTATTTGAGATAGCCGCTTTTAATCTTATCAATCTCACCTAGATCCCGGCAGGCCTGGATGATAGAGTTGATAAGCAATACTACCGAAACCAGCAGAGCAACTCCCCCAAGAGTTACCACTCCCCACTTGAAGAATGGAGGCATACGCTGGGCATTGAGGATAAATTGAACCGAACACAGCAAGGAAACCCCGAAAAAGCCTTGTGAAAACATGAATTGAATTACCCAGCGGGAACTCATGCTGTTGATAAAAACTCCGATCATATCCTCACGGTCGATAATTTCAACTGGTCTGGCTTCCCGCTGGAGATAAACGGCATAGGGAGGTTTTTTTTGGAGAAACAGTGCGGCTACTCGATTTAAAAGGCTAGCCAGGTTTTGACACCGATTGATCGCTTCCCAGTCAGCGTAAGGGAGAATGTCCCCCATTTTGGCTTTCAGGAGCTGGTAGAGCGATTCACCAAATAAAGGATCTTGGGTAATCAAGCCGCAATTTTGAGCATTCAGGCAGATTTTAAAGATATAGAGGCTCACCAGATAGGCTTTGGCCTCGGTAATCGAAATTTTCCCCTGACCATAGTAGGGTTTAAGAATCTCGGGAGTGGGGAGCAGGATTTTTTTGTATTCCTTTCCAAAAATTACACCCAAAAATTTTGAGACATCATAACCACATACATCACTGAGCGCCTTTTGTATTCCCTCAAGGCTAAACTCTGCCATCCATTCTCGAAATCGGGCTATCTGCGTTCTAAACTGCTCCTTTTGACCTTCTGTTATGGGATTCATGAAAGTTTTGGTGAGTATATCCATAACAAGCCTCTGCTCCGATCTTCCCCCCCAGGTCTTCATCTGGGCCATGAGCCAGCCCAAAATCACCCCTTGCTTGCTAGATGATAGTATCTTTGATCAAATTCTGGCTCGATAAGACCGGCCGGGAATGTATTATATTTATCAAAAATTCTAACCTACAATCATTTTTCCCCCCTACCACCTAAAAATTAATGATCATTAGTAAATCTTAAGTAAATCTTATCACTTACCTATGATCCAAAATATAAGACCGTATTAAACTAGGTTTCATTATCACATATCGTCATCTCCCAAGGCTATCATTAAGCCTATGCCTATAATAACAAAAGATAATTCAAGGGCATTGAAAGATAAATCCAGGCTGGGGGAATTTTGGAATTTGCTGAGGATGGTTACTTATTCGGAAGTTATCGGCTATTCTTATTTACTCAACTATCTAAATTAGATATTTAAATCATAGATCAAAGATAAGATAAAATCAAGGGGAATAACGTACCTAATCCTTAATAACCGTGGTTTCCTTATCTTGAAAAATATCTCCGAGTAGTCAAAATTATGTTGTAAAATTGCTATAAATATAATATAGTATAGCGATACCGAATACAAAAAAGGTAACTATTAGAAATAAGCTATGTGTCACTTGAGGAAAGAAGGGGCTCACATGACCAAAAATACCAAGGAGAAAATTCTCATCATTGATGACGAAGCAGAAATTCTCAATGGCCTTTCGCATATTCTGGGAGCGGAAGGCTATGTGGTAACCACCGCTGATCGGGGAACAAAGGGGCTTGAGCTTATTACCTATAATCCTCCGGATCTTGTTCTTCTGGATGTCAAGATGCCCGACCTAGACGGGCTGGAAACCCTTAAGAGAATCAAGGAATACGATGAGGATATCATCGTTTTTATCATGACTGCCTATTCTGATGTCAAAGATGCGGTCAAGGCGATTAAGGGGGGCGCACACGATTATTTCCCCAAGCCATTTAACCTCAAGGAGACGAAAGAGAAACTGAGAAAGGCTCTGCGGGAGAAAGAGTTACGGGAAGAAGTGCTGAAGCTGCGGAAGGAGTTTTACCGCCAGCCGAACTTTTCTAACATCATCACTGCCTCGCCAGCAATGCTTAAGGTTTTTCATGAGCTTGAAAAGGTCGCCCCTTCAGATATTTCCATTCTAATTACTGGCGAAAGCGGTACAGGAAAGGAGCTAATTGCCAGGGCTATCCATGAAAACAGCCTCCGAAAGGAAGGCCCCTTTATTCCTGTTGATTGTGCGGCCATCCCTGAGACTCTGTTCGAAAATGAAGTTTTCGGCCATGAAAAAGGTGCTTATACCAGTGCCGATCAGAAAAGAAACGGCTTATTTGAGATGGCCCACCGCGGGACGCTATTTCTGGATGAAATCGGCAACTTGCAGCCTGCTAACCAGATCAAGCTCCTTCGGGCCATTCAGGAGAAAAAAATTAAATACCTCGGTGGAAAAGAGCTAATTGATGTCGATGTCCGCATTATTGCCGCCACCAATCTAGACCTTCAGGAAGCCATGCAAAAATGTGGCTTCCGTGAAGAGCTTTTCTATCGGATCAACCAGTTCAACATTCATCTTCCGCCCTTACGGGAGCGAAAAGAGGATATCATCCTCCTGGCTAACTTCTTTCTAGAGCGGGCTGCGGCTAAAAATGGCCACCCCGTCAAGACCCTATCTCCAGAAACCATAGATATTCTTCTTCAATATGATTGGCCGGGCAATGTCCGTGAGCTAGAGAGCGTTATCCACGGAGCCTCCATCTTGGCCAAGGATCAGATCCGGCCAGAGCACTTAAACTATCGAATAAAAAGTAAAACCTCTGCCTGGATGAAGCTGTCAATTGATATTCCAGTTAATGCCTCTCTAAAAAAAGTGATGAAAACCACTGCTGAACAGGTTGAGAGGGCCTATATTCAGAAAATCTTTCTGAAGACAGGCTACAAGAAATATGAAACCAGCAAGCTCCTTGGCATCGGCCTTAAGACCCTCTATGGAAAGCTCAACAAGCATAATCTTTGCCTCAAGTCCAGGGAACCGAATGAGAAGAAGAATGAGCCAATAATCTTCTCTGCCGGCATGACTCTACAGGAGGCTGCCTATCAGGTCAGAGAAAAACTGGAAAAATGGATTATCATCAAAGCCCTGCGGGAGACCGAGGGGAAAAAGTATTATGCGGCCAAAAAACTTAAGGTTGATTATAAAACCTTATGGCTTAAGTCTAAAAAGTACAAAATCGACAATAAGGCCATCTATGAGGAGGAGATCCCACGCTACTTTCTTGGAGTGGATCTTAGCAGCGAACTTAGTCTAACTGAGGCCTGCAAAATCGCCTTATCAGCTATGGAAAAGGAATTGATTCAAAAAACCATTGAAAAAACCCACGGGCATAAAACCGAGGCGGCCAAGATCTTAAATATCGATTACAAGACTCTGTACAATAAAATGCTTCAGCACGGCATGAACGAGAGGATTTAACATCCTAGCGACAAAAATCTTCCGCTCAAGAGGAGGAATATTTTTATCCCTCCTCTTGAGGCCTCTTTTTCTCCAACTAGTATATATTTTTCGCTCTTATATAATATCAGACACCATAAATCCTATATCAGAACAACCATAAACCCTCGAAGGGGCTTAGCTCTTATTTAGGGTTATGTCTCTTGAATGGTAGCTAATAAATAAGAGCGATCTTTTTATACCAGCCAGAGTGTAAAAAAATACTTTTTAGCTCTTTTAATTCCTGGATAATTTCTAAAAAAGCCGAATAAGTGTGCATGAATATATTATAATTTTATGTATAATTGGTTATTTTTTTAACTTGATTCGGCGATCTAAAAACATTTATGCTTATTGCCCAGGATATTATTCGACCGATAGCGAAAGTACAGAAAAAAATCCTTTTGATCGATGACGACCGATTCATTCTCCACTCTCTCGGCGAGATGTTGTCGATGAAGGGCTATCAGGTGATTAAGGCTCAGAGCGCTGAGGAGGGATTGCAGCACTTTAAAAGGGAGCGCCCGCCGATTGTAATGGCCGATATCATGATGCCTGACATGGATGGGTTGGAATTGCTGCAAAAAATACGGCGAATTAATGCCGATACCGAGGTCATCATGATTACTGCCTATGATCGGGCTGACCTGGCCATTGAGGCCATGCACTTGCAGGCTGCGGATTTTTTGGCCAAACCCATCCGTCCCCAGCAGCTCTTTACTGCTATAAAGCGGGCTGAAGAGCGGATCAAAAATAAGATAAAAACTACCCAGTACATCAGCCGGCTGGAGGAGGCCTTGGAGGACCGCACTCAGAGGCTCATCCAGGCCGAAAAGCAAGCCGCGATCGGCAGCCGGGTGGCTGGCATTATCCATAATCTTTCCACTCCGCTGGCTGTAGTCTCAAGCCGGGCTGAATATCTGGCTACCAAGCTCAAAGAGCTTAAAAGTATGCCGCAAGTTGAACAAAATCCGACTCTGCAGGAAGACCTCGACAAGCGAATCAGCGAAGTGAATGTAATCTTAAAAAATGCCCAAAAGATCGCGGCCATTATTGACACCATCATGACCAAATCTTACCGGGAGCACCAAGAATATCTTGCTCCTTTGGATATAAATCAGCTCGTGCTCGATGAGCTTGAGTTTTTCCAGTCGGATTTATATTTCAAGCACAATATCAAACTCTCAAAGCACCTTGATCCAAACCTTCCTAAGGTGAAAGTGATTTACAGCCACCTTTCTCAGGTATTGGATAATCTGCTGAAAAACGCTATCGAAGCTATGTATGATTCTCCAACCAAAGAGCTGACGATTACCACCGGACAGGATGAGCAAAACGTCTGGATCAAGGTTCAGGATACTGGCTGCGGAATCCCAGCCAAAAATTTAAAAAAGATCTTTACCCCGCATTTTACTACCAAACACTACCAAAAGCCTTCTCAGCCATCGGAGAAAAGAGAACGACTTCAGGAGGGAGGAATCGGGCTTGGGCTTTCTGCTTCCCTCAGCCTAATTCAATGGTACGGAGGAACGATTCTGGTGAAGAGCAAGCTTGGTGAGGGGAGTGAATTCACCGTTGTTATTCCCAAAAATCCCAACCCGCCCCCTGAGATCAAAGCAGCTCCTGACATTGAAGCAGTGGCAGGCCGTTAGGATGGCAATCTTATTCTAATTCTTATTGAATTCTTATTGTCTATACCGGTAGGGGTCCTTTCGCTAAGTGCGTAACACAAGTGGGCAGCGGATCAATTACGCTATCAATTGTAGCTTGCGGACCTTGTGCCCGCCCCAAGCTTGCGCACTTTACTTGCGCACTTTATTAGCGAAAAGACCAGTCAGGTCTATCCTTATTAGGGATTAGGCCAAAATTTTAATCTCCGGGGATCAATTTTTCTTGCTTTTCACAAATCAGTTTGTTTATAATAAAAACAGCCTGTTTAAGTTTAATTAGACAAGCGATGTTATTTTTTTACCCCCAGCCACCAGTAAGTAAAAGGTGGCTTTTGTTTTATCGGGGAAAATTCGGAAGAGGGATAGTAGTATTAAGGTAATGTTTTGGAAGTATTTATTTTTTGGGGTGTAATGAGGGATTAGGAATATGTTTAGATATCTTTTGCCGCCGTTGCTCCTTTTTATTCTCTATTA